>Ga0209343_10004207_pt1 | contig 17822 bp, 21 predicted proteins | sample RifCSPlowO2_02_FD_184026 | JGI IMG/M metagenome (GOLD analysis project Ga0209343, IMG submission 184026) | Groundwater microbial communities from Rifle, Colorado - Rifle CSP2_plank lowO2_0.2 (SPAdes) (version 2) | ecosystem: Environmental > Aquatic > Deep subsurface > Groundwater | place... | reverse complement strand
TTGATGGTCGCCAAGCTGCGCAGCCTGCTGCCGCGCGGTCGTGAAGGCCTGGTTGTGCAGCTGTTCGGTGAGTGCCACGAAGTGCTCGGCGCATTCCTGCGCGGTCAATTGCTGGTGATGTTGGCGCTAGGTGTGATGTATGCCACCGGGCTGATGGTGATTGGCCTAGAACTTGGGCTACTGATCGGCGTACTGGCAGGCCTTGCCAGCATCGTGCCGTATTTGGGCGTGGTGGTCGGCATCGGTGCGGCATTGACGGCCGGCCTGTTTCAGTTCGGCATGGACCCTTACCCACTGGTGGCCATCGCTGCAGTCTTTATCGTCGGGCAAATGCTCGAAGGCATGCTGCTGACACCGATGCTGGTGGGTGACCGCATAGGCCTGCATCCAGTCGCAGTGATCTTCGCCATCATGGCCGGCGGCCAACTGTTCGGCTTTACCGGCATCCTTCTGGCTTTGCCTGTGGCTGCGGTGATCATGGTGTTAGTGCGTCATCTGCATGATTTCTATAAACTTTCCGATCTTTACGGTGAGCCAGCCAACGGTTCCGACGAGCCGCCCAACCCAGCATGACACCCATACAACTGCCTTTAGGTGTGCGTCTGCGCGATGACGCCACTTTTGCTAATTACTACCCCGGAGCCAACGCTGCGGCGTTGGGCTATGTCGAGCGTCTGTGCGAAGCGGATGCCGGCTGGACGGAAAGCCTGATTTATCTGTGGGGCGGCGAGGGTGTGGGGCGTAGCCACTTGTTGCAGGCGGCCTGTCTGCGCTTTGAGCAGCGTGGTGAGCCGGCGGTTTATCTGCCGCTGGCTGAAGTGGTCGAGTACGGCCCGGCGCTGCTCGACAATTTGGAGCAGTGCGAACTGGTGTGTCTGGACGACCTGGACGCAGTGGCGGGGCGCAGTGACTGGGAAGAAGCGTTGTTTCACCTGTTCAATCGTCTGCGTGACAGTGGCCGTCGCCTTTTACTAGCGGCCAGTGGTTCGCCGCGTGAATTAAAGGTACAGCTGGCTGACTTGCAGTCGCGACTGACCTTGGCGCTGGTGTTTCAGCTGCAGTCACTCTCTGATGAGGACAAGCTGCGCGCCTTGCAACTGCGCGCGTCGCGTCGCGGGCTGCACCTCAGTGATGAGGTCGGGCGTTTTATCCTGACCCGCGGTGAGCGCAGCATGAGCGCTTTGTTCGATTTGCTTGAGCGCCTGGATCAGGCGTCATTGCAGGCTCAGCGCAAGCTGACCATCCCCTTTCTGAAAGAAACCCTCGGCTGGTAAAGCGCTCGCTATAAAACGCTGAGCCTGCGTGCAGCCAGGCTCAGCGTTGCTCCCTAGTTTTCCCCAGCCAACTTGCGCTCGTACTGAAAACGCCAGCGGGTAAACATCAGCGCGGCGCAGAACAGGCTGAGGCTCAGGCCCGTCAGTAGCCAGCCGTAGACTGCTTTGCTTGGGTCGAAGGCCGCGAGAACGCCCTGAATAAAATACAGATTCACCACAAAGCACGCCCATGCGTGGGCGCGGGCGTTGCCGAGGATCAGGCCGGGGGCCAGCAATAGCAGGGGCGCGAGTTGTACGCCGAGGATCACCCAGAGCAGTTTGCTGGGCACGTTGGCGAACCATAGGTTCCACGCCAGCAGTAATGCTGCGAGGCTAAAAAAGCTCAGCAGGCTGATCGCGCGGCTGATATTCAAGCGCGGTTGCAACCATTCCAGGGACGGCAGCGGTTTTGCGGTTTTAGCCACGGGCACTCTCCAGTTTTGCAGCAGTTTGCGCCAGGCGTTGGCCGAGTGCGCGGCACAGGGCTGTTTCATGTTCATCGAGGGCGCGTTTGCCATCGGCACCGGCATGGTGGCTAGCACCGTACGGCGTACCGCCGCCTCGGGTTTCCAGCAGCGAAGCTTCGCTGTAAGGCAGCCCGGTGATCAGCATGCCGTGGTGCAGCAGGGGCAGCAGCATCGACAGCAGGGTGGTTTCCTGGCCGCCGTGTAGGCTGGCGGTGGAGGTGAACACGCCGGCCGGCTTGCCGACTAGGCCGCCGGTCAGCCACAGGCCGCTGGTGCCATCGAGGAAGTACTTGAGCGGCGCGGCCATATTGCCGAAACGGGTCGGGCTGCCGAGTGCCAGGCCGGCGCAGTTCTTCAGGTCATCCAGGCTGGCGTACAAGGCGCCTTCTGCCGGGATATCCGCGGTCACTGCTTCGCATTCGCTGGAGACAGCAGGCACGGTGCGTAGACGCGCTTCGAGGCCACCCATTTCTACACCGCGTGCAATCTGGCGGGCCATTTCAGCAGTGGCGCCATGGCGGCTGTAGTACAGCACCAGGATGTAGGGTGTGCTCACGGCAGAATCTCCAGAACATTTTCAGGTGGGCGACCGATGACGGCTTTGTCTCCGACGACCAGAATGGGCCGTTCAATCAGTTTGGGCTGGCTGGCCATGGCCGCGATCAGCTGTGTGTCAGTCAGTTGCGGGTCGCTCAGGCCGAGAGCCCTGTATTCATCTTCACCCGTGCGCAGCAGCTGCCGTGCGCGTATGCCGAGCCTATCTAACAGGGCCTGCAGCTGGTCGGCGCTCAGCGGTGTTTCCAGGTAGCGCACGATGGTTGGGCTGAGCCCGCGGTCTTCCAGTAATTGCAATGCACTGCGTGATTTCGAGCAGCGCGGGTTATGGTAGAGCGTCATAGCGGTCATGTTCGGGTCGCCGATTACCTTCGATGGCGGCTATTCTAACCGCTAACAGCATTCCCGCCTGCGCTTGTGAGTCAGGTTGTCGGGATGCAAATGGCTAAGGAGAGGGCATGCTGCAGCGTGTTAACAACCTGTTGGAGTTCTGGCGTTTTCTGTTGCAGCGCTTTATCGCCGACCAAGGCACCAGCAATGCGGCAGCCTTGACCTACACCACCCTATTTGCGGTGGTGCCGATGATGACGGTGACCTTTTCCATGCTCTCGGCTATTCCGGCGTTTCAGGATACTGGCGAGCAGATTCAGAGCTTTATCTTCCGAAATTTTGTGCCCTCAGCTGGCGAGACCCTGCAGCAATACCTGCGTGACTTCACGACCCAGGCGCGCCAGCTGACCTGGATTGGTGTGGCCGTGTTGGCTGCGACGGCGTTCTGGATGCTGGTGACGATCGAGAAAACCTTCAACACCATCTGGCGTGTGCGTCAGCCGCGCCGGGGTGTGTCGAGCTTTTTGCTGTACTGGGCGATCCTCAGCCTGGGCCCGCTGCTGCTGGGCGGTGGCTTTGCCATCAGCACCTACTTCACGTCACTGTCGCTGATCTCGGGTCCGGATGCTTTGCTTGGGGCGCAGGCCCTGCTGAAATTCATGCCGCTGTTATTCAGTGTGGCCGCATTCACCTTGCTCTATGCGACGGTGCCGAATGCTCAGGTACCAGTTCGCCATGCGTTGCTGGGGGGCTTGTTTGCAGCGGTGTTGTTCGAAGTGGCGAAGATGCTATTCGGCCTGTATGTGCGCCTGTTTCCCGGTTATCAGCTGATCTACGGGGCATTTGCCACGGTGCCGCTGTTTCTGTTGTGGATCTATCTGTCCTGGTTGATTGTGCTGTTTGGCGCTGAACTGGTCTGCAACCTGGGGTTCTCCCAGCAATGGCGCAAGCGCGCAATACCACGCTTGTTGATGGCGCTTGGCGTCTTGCGGGTGTTCTATGAGCGTCAGCAGTCGGGTTTGAAAGTGCGCTTGCTGGACGTGCAGCGTCAGGGCTGGTCGTTGGCGGAACATGAATGGGAAGAGATTTTGGTGTTTCTCGAGCAGCAGAAGCTGATTGCCCCGACCGGTTCCGGTTCCTGGGTATTGAGCCGTGATCTTGGCCACTATTCGCTGCAACAACTGCTCAGCCATAGTCCTTGGCCGTTGCCTAGGGCTGAGAATCTACCCGAACAGCTTGATGAAGCCTGGTATCCAGCGCTGCGCAATGGCTTGATGAAGTTGCAGGAAGAGCAAACGGCGCTATTTGGTGAGGACTTAGCGACGTGGTTGCAGGTAGAGGCTGACACTGCAACATGACGTAAAACGTCAGTTTGCGGCGCTGAACTGGTGGCGCATGATGGCACTGGTGACCATGAAGGTCGCCAAACGCGGTTAAAGGGAAGCTGGCACGCTTCTGGCTATCTGTCCTGCAGATAGCGATCAGGTTGCCAGCAGGGCAGGGATTGGCGGAGTGTGAAAGCGTTATGACAGCCACTAACGGCAAAGTGATTCATCTGTATCAGCGTGACCCGCAAGAGGCCCTTGAGCGCCTCAATCGCATTACTGGCCTGCGGTTCAGCAGCTGGCCGCAGTCGTTGGTCAATTCCAGCCCACCTGAGCCTTCAATCGTCTCGAACTCACCTGAAACCCCAGTCCAAACAGATTCCGATGCCACTTGCGGGCCGGCAGGAATGCTCTCGCGCTAAATGCAAAACCCCGCGTCGGTGCGCGGGGTTTTTATATCGCTGAGTGCTATCAGGCGAGTGCTTGGCGGCTATCGGTTTGGGGCAATTCGACGGCTTGTACAAACAACTCCTCAACCACCAGGCTGGTCGCTGGTACGGCAGAGCGCAGACGCACCTGCATTTCTTCAATCTTCTGCTTCACAGGCAGGCGAGCCACGCTGGATAGCAGGATTTTGCTGTGCTGGTTGACGTTGCCATGGTCGACCATCACTTCGCGGCGGGTGGTGCCATCGCGGTAGCTGATCAACAGGGAGACGGGCAGGTTGGCCAGCCCTGGCAGGTGCAGCCAGGCGGCTACGTTGAACTCAGCGACGCGCCCTTCGTATGGAGTGACCTGTAAGCGGGCGAGGTTGACGATGGCAGATGGCACGGGGCCGACCAACTTATCGAGGGCTTGGGTCATGGTGTGTTCCAGGCTAATAACGGATCGCAGCAAGCGTAAGTGCGAGCAAGTATAAGCGCGGGGCATCCGATGAAACTGTGCGCTCTGCAGACGTTCGGCGTGACCTTTCTCGCACTTTTAGCGTGTTGGTACCAGTGCCTATGCCAGCTGCATTGGGTAGCGGGTGACTGATGCGGTGACCAGATTGGCGGGCGGCAATGGCAGGATCGCCTGGTTGTGCGCGCTGGCCAGTTGCAGCCAGACATTTTCCCCTTCAACAAACTGTCCATTAGGCAGCCATAACCCATGATGCCAGCCGTTGCCTGGTGCCGGTGTGCTCTGTAGGACGCCGGGGTGGGTCTGGGCACTGGGTGCGCGGCGTAACCAGACCGAGCGCGGCAAGCCTTTAAGGTAGCGCAGGCCCAGGTGCAGACCTTCGCTGTTGAGATGGCGCCATCGCACCAGGGCCAGGGTGGGCGTATCGCTGCCGGTGATCAGCAACACCAGTTGGCCAACCGACAGCTGCGCGGCCTGATCGGCATTGCACAGCAAACGTGCGCCGCCCGCGCTGGCATCAAGCATTTGTGCGCTGGTGCGCAAAGGCCGTTGTTCTAGTAGCTGCGCATGAATAGCCGGTAAACCAACTGCAAGGCTGCATTCAGAGCTATGGTCGGCACGGGTATGCCGACGTTGCTGGCGCCCCAGCCAATGCTGCTGCACACGCTCGAGCAGTTGGCGTTCCGCTTTGCTTTGCAATGGCGCTGGCTCATGCAGCGCCACTAACAAGGCGCCCAGTTCGAAGCGGCGTAGATAGTCGACACTGCCTTCTGGCGTTTGTGCATAACTCAGGCAGGGCTGCGCCTCGGTCAGGTCGATGGTCGGCCCTTCGATCTCATCGTCCTCATCCCAGGGCAGCAAGCGCGCGAGTTCGGCCAGCGGCGATAGGGCGCCGAACAGCAGCGCACATTCGCCATCGGCAAGGTGAAACGGGTTGCTCAGTGCTAGCAGTAGCATCTGCTGGTAAATGCCGCGCATGGTGTTTGCCGGTTGCGGTGTAAACGCTGCCGCCACTGGCTCATCCAGGCAATTTTGATGTTCGCCGATCCAGTACAGCAGGTGGCTGTCGCGCCATAGGCTGGGCGGTGGCTCCTGATACAGCTGGTAGTGGCGCAGCAGGCTTTGTGCGAGAAAGTGTTGGGCCATGTACAAGCACCAGGCCAGGTGCGGACGTGAGGGCTGGCGGCCTTGCAGGATTTGTAGGAGCAGGCGTTTGAAACCGATGGCCAATTCACTGCACAGGTGTACGAACAATGCCGTGGGGGGATTCTCGCCTTGATAGGCCTTGCTGTAATGCCGGTACTGGTCGCTGAAGCTTTGCAGTGCGCGCTGCCTTTCGAGTAAGGTCATGGCGCTGCGGTTGAGCTTGAAGAGCAGGCTTAGTGCCTGCTGCAAGGCCAGTTCTGCGGGTTGTAAGCGAGCCTGAGCCAGTTGCTCGTTGAGATCGGCCAATGGCGCGACCTCGGTTTCGAGGATGTCTGGCACTTCCAGGCGCAAGGCATCTAACGTCATATCAACCTTATTGAATCAGGGAGCGAATGCATGGCAATGCATTTCCAGGCGATCATTCGTGCTGTTGCGGTTCTAGGCATAGGTCTGATTCTGGCCGGCTGCGCTGAAGACATTGGCGTCGATCAATATGGACGAAAGGTAGCGGTTGAGCGCCTGGAAGGCCAGTGGTTAGTGATTAATTACTGGGCGCAGTGGTGTGCGCCTTGCCGTACCGAGATTCCTGAACTCAATGCCTTGGAAAAACAACTCAAGAAACAGTCTGTGCAGGTGCTTGGGGTGAATTTCGACGCGTTGCAGGGCGAGAAACTCAGTAAGGCCGCGCAAGATATGGGCATTACGTTTACGGTGTTGGCGCAGGACCCGGCCGATCGCTATCAGTTGCCGCGTGCAGAAGTGCTGCCGGTGACGTACATCGTTGACGATCAGGGGCGCATGCGTGAGCGCTTACTGGGTGAACAGACTGCTGCTGGTTTAACGGCTCGCTTGGCTGCACTCAAGGCGGAGGGCTAAGTCGTGGCGCGCATTTGCAAGCATGGTTACGTCAGCGGTGGCGTACAGGGTGTCGGTTTTCGTCACGCGACTGCAAAGCACGCTGAGTGTCTGGATCTGGATGGCTGGGTGCGTAACGTGGTCGACGGTCGGGTCGAAGTACTGTTTGAAGGCGATGAGGCTGCTGTGGCTGAACTGGCAAGCTGGTTAGAGCGGGGGCCCGAGGCTGCCGACGTAACCCAGTTGGAACTGCAGAATCATGCCTTGCAGGGGATCGCCGGATTTATCGTACGCCGCTAAATAAGCTCAGGGTTTGACGTACCAGAAGTCGTGCCAGAAACCGACCACCTTGGCGGAGTAGGTGTGTTTGCCCAGGCTGCCGTTATAGCGTGCCAGCGCCCGGTTCAGATCGCCGTTTTCCTTGCGCAGATAGAAGCTGAGGATGGTGCAGCCATAGCGCAGGTTAGTGGCTGTGTCAGTGAGGTTATCTTGCGGCCGGCCCAGTTCGGCTTTCCAGAAAGGCATCACTTGCATCATGCCTTGAGCGCCAACGGATGAGATGGCGAAACGGTCGAAATGGCTTTCGGCATGAATCAGTGCAATTACTAAATCAGGACGTAAGCCCGCCTTGCTGGCTTCACGATGCACGAGCCGCAGCAGGCTCAGGCGCTCCTCAGCATCCGGAATATAGCGGCGCAGGCGTGTGGACATATCCAGCAGCCAGACTTCGGCCTCGAAACGATCCTGAAAGCTGTCCGCCTGGGCCACGGTCTGTTGCAGCAGCGCGCGCAGTTCCGGCTCAGGCGCCTGGCGCACGTCGGCATACGCCGCACCGCAGAGCAGCAGGCTTAGTACGGCGCAGATCAGGCGCTGCCGCATGAATGTGTCAGTCGTTGCCAGGGTCGGCAACCAGGCGGCCGGCGTCTTTAGTTAGGGCCTGCAGGAAGATTTTCTGCAGTTCCGGATCGTTGCGCGTCAGCTCGATCAGGCTCTGCTCCAGTTCACTGGCTTCTTCCTCAAGCCCCAGCTCGGAAAGACGTTTAACCCGGTGTACCCACTGAGCCACATCGTCGCCTTCCAGATCGTTGTAAATCAGCTCGTGAGCTTCTTGAAGCTTGCCGCGCAAGGTGCGACTGACTAACAGGGAGGCATCAGCACGAGCTGAGCCCTGATCATCTTCAACCGTCAGCAGCAGAGTGCTGACGCGCGTTACATCCTCTTCGGCAAACGGGCTATCGAGCAGGTTCAGGCGCAGGATGCCGTTACGGTCGGTGAGCAGTTCATGGATCTGTTCGCCGGCTTTGACGCGCACAGGGCGCTCGGCCCATGGCAGGCTGGAATACTCCAGGCGTGCATCTTGACGGTGCTCTTCAAGGCTGGCGAGGTTCTGCTGTGAGCGACCGTTGGATTCAACGTTCATTGCCGGATTGAGCCCGGCAAAGCCATAGCTGATCCAGTCCTTGGTGACGGTATCCGGCAGGCTGCCGAGCAATACCACATTGAGTGCATTGGCACCGATGCCGCCAACGACCGCCAGTGCTCCCAATGGCACTTCATACAGCTCACGCCAGGGCTGATAGGGGGTGTAGCGGTCATAGCGACGTGTCACGTCAAACGCTGTGACCTCAAAGGTTTTCTGCTCATGCACGCGTACTCGGCGCTGTGGCAGCTCCAATACACGTGGTTCACCGACATCAATCTGCAGGCTGTGATCGAGCAATTTGCGCTCGACGCGCTCCTCATGCTCGCTACGTTGCGGCAACTGGTTGGCGCAACCGCTGAGTAGCAGACAGCCACCCACAAGGGTGGCGATGAGGCTGAGGGTGTTTCGCTTGAACATGACGACTCTTGCTAAAGGGGCTGAGATCAGTGGCTGATACGGGCCTGGATAAAGCTCAGGATATCGGCGACAGGCACCGCCTGGGCTTCAGTTTCCTTGCGGCTCTTGTACTCCAGGTTGCCTTCGGCCAGGCCGCGATCGCTGACTACGATGCGATGCGGGATACCGATCAGTTCCATATCTGCGAATTTGATGCCCGGGCTGGTCTTTTTGTCACGGTCATCAAGCAGTACCTCGAAACCGGCAGCGGTAAGCTCGGCATACAGCTTGTCGGTGGCTTCGCGCACGGCATCAGTTTCGTAACGCAACGGCACTAGGGCGATATGGAAAGGCGCTAGGGCGTCATTCCAGAGAATGCCGCGGTCATCATTGTTCTGCTCGATAGCGGCCGCCACTACGCGGGAAACGCCGATGCCATAGCAGCCCATGGTCAGTGTGACCGGCTTGCCGTTTTCGCCGAGCACCTGGCAATTCAGCGCTTCGCTGTACTTAGTGCCTAACTGGAAGATATGCCCGACTTCGATACCGCGTTTGATTTCCAGGGTGCCTTTGCCATCCGGACTCCGGTCGCCAGCCAGCACGTTGCGCAGGTCAGCAACCTCTGGCAGCGGCAGGTCGCGCTCCCAGTTGACGCCGAAATAGTGTTTGTCGTCAATGTTAGCGCCAGAAGCGAAGTCGCTCATCAGGGCAACCGAGCGGTCGATGATGCACGGGATTGGGAGGTTGACCGGGCCTAGCGAGCCAGGGCCGGCGCCGATGGCTGCGCGAATTTCGGTTTCATTGGCGAAAACCAATGGGCTGGCAACCAGCTCCAGGTTGGCGGCCTTGATTTCGTTGAGTTCGTGGTCGCCGCGTACGATCAACGCAACCAGAGTGCCTTTTTTGGCGCCGTGCACCATCAGGGTCTTGATGGTTTTCTCGATAGCCAGGCCAAAGCCTTGTACCAGTGCGTCAATGGTCTTGGTGTCCGGTGTTTCAACCACGCGCATGGTTTCAGTGGCCGCACCGCGACTGCTCTCGCGCGGAACCGCTTCGGCCTTCTCGATGTTGGCGGCGTAGTCGGAGCTGTCGCTGAAGGCGATATCATCTTCGCCGGAGTCGGCCAGTACGTGGAACTCGTGGGAGCCAGTACCACCGATCGATCCGGTATCAGCCTGCACGGGGCGGAAGTTCAGGCCCAGGCGGGTAAATACATTGCAGTAGGCCTGGTGCATGCGGTCATAGGTTTCCTGCAGCGAAGCCTGGTCAACGTGGAAGGAGTAGGCATCCTTCATGATGAATTCGCGACCACGCATCAAGCCGAAGCGCGGACGGATTTCGTCGCGGAACTTGGTCTGGATCTGATACAGATTGATCGGCAGCTGCTTGTAGCTGTTCAGCTCATTGCGCGCCAGGTCGGTGATCACTTCTTCGTGGGTCGGGCCTGCGCAGAAATCGCGGCCGTGACGATCCTTCATGCGTAGCAGCTCAGGGCCGTACTGCTCCCAGCGACCAGATTCCTGCCACAGTTCTGCTGGTTGAATGCCGGGCATCAGCACTTCCAGCGCGCCAGCGGCGTTCATTTCCTCGCGCACGACCTTCTCAACCTTGCGCAGCACACGCAGGCCCATTGGCAGCCAGGTATACAGGCCGGAAGCCAGCTTGCGGATCATGCCGGCACGCAGCATCAGCTGATGGCTGATCACCACGGCATCGGATGGGGTTTCTTTCAGAGTCGAGAGCAGGAACTGGCTGGTACGCATATTTGGCTGTTCTGTCGGTTGCAAGAGATTTTGAATGGCCCGCATTGTACGGTGCCTATACAGATGCGTACAGGATGCTGGTGTGTGCTTATATAAAGGAGGGGAGTGTGTCGATTTTGACGGCGGAACAGGTGCAGGCGCTGATTCGAGCAGGGTTGCCGATGGCGGAAGATATCAACTTGTGTATCGATCGGCTGGACGGCGATGGGGCGCTCGCCCGGGTGCCATTTCACAGCAAACTGATTCGCCCCGGTGGCACCTTGTCCGGGCCGACCATTATGGCCCTGGCAGATGCAGCGATGTATGCGGTGGTGCTGGGCAGTCTCGGGCGAGTAGAGATGGCTGTGACATCAAATTTGAATATCAACTTTCTGGTTAAGCCCAAGCCAGTTGATCTATTGGCGGAGGCGCGGATATTGAGATTGAGCCGTCGCCAGGCTGTTTGTGAAGTGTCTGTGTATTCGCTGGGTAATGAAGATGAGCTGGTGGCGCATGTGACGGGGACTTATGCGTTGCCACTGTAGGTTTTTAGCAGGCAAGAAAAAGCCCGACCTAGGTCGGGCTTTCTTTACCTGCTAAACGGTCTTAATTACAGAACGCTCAGTGGGTATTCAACGATCAGACGGAAATCGTTGTTGTCGTTATCGTAGGAGCTGTTAGCGCGGTATGTTGCATTGCGAATACGGAAAGACAGGTCTTTCGCAGCGCCTTCTTGGATCACGTACTTGGCTTCGATATCCAATTCGTGTTCTTTGGCGTCAGTGCCAGTGCCTACATCAATATTGTCACCAGTGATATAGCGAGTCATGAAGCTCAGACCCGGAACACCATAGGTAGCCATGTCGATGTCATAACGAACCTGCCAAGAGCGCTCGTCCTTGCCGATGAAGTCGGAGTATTGAACGGAGTTTGCTGTCCAGATGGTACCGTTACCATCAATACCATAGCTGTAGCCGGTGTCACCCGAGGAGCGCTGGTGAGCCAAGGTGAACTTGTGTGCGCCCAGGGAGTAGGCAGCTGCCAAGCTCCAGAGTTTGTTATCTAGCTCGCCAGCAAGCTTCTGACCATCATCGTCCGACTTGTAGTAGTTGAAGTCGAAGTTCAGTGCCTGTTCTTCTGCCAATGGCAGGTTGTAGTTCAGGTTTACATACTTCTTCTTCCAGAAGTCTTCAACATCGGATGCGTGGAAAGCGCCGCTGAAATTCTCTGTGAAGCTGTAGCTTGCACCGAAAATGTTAGCTGATTTGAGCGTTTCATCGTTCTGGGTGTTGCTGTCCCGGCCAGTATTGGTTTGGTTGCTGATAGCAGTAAAGCGACCAGCACTCAGCTCCAGACCTTCAATTTCGTTGCTGACCAGATATGTACCAGTGGCAACTTCCGGAAGGATACGGCTGTCATCAGTTGAGAATACTGGGCTACCGACGAACTGGTTGCCGTATTTCAGTACTGTGTCAGAAATGCGGAATTTAATGGCACCACCGACTTCGGTCTGGGTGTCTTCAGCTTCGCCTGAACCGTTGCGTGCAAACAAACCGTTGCCGTTGCGACCGTCACCAGTATCAATTTTAATGCTGGATAGAGAGTGAGCGTCGACGCCAACGCCGACAGTGCCTTGGGTGAAGCCGGACTCAGCCAGCAGGCGAATACCTAAGCCGAAGTCCTCACGGTAGCCCTTACGCTCGCCCTTTGCGTCGTTGGCAGGAGACGTGTGGCTGGCGCCATTACGGAAATCACGGTTCATGTAAAGGGCGCGGTTGAAGATGTTGAAACTGCTGTCTTCAATAAAGCCCTTGGATTCGGACTGGCTGGAAGCCACTGCCATTTGGGTGGTGCCCGCTGCTACTGCGAGGGCGATTACGCTCCACTTCATCACTTGCATCGTGATTGCTCCTTTGGTTTAGAAAAGTTGCGCCGTCCGGCTGGTTGTTATATGGACGACTCTTTCTTTTTGTGTCGGCGGTAACTTATAGCACGCTGCCAATGTTGGCGATAGTTGCAATCTATTCATTACGATTTCTTCACGGCTGTGTCGCAAAAGCTTATGAGTCATGTCGCATTTTTGTAGATGCACTGGGCGTGATCACAGTCAAAGCTGACGGATTTTGGTGCCTGCTTTTTGGTCGCATGGGCTGCCAAACAGTGCAGGTCGATTCGTCACAGTTTGCTTAGCAATAGTCGTGCACAAAACCCTAAAATCTGAATTTTTATCTCCGATTCGATCTTTCACATCAAGATTTTCGAGGGTTGCGTCGGTTTACGTCAGGTTTTTCAGCGGTTCCATCTGTTTTTTATGGGGCTGATAGGCGTTTTTCTGGGCTGATTCTGTTCTGTTTTCAATCGCTTGCTGTCTTGCGCTTGTGGTGCGGCAGGAGGCTGTTCTGTGAGGATTACCGAAGGGAACAGTTTTGGTGCACTTGTTTGGGGTGGTATTGGGGTGTGCTTTCTATTGGTGCGCTGAGGTGGGCCTGGTTCGCGGGTGCCACGTTTTCAGCTTCGGCGTATCCTGCTCGGCCCATACTTACTGCCTGGGCGGCAGTAAGATCGCTGGCCAAGTATCACTGTGTGCTGGGTTCGAATGCGTTAAATACTGAGTCAGTGGGTTTTCTAATAGGTGGATGGTTATGTTCGTTCTGGATTCACGTTTGCAGCAAGATACAGTCTGGGTCGGGGATTACCCGTTATGCAGCCTGCTGCTGATGAATGATGCGCAGTACCCCTGGTTTATCCTGGTGCCACGTCGTGAAGACGTCAGTGAGTTGTTCCAGCTGGATGGTGCTGACCAGCTGCAGCTATGGCAGGAAACCAACGGCCTTGCCGAAGTACTCAAGGATTGTTTTGCAGCGGACAAAATGAATGTCGCGACCTTGGGCAATGTGGTGAGTCAGCTGCATATGCATGTCATCGTTCGGCGTCGCGAGGATGCTGCGTGGCCAGCGCCTGTTTGGGGTAAGCATCCAGCGCAGCCATACACGCCTGAGCAATTGGCCGTATTGAAAGCCCGTTTACGCCTGGTTTTGACCGGGAATTTTTCTTTTGCTGAGAGCTGACTGGTGGACATAGACGAACGCATTAACGACTTGCAAAGCCGGTTGGCCTTTCAGGACGACACTATTCAGGCGCTCAATGATGCGCTGGTGGCGCAACAGCGGCTTCTGGAGCGCTTGCAGCTGCAGGTGGCTGCGTTGATCAAGCGTCAGGATGAAGTGAGTTCGCAGTTTGGGATGACTGATGATGAGGCGCCGCCGCCCCATTATTGATTGTCCATAAACGCAAAAGGCCCGCAATGAGCGGGCCTTTTGCGTTATGGCATTTAGCGACGTGCAGGCAGTGCGGCGATGACATCTTCGGCTTGTAAGCCTTTGTCACGTTGCATTACGGCAAACTCAACTCGCTGGCCTTCGACCAGTACGCGGTGACCTTCGCCGCGAATGGCACGGAAGTGCACGAAAATGTCGTCGCCCGAGTCGCGCGAGATAAAGCCGAAACCCTTCGAGGTATTGAACCACTTAACGGTACCTGTTTCGCGGTCGCCCAGATCTTGCGAGCTTGAGGTGTTGCGCGATTTAAGGCGCAAGTTGGCCGCCAGGTGAACGGCTACGGCGGCAGCGATAATAAGCAGGCTAAACAGGCTGGCCGGTTGGTTGGCAATGACTGGTAGTGGGGCGAGCAGAATCAAGGCTTGCAGCAGCGTGCCGAGTACCAGCAATGCGGAAACCAGGTTTTGCGCTTGATGGCGCAGGCCTGCATGCCAAATAGGCAGTTGTGGGGCAAGCAGCAGGTTCAGCAAGCCAAACAGAGCAAGGCACAGTGCGCTGGGTTGTTCCAGGAGTGGTTGGGAGGTTTCGCCAAAGTGGGGAGCAAAAGAAAGCAGCAGGGCGAGGGCGCCCGTCAGAAGGTGGACAATTTTCAACATGTTCAATGGGCTCGCTTAATTCAAAGAGTCAGCAGAAAGGGCTGGCTGCGCGTATTGGGCATTGCAAGGGGAGTAGTAAAGGCGCGTGGTACCAGCCTATGTGCTGACCTATGGATGCAGGTCAGCACCACGGCACGTATTTAACAGCAAAGAGGTGGGGTTCTCAATCAAGCACTAAGCGCTGTTTCACTTGGTATGGGGCTTATCTGGTTGCGGCCATCACGCTTGGCTTGATAAAGCGCGTCATCGGCACGTGTGAGCAAGGTTTCCAATGTGTCACCGCGTTCGGCAAGGGCGAAGCCGAAAGACGCGGTAATGCTGTCGAGTACTTCATCTGTTCGGCGCACTTTGATGCGTAAAGACTGGATCTTCAGGCGCAATTGCTCTGCAAAGGCATAGGCCGTGGTGTTATCAAAACAATCTCGAAGGATGATGCAGAATTCTTCGCCGCCGTAACGTGCTGCTATGGCACGAGCGGGAAGTAGGTCGCGCAACAACTGGCCAACGTGCTGAAGGACGCGATCACCCAGGGGGTGACCGTATTGGTCGTTGAACTGCTTGAAGTGATCGATATCGAGCATCACCAGTGCGACACCGTCGTGTTCGGTACTCAGTGTCTGCTCCAGCAGTTTGCTAAAGGCGTTGCGGTTAAAAACCTGAGTCAGGCTGTCCAGTGTCGCGGCGATGTGCGCGCGCTCAAGCTGGCTGCGCAGACTCTTGATCTCTTGCTGGGCGGCATTTAGGCGGTAGAGGAATTTGTCTTGCTGGTCTTGCATTAACTGCGTGCTCTGCTGCAGTTCATTCAAAACATTGGGCAGGTCATCAATGACCGGCTCATGCAGGGCCGCTAGGCCGTGCTCTAGACTGATTTGATAATTGCGGCTGCCGATGATGCTGCGCGATACATTGCCTTCGATGTCGTCGACCAGCTCGATGACCTGCTGTTGGCCGGCACGCGCCTCTTCGAGCTCACCATTGATGATGTAGTCGCGGAACAGCTTGGCTGCGGTTTCAGGCGGGAAGCTGTCAAAGTCGGCGACGGTTTTTTCCAGGCGACGATTGAGTTCGGGTTCCAGGCCTTTGCTGTAGGTGTACCAGAGGGCGTAATGCACAGGGTTGGGAGGGATGTCATGGCGCATCATGAGCGGTACCGCCTTCTTCAGAAGCGCCGCAGCATCGCGGGTTTCCTCGGGGTACAGTTCCAGAATGCTGGGAGCTTTAGCGGGTTTGTTCATGCACGTCACTGTGGCCAAGTTGCAATTGACCAAAGCATAGAACAGCTGCTGGGTAAGCGCCTAGCAAAAGGCCCGCAGATGCGGGCCTTTTGCATGATTTACTAAGCTGCTAGAAGGCTGCGCAGCATCCAGGCGGTTTTTTCATGCACCTGCATGCGCTGGGTCAGCAGGTCCGCAGTGGGCTCGTCGCTGACTTTGTCCAGCAGTGGGAAGATGCCACGGGCTGTACGCACTACAGCTTCCTGGCCCTGAACGAGCTGCTTGATCATATCTTGTGCGTTTGGTACGCCTTCCTCTTCTTTGATCGAGGAGAGGCGGGCGTAAGCAGCGTAGGTGCCGGGCGCTGGGAAACCCAGGGCACGAATACGTTCGGCAATCTGGTCGACGGCCAGCGACAGTTCGGTGTACTGGCCCTCAAACATCAAGTGCAGGGTGTTGAACATCGGGCCGGTGACGTTCCAATGAAAATTGTGGGTTTTCAGGTACAGGGTGTAGGTGTCTGCGAGTAAGCGCGACAGGCCTTCGGCGATGGCTGCGCGGTCCTGCTCGGCAATTCCAATATTGATTTCCATACCATTTCTCCTCTCAGGTGGCTCGGGGTTTGGCTGCCCGCATAATGGGCAGAGACTACCATGGGTTTTGCCGAGCTTTATCGTGGTTTATATCAATGCGAGTGATGATTGGAGGCTATTAAGGGGTGTGGGTTCAATTTTTCTTGGGTTAACGATGTGCCAGTTCTGGGTGCTGTTGCAGGGTCTGGTTGAATAGCTCGACCCAGTGCGCGCTGAACTGCCGCCCGGCGAGGTTGTTGATTTCCAAAATGGCGCGCAGGAGTGGGCGTTTATTCAGAGTCTGGTGTGCGCGTTCATGGGTGCGGGCTTCAAAGGTGTCGACGATATTGATTATCAGGGCGCCGGGGCTGGTTTCGATCTCTTTCAGGCCTTTAGGGTAACCGCTGCCGTCGGCGTGCTCCTGATGCTGCACCGTTATTTCAGCCGCAGCATCCCAGCGTGGCATCCGCTTGAGCAGGTCGTAGGCGAGCCTCGGATGGGATTGCATTTGCCGGCGCTCTTCGCGGTTAAAGTTGGCTTCCTTGTGCAGCATCTCCAATGGCAGAAAAGCCATGCCCAGGTCGTGCAGGCAAATGGCTGCGGCCAGTTGCTCCGGTTGTTCTGGGTTGCCGCCCATTTGGTTGATCGCCAGGGCCAGGTCAAGCTGGCGCAGGCCGCGACCTTGCCAGAAGTGTGAGCGCCGTTCGCTGGCTTGCATCAGGTCGACAAAGAACAGCAGGTCAGCGTCGGGTTCGATGCCGTAGCGCCTGAGTAGATCAGCGGCAGCTGGGTTGTCTGCAGCAACAACCTCAGGAGGTTTGGAGCTGGGATCAAGCTCTTGAAGCAGTGCGCTGCGGATGCCGATTTGTTGGCTTGTTGGCGCGATAGCCAGTGCGCTGAGAGAACGGCTGAGTGCCTTGCTTTGAGCTGGACTAAGCTGTGGCGCTTGGCCCCCAAGGGCATGGCGGATCTGTTCTTTCAGGTGGTCGAGGGTCAGTAGCAGGATATCGCCGAGTAGGCTGTCGAAGTGCAACTGGCCTTCGCGCAGGCGCGACAGCACATCTTCCATGGCTTGCGGTACGCTCATCAGCGAATCCAGGCCGATATAGCCCAGGTTGCCCTTGAGGGTGTGCACCAGGCGAAATAGTTCACGCAGGCGCTCGCGGTCATCGGGCGCGTGCTCAAGCTCGATCAGTAATTGCTCGCAACGCTGGAATTGTTCGCTGGATTCCAGGCGAAAGTCAGCCAGCAAATCGCTGGGTATTTCAGCCAGGTTCGGTGTGGCCATAAGCCTCTCCACTTATCGACAGTTAAAGAGCTGCATGCCTGAGTATAGGAAGGGCTGACAAAAGCGCGTGGGGCGGCGGCTGCAAGTGGCGGCTTAACCATATATAATCCCGCGCTTTGCCGCTTTTGTCGGGCGAACAGTGGGCTGCGTATGCGCCGCTGATCGTTTCGCGCCCCCTAAAGGCAGCACAATTGCGGAAAATGGCGCCTGCGCCAGCCGGTTGACCGGCCCACGAGCGTCGCATTCATTGCGGCCCAACGAATTCAAGACTCAAGAGAAGCGACCACCACCATGATGCGCAGCCATTATTGCGGCCAACTGAACGAGAGCCTGGACGGCCAGGAAGTCACCCTTTGCGGTTG
>Ga0209343_10004202_pt1 | contig 17830 bp, 15 predicted proteins | sample RifCSPlowO2_02_FD_184026 | JGI IMG/M metagenome (GOLD analysis project Ga0209343, IMG submission 184026) | Groundwater microbial communities from Rifle, Colorado - Rifle CSP2_plank lowO2_0.2 (SPAdes) (version 2) | ecosystem: Environmental > Aquatic > Deep subsurface > Groundwater | place... | reverse complement strand
GTTTTTTTCTCTGTGTGCTTTATAATCAGTAAGAATATCCGGTGGTATTTCCCTGGAAGATTGATTACCAATTTTGTGTGTTAATTCAGACCACTTAAAAATCTTCTTTCCATAGTCTTTCCAGTAATCTTTTTCTTCTTCATTTGAATTGTAATCCGGGATTCGCATGATTGAAGAGAAACCGTATATCGTGTATCGTGTATCGTGTATCGTATTTTTTATATGTTCAGCACGTGATTTTAATTCATCTAATGAATTATTATGTTTTCTGCTTTGGACTAATCCACCATAAACAAAATCATCTAAAGAAATTATTAGAGAATCAATACCAGATAAATCTTTCAGCCATTTTTCCAGATAAGCTAAATCAGATTCGCATTTTAAATCTCCCAGATATTTTCTTTCGGGCAAAATAAGATTAATGCCGGAAAAATCTGCGATTTGTTTAGGTAATAAATATGAAACAGGACGATTATCAAGAGGTAAGAGCGCAATGGAATTTTCTTTTACCATGATGTTATTATTATATGCTTGATATGGCAAATTGGCTTAAAGACAATCTTTCAAAAATTAAAAATGCCCTGTTTAAAACCCGCAGTAGAGGCTTGCCGTGGCAAGCCTCTACTGCGATTGATTTATATATAGAAATCAATGAAGATTTTTACGATGATTTGTCAGATAAGCTGATAAGAGCAGACATTGGTATTGATTTATCAGAAAAAATTATTTCAGATTTTAAAGAACAGATCAAAGAGCAAAAGATAAAAGAAAGCGATTTTAAAAACAAAATCAAAGAAGCTATAAAATCTCAACTCTCACTTGACAGTCCTGTCATTGCAAGTACATTCGCAATGACAAATACAGCATTAAATATTGTCTTAATCGTTGGTGTAAATGGCTCAGGAAAAACCACTTCTATTGGTAAACTTGCAAAATATTTTAAAGAAGAAGGTTTTAAAGTTTTAATAGTAGCTGCAGATACGTTTCGTGCAGCAGCAGGAGAACAGTTAAATATTTGGGCACAAAGGGCAGGTATAGAAATATTTTCACCACCCGATATAAAAAAACCTGATGCTGTGGTATTTAGTGCAATTGAAAAAGCAAAAAAAGAAAATTACAGTTTACTGTTAATAGATACTGCAGGAAGATTACATTCACAGACAAATTTGATGGCTGAATTAAAGAAGATAGACTCTGTTATTGAAAAGCAAGTGAAGGCAATTCATGAATTGCCTCAACAAATAGAAAAGCTAATAGTCCTTGATGCTACAATTGGCCAAAATGCAATTACTCAGGCAGAACTCTTTTCAAAAGCAATTGGACTAACAGGAATAATCCTGGCAAAATTAGACAGCTCCAGTAAAGGCGGAGTAGTTTTAAATATAATGAATAAACTTTCCTTGCCGGTAAAACTTATTGGCACAGGTGAAAAAATCGATGATCTGGCAGAATTTAATCTGGATGAATATTTGGATGCATTGATTGCTTAGGTTATCTATTCATATTTAATTAATAATGTATTTCATGCTATAAGTTTTACACAAGTAAGATGCAAATATGATGAGAGTTAGTAAAATAGCAGGTTCCTTCATTTTAGGTATTGCTGCCACAATTGGCTCACAAAACATAGAAGCTAAAAATAAATCTAATTTAACAACGCTATCCCATACTAAGGACAAGCCTGAAGAAACACAAAAAGAAATAGCACTAGAACAAAACCTGGAAAATCTACTTGGTCTTTGGGCAAAAATCAGTTCAGAGCACGGCTTGACAAGAACAGCATCAGAATTAATAAAACCCCATCTTGAAAAAACTGTCAAACTAAATATTGACGTTTTATTAACCAATGACCCTCGCAAGCAATCTACAGCCATGAATAATTTAGTTCAGATACAAGAACAATTTACCTCTAGCCGTTGGATTCCAGAAGCAGAAGATTTGATAAATGCTACAAAATATTCCACTCCATTTTTCAATCAAACACTACAATCAAAGAAAAATACTAATGTAAAAGAACTCGAAACATTAACTAATATAGGAAATATTTTATTAGACTTATCCAGAAACAATGGTGAACATCATAAAAAATTTGCAGATTGGCTTAATTTACAAATCGAAAATACTATAAGCGATACACCAAAAGAAAAAAAAGAAAAACAAAAAATCTTAGAAGCTGCTATAAAAAAAGAAATTTCTGCTTTGGTACATAAGACAGATAGAACAAAATCGTTTGAAAAACAATTAAAATCTCTTACTAATAACTATATAAAAATTATTGAACAAAATAACTCTGATCACTATTTTTTAAATAACAGTTTAACTGGATTTAAAGAGATAACCTGGTTTGTTTATAACTATGAGTTGTTATATAACAGGGATAGTTATAGAGGCAATAATAAGGTTAAAACAGAATTGCATGATACTTTAGTTCACTTATTCGATGTCATTTTAGATGGCGTCAATAAATTACCAAAAGAAAAATCATCTTTATTTAAAGTTCAGCTACCTACTGTTTTCTCGGAGTTGCGTTTGTATGAAACCCATAATCAGTTAGATGTATTTGTAGAAAAATTATCAAACTTATATTGTACAAATCTAGAAAATACTAATAATGACGAGTTTATAAAAATCACTGATTCTTTAATTAAAGGCTGTGAATATGAAAATCGTATTGTTGTTCAAACATCTTGGCCTCCGAATATGATGCTAAAGTTCATTAATGATAATCGTAAGTACTTTAAAAATAATCTTAACCATATAATTGAATCAATAAAAAATTCTCAGGATAATAAAAACAGTAAAAAATATAGTGCTCAGTTAATAAATTTATATACATCATTTTATCCACTGTTTAATACAGAAGAAATCCTTTACATCATAGACTATACGCCAACATCAAGAACCTGGTGTAGCTGGCGTGTAGATCCTGAGTTAAAAAGAGAAATTTTAAAAATAAAAACCTGGTTTGATGAAAAGCTAGAAAAGCAAGCTTTTGAAACAATTTTGTTTTCACTAAAAGATAATGTTGAAGATTGGAAATTGTTTAGTAAACAATTTCAAACAATGGCAAAAAATAAATTAAATTTAATTAATAAAACCAAAGTTGACGTTGTGCTTCAAAAATTAGAAGAAGATAAATCATCTTCTAACAGAAGGATGTACCATGAAGCTTTAGAATCAGTAATATCTTCAGATGATACAAATGTTGTTAAGTTTTTAAAAAAGTATATTTCAAAGGAAGATCCTTCGCTGACATCTAGAGCGCTTGGGAAGTTTATATCTATTGGAGCATTAAATAGTTTAGATAAAGAACAAAATAGTAATTTTTATACTGGAATAAATGATAGTGGTATTGGGAATAAACTGAATATAGGTGATATATCACCGTTTCACAAACTTAATTTGGATCTTATATGCATATTAGATGGCAACCATGAATTATATAGAAGCTATCTTCCACATTGTACTTTTAAAACATATAAAGACTATGAAGATATAATAAAACTTAGAAAAGATGCATTTTTTATACTTGCTTCTACTGTAAGTAACCCTTCTGAGTATTCACCTAAAAGACCGCTAATGCTTTATCAGCATTTAATGATTGATTTGCTTGAAAAGCGCTTTGAAAGACATGCTCCACTAGATACTATAATACAAATATGGGGAGAACAACTTGCTGCATTAATTGATGCTTATTCAGCGACACAAGAAACTAGTTTTGGGAAAAGTACTTATATTAACTCAAGGTTAGATTTTTGGAGAAAATGCTTTTTTGATGGAATTAAAGAAACACATAAAATTGAAGAAAGAGAAAAAATTTATATAACTATTCCTTGGTTTAATCCTATTTTAGAATATGAATTTATAAAATTAAATCCAAAAGAAAACAGAAAAGTCTTAGATGAGATTTACCGTAGTCCTAAATTTGGAAAAGAGGTAAGAGAAACAATATTTAAAGAAACTCCTATCTTAGAATCAAAATATACTGATATGAGAAAACGATTTGGATTAACTTTTCTAAAAACACTATCTGCTCAAAACGGTAGATATGTAGATGAACACTTAAATTACTTAAGACGACTGGATTTTAAAGATTCTGAGATAAAAAGCATTGCCGAAGCATTTATAGAAAATAAATAATTAATCTTTAATTAAATTTGTCAAATGTAACCCAGGGTTACATGGTTTTTAATTACCATTTGATATATTCTTTATCATGGTTACCGAACAGCAAAAGTATGATTCTAGTATTTTTAGAAATATCGGGTTTGCTTTCTTAACACCAATTGGTTCAATAGCATTTCAAACAATTGTTTTGAAAAAACCCTTTCTAGAATCTAATTATATTATGGGTATAATAGTACTTGTAATAGGTTGTATTCTTATTTTCTTGGGTCGTATTGCAATTAAGGAGAAAAAATAATGGCTAGTGAATTTGAAGCTTTTTTAATTTCTCTATTTTTAATAGTTCCTGCTCTTTTATATGCTGCAATGGTAGTTCATGACATGAAAAAAAGAGAAAAGAAAGAAAAGAAAAGCTAACAAAAATTCTTAAGTCCCTACTTTGACTCTAATATTACTACCTGCACAAGTGGTTCTCTTTTTAACTCTTTATGAATTAATTTTTTTAATTCGTCTTTAACTTTTTCCTTTAAATCTTCTGCATTTATATCTGTATTTTCAGAAATAGTTTTAATTACAATTTTTTTAGCATCAGTAACAAACTGCCCATGGGTGGTATCTTCCTGAGCAAGTACTAATCCTTTAGCTTCTACCACAGGCTCTTCTAGAACTTTACCACCAGAAACAATAGTCATTATACTCAAAAGTCCCTCTGAAGCAAGCTTGTGCCTTTGTTCAATTATATGTTCATCCACATCGCCGACTCTTGTACTGTCTACCATAATAATTCCGCTTGGAACCTGTCCGTTGAGTTTTGCAGATTTGTCGGTCAGTTCAAGCACGTCTCCGTTTTCCATAATAAAAACATTTTTGGGATCTACACCGCACTCTACTCCCAGATTTCCATGCAGAACAAGCATCCTGTACTCGCCATGAGCAGGCAGAAAATATTTTGGTTTTACAATATTTAAAAGCATTCTCTGTTCTTCTTTACATGCATGCCCTGAAACGTGTACACCAGACTCTCTTCCATAAACCACATGTGCTCCTTTGGCACTTAGTGCATTAACTACATTTGCAACTGCTCTTTCATTCCCCGGAATCGGGGTAGCAGAAATAATGATAGTGTCTTTTGGCTGTATTGTAATTTGCTTGTGTTCATCAAAGGCCATTCTGGTAAGTGCTGAGAGAGGTTCACCCTGGGAACCGGTAGTTAAAATTACAATTTTTTCATCAGGAAGTTTATTTACATCTTCCAAATTAATCAGAAGTCCATCCGGAAATTTCATATGCCCCATTTCCCTGGAAATAGTAGCAAGGAGTAACATTGATCTCCCAAAAATTGAAACTTTTTTGTCCATCTTTACACAAATATCCAGAATTTGTCTGATCCTGTGAACCTGAGATGCAAAAGTAGTAATCACTATTCTTCCAGGAGCCTTGTTAAATTCCTCTTCTAATTTTCCATAAACAGAACGCTCTGACGGTGTATATCCTTCTCTTTCTACATTTGTACTGTCACTTATTAAAAGTAAAACACCTTCTTCGCCTGCATTTGCAAGAGTGTAAACATCAAAGAACTCTCCGTCTACAGGCGTAAAATCAAACTTAAAATCCCCGGAGTGAACTATTTTTCCAGCCGGAGTATGAATTATCAGACAAAAACTATCAGCAATAGAGTGAGTATTTCTAACATAAGTAAATGCCAGTGAACCAAGCCTGAAAGTTTGTCTGGGTCTGCCTTTTACCAGTGTGGTTTTCTCTGCTAATTGTGCATCTTTTAATTTCTGTTCCAGGAGTCCAATCGCCAAAGACGGTCCGTAAATTATTGGAATGTCAAATTGTTTTAGCATAGGGACAATTCCGCCAATATGATCTTCATGTCCATGAGTAATTACAAGACCTTTTATTTTGTTTTTATTCTGGACAAGATAACTAATATCCGGTAAAACGATCTCTACTCCCGGCATTTCATCGGATGGAAATGCCAATCCGCCGTCAATAATTATCATGTCATCTTCATATTCAATAATCCACGTATTTTTCCCAATCTCACACATTCCACCCAAAGGAATAACTTTTATTTTTGCATTTGGAATTAAGGATATATATTCACTCAGATCATCTATGCCCTTTGTTACCACGACAGTATCATCGCCGCGTTTGATTACTTTTCGTACACGTTTTTCATTAGCATTATTTGTTTTTTCTGTTGTCATATTTATTTCATTGCTTCTTCAGGGCATACTGCTCATACACCTCTGTATTTCCCTGCCTGTAAATCTTTTTATTGAGACATGATATGGCATGTCTCTAGCCGGTTATATTATTGTTGCGTGATTTTTGATTTGACTCATAATTTCTTTTAATTCATGTAACTGTTTTTCATTTAATTTTATAAGCGGCGGCCTCAAGTTTGATTTGCATAATCCTTTTATTTCAAGCACTGCTTTTATACATGTAGGATTAGGTGCCTTAAATAATGCTTTAAATAATGGAAGAAATTTATTATGAATTTCTTTTGCTAGTTCTATTTTACCCGTAAAGAAAGAATTTATCATATCTTTAATTTCATTGCCAGCAATGTGACTGGCTACACTAATTACCCCTGCTGCTCCTACTGATAACATGGGTAAGGTAAGACTATCATCCCCGCTAAACACTAAAAATCCTTTCGGGGTTAACTGTATCACCCAAGAAGTATTTTCTAAATTTCCTGTAGCATCTTTGTACCCGACAATATTTTTATATTTTGCAGCAAGCTCTGCTGCTGTTTGAGGCTCCATATTTATACCGGTGCGTCCTGGAATGTTATACAAAATAATCGGAAGGCTTGTACTCTTTGCAATCTGACCAAAGTGCTCAAACATGCCTTCCTGAGACGGCTTATTGTAATAAGGAACCACAGAAAGCACTCCATCCACACCAAGTTTTTCAGCTGCTTTTGTGGATTCAATAGCTGTTGCTGTAGAATTCGATCCTGCTCCTAAAATAATTTTTGTTTTTTTATGTGCAATTTTCTGAACAAATTTACAAAGCTCTCTCTCTTCTTCATGAGTAAGCGTAGGATTTTCACCAGTAGTACCAGCTACACAAATAGTATCTGTTCCATTTTTAATAAGATGATTAACTAATTTTTCAGTCGATTCAAAATCAATCGAGAGGTCACTCTTAAATGGCGTGACCATTGCTGTAATTACTTGTCCAAACTGATTTTGCATAAAATTATAAATTTAATAAAGAATTATACCATTTGATATGATAATAAGTCTAATGTCAGACTTAAAAATCAATCTTGCAATTCTCGGTGCTACTGGAAATGTAGGCCGTATGTTTCTTCAAATTTTAGAAGAACGGGGGTTTCCATTTGAAAGCCTTAAATTATTAGCCAGCAGAAAATCTGCCGGAAGCAAAATTAAATTTAAAGGCAAGGAGTATCTGGTAGAGTGTGCTACAAAAGATAGCTTTAATGGAATTAATCTGGTTTTAGCATCTAGTGGCGGTGTTATTAGTAAAGAGTTAGTATCTCATGCCATAAAAGCAGGTGCTGTAGTAATAGACAACAGTTCTGCATATCGCATGGACCCTGATGTTCCGCTTGTAATAGCTGGCGTAAACAATGCTGATTTAAAAAAACACAAAGGCATAATTGCAAATCCAAACTGTACTACAGCACAGCTTATGCCACCTTTAAAAGCTCTCCATAATCTGGCTGGCTTAAAGAGAGTAATCGTTAGCACTTACCAAAGTGTTTCTGGTGCTGGTAAAGCTGCTATGGATGAATTGACAGAACAAACAAAAGAATCCCTTCTTGGTAGAGACGTTGCAAGCAATGTCCCAAACAAAAAATTCGCATTTAATGTAATTCCGCACATAGATGTTTTTTCAGATGACGGTTATACAAAAGAAGAAATAAAAGTAATAAATGAATCAAGAAAAATTCTTAACTTGCCAGATTTAAAAATTACATGCACTGCTGCACGTGTACCTGTTTATATAGGACACAGTGAAAGTGTAAATGTAGAATTTGAGAAGTCTGTTACAAGAGATGAAATAATAACTGCACTTAAAAACTTTGGTGATATTGAAGTCGTTGATAATCCAAATGATTCTTTATATCCCATGCCTATTGACATAGCAGGAAAAGATCCTGTTTATGTAGGAAGGATAAGGGAAGACAAATCAAATCCAAATACTTTCAACATGTGGGTGGTAGCAGATAATCTTAGGATAGGTGCAGCCCTAAATGCTATTAGAATAGCTGAAGTCTTATTAAAAGAAAATCTAGTTAACAGAGCAAACAAATGTTAATATTTTAGAGATGTCCATCGAAAAAGTAAAACAAGCTCTATCAAAGGTAAATGATCCTGAACTGCAAAAAGATTTGGTTTCTTTAAATATGGTACAGGATATAAAGATAGAAGGTGAAAAACTTTCACTTACTGTAGTTTTAACTACACCGGCATGTCCATTAAAAAGTGTTATTGAGGATGAATGTAAAAAGGCACTTAATGAAATTGGATTTAAAAGTGAAAATATAAAAATAAATATGACGGGCGAAGTCCGGCCATACGGAATTGCAGGAAAAGAAGGACTAAAAGGCGTAAATCAAATTATTGCAATAAGCTCCGGTAAAGGGGGAGTAGGTAAAACTACTGTTTCAGTAAATATCGCAATTGCACTGTCACAGACAGGTGCAAAAGTAGGACTGCTTGATGCAGATATAACAGGACCAAATGTACCTATTATGATGGGTGATCAGGAACCACCAAAAATAGAAAATGCAAAAATAATTCCAAAGGAAAATTATGGAATTAAATATATTTCAATGGGAGTACTTGTACCATCTGATAAACCAGTGGTCTGGCGCGGTCCAATGCTTGACAGTGTAATAAGACAGTTTTTAAGAGATGTTATCTGGGGAGAGCTGGATTATTTAATAGTAGATTTACCACCAGGAACAGGAGATGCCCAGCTGACTATTTGTCAGGCAGTACCGCTTGCCGGTGGAGTAATAGTTACTACTCCACAGGATGTAGCACTTTTAGATAGTAAAAAATCTGTAAACATGTTCAAGCAAATGAAAGTACCTATTTTAGGTGTAGTAGAAAATATGAGCTATTTTATCTGTCCAAAATGTAGTAAAAGATCTGAGATTTTCAGTCATGGCGGCGGTGAAACTGCTGCATGTGAATTAAGTGTTCCATTTTTAGGCAGAATCCCCATAGAGCCTGATATAAGGATCGGCGGAGATTCAGGAAAACCAATAACAGCAGTAAACAAGGATCATCCTGTTTCAAAAGTTTTTAAAGAAATCACAAGCCAGATAGCAGCCAGTGCTTCAGTTACTACTATAAATGCTCAAAGGCCAGTTGTTGCCATTTAAAGGAGTAAAGAAAAATCACAAATTCTGGTTTATAAATATAACTTTACTCTTTAAAACTTACTCTTTATCCTATACAATTTAAACACTGTAAAAAATTTATGAAAATTCCATCATTAAGGGCAGCTGCTTTAGTAAGTGCAATGTTTACTACTGCAGCTAATGCCTCAAAAGACAATCAGCAAATATTTCCGTCTTCAAAAGAACCTGTTCCTTTATTAAGAACTACAAATAAAGCAGAAGAAAAAAGAGATGAATTTGTTAAAAAAGAGGACATAAAAACTGCAAAAGAAGATCTTAATAGTTTATTTGCATATGAAACTTTCATTAATCCTGCTTATCCGCTAACCGAAGAAACTATAAAATTTGCAAGGGATAATAAAAATACACTGGCTGCAATGGCAATTGCCAAAAGGCTTCCTCCTCACAAATTACTTTCTCAGGAAAGCTTTTATTTGGGGCCGAATGTTAAACCAACTGACATAATAAGAGCACAGGATTTCCCGGATACAATCTTTGCTTATAAGGTGGCTTCTGATAGAACTAATCCTGAAACAGATTTAAGATTTTCTTTACAGCATCCTAATAGTGCTTATGCGATAGGTGCACTTAGACGAGAAGGTATTAAAATCTCTGCTAATTTAATAAGCTGGGCTTTAAAAAAGGAAAATGCAAACACAGAAGCTGCTTATGAAATAGGAAGAAAACTTACTGCTGAGCAACTTACAAATGAAATCAAAGATAAAGTCAGAGATGAACTAAGAAATACAAAGTTTGCAAAATCAATAGCTGCAAATAAATATTTTGGATACAAGCGTCCTTGTGAAATTTTGCTTGATGATTCAGGAACTCCGACATTTTATGATCCGCGTATTTGGGATATTTCGCTTGATAACGATGAATCCAGAAAAGATATCTTGCATATATTTTACAAGCAAGATTTATTTAGTGAAGGACTTGCAGCAAATACAACGCTTGTAATAACTGATCAAATGAAATATGCAGCCTGGAATAGTGAAAAATTTTATAAATCAAATGCTGCTTATTACTTAGCAAAAAGTTCTGAGTGGATGAAAGGAATACATACTCATGAATCAGAAAGATTCATAATGAAAAACTATGGAACTCCTCTGGCTTACGGACATGTAGAAAATCCTGATTATTATGCACAAATATCCATGAGGGAGTTTGTAAAAGAACTTGCCATAAAAGATCAAAAAACCGAATTTTTACTCAGACTAACAGGTAACCCAAATTATTTAAAAGATTTAACTCAGGAACAACTAAACAAAGAATTTGAATTTGCTATCAAAAATTATGGAAACTATTCACAAGGGATATTTAAACACTTACCGGATAGTTTTGAAAGCATGTTAATTAAATTTTTGTTAACTAACCCTTATAGAGATGATTTAGGAAGAGGACTTGTAGCACGCAAAGATTTTACTCCCGGGAAATATCCGGAATTTTTGAACTTCGTCACTGGTAAATCTCAAGAAGAAAGCTTAAATACTCCTCTTGCACAAATATTTGTACAAAGTGATTTATGCATACCGGATGAACAAATGCTAAGTAAAATTGGTGATAACAGATTTTTATTTTTTGAACGAGCGTTAAGATTAAATCCTTACTTAAATAATCTTACTGCCAGATTCGACAGAAAATATATAGATAATTAAAAAGTAAAGTTATGCAGAACAAACCAGTCGATATAAAAATAAATTGCCCACACTACAAAAATATAACTGTCAATTCGATCTAAAATTCCTCCATGAGAAAACAAAACCTTCCCTGAATCTTTTAATCCTGCGTCTCTTTTTAAAAGTGATTCAAATAAATCTCCAAACTGACTGAATATGCCGGCAAATATTCCAATCATTACACCATGAAATAAATTATTACCGAAACTATCCTTATTAAAATAAACAAGAATTATTGCAGCAATCATACTGGTAATAAATCCACTAATAGCTCCTTCAAAAGTCTTTTTAGCGCTTATCTCAGGTTTCAGCGCTGTTTTTCCAAATAACTTTCCGCCATAATATGCCCCTACATCACAAAAAGCAGTACTTACAATTGCAACAATTGCATAAACAAAACCCATATGCCTTAAAAGAATTAAAAAACTTGGAAGCAATCCTGTATAAATAAAACCAAGTACTGATGCACCAATATCAGGAATAGTAGCAATCGGACCTTTTTTATTTCCACGAAATATTAATCTGAAAAAACAACCAATAACGCCAAAGATAAAAACAAAAATAAAAAGCCTTATTGGAAGGCTCTCTGAAAAGCCAACTGCCGGCAGTGATGATATAAGAATAAAGAGTATACTTACAAATCTAATCCACTTATTGGATGGATTGATCCCTTTTTGCCGGACTATGTTAATAAACTCGGTATTTACATGCCAGAAAACAAAAAGCAATACCGTGCTTAAAACCCAACCTCCAAAATATAATGCCATAAGAGCTATAAAAAATATAAGCCATCCTATTATGATCCTTGAGGCTTGTTCACTTGTTAGAAATTCTTTTTGAGTTATTTTAGTCATTAGTATTATTTTATCTTTTTACACCTAATTTTTCATTTTTAGGTATCATTATATTGATTTCTCACATTTTACAGTTTAAAAGCACTGCAGCTTGTCTGCAGCATAATAAATGAAAAACAAGCATGAGGTAATAATTGTCGGAGCAGGTCCGGCAGGTTTGTCAGCAGCAAAAGTACTGGCAGACAACGGTATTAAAACTCTTGTATTGGAAAAAACCAAAAAGGGTGCATCTAAAAATTTCTATAGCGGCATTATCAGTGAAGAGCATATGAAAGGAATTTTTACAAATTTTTTTGACAGTTCAGGTGGAAAAATTATGGCTCCATTTGAACGATTTGTAGATCAATACAGGGTATATATCCTGCAGGAAGATTCGTTTACTTCATTTAATGTACAAAACAATAAACAAAATAGTTACATAGTTTTAAGAGAACCATTTAACCAATGGTTGATTAAAGAGGTTCAAAAAGCAGGTGCAGAGGTCATTACTGAAACTGCTGTAAAAAATTTAATTATTAATGATGGAAAGATTTCAGGTGTTAAAACAGATTCAGGAGAATTTTTTGCCAATGTAGTAATTATCGGTGAAGGAGTTAACCCTGTACTAACTAAAAGCTCAGGACTAAGAGCAGGTGAATTTAAATCAAATCAGATATTTTCATTCGTTGAAGAAGATATATCCATGTCAGCTGAAACAATTGAAGAAAGATTTAATTTATCCCCATTTCATGGCATTTCTGCAAAATTGTTTACTCAGGGAATACCGGATATGCCAGGTATTGGTTACATTCATACAAATCACAATTCAATTTCAATTGGCGCCGGGATGTTATTTTCTGAATTAATTTCCAGAAACATCAATCCAAATGAATGCCTTGAGAGACTTAAAGAACACTCCTGCATTAAACCACTGATAGCAAACGGAACTACAAAAAATTATTGTTCATATATGCTGCCGGTTCTAACTCTCAAAAATCAAAATGATAAATTCTTAAAACTTTTTTCAAACGGTTGCCTTATAATCGGTGGAGCAGCTTTAATAACAGATATGTTGAGCTGGGATGTATCCGCAGTAGCAGTTTTATCAGGTAAGGCTGCTGCACAAACAGTAATAAAAGCAAAGGAATTAAATGACTACTCATCAAACACACTTTCACACTATATACATCTAGTAAAGGCAATTCATGAACTGCCTCATGATCCTAATCCTGATATGTTAAATAACTTTAATAATGCTGTCTTACAAAGGAAATAATCAGTGGTTAAAACAATAGAAGAAAAAATATTTTTAATAAAATCCTGTCCGGATACAGAATCTCACATAAAAGTTAATCAGGATATTTGTACCATTTGTACAGGAAAAGAATGTACAAAATTCTGTCCTGCAAATGTCTTTGCATGGTCACCTGTAAATAACAAACTTATAGTAGGTTATGAAAACTGTCTGGAATGCGGGCTTTGTACTGTAGGTTGTCCTTACGGATCAATTCGATACGAGCAGCCAAAAGGCGGATTTGGAAGAATTTAATTAAAATTTAAAAATGTTTTTTAAAATCATTAAAAGTTTGTATATTATATTTTCCGAAGTTTATTCCAGGCTCGGATTTAAAGGACTTAAACGACTTTGTTCTTTTACAAAATTTACTCTTCGTGTAGCATTTTATATTTATCTGGATCACACAAGTTTTGAAAACAGAAGTTTTTTGTTTTATCTTTGCACAAAATTTGATCCTCTGTTACTTATCTCAAAAAATGAAAGAGATAAAAAACGGGCACGGTGGCTTCTGGAACAGATTATTCTGCACGGAACTACATTTATAAAACTAGGGCAGATAATGGCTGCAAGGGCAGACCTTATCCCTCTGGTATACATGAAAGAGCTGGCAAAATTACAGGATGAAGTTCCTCCGTTTGACAACGATCTGGCTTTTGAAATTATTAGAAATGAGCTTGGCAGACCGGTGGCAAGTATTTTTGCAGAACTTGACACAACACCACTGGCTTCAGCCAGTCTTGGGCAGGTTTATAAAGGAATACTTTTAGATTCAAATAAAGAAGTAATTATAAAAGTTCAAAGACCAAATTTAAAAGAGCAGATTGAAGAAGATGTTTCTATCTTAAAAATAGTTGCAAAAGAAATATCAAAGTATCCGAATATCACAAAAGGAAATGACTACTGCGGTCTGCTGGATGAGTTTTTAAGAGTAATAAATGAAGAGATTGATTATATAAAAGAAGGAAAACACTGTGATTTATTCCGAAAAAACTTCAAAGGTTATTACAGGGTTTATGTACCAAAAGTTTACTGGCAATTCACCACCAGACATATAATAACCCTCGAACACATACACGGCTGGAAAGTAACAGAAGTAGAAAAAATCAAACAGGCTGGATTTAATCTAAAAGAAATAACAAGAGAAGGCTGCAATGTTTATTTAAAGCAGCTTTTAGGTGACGGGTTTTTCCATGCAGATCCACATCCTGGAAACTTAAGAATAATGGAAGACGGGAGATTGGCATTTTTTGATTTTGGAATGGTTGGTTATGTCACAAAAGAAATACAGATAAACCTGGTAAACACCATACTTCATTTAATAAACAGGGACTACAGAGCAATAATAAATGATTTTATTACTCTGGAGCTATTAGATAAAGATTTTAATCGGGCAGATGAAATTGTACATGCACTACAGCCGGTTTATGATGCACGTTTCGGGCATAACGGTGATATAACCACAAGCTTCAAACAAATAATAGAAGAATTTGCTCATATTATTTATGAATATCCGTTTAGAATTCCAGTAGAGCTGGCATTAATTATTCGTGCACTGTTAACTCTGGAAGGTGTAGGTCATGCGCTGGATCCAGGGTTTAATGTAATTAAGGCTTTAATACCATTTGTACAAAGATACATATTTTCAAAAGAAGGTGGGTGGTTTAGAGAACACTTAATCAGTCAAATTACAAATAATGGCTTGACATTTAAAAATGCTGGAGAGATTTTAAAAGTGGGGAAATAATTTAAGATTTCCCGACCTTGGCAAAAGGTTAAGATTTAGCGCTTGCATGTAACCAAAAGTATCATTGGTCCTAAAGCATGTAACTGTAGGTTACAAGTTTGATTAAGTAGCAAGAGCAAGATAAAATCAACTTATGTCAAATATAGAAAAGATAAATAAATCGACCTTTGAAACCATTAAGCATATTAATAGATATGGCCAAGAATATTGGTTTGCCCGAGAATTAGCCAAGACTCTTGGTTATTCTGACTATAGAAATTTTTTGTCTGTAATTGAGAAAGCAAAAGAAGCTTGTAGAAATAGTAAACAAAAGATTTCTGACCATTTCGGTGACATCACCGAAATGGTTCAAATAGGCTCTGGAAGTGAAAGAGAACTGGAATCAATAGCACTTTCTCGCTATGCTTGTTATCTCATTGTTCAAAATGCAGATCCTTCAAAAGAAATAATAGCACTTGGACAAACATATTTTGCAGTTCAGACAAGGAAGCAAGAAATCATTGAAACTAAAAAATACAAAGAACTTAAGACTGAAGAAGAGAAAAGATTATTTTTAAGAGGTGAAATGAAAAAGCATAATAAGCTCCTTGCATTTACTGCAAAAAAATCTGGTGTTATAAAATCTTTAGACTATGCTGTATTTCAAGATCATGGATACAAAGGCCTTTATGGAGGATTAGGTTCAAAAGATATTCACAAGAGAAAAGAGCTTAAAAAGAATGAGCAAATATTAGATCATATGGGTAGTATAGAACTTGCAGCAAATTTATTCAGAGCAACTCAAACAGAAGACAAACTAAGACGTGAAAATATACAAGGCAAGGAAAAAGCAAATCAAACTCATTTTGAGGTTGGACAAAAAGTAAGAAAAACTATTAAAGAACTTGGCGGTGAAATGCCCGAGAATTTACCCATTGTAGAAAGTATTAAAAAGATTAACAAAAGAACCAAAAAGCAGTTACAAGGTAAATAGTTTCTTTTAAAAACGCTGGAGAGATTTTAAAAGCGCAACTCAAGCTATAATAAATAAGTTAATTTGAATTCTGATTCTCTGATCTTTCTGATACGGGCCCATAGCTCAGTTGGTAGAGCGCTTCCATGGCATGGAATAGGTCGTCGGTTCGAATCCGATTGGGTCCATAGTTTGTTACTGCCTAGCATGAGCGAACGTAAGGCTGCCTGAAAAAAGTCTTTGACAGGCATCAAACATTTTAAGTCCTTGTTTTTTAGCTGTATCAATTATTGACATTAGTATGGCGTATCTCTGAGCAGCAAGTTCATTTCTAAATCCACCCGATATTTTTTTGTGTATCTTGGCATTTCTTATTGCTCTTTCTGAACCGTTATTATCAGGTGGTACATTTTTTGTAGTCATAAAGAATAATATTTTATCTTTGTGTTTCTTTATTCTCTTTTGTAATCTTATTGTTTCTTCCCCTGCAACTTCTCTTGTAAGTAATTTATCTAATCTTTTTTCAAAAGTCTTAATTGTTTTTTCTCTCAGTTTTTTATCAAATCCTCTTTCCCAAATGAAGGGTCTGATTTTTTGTGAGCTTAGTAAAAGTATAGTTACTTCATATGCCCATAAACTGCTTTTTTCCTGAATACAATATTTCAAATCTCGTAAAAGATGTGCATGACAAAGTTGATGATTTTTAGCGTTAGTTTTATTCTGTGCTCCAAAACAGTCATGTACTAATGTTCCTTTAAAATCTTCTCCAAAATATTTTTGTATTACTTTATAACTTCTCTTTTTATCTACTGCGAAGAATGAATAAAACATATTTTGCCATATCCACAGAAAAAAGTTTACTCCATTAACTCTTGTTCCAGTTTCATCACTTCCCACACATTTGGAATCTTTTAAGCGTTTTTTGATTAGCCTATATAGTGGACCTGCTCTTTTGTTAGCAAGCTCTAATATATTTTCAATAGTTCTTTCACTAATCTTTTCTCCAAGTATTTCTTCCATAATTTCAGCAACACGATTATATGGAATGTGGTGTCTAACACTGAGATAGAGAATTAATGACTGAAAGTAAGGACCAAACTGAACTGGTGCTCTTACTTCATCTGGGAATCTGCCAATATTTTTATGTCCACAAGGACAAGTCTTTTCTATTTGTTGGTGTTCAGTAACTTCTGCTTTAATTGGTGGGATATCAACAACTTGTCTTCTTCCTTTTAAAGAACCTTTGATATTACAAAGAGCTTTTCCACAGCATTTGCAAGCCTCAGGAGAATGTTGAATTATTTTATCTGGATTATCAACAAGGTTTCTTGTAAATCCAGGATGTCCTTTTTGACCACCAGAAGATTTTCCTGATTTCTCTCTGAGATTTAAATCTTTATTTGGTTTGTTATCACTTGATGGTGGTTTTGAGCTGTTAGAACTATCCTTTTCTAGCTTGCTAAGTCTATCTTCAAACTGTTCAATCCTATCTTGTAAGAGCAGAACAAGTTCTATGAATTGCTCTTTAGAAAATCCTTCCAACTCTTTTCTTGTAAACTTCTTTAGCTTTTGCATCTCTAATATTAATGCAGAAGATGATCAAAAAGGCCAGAGAAAAATTTAGTTTTGTTAAGTTTAAACTTGCTGAGTCTTTGCTATCTGGATTCTCTAGTCAAGCTGGAGAATGACATGTCTGAAAGATAAAATTTATTTAAGCTTTCTGTTCCTTAATCTAAAAACATCATTTTTTGCTTAAAAACCTAGGCAGTAACAGAAAAGGAAGTAAAACAAATTAAAAA
>Ga0209343_10004196_pt1 | contig 17837 bp, 16 predicted proteins | sample RifCSPlowO2_02_FD_184026 | JGI IMG/M metagenome (GOLD analysis project Ga0209343, IMG submission 184026) | Groundwater microbial communities from Rifle, Colorado - Rifle CSP2_plank lowO2_0.2 (SPAdes) (version 2) | ecosystem: Environmental > Aquatic > Deep subsurface > Groundwater | place... | reverse complement strand
CGAAAAGCGATATCAAGGGACGGCTAACTGCCAACGGCCAAGAAATAAACTGCAAATGCTCAACAACAAATTGTCAACCTTAGCAGCCTCAATGAGGGCCGCTGCACTTTAGTTAATCCGCAATCCACAATCCGCACTCCGCAATCTTCCAAGGTCTACTTCCTAATCTCCCCTGTTTCCATGGACCAGAACAGGAGATCTAATTCATCCAATGGAATGCCCACCTTGTGTGAGAATTCGACGAACTTCTGTTCCACTTGAAGGTACTTCTTTCGGGTCAGTGAAGTGGGGATGCGGCGAATCGCACCGTATCGCACAAGATTCCGCAGAATGTGACGGTCGAGGATCGCGAGGCCGTCATTCCTGCCGATATTCCTGAGGAAATGCGTTGCTTCCTTCATCCCCAATCCATTGACATTGCTGACAAGCCATTCACGCAGTGAGAGTGCGTCGTTCTTCGAGCTGAGTGTGTTGGAGATCTCTTGCATCTGGGCATGAGCTGCGAGAAGGTGACGCGCCTTCGTGCGATGAAATCGTATGTAGTGCGCCTTTGTGCGAAGCAGGTTCTGTGCATCGAACGGCGATTCCATGAATCTGCAGGCGCGGAGAAGCCCGACAACCGCATAGGCATGGGCGGCCTTCGATTGTGGTGTCATGAGGCAATAGGCAAGCTCGTAGAAATACCCGGCGGGGGGCACGGCTCTGAAGTCGGCCAATCGTTGCCTAATCGCTTCACGCCGCTCGCTGTACAACGCAGGTAATCCGTCGCGACGGTTGTTGTGGCGATTTGCAGAGTCGGCGCCCCGATTGCGTGGCTTACGCGACAAGGGATACGATCCAGAAACGACCGATTCGTCGGAGAGATAGGAGCCCGTCCCGCTCGAGGGTGAGCAAAACTTCCCGCAGCCACGATTCATCCCAGTCGGAGTATCGAGTGAGGATGGCGCGACCGATGTCACCCAGGGTCATCGTCCGGCGGCGCATAAGGGCATCGATGATGCGTCCGCGATAGATTCTACGCGGAATGCCGGCCCTCGTGGGTTCCGTGGTGGCCGAAACCTTTAGCGCCTGAACGCGGTGGGCGGAAGGACAGAGATTCCTCAGGGGACAATGCCTGCATCTCGGACTACGGGCCGTACAGATTGTCGCGCCGAAATCCATCATCGCTTGGTTCCAATTGTAGGCGCTCCGTCGGGGCAGAAATTCGTCTGCAACAGCTTGAAATCCCAAACGGCGTGTCGCTTTCGGGAACAGCCGTGCCAGTACGCGGCTGACGTTGGTATCGACAACCGCCGTCGGAACTCCAAAGGCAAAGCAGGCGACTGCGCGAGCTGTGTAAGGTCCGATGCCGGGGAGCTTCTGCAGACCTTCGACCGTTCTTGGGAGGCGGCCGTGCAATCGGTGCGTCACTACCTTTCCCAATTCCCGAAGACGGATCGCTCTATTATAGTAGCCCATGCCCTTCCAGGCTCTAAGCACACTGCCCGGAGTAGCCGTCGAAAGCCCGCGAAATGACCGAAATTGCTTCACAAATTGAGGATATTTGACGAGAACGCGACTCACCTGCGTTTGCTGAAGCATCACTTCTGAAACAATGATTCTGAATGGATCTTTGATGTTCCGCCATGGGAGCGGACGAGCGGTAGCGCCATACCAGGAGAGAATTCTTCTGCGAAGAGCGCCGTGCGAGGAGCGGGTCATGGAGTATGGCGATGATTTGCCGAAAGCGGACCGTCGATGAGACGACGGACGATGTTTTTGTTTCCATGCAGAATGTCGAGCCTGGCAAGCTCTGCTGCGTCAACCCAGCAGAACTGTTCAAAGACGTTGTTCTTCAATGTCCCGGTGAAGGTCGCGAAGTAGCAATAGTGCACTTCGAAGGAGCCGCCGTCGTCGTAGTGCGATACCTCAACTTCGTCCCGTTCAAATGGTCCGGCCTCGAGAGAGAGCTCTTCCCGCAATTCCCGCCGTGCGCATTGTTCGACGGATTCCCCGTCTTCGACTTTTCCTCCCGGGAATTCCCACTTGAGCTCATATCGCGCCCCCTTCTTGCGCTGGCACACGAGGACTTTTTTGTTGTCGATCAAAATGCCGACGGCGACCTTCTTCATGGCCGAAATATACAGAAGAGAGCGGGACATTCAAAGGTATGTCAAGGAAATTGCGGATTTCGGATTATCAGGTTGAGGTCAGCGAGTGTTAGTCCAGAAAGATTGCGCACGTTGGCCATTGATCCTTCACAGTCTGCGTTTTCCTCTTTGGCGGTTGGTATTTGGCGATTGGCTCTTGGCTCATCCCGCTTCCCGGCAAACCGCTTTTTCCGAACCCCGCACTTCGGACTGAGCACTGGCCTGCCATTCTCAGGTCTGCATCCCTTATCCCTCATAACGAATCCCTCATTCCATCATTCCAATATTCCATCATTCCCGTCTTATCTCTCATCCCTCTTCCCCTTCCTTGTCTCACTCCAAAGTGCTATATTTCTTTGTCCTCACATTTCTCGACCGGGGGTTCTGGAGACAGCGGCTGCGGACCGGATCTTTCTTCCACCAATTCCACAAGTTGAAAGTGCAACGTATGCGATATCGCAATTCCCTTTTTCCGTTTCTGTTCCTGTCTCTGTCCCTATTTGCCCCTCCTGCGGTAATCTCTCAACTCGCAAATCATGTGGTGATCAGCGAAGTCGCACCCATGGGTGGAAGTTCGAGTGTCTACAATTCCGGCGAGTTCATCGAACTTTACAATCCCACCGGCTCAGACATCATTTTCGGCGCAAATGTCACCATTGTGTCGGGCAACACGTCGGGCACGAATACCGCCGAATGGACGCTTTCATTGTCGGGAAAGACCATCCCGGCGTTCGGTTTTCTGCTGGTTGGTGACGGTGGTGTGGCCGGACGTGATGCCTCATTCCCGTCGAGCAAGAACCTTGCGAATTCAGGGATTCGATCGTGCGTCCAACTGCGAGACGGTGTAATTGTCATAGATGCTTTTGGCTGGGATCCGGTGCTTGCTCCGACGCTTGCCAACGAAGGAGCTCGATTTGCTCCCTCCAGTACCTCAAGCACAAAGAAATCGTTTGAACGAAAAAGTTCTTCGTCCAGCATCGGTCCCGACCTGTTCGGCAACGGCTATGACACGAACGAGAATTCAACGGATTTCTTTGAGAATGATTCGACGCACGACAATCCGCAGTCGTCAGTGAGTCCAACGGAGAGTCCGTTCACAGGACCGGACACGGTCGGTCCCGTCATCCTGACGCTTCAGGTTTTATCAGCTACTTCCGTTCAGCTCCAATTCAATGAAGCCCTCGATTCACTTTCGTCAAGCACGGCAGCAAATTATGCACTGACGGGGGGCGCCTCAGTGATTTCTGCCCAACGACAGCAGGCGAACCAGTCTCGCGTTGTCCTGACGACGACAGTGATGGCCAACGGAGTGTATTCGATCGACGTTTCGGCGGTGAAGGACACCGCGGGCAACATCATGGCGGCTCAGAATCGGCAATATTCTTACGGTGTCATTTCCATTGCAACAGCGAGATCGCTCGGTGAGGGAAATACCGTACGTGTTAGAGGTCGAGTAACCGTCGGCGCCGAATTTGCCTCACCCGCATACATTCAGGATTCGACAGCCGGGATCGCGGTCTTTAACACGACTTTCAGCACCAGGGCGAAACCGGGAGATGATTGGGAAGTAGCGGGATCCCTCAAGAGTTTCAACGGCCTTCTGGAGATCGACCCTCTGACCGATTCGCTGTTGATCAGTACGGGGAACGCTCCGCCGGCGCCGTTGCTCATAACGTCAGAAGGACTCACGGAAGCCGACGAGGCAAGGCTCGTCCGCATCAACAAGGCCAAGATCAATGCACTCGGGTCGTTCGGACCGAACACAGCCGACAGCACGTATGTTGCCGGCGATGCATCCGGGGTATTTGAGATGCGCGTCGACCGCAACACGAACATTCCCAATGCACCGATCCCGACCGATTCGGTGAACATCGTCGGTATCGTCAACGATTTCCTGGGCACATATCGGCTGATGCCGCGAAGCTATGCAGATATCGGCGTGAACGATCCGGTTCCCGGACAAGACTGGACGGACATAGCCGTTGCCAGGAATTACTCGGCCGGCACGCCCGTGCGCGTTCGCGCGATCGTGACTTTCAATCAGACGAACGCAACCACCAACACGATCTTCATACAGGATGCCACCGGCGGGATTGCCCTGTTTAGCACGGCCACGAACGCTTTGCAGATTGGGGATTCTGTGCAGGTCTACGGCGCGATGGGCTCGTTCAACAATCTTGCCGAGATTGTGAACATCGATACTCTGTGGACATTTGGAAGCGGACATCCGCTCCCCGAGCCGAGAGTGCTTGGTGTGACACAGGCATCGGAAGCCTTCGAGGGCATGCTTGTGAAATTCCATGCGGTCCGTTTTATGGAATCGGGATCGTTTGCGGGCAACACGACATATCATCTTACGAATGGAACCAGCTCGCTTGATGTGCGAATCCCCAATTTGTCGCCTGTGATCGGGACGGTAATTCCTGCAGGGGCTATCGACGCTGTCGGCGTGCTCGGGCAGTTTCAGTCGACGTATCAGCTTACCCCGCGTTCAACCGGCGACCTCATCGGTCTACCCGGTCCCCAGATCTCGGGAACACCCGTCGTGGACACTCTATTTGACGACGGTTTCCGCATCCGTTGGAACACTGTGACGGCCGGGACAACGAAGCTGCTGTTCGGTCCAGGAGAGAACTTCACGGATTCTCTGGAAACGACCGCGGAGGTCACGGAACACTCGATGACGGTCACGGGACTCCGTCCAGGACGGATCTACGCCTATCAGTCAGTTTCATCGAACTCTTCCGGCGTAAGCGATGCGGGGAAGGGGTACGCCGTGACGACATCGTCGGGAAGTTCCGGTCAGATTTCAGTTTACTTCAATTATTCAGTCGACACGACGATGGGACTGGCGGAACGGGCACAGGGGAATGTCGACCTTGGCGGAAAGATCCTCGAACGGATCGCGGCCGCCACGAAGTCGATCGACATGGCCCTCTACTCGTTCGGCGATTTCAATGCCTCGGCCCCGGACATCGTCGGTCGTGTTGCAGATTCGCTGATCGCGGCGAAGAACCGCGGCGTCAAAGTGCGAATGGTCTTCCACGACCGTACCACAACCCCGGAAGTGAATGCACTTATGTCGGCAGGCATTCCCGTGCTGAAACGCACGGTCGTTTCCACCGGGTCGGGTATGCACAACAAGTTCTGGGTCTTCGACGGGCGCGACACGCTGAATGCGGCGGACGATTGGGTCGTCACCGGTTCGTGGAATATGACGGACGAAGGGACGTATCGCGACGGACAGAATGCAGTTTTCGTTCAGGATCAGTCGCTCGCGGCAATGTACACGAAAGAATTCGAGGAGATGTTCGGGAGCTTTACGGACACGCCGAATGCCGGCGCTGCCAGGTTTGGTCCGACGAAACGTAACGACACGCCGCATTGGACAATGGTGGGAGGCACGAAGGTCGAGGTGTATTTCAGTCCTTCGGACCGGACATCGGCGAACATCACGCGATCCGCGGCAACCGCGAACTACAACTTGTTCTTCGGCCTGTTGACCTTCACGCGCGACGAGATCGCAGCAGAACTCATTGCACGGAAAAACGCCGGGGTCATTGTCAGAGGCATAGTCGACAACACGAACGATTCCGGCTCAGACTTTTCGATCCTACAGGGAGCGGGGATTGATGTCCTTTCGGCCGGCCACGGAGTCGTGCTTGGCCAATTCCACCACAAATACGGAATAGTCGACCCGTTCCATGACGAAAGCGATCCGATGGTCATCACGGGAAGCCATAACTGGTCGAGCTCTGCGGACGGAGACAACGATGAGAATACGGTGATCATTCATTCGGGCTCGCTCGCCCGACAATTCGTGGAGGAATTCTCCAAACGGTATGCGGAATCGGGGGGAGCGGGGGCCGTGCTTGGAGTTGAACGGTTGAAGGAAAGCATTCCGTCGTCATACACATTGTCGAGTCCGTATCCGAATCCATTCAACCCGGCGACATCGGTAGAATTTTCTGTGCCGGTTGCCTCTCATGTTCGGGTGATCGTATATGATGTGCTCGGCCGCGAAGTGGCGACGCTTGCCGACGGGCGGTTCGAGCCCGGGACATTCAGAGCGGTGTGGGACGCCAGTCGCTCAGCAAGTGGAATGTATGTGGTGGTGATGCAGGCGGGAGATCAGAGGATAATGAGCAAGGCGGTGCTGGTGAAATAAAAAAAAGATCATCCACGAATACGCACGAATGGTACACGAATAAACACGAATGATAGAATTGAAATGGTTTCTTTGTGTCCATTCGTGACCAAGCTACACACGGCATTCGTGATCATTCGTGAACAAATCTTCTACCCCGCGCCGAGAAGGGCGGAGCAAGAAAGAATATTCACCTCACCTTAGTGTCCCGGCTCTTTCTCGCCTCAGTGACCCTTCGTGGGCCAAAATCCTTCAAAAACGCGCATCGAATTTCAAGCGCCTTTGAGTGTTCCGAGATTTCCGTTTCTGAGACTCAGGAAGTAGAAGTTCCCGAAATTGTGGAAACTTCCTTGCAGTCACCGCATCAATTCGTAGAGTCGCGAATTCCTCCTTCAATGCGAATCAAGACAGCCACGCTGTAGGATTTTTCCCTCGTGTCAATCTGGCACGCCGTTTGTCCTCCGATGCTTCACTGATGCAAACAGCGTCGAACAAGCCTTGTGTCGGGAAGGGTACAACCGCCAAGAACACGAGGCTTGTGACGCACCATGACAGCACTACGCAACGCTCTCAGCAACGAAGGAGATCGACATGCCGACTACAATCGCTGAAAAGCCCTCGGCCGAAGTTCCAGCAGGGGCGGCGCTCGAAACATTGAAGATCACGGACTCGAGAACGGGGAAGAGTTACGAAATTCCAATTGAACACGGAACCGTGAAAGCCATCGACCTCAGGCAGATCAAGACGGGACCCGAGGATTTTGGCCTGATGACATATGACCCGGCGTTCATGAACACCGCGTCCTGCCGGAGCAAGATCACGTTCATCGACGGCGAAAAAGGGATCCTTCTGTATCGCGGCTATCCCATCGACCAACTGGCGGAAAAGTGCTCGTATTTGCAGGTGGCCTATCTCATACTGTACGGCGAGCTTCCGACGGTGACACAACTCCATGAGTGGACGGAGCACGTGCGGATGCACACCTTTGTCCATGAGAACGTGAAGAGACTCATGGATGGATTCCGTTATGACGCCCATCCCATGGGGATCTTCGTAAGCACCCTTGCGGCGCTGTCGACGTTCTATCCGGAAGCAAAGAATGTTCTCGACGCAGATACCCGCCAAAAACAGGTCTGGCGACTTATCGGGAAGGTTCCGACAATCGCCGCATTCGCATACCGGCATAGTCTCGGAATGCCGTATGTGTACCCCGACAACGATCTTACCTATGCGGAGAATTTTCTCAGCATGATGTTTCGGGTGGCGGAATCGAAATACCGCCCGAATCGGGTACTGGCGCGGGCGCTTGAAGTGCTGTTCATACTCCACGCCGACCACGAGCAGAACTGCAGCACCAATGCGATGCGTTCTATCGGCAGTTCGCAGTCGGACCCGTATTGCTCGGCCGCGGGGGCCGCGGCGGCGCTCTACGGTCCGTTGCACGGCGGGGCGAACGAGGCGGTCCTTCGGATGCTGGACGAGATCGGGTCGAAAGCGAACGTTCCGGCATTCGTACGGGACGTCAAGGAAGGAAAGGGCCGGCTGATGGGATTCGGGCACCGGGTCTACAAGAACTACGACCCGCGTGCAAAGATCATCAAGCGCATGGCGGACGAGGTGTTCGCGGAAACGGAAAAGAACCCGAAGCTCGAGATCGCACTCGAACTCGAGCGCATCGCACTTGAGGACGAGTATTTTGTCAAACGGAAGCTGTATCCAAACGTTGATTTTTATTCCGGCCTCATTTATCAGGCGATGAAGTTCCCGGTCGACATGTTCCCGGTCATGTTTGCCATACCGAGGATGTCCGGCTGGCTGGCGCAGTGGGAAGAGATGCTCATGAGTCCCGAGCAAAAGATCGCCCGCCCGCGACAGATGTATCTTGGAGCCCAGCGGAGGAATGTGCCCGCGTAAGCTCACTCCCGTACTGAACATAAGCGGCCGGCCGGAGAACCAACCCGAGATTCTTCGCGCCGGCCGCTCTGTTCCCGGGCCATTGCATTTTCAGAAGGCTCTCCCTAAGTTGACGAGAATGTCCCACCCCGGTACGCATGCCGCGGTTCACACCAGACGACATACGCAACATTTTTGCCTCTTCCAGCGATTTCAACCGGATCTTCGACGCTTTCGAGGAGGCGGTTCAACAGCGGATACAGGATGTTGAATTGTATCGTTTGCTGTTCTGGAACAATTCCCTCTCGCCGGACGAAGTGTGCCTGTTCGGCGAGAAACTGGGCCGGGAATTTCCGGCCATCGCGTACGACATCTTCATGTGGCTGGCCAGCGTTTTTGAAGTGACCTACTCGTCATACGACAACTTTGAGCTTGCAATGAAGTATTACCGCAAGGCATCGACGGCAAAGCCGGAAGAGGTGAGTCCGTATCTTGACTCTGCCGATTGCTTCGATCCCGACCTGAATATTCCCCCCATCGACGGGCTTCTGGAATTTCTCCGGTCGGGAATTCCACATGTCACGAACAAGAAGCCGCTGCTCCAGCGTATCGCCTACCTCTACGAGATGATCGGGGACATCGAACAAAGTCAGCACTACCGGCGCTTGGCGGATGACTTCGGTCGAAGCGTCAACTGAACATCGGCCGGCGATGACCGGCTACCTGCTGATCCTGCTCGCCGTCGTGTTCTGGGGGGGCTCAGCCGCCCTCGCAAAATTTCTGTTCATCCGTCACTACGACACGCTGATCATCACGCAGATGCGGTCGACGCTTTCGTTTCTGCTGCTGGCGGCGTACTTCGCCATTCGCGACAGGACGGTCTTTCGCATCCGTCGAGAGGACCTGCCGCTCTTCCTCATCGTGGGCGTCGTCGGCATCGCCCTCACGAATTTCACATACTATTATACGGTAGCCACAGCCACGGTGGCGACGGCCATCCTCGTCCAATACACCGCGCCGGTGCTCGTCACGCTGTACATGGTTTTTGTGGCCCGGGAAGAACAAGGGAGCCGGATCAAATCGGCGTCGCTCGTCCTCGCGCTGATCGGCTGTTATTTTGCTGTGCGCGGTGAAGCGGATGTCATCCGGCTTCCCGGCTGGTCGGCGGTCACCGGACCAGCCTCCGCGGTGTTCTTTGCAATGCTCATGATCGTCAGCAAACGCCTGCTGAAGACGTATTCCCAATGGACGGTGCTGCTGTATGCGTTTGGTCTGTCAGCCGTTTTCTGGCAGTTTGTCAATCCGCCGTGGATCATCGTTGCAGCAGAATACACTCCGCGGGATTGGGGTGTTTTCTGGGTATTCGCCGTCGTTTCCATTCTCATACCCCACACGGCGTTCACGGTCAGCTTGCGCATGCTGGAGGCGTCGACGGTCGGCATCGTCAGCACGCTGGAGCCGGTGGTGGCCATCGTCGCCGCATGGCTCGTGCTCGGCGAAGAGTTGAGCGCAACACAGGTCGCAGGTGGGGCGGCCATTCTTGCTGCGGTCGCGCTTCTGCAGGTGAATCCCAGGTCGTGGGCCAGGTTTGCTCCCGGAGAGCACGCGTGAGAACGGACAAGCGAATGGCGCGGATCGAAGAAGTGCTCAGTCGGAGACAGCCGGACCTGACGGTGGTGATGGAGAACATCCACGACCCGCACAACGTGAGCGCCATGTTCCGTTCGTGCGATGCGGCCGGAGCGCTCACGGCGCATTTGGTGTATTCGACGGGCAAGTTCCCCGACATCGGCAAGAAAAGCTCCGCAAGCGCCCGGAAATGGGTGGAGCGGGTCAAGCACCGGTCGATCGAAGAATGTTATGCCGCGCTCCGGACCGAAGGATTTACCATTTATGCGACCAGGCTGGACGCAAACGCCCGGTCGCTGTACGACCTGGACCTTCGACCGCCGTCGGCGTTCGTGTTTGGCAACGAACACCGGGGTGTGTCGGATGAGGCCGCATCGCAAGCCGACGCATGCGTCATGATTCCCATGATGGGCATGATACAGAGTCTGAACGTCTCCGTTGCATGCGCGGTGACGTTATTCGAAGTTGTGAGACAGCGGACTCTGGCGGGGCAGTTTGAGAACAGCAAACTCGGGACAGCTGAACTCAAAGAGATGATGAAGAAGTGGGCGCTCCGGAAGTGACGAGGTAAAGAGTTTTCTCGCCCGCCTGCCCATATGCCGACCGAGACTTCGGCGGGCAGGCAACGGCGCGACATCGTCGAAAAGATGAATCGCAATCAATCTATCTTGGCGCGCTTGGCGTGTCGAGATGTACCTGAGACCTTTGCGTTCTTGGCGGTAGAATATTCACCATCGACCTTACAATCGCTTTTCCATGGCCAACGCGTCCCAATTCCTGACCGACCTTGAACACCACGCCGGCAGAAAACTGCATCACGCAGAACATGTCGGCATGCTGATCAAGTTGGCCGGCTCACGGGGTCTCGGTGAACCGCTACTCGATGCTGCCTTTCACGCCAAAGCGGCCGTGAAGACGCAGGAAGTCATGCGCCGCATCGGTCCGGGCGTCGACGGATTCGACAAGCTCTCCGCCGAATTCCAAGCGTCCCTCGAAAAGACCTCAACATTGATTCGCACGATCGTCAAAGAAGCGCCGGAGGATGTGAAGCGGACCTTCGTCGATACGTACCTGGCGATGGATCAAGAGAGTCTTCGCCGGATGCTCGAATTGTGCGAGGACCTTGCCCGCGTCAAGAATTGGGAGGTGGATGGACGTCCGCTTCCCTTCACATCGCAACAACCTTCCACCATTGAAACGCACGGTTCTCTCAAAAACACAGACAACATGGATAACCTCATTCGCACTTTACGGCTTGCTCTTGTGCTGCTGGTGCTGTTGTGCATTGTCGATGCTCCGGTGACGATTCTCGGATGGATCATCGCGGTCGTCGTGATCGGCCTGCTGATCATTGTGCACTTCGAGGCCGTTCAGGCCCGGAAAGGAATGGCCTGACATGCGCCGACATGGAATTCTGGTCCCGCTCGCCTGCGCGCTGGCGTTGATCTCCACCGTTGCCTTCGCAATGTCCCCCCCGATCGTTACGAAAACCGGCATCGACGTGCTCAGGGAAAGAGGGTTCGATATTCTGCGCGGGAAACGGGTCGGGCTCATCACAAATCCCACAGGATTGACCTCCGACCTGCAATCGACGATCGACATCCTGTTCCGCGCCGAGGGGGTGCAATTGACTGCGCTGTATGGTCCGGAACACGGCGTTCGCGGCGACGCCGAAGCGGGGAAGTATATTGATACGTACGTCGACAAGGCTACGGGATTGCCGGTCTACAGTCTTTACGGCAAGACCCGCAAACCGACGAAGGAAATGCTCTCCGGAATCGACGTGCTGGTCTACGACATTCAAGACATCGGCGTCCGTTCCTACACCTACATTTCGACGATGGGATTGGCCATGGAAGCTGCGGCGGAGAACGGACTGGAGTTTGTCGTGCTCGACCGACCCGACCCGTTGACCGGGAACCAAGTCGGCGGTCCGATGCTGGAGCCGCAGTTCAAGTCGTTCGTGGGTGCGTTTCCCGTTCCGTACGTGTACGGCATGACCGCCGGGGAACTTGCAGAAATGATCAACGGCGAGGGATGGCTCAATGGCGGAAGGACGTGCAAGCTGACCGTCGTGCCGCTGCAGGGATGGAACCGGTCGATGTGGTGGGATGAGACGGGGCTGGAATGGGTTCCGACCTCGCCGCACATACCGCACGCGAGCACGACGATCTTCTATGTGCTGACGGGCTTATTGGGAGAATTGGGGACGGCAAACCAGGGCGTGGGCTACACGCTTCCATTCGAGCTCATTGGCGCCCCCTGGGTCAGGGGCGGAGAACTTGCGGCCTACCTGAATGCACAGAACCTGGAAGGGATTCGTTTCCGGCAAATGTGGTACAAACCGTTCTACTTTGACACGACCGGCATTCAATATGAAGGGGTACAGATCCACGTCATTGACCGGAACAAGGTTGACATGACGCTCGTTCAGGTCCATATTCTGGACGCGTTGCTCAAGCTGTTCCCGGACTGGAGCATTTTCGACCGGGCGCGCCCCGAACGGCAGAATACGTTCGATAAGGTCGTCGGAACGACGGATGTGCGCCGGTGGCTCCAGTCGAGGGTGGAACCCGCGGAGATCGTACGACGGCTGGACCAGGCCAGAGCGGGGTTCATGATCAAGAGGGAGAAATACTTGAAGTACGAATGAGATGTGGGAGAGAATCAGACGGGGGAAGGGAGAGGGCAGACGGCAGTAAAGATTGCTCTGTGAGAGCACAGACAGCGTGTGGAGTTAAGTCCGAAGAACTTTTCTCAGTTCTACGGCGAGTTTACCAGACCCCGACTTTAGTCGGTGGAATGGTGAAATGGTGGAATGGTGGAATGATGGAATGATGGAATGATGGAATGGTGGAATGGTGGAATGGTGAATCGTCAATCGTCAATCGAAAATCGAAAATATAAGTCGAGATCCATTGCCGCGTGCCTGTTGCTGGCATCTCAAGTCCTGCTGTTCGCGTTGGGCACACAGGTCGCGCTTGCGCAGGCTGATCCGGCCCGCGGTGTGGCGTTCCTGCCGTTTGAGAATCGATCGGATTTTTCCGGCGCATGGAATGTCTCCGTCGAAGTCCCGAGGTTCATGTCCGCATACGTCAAGTCGCAATACGACATGTATATCGTTTCGGCCCCTGTGACGGAAGCGTTTCGCGCGGATCAGACACCTCCGCTCGCGGCCGATGACGTCAAATTCTGGCTTCGGATCCGCAGGCATTTTGGCGTTCGATTTCTCTTGACCGGGAGCGTTGAACGATTCGACGTCAGTCGTTTTTCGACCGGCGCCCCCGAACTGGGATCGTATGAGGCGTACAAGGGAGAGATCTCGTTCTCGTTCGAAGTGATCGACCTTGAGCGGTTGGAAAGTCGGGGCGATGCGGTTCCGCTAACCAAAGGGGCCGCCAGCGGTGAATTCGCGGACCGGTCGTTCGCGCTGACGTTGCTGGCCAAGCCGAGCGCACGAACGGTGGAGTTCCGCGACCTGAATTCCATACAGTTTGGGAGCGATGACTTCAACAGGACCGTCATCGGCCGGGCCTGCCTGGATGCCGCGCGGATGTTCACGGACGAGCTGGCGACGCGAATCCCGACGTTGTTTTCAACGAGGGGAATCGGAGCGGGTCCATCCGGCGTTCCCGACAGCATGGAAATCAGGTTCAATTCGAAATTATTGCGAGGTCGGATCGTGTTCCTTGAGGGAGAGGATGTCTTCATAGACCTCGGATCCGAGGACAGAGTGCGTGCAGGCCAAGTCGTTCCTGTCTATGCCCCCAACGCCGATACCGTGGGAGCTCTTCCGGTCGGCTCGATCCGTGTGATACAATTGCGGGGCCCGCATTTGTCGCTAACGCGCATCGTGGCGGGAAAAGACAGCATTTCCACGAAGCACTCGGTGAGAGTGCAGGTGATAGACTGAGCAAAATTCCAAATCACAATCACTAAATAACAAATAAATCCCAAATGCTCGCAGGTGGTTGTCGGGATCAAATTCAAATGACCAATGAGGATTGCCCAAGTAGAGCCCTCCAGTTTGGCATTTAAAAATTGTCCATGCTTCTCGTTGGTAGCCATTGGTGCGTATTTGACATTTGGCAATTGTCGTTTGGTGCTTGCTTCACTCACGTTGCCTTTCATTCCATTTTTTGGTAGGTTGTCTAAACCCACGATGCATTCACCCTCGTTGAACATTGTTCATGTTGTCTGGGGCTCGGTCGACCGGCCATAAGCTTCCATTTTTCCGCATTGGTTCACCGTCCCCGCTCCACTACCTCTCCTCAGTCGTCCCGGTTCTTTCATCGGTCCCGCAAGAGTATCAACGCCGCAAGCTGCTGATCGGACTTTTTTCAGGAGCCCTGGGAACCGTCCTGCTTTCATGGGCCGTTGGTTCCGGCCTTACGCGGTCGATTGAGATTTGGCTGCACGCATGGACGAACGAACCGCTTGTGTTGGCACTTGGCGTGATTGCTGCGTTAAGTGTGGGCTTGGCGTTCGTCAGCTGGCCGTTGCGCTGGTACAGCGGTTTCGTCCTTGAACACGCGTACGGCCTCTCCAATCAGAGTTTCGGACGCTGGCTGTGGGAAAGTCTCAAAGGGTCGTTGATCAGCCTTCCGCTGGGCGTCGTCGTCTTCGTTCTTCTCTATTATTCTCTCCTGTGGTACGGCTCCCAGTGGTGGATGCCGATGGGATCGATGCTGTTTCTACTCGGCGTCGTTCTCTCAAGGCTTGCGCCAGTGTTCATTCTTCCCCTCTTTTATCGTCAAACGCCTTTGGAAGACGAGCGTTTGCGATCTCGGATCATGGATCTGTGCGCCCGTGCCGGAATACACAGCAACGGAGTGCATGTCATCGATCTGAGCAAGAACACAAAGAAGGCGAATGCGGCATTCACGGGCATCGGGAAGTCCAGACGCATTCTCATCGGCGACACGCTTATCCAGAACCTGACAGACGATGAGATCGCCGCAGTGGTCGCTCATGAGATTGGTCATTCCCGGCTGCATCATATCTGGTACGGCATGGCTATGGGAACGGCGTTCACGTTCGCGGGGCTCTTCGTTGCGGGCAGGTTCTACGAGCTCGCGCTCGGGAGGCTGGGCGATACGGGTTTGACCGATCCGGCCTTGCTTCCGTTGCTCGGCGTGTGTGTCGGCGTTGTCATGTTCATGCTCGGTCCCGCGGGACATGCATATTCCCGGGTGCAGGAACGGGCTGCCGACCGCTTCGCTGTCGGTCTCATCGGCTCGTCCGACCCTCTGATACGCGCGCTGCGAAAGCTCGGCATCATCAACCTGGCAGACCCCGAGCCGCATCCGCTCGTAGAAGCGCTGACATACAGCCATCCGTCGCTCGGGCGCAGGATCCGGCTTCTGGAGGCCATGACGGCACGGACATGATCTTTTCGATCGTTCGCATCATTCTCGTAGCGGCCGTGAGCATCCCTGTCTCGTCGTTCGTCCTGGTCGGATTGCTCGTGGACAGGAACATCGTCTGGTTCCATCGCGCGATCAGATTCTGGGCGCGCTCGGTGCTCGGCGTGTGCGGTGTGCGCGTGCATGTGCAAGGCACAGAACGATTGAAACCGGGAGAGGCGTATATCTTCGCGGCGAACCATGCGAGCATGTTCGACATACCGGCCGTGATCACCTGCATTCCGGCCGACATTCACATTGTGTATAAAAAAGAACTGACACACGTCCCGATCTGGGGATGGGCGCTTGCACTCAGTCCGTACATCATCATCGACCGCGCAAACGCGAGGGACGCATCGGGAAGCCTCGAGTCCGCTGCGGCGAAGATCAGGGATGGAAAATCTGTGATGCTTTTTCCGGAAGGAACGCGTACAAGGACAGGGTCGTTACAGCCGTTCAAGCGGGGGACGTTTGCCCTTGCTGTCAGGTCGGGAGTCCCGGTCGTTCCCGTCACGATCAATAATACGTACGGAATCCTGCGCAAGGGATCGCTCGCCGTCCGTTCGGCGGACATTGAAGTGATCCTCGACGCCCCCATTCCGACGTTGGGACGAGAGGGAAAAGAAGGCGAACTTGCATTGATGGAGGAGGTGCGGCGAGCGATGGCCTCGAATTACATCGACCAATCGGGAGCATAATCATGTCGGTCACGCTGAAGGACGTTGAACACATAGCGATGCTTGCGCGGCTGTCGTTCACCGCCGAAGAAAAGGAGATGTTCACCAGACAGTTGAACACGATCCTCGAATACATCGACAAGCTCAACCGGCTGGACACGTCGAAGGTCGAGCCGCTCACGCATGTGAACGACGTACAGAATGTCTTTCGCGATGATGTGGTGCAGCCGGGACTGTCGTCGTCCGACGCGCTGGCGAACGCGCCGGCCCGGACGGAGGAATTCTTCAAAGTGCCGAAAGTGATCGGTGAAAAAGGAGAGAAGGGGGACAAAGGCGGCGCATGAGAGTCATCGGCGTCATACCGTCACGCTACGCCTCGGTGCGTCTTCCGGCAAAGCCGCTCCTCGACCTTTTGGGCAAGCCCATGGTGCAGCGAGTCTACGAGCAGGTCCGCAGGGCTTCCACAGTTTCCCGAGCCATTGTCGCAACGGATGACGAACGGATAGCGACGGTCGTACGCGGGTTTGGCGGCGAGGCGTTGATGACTTCGCCGGAGATCAAAAGTGGAAGCGACCGCGTCGCGGCGGTCGCCGAGAAGATCGAAGGGGACATCTTCGTGAACATCCAGGGAGACGAGCCGCTCATTGCACCGGAGATGATCGACGAAGCCGTGCGTGTGGTTCGGGACAATGCGGACGTCCTGGTCGGCACGCTTATCCGGCCGATCGATTCCGCAGACGACCTGCTGAATCCGGCGATCGTGAAAGTTGCAACCGCAACAAACGGCGATGCGCTCTACTTCAGCCGCTCAACCATTCCACATGTTCGCGATGAGTCGGATGCGAAAAAGTGGTTAACGGGCAGACACTTCTTCAAGCACATCGGTATTTATGTTTTCAGAAGGGAATTCCTCCGTGTCTTCTCCACTCTGCCTGAGGGTCGACTGGAAAAAGAGGAGAAGCTGGAACAACTGAGGATTTTGGAAGCTGGATATCGCATTAGAACTGCTGTCACTGCATATGACAGCATACCGATTGATACTGCAGACGATGTGGCGAGAGTAGTGAGATTAATGAAGCGGTGAGGGAAGCAAAATGCAGTTACCGCAAAGAAGCAAAGAGGAAAAGAGAGGACGCAAAGGAATTCAGCTATTCAACCAATTGACCACGTAGCCAACACCAGCTTTCATTGCGCAAATTTGCCAACTCCTGCCCTACCACGAAAAACAAAAGTGTGACCTAGAACAATGGCCAAAACGAACGTCAAGTATATCTTCATTACGGGGGGTGTGGTTTCGTCGTTGGGGAAAGGGATCGCCGCCTCGTCGCTGGGGATGATGTTGAAAGCGCGCGGACTTCGCGTAACGATCATGAAGTTCGACCCGTACATCAACGTCGACCCGGGAACGATGAACCCGTTCCAGCACGGCGAGGTCTACGTTACGGAGGACGGAGCCGAAACGGACCTCGACCTTGGGCATTATGAACGGTACTTGGACGAGAACATGACCCGCGCCAACAACACGACGACGGGTCAGATCTACTACGAGGTCATTGCCAAAGAGCGGCGCGGCGATTACCTCGGGGCGACCGTTCAGGTCATTCCCCACATCACGGACGAGATCAAGCGCCGGATCACTGCAGTGGCGCGAACGGGAAAGTACGACATCATCATTGTGGAGATCGGGGGGACGGCCGGTGACATCGAAGGGCTTCCGTTCCTCGAAGCCATCCGTCAGCTCCGGCTGGACGTCGGCCATCGGAACGCCGTGAACATTCACGTCACCCTCATTCCGTTCATCAAATCCGCGGGAGAGGTCAAGACGAAACCGACGCAGCACAGCGTCAAGACGCTTTTGGAGATCGGGTTGCAGCCGGATGTGCTTATTTGCCGCACCGAGAAACCTCTGACACGGGAGCTGAAAGAGAAGATCGCCCTGTTTTGCAATGTCGAGTTG
>Ga0209343_10004193_pt1 | contig 17843 bp, 24 predicted proteins | sample RifCSPlowO2_02_FD_184026 | JGI IMG/M metagenome (GOLD analysis project Ga0209343, IMG submission 184026) | Groundwater microbial communities from Rifle, Colorado - Rifle CSP2_plank lowO2_0.2 (SPAdes) (version 2) | ecosystem: Environmental > Aquatic > Deep subsurface > Groundwater | place... | reverse complement strand
AAATTTAGTAAATTAGAGTTTGAGAACCTTAAGCAACGGTCAAAGGAAAATAATGATAGATTAATTTTACTAGAAACGCAGATAAAGAAGCAGAAGGAAGAATTTGAAGAAACTGAAACGGCATTTAAGGAAAGGCAAAAAACCTACAATGAATTAAATGCAAAAAAGCAAACATATGATGATTTAGTAAAACAAAGGATCATACTTGAGAGCACTGTAGATCATTTGAAAAAAGAGATAATTGAATTTGATGAAAGTAAGTTGGTTTCGTTAAAAAATGAGAAGAATAAGGTTGAGGAAAATAAAAACAAGGCACAAAACGATATCAAAAATATAGATCAGGAACTTTTCAAACTAAATAAAGAGATTGCCTCTGCTGAAAACAAAATAAACAATTCAAAAAGAAGTAAACAAGAGGTTGTAAGTGCGGAAATAGAAATTACAAAAATTACCAATGGTAGTGGCATTGATCAAATAAAAAATATGTTGGGTGAGCATGAGAATAAACTTGTTTCTTATTTTTCTGAGAAAAAATCTATTGAGAATGAATTGCGTGAACTGGTTGATGTTAATGAAAAAATACTTGCTGCTGGTGCCTGCCCTTTTTGCGGAAGCGAGATAAATGAGGCAAATGTTGCGCATATAAAAGAGGAGCGCGAAAAAAAGATTGATTCTAAGAATAAAAGATTGAAAGAACTTGAAGAAGTTACAAAAGAAATAAAAACCAACCATGAAAAAGAAGCCAAGCGCCTAAAGCAGCTCGAACAGTTTTATGAGAAGATTAATATATTAAAAAGAAACTTGGAAGATACGGAAGCATTAGAGCAGGTGAAAAAGACTACAGAGGAGAAACTGCTAGAAAATCAAAAAAAGAAAGATGATGCGCAGAAAACAAATGAGGAATTTACGAAGCAGTTGCAAAATCTTGCAGTAGGCATAAACAAACTAGAAACACTTTTAGCTAAGAAAAAAAATCTAGCTGAATCTGAAGAAAAGCTGAAAAATGTTTGCACTGCACTAGAGGATTTGGCATTTAATGAAAAGATATATGAAGAAACACGCAGCTTGCTGGAAGAGATGAAGGTTAAGTTTCAAAAAATCAGTTCTGAGAAAATTGCATATGAAAAAGAATTAACCATGTTAGACAGCATGAAAGAAGTACTGACAAGCGAAATAGGAAAACTTGAGAAGATGGAAAAGGAAATTAGTAAATTAACTGGATTGGAAGAGGAATTAATAATTTATAAGAACGCATTGCTTGAAACGCAGATTACATTGCGCAGTGATTTAACAGAAGCCATTAACTCTGCTATGAATGAGATATGGCACATATTTTATCCTTATCGCGATTATAAAGCGTTAAGGCTTAATGTAACTGAGAAAGATTATTTATTCGAAGTATTTGATGGTGAATGGAAAACGCTTGAAAGTGTTGCGAGTGGCGGAGAACGCGCGTGCGCTGCACTTACATTGCGCGTTGCACTTGCAATGGTTCTTACTCCTAATCTAAGCATGCTTATATTGGATGAGCCTACGCATAACTTAGATAAGGAAGCAGTTGAATTGCTATCACAAACATTACAATTTAAAGTTCCAGAAGTAGTAGAACAAACATTTGTAATCACCCATGAGGAAGCATTAATGGGAAGTGAATTTGCTTCTAGTTATAAGCTCAGTAGGAATAAAGAAGGATTTGAAGCTACTAAGGTTGAGAAAATCTAAATCGATGAAAGACCAATGACTGGTGAAAGATCAAAACCTTCTGCACCTAATTCGCGTAAAGCTTCTCTTCCACCTGCTCTTATGAATGAACCTTTGTTTAAGACTGCCAAAACGCCCTGGCTATCTTGTTCTTTTGCATAATGTTTGACCAAAAAATAACCGCGCCTATGCATAGTGTCTGGATAGTCATTATACTTCCCAGTTACTTCTCGCTCGAGTAAATCAACAATAGCAACAGGGCTTAGGGGGGTTTCTATTCCCTCGGTTAAGATTCGCCCCAATACATTGATTGCAATGTATCTTGCTAGGTTGTCATGGTTTAAACACAACCTCCTGAAATAATAGACCTCCCCTGGTTTTTCTTTTACAGATGCGACTAAGGAACTGATTTTATCCTCAGAGGAACTATCAGAACTTATTATTCGCTTAATCTCGCTTAAACGTGATTGTAATAATATGGGTTCATTTAGAAGATATCTGCTTAGCTAGCCTGCAACTGCAAATGCACGCGGATAACTCTCCCTGAATAAGGGCCTTGCTCTTTGTAACTGCATAATATAAACAGAACTAAAATATTTTATAAACTGATACGATAAAAATAAAAAATGGTGATTATTTGCGAGCAAGCCATATATTAGTTGGAACTGAAAATGAAGCGAAAAGGATTTTAGATGATATAAAAAAAGAAAAAATGACATTTGAAGAATGCGCACGAAGTTTTTCTATGTGCCCAAGCAAGAAACAAGGTGGAGATCTTGGTGAGTTCAGAAAAGGAGAGATGGTTAAGCCTTTCGAAGACGCGTGTGAAAAACTAGAAACAGGACAGATAAGCGAACCTGTTAAAACAGAGTTTGGCTGGCATTTGATATTAAGAACTGGGTGATTACCAGTGATAGAAAATACTTTCTGGCTTACAATCTGAAACTGCCTTACAATCATCTCCTGGAAATTCGCCAGTTGTATCTAGTGAAAACCAAAGGCCTACGGTATCTAGATCAAGTCCATATTGAGCATATTCTTCTGCTTCACTTCCACTAACGCCATAGTGTTTCTGAATAGCTTCTATAATTACTGCCTTAAGAGTTCGATAATCTACTATTGTTTTATAGTCACTAACATAAAATTGAAGATAAGCATGTCTTAAACCATCATGATCCTCTGTTGTCGATATAATTCTAGTAGAACCAGCTAAAATAGAATCAATCATACCAGAAAGCAAAGTTGTCTGCTCATCGCAATCTCCCCTTCTGTAAAGAAGCACATCTGCAGGTGATAGTACACCTCTATTATCATCTGTTCCAGCTACATATTCAATGTTATCCTTAACCCAATCAAATAATGTAAAAACTATCTCATAAACATTATAAGAGATCGAAACATCTTCAATAGGCATTTTAAAAATTTGCATTAAAACATCGTTTATAGCAGTAATGTCCTCTTCTGAAAATTCGGAAAGGCCAAGCCTTTTTTTAATCGATTCAATATAATCTAATGAAGCGCCTACTCGTTCTTGGCTGGTTCCTACTGATTCTTCTAATTCTTTCAATTCTGCGAGTGTTTTAAGCAAATCTGGCTTTTGTTTTTCATAGTCTTTTAGTTGTTTTCTCTTTTCTTCCATTAAAGCAGCTGTATCTCTAAGTTCTTGATTGCTTTGTCTAAGTTCTAGAATAGTACTGCGTAAGTATAATAAGGAACTTACAACACCTGCACCTAATAATAAGAGTCCGAATTTCTCAAATCTAGAAAACAAAGTGGGTTTCTTCTTACTCTTACCTTTAAGTTTTAAATATGGTTCAAAACCCCTAAAATGCAGTTGTTTCATAATATGCATGTGTAAGTAAATGTTTAAAAATAGTCGCCCGTTGCCCAATGCCAAATGCTCATTGCCCAGGGCTCATGACCCATTGCTCAATTATATATTTCGCTTTCTATTGCATTAGCAATATCATAAGTATCGTTACTAACTGCCTGATCCCCTAAACGCTCTTTGTGCCATTCTCGGCATGCATTTTCATTTGCAACACAATAACTAGCCACAGCTGGATAAACCCCATCATGACCCATTATGCCCATTGAAAGCAAATAACGTATAGCTGCCTTAAATTCCTCGATAATAAATGATGGTTTTTTACTTACGCGCAGATTGCGCAGATCAGTAAAATGGCTATCCTTATTTGTAAGTAAAAGGTTCTTAAGAGAAAAACTACCTAGCACTAGATTTTTTGCATGTAAAGATGATATCTTCTGGATTATTATATCAGAGAGCCTTGCCTTTTGCTTATCTGTTAATGTATCTGGAGTTATTAATCGAATACCAACCTCATGATCTATAACGCCATGGTCAAATGTCCATGTACCTTTTTCGATTTTCGAAATTGTATAAACATGTCCAAATAGTGTTTGAAAGTAACCAACAACATTTTCAACTAAACCACTTATTCTCTTATAAACAGATAAGAGCGCTTTAGCAATATCTACAGATGTCTTTCTTATTAGGTAAATGGCGCCCTTGTGCCTTAGTACTGCAGTATCTGTGCCATCTTTTATATTTAGTCTATAAATATCACTAAGCTGTTCCTCTTTTCTAAACTCAATGGATTTTATTTTAATATTATCCTCTGTCGTAATGCCCCATTGATAATCAATAGTAGTTGTTTCGCTTCCTTCTTTTTTCTTCTTAGATAATGGCAGTTCTTTTGTAAAACTTGGCAAACTCGCATCTTCTTGTTTTTCTAGCTCTGGCTTAGCTACCTCTAACACTTGTTCTGTTGCCTTAATATCTACATATTCAATCTTCTTCATCTCATCCACCCAATCTAGCTAATGCTAACTATAAATTTTACTCAGGAAACGTATATAAATATATGTCACACTTTTCGGCAAATGACGAATTTTTACTTTTTGCAACTAGCCGTCTTCTTCGTAACCATCTACAATATCCTCAAACCCCTCATCTTCATATTCACTAGGAAACATAGAAACCGCCAATTCACATTGCTCAGCACAAATATAAAAAGCTTTTGGCAAAGTATTTTAAATCGTCGGAGCGAAAGGTTTTTAAATAAATAAAGTGGTAACTGGTGGGTTTTTAAATAGAATGCTGCTAGATTATAACTACTAATTAATTGGGTGGTTTAAATGATTCTAAAGGTAAGAGTTTTTGGAACAGTTAATTCTACTACGGGTTCTCGCGCTGGATCTAATGGCATTGCACAACCATTGGTAGATAGATTGCTCTCTGGAAGGATGACAGAGGCAAAATCAGCTTACGATACTATTGCACGTACAAGGCGGGTGACTCTTGTAGAAAATGTTGCTGAGGCATTAGAAGGGCAATCAACCATTAATGATCCTGCAAACGTAAGAATTGTTCTGAAAAAATTACTATTAGATTTAGGAGTAGCACGCTACCAAGCTGTTAAGCTCGGTTTACCTGAAGCCTTTGGCGCATTTATGACTGTTGGTTCGCTTACTGGTATTGCAGAGGGTGGTATGAAAGCAGTTGTTGGTGTTGTTGCTGGCATTGCGTTTGCAGCTGCTACATATGGTGTTTATAGGTTTAGATCAAGAATAAAACCTATTACACTAACGCCAGATGAAAGCGCACTGGTTGATGGGATGTTTAATACTTCAAATTGGGCTGCTGGTCAAGAAACAGCAATCCGCATAGGTCAGATAAGACACGCTAATAGAATGGATTTGTAATCATTCACTCTCAATTCTTGGCGCTAGAAAATAGATAACGTGTGCACCTTCAATATCATATTCGATTTTTAATGGACGATCAGTTTCAAGATTTATTGTTACTGGTGAACCAGAGCTTGCTGCTTTTACAATATCCTCTAAGTATTGTAATGGAAATGTTGCCTTTGCATCACCTTGTACCTTTAGATCAACCAACTCTGCAGTTCCTTTTTCAAACTCGGATTTTGCATCGCCAGATTCGCCTTTTACATCAACAGTGAATGCGTTTGTCTCGAGCAAAAATTTAACATGCGAACTAACTAGTTTTGCATCTTTTAATGCATCGCGTAGCGCTTCTGCATTTATCTTAACATGATTATTGTATTCTATTTTTGGCTCGCGCGAGATGCCTTCCCCAATCTCAAGCAACGGTACTTTAAACGTCCGCTTGCGTTTTTCGGTATAGAATTTTATAACTAACCTACCCTCTTCAATACTTAGCTCTGCTTTTTCACCGCGTTTGCCACGTGCAAGCACATTGCTTAATTGTGCGATATCTATGCCAATCTTGCGCTCTTCATCTACATTATATTCTAAAAATGCGCTTTTTGGCATTGTAAAGCTAACCATTGAGATCTGTGATGGGTCCATTGCACGTAAGTGCAGACCATCTTTCTTTACTTCAAATACGCCTTCTTCTACTAGACTAACAATTGATTCGATTGCTGCTTTAAGAGAAGGTGCCTCCTGAACAACTAGTTTCATAAAAATTACCTCCTCTTTGCATTTCGTAGATAAAAAATATAAGCATTGCGTGTTTATGTTGGAGAAAATAGAAAAAGATAGGTTTAAATAGCTTAAATGAGAAACTTTATTATGGAACCAATAGCGAGAGCAACCTTTCATAGGGCTATATGCAACTGGCAGCCTGGTGCATTACGAGTAGCCACTTTTGTACCATCATTGGAGAGACATAGATTGGCCAATAGACGCGCAGAATTTGGTGCTTTTAGAATGCATGAAGATCGCGTTGCTGGCACTGGAAAGGAAACATTATTACGAGCATTGGAAATATTTGACCACGATGGAAAAATAAAGATCATGATTGGTGGGGCGCAGCAGGTTTGTTTAGAATTAACAGATAATGGACTTAGATTATTTGATAAACTAGGAAAAGAACAAAGAGGAACTGTTTGTATAGATGGAGAAGTGGTTGGATTTGAGATGTTAAGAAAGATAATTAATTGTATACACGCTGACTCTAAGCAAGATCCGGGCAACCCTGCTGTCAAATTAGCTTATTTTATAGCTGAAAAAAGTCCAGAGAAAGAATGGAAAGTTATTGCATTTGCAGAATCAATACCATCAACAATAATGGATGGTGATTTCAAAACCTTTTTTGTCTTAACAACTGAGGATTTCTCTGGGATGATGGCTAGGGTAGAAAAAAGAGAAGTGGTTTTCTGTCCGCCTTCTGAAATTATAAAAAAACCAGAGATTGAGCATGTAAGAAATGAAAGATCAGATAATACGTTTGAAATTAAAAGTTATTTTAGATGTAAAGGAATCGAAATAGAAGTCGCAACAAGGCGAGCAGGTACTGGCTCTTATCAATATGAAACAATGGTTTTTGTCGGTGGTGACATAGTAGAACATTACACTAATATGTATAAAACCCAGGAGGAAGCAGAGCTTAGCCATTGGAAACTTGTTGATCGGTTAAAGGCAAATAGAAACGAGGATGTTAATAGAATCACTAGGTTTATGCGTTTCATGTAAGATTTTTAAACAGTTAGTAAGATAATTTATTGGGGTAAGATGGCATCTGGAATTGAAGTTCTACTTTCTAACATAAGAGATACGTTAATTAATATTTATCCGATTCTTTCTGTTATACTAATTATTTTATCTGGAATAGTTTATGGCATGTCCCAAACGCAGCCAGCAGAGCAACGTGGCAAGTGGCAAACTACTGCTATTGGACTATTAGTTGGTGGCATTGTAATTGCCGCGATTGGGTTCTCTGCTGATAAGATTTTTGAAGTTGGGAAGACCTTGGGGCCGACTTAGTTAACTATGCAAATACTTATTTTCAATTACCATAAAGATAGGTTTTAAAACACTTTTAGATGTAATAATAAAAATGAGGATACTGGCTGAATTCAAAGAAAATCGCGCAAAACTCCAGCGTGCTCGAACTCGCGCGCTAGAAATATTACCTATTTGTGAGCAGGCAACTGGTATAAAATTAGTTGGAAAACTCGAATTAGAAGCATCGATTAAGTGGCGGAATAAAATCAGGGATTTGATAGATTCGATAAGGGATCTGCTTCAGCCTGCAAGTGAAACTGATATGTTGAAGCCTGTTTTTAGTATTAGAAATATAATAAAAATTGTAAAGGAAAATTTATACTTTGAACGAATTGAAGATAGGTTTGCGTATTGTGACCGCCGTAGGCTAAAGATAGGAATTAACTTAGATAGGTATTTCCCAGAAACAAGTATTTCTGATTATACGCTAGCACACGAGATTGTACATAGGTTGTTAGCCCAGATAGGTTTGAAGCATGTGATCAATACAAATATAACATTAGGGGAGGGTGCTGCAACATTTTATGGTGAGATGGTCACGAAGAGATTGCATAGTGATTTTGACGTTTCCAACACTCAATATTTTGAAGATTATGCATATGGTTATAGGTTTTTTGTAGCCGTTGCAGATGCATTTGGCGATCCGAAAGTAATCATTGGCACCAGACCACTAGAAAGAGACGAATTATATAATCCAGATCGATACGTGCAAAGATTAATAGAAGAAGATTTGACACTAGCTATCGATACTGTTGCGGCTTCACTGCCTTAGATTGAACCAAACCGCTTCTTGTTTTTATCTCCTCAAAATGGGCGTTTGCAGCAGCCCAAACGTCTTTACCGATAGAATCCTTTAGAATTTTTGTTATAAGATGGCGCGGTGATGAAGTATTTTGCTGCGTACGATAATCTGCAAGTACATAATCGTTTTCTTTTATTTTATCTGCAATGTTTTCATCCACTGCTAAAAGCAAGGTGTTTTCATCCCATGTTCTGACCATTGCAACTGTAGTTTTGTCAGCACTAACGATATTCTTGTCATCTGATTTCAGAACCTTGAGAACCTTTGCAATATGAAACATATTTATCTGCCTTCAGCCTTGAGCTCTGGGCAATGAGCCAAACGTTTGCTCACTGCTCAAGGCTCATTGCTAATATTCTACTGTTATTTCTCCTTTCTTAATTTTACATTGGCACATTAGTCTATGCTTAGGGTCCGTACCAAAGGCTTGTAGACCAGTCTGCTCTGCTTCATTTGGTGTTTCTAGATTTTCCATGCCTTCCAGTACTTTGACCATGCACGAACCGCATGTTGCGCTTTTACAAGCGAATAATATGGAACTTATACCGTCTAGTGTATCAAGTTGCGCATCATCTGGTACGTCAACTGTTTCCCCAGTATTTTTTACTTTAACTTTAGCTATAAGATCACCTATAAGTAAATTAGTAAATTAAATTTAGGAATAAGGATTTTTATATGTTTGGAATTTGTTTGGAAAAAATCATTCTTGACTTTCGGAACTCGGAACTGGTCACTGGAGACTGGCGAGCACCACTCCGAGACCAAAAGACGGCAGACTGTGACGGAAATCGATGAGGGTGCTGCCGTCGAAATTGATAATACCGTAATCACCGCGCCTAAGAAGGCTAATATAAGCACTATCTCTTCGCCATAAACGCCTTGCTTTGTCTGAATCATCTACTGGTTCGCCTTGTGGGATTCCTGTTTGTGGGTGTGGAACATAACAACCATCTTTATTGGGAAAAAGTTCTATAAGATAGACATTTCCTCCTTCTACTAATTTTAGTTCGTATTGATTTTCTATTTGTGATTTACTTCGATCAAAAATCCGTGACCACGTGCTAGATTTTTTTGAAATTTCCAAAATCTCAAAGTCTGGGTGGTCTATCGCTAAGGCGCAGTTAGCTTTACCTTGGAGTTGTTTTGGAACTCTAAAGGAAACAGAATATTTTATATTGCTATTTTCATCTTTCCAACTAAAAGTAACTTTTTTACGGAATGGCCTGTCCGGTGCTTCGCAAATAACTAAAGTTCCAGTCCATTTCCAGCCACCATAAAGTTTCCTAAGTAGTTTTTTATCTTTAGTTTCTGTCAAAATTTTATCATGAATGACATTTGGAACAATTAGCTTATTTTCTCTTTTAGCTAATGCAAGTGCTTCGAATAAGTTTAAATCCTTGTGAAATTCTATTACTTGTAAAAGCTGCTCAGCAGTCATGCTTCTAAGCATTTCCCTTGTTCTTTTTATTGCTTCCTGTCTACTACCTACAACCTCCTGCTTTCTTACTTCGTGCGTTGGTCTGGTTTGAATCTTCTGAATGTATCGTTTGCGCGTAAAGCGTTGCCCATTGCCGAAGGCTCACGGCCCAAGGCTCGTCTTTTCATACTACTATTCTCTCACAAAACCTTTATAAAATGTCGCGTTAGTTGAAAATTTGTGAATTTAGAGCTTCGAGAGAAACCCCTAGCTTTTTAAAAATATAGGTTTTAAGTCATTATATAATATATAATAATATATTATTATATAAGTAATACCTAATGAGGTGAAAGAAATGAAAACATACGAAGAAACTGTTTCCGAAGAGAAATTTGAGGAGGTTAGTACAACAGAAAATGTTGTGCAACAAGGTGGAAACAGACCTGATTTCCGTGTTGTACAGGTTGAAAATGATAGAACAGGAAAGGCAGTTTATACTGGCGTAGGTGGTATGTGGAAGAATATCAGCAAGGCAGGAAATGAATTCTACACATTAAAAATAGGTAATCTAAAACTTTTGGTTTTTCCAAATAAAAAATAAAAAAGGTGAGCCCCATGCAACTCGAAGTACAAAACATAAATATGGAAGTTGAAAGAAATAAAAAGGTATTAAACTACCTGATAAAAAATCCAGTTGATCTTGCCAAGATATTAGATAATCTTGAGCATGCTGAATTCGTAAGTAGTGAAGATAGGATTATGGTAGAACGCTTCAGGCAGATGATAGCGAATGGTGTTTCTTATGAGGCAATTATCAATATGATAAAAGAATTTGGAATACATACACCGAGATTTTTCGCTTTATTTGTTTCCTTAGCTGTTTATAGATTTTATAATGGGTGATTTAAATGGCAGAAAAAGAAAAGAATGGAAAGGATGGGAAAAAAGTTTATTATAGAGAATTAGAGGATTTACCCGGTGTTGGTGAGGTTACTGCTGAGCGATTACGTGCTAAGGGGTTTGGTGAATTTGCAACTATTGCTGCTGCAGCACCACATGATTTAGCGGATGCTGGTGAATTTAGCGTTGAAAGTGCAAAAAAGGCAATTGAAGCTGCAAAAGAAGCAGTAGAAGTTGGATTTGAAAGTGCAGATAAGGTATTAGAAAGAAGAAAAGTAATAACAAGAATACATACTGGATCAAAAAATCTTGATGAATTATTAGGCGGAGGAGTTGAAAGCCAGGCAATAACAGAATTCTACGGGAAATTTTCGAGTTCAAAAACGCAGGTTGGTTTTCAACTTGCAGTTAATGTTCAAAAACCAAATGGTAATGGGGAAATACCTGGTAAGGTACTTTTTATTGATAGTGAAGCCACATTTCGACCAGAACGCGTAATGCAAATGGCGCAAGCAGTTGGATTAAATCCTGAAGAAGTTTTAAAAAATATTTTTGTTGCCCGCGCTGAGAATAGTGATCATCAAATGCTTTTAGTTGATAAAGCAGAGGATCTGATTGCAAAAAATAACATAAAATTAATAATAATAGACTCGCTCACCTCTCACTTTAGGTCAGATTTTGCAGGGCGTGGTGCATTGGGCGATAGACAACAAAAACTAAATCGCCATTTGCATGCCTTGCAAAAACTAGCTGACAAGTATAACCTGGCGGTTTATATTACAAATCAGGTAATGGATGACCCTGGAATGCTCTTTGGTGATCCAACTAAACCAATAGGTGGGCATGTGCTCGCGCATATGTCAACGTATAGACTTTATGTAAGAAAAAGCAAGGATGAAAAACGTATTGCACGATTAGTTGATTCTCCAAGTATGCCAGAGGGCGAATGTGTTTACAGAGTAACTGCTGAAGGAATTATTGATTAGGCGAGAACGTGGCTTGCTGCGCCTTTTGTAAAGAAGAAATAAGCGAGGATTTACATCTCCAATGTAACCAGTGCGAAGCACAGTATTGCCTAATTTGCAAATGGGCATGTGGGTGCTGGCGAGATAAGGATTAAGACAAAGATTTTTATATGTTATTTTTCTATCTTAAAAGGGAGAGGAATAAAACAAAACTCGGGACGGGAAACCGAGAACTGTTTTAAGGGGAGGTAGGTAGTATGGATCGTGATGCGTATTTCGCAGCTCGAGATTTTGTCAAGGAGCTAAAGGAAGTAGATCCAAGGTTTTATAGAGAGGTTAGTGTAAGCGATGTGCTTCCATACTTTGATAAGATCGTGAGAAAAATAGAGAGAATGCACGTATAATTTCTTTATTTTTTATCTTTTTATAATGGCTTTAACTTCCCAGATATATTTGCTGCGGGTTGGTACTGGGTCTATTTTAACAGTTAGTGGATGATTATTATCTACCATAAATTTATTCAGGGCAGTTACTACGCTTTCGCTTACTTCATCTATATTTACCCAAGAACAAGATTTCTTCGCAACAATACAATCTAGAAGAATTTTTGCATCTAAATCGCTTACGCCCAATGCCATTAATTTTTTGTGTAAATCAAACTTATCTAATTGCACTGTTTCAGCCATGGATAGATTACTAGCTAGGGGTTTTTAAATATACTTAGGTTCGTTTAGCGATTTGAGGAAGTTAGTTAGTATTTGTTGCATTAGAAGCTATTGTATCAGTATCAATTTTAGGCGATCCATTACGCGTTTCTAAATATGTTGCATAAGACGCACCTATTCTAGATATTAATTCTATTGAAGGACGCATTAATAAACTTAAAAAAATAGCTTCACATACAAAGAGTTCTATACTTATAGTTAGAATAGGTAATGGGAATTTATATGCTAATGTTGTAGAAAAAAAATCTACTGCTGTAATAGCAATGGCAGATAAAGTTGCTCCAATAGCGTAGACAGGTAAAGAAGCTGAGGCATGTATTTTAATAAATGAGAAGGCATCGCTAGCAAAGGTTCTGGCTTTCGTTAAAAATGATGAATGGTTCTTCGCATAATAACCTGCATTTAGTGCTGCCCATGTTATATGAAATGAAACTAGTGCAGAGGTGTAATCCCCCAAAACAGTTGCCCATATTCCGTGGTAAGGATTACCAGAAGCATATTGTACTGACATGCCTGCGATTGGAGAGCATATATAACTGCTAGCAACCTCACTAACAGCTAACGCGGCAGTAAATTTAACAAAAAGCCTGCGCCTTATTGCATCACTATCAGTTTTCGTATCGTCGTCTCTTATTGATCTCGCTTCTTTAAGTAAACGAGCACCTTCAACAAGTGTTTCGTATAAATGGGTTGGTCTAAGCTGCTGTGTTGCAGTTCTCATTCTAGCAAATAATTTAGTGTTGTGCATGTGATAACCTTAAATTTATGCAGCACTTTGGCTGCCTGTTTAATAAATATATTGTGCTCGGAAGTGTTTATAAACGTATGTTTCTGAATTACAATGGATTTCGTAATTAAGTTTTTAAATTTGCTGACCATAAGTTCGATCCAAATAAGCATTATAACGCGGAACCAATGTTTTTTCTACATAGTCAGAAGATAGGTTAACAAATAATGTAAGGTAAATGAATTCTGCTGCGCCTCCGTTCATTATTTCAGATATAAATGGCATTGGTAGTTTATGCGCAAGATCGGGAAATAGAGAGTTTATTCCGGCTATAAATAATGCGGATGTTGTTGCGGCTACTAAATAAGCGGGTATTGCTGCGATTAGCGCTGCTTTGTGTATTGGTAAAACATCATGGAAAAACGTTTTTGCTCTTCCTAAAAATGTTGCTGCGCTTTGTCTATAATAATTAAAATTTAGTGCGAGCCATGTTGCTTGAAAAGATAAAACAGCTGGAAAATAGTCACCAATAATAGTTCCTGCTATTCCTTTATATGCGCTGCCTGTTGCATATTGGACCCCGAGACCAATAGATAATGCACATATATACGTACCAATAAATTCGCTGAATGCAATTGCCGCGTCTAACTTAAGCCGGGTTTTACTTTCTATTAAACTTATGTTACCAACAATTTCAGCATCTCTTACTGATTTCGCTTCTCTAAGTTTGTGAATATCTTCTCGCAGCGTTTTGTATATCATTTTCGGATTAAATCGTCTCGCAGTAGAAATAGTACTGTCTAGAAATCTACTAGTAAATACCAATGGCCTAACAATGGCAACAGTGGCATACATTTCTATCGCTCGAATTCCAGTGTTCTTGTATCTAATATTGGAACTACGTAAACCGAACCATTGCGTGAACGATCCAAGGACTTTTCAACACTTCGTAAGATTGCTGCAATTTGCTTTGCTGCAAAATCGTATGTTTCTCCATATGAACCCATAATTGTTTTTACAATTCCTAATGCAGTTTCAGCAGATAATACTGGTAAGCCGCTCGTACCGCTAACTAAACGACCTGATTGAATCACTGTATTTGGTTCAATATCAAATGGAACCTGTACGCCTGCTTCAACTAAAGAAACAACTGGGAGCAATTCAACCCTGTTTGCAGTTCTTCCACTTGCTGTTTGCTCCATACCTGGCTGTGCATAATAAACTAAATGTGGCTTACCACTATGATCAACAACAATCATTGCGCCTGCCCCTGAACGAGTATGATGGAATGCTGGTCTAGCGACATTTCTCATTTCATCGCTTGAAAAATCAGGCTTTTCAACCTCTAAAAAGAAACTGCGTAAAGCGCTTCCTACGCTAGCGCAATGTGCTTCTGATTCAGCTACCATTGCACTTACTAGTTCGGTTGCAACGCCTGTTCTTCGTACAGATTCTGCTGTTGCAACATACCCCCAGAATGTTAATGGGATTTCTCCAGAAGTAAGAACATCAAAAGAAGACATACCAACTACCCTACCTGCTTTCATAGCAACTAAATAATTGAAAGAATCAGGATGATTTTCTCCTGCTACTTCGTCATTTATATAACCATGGACTACGCGACCACTTTCTCGCTCTTCTTCAGGAAATGATCTACAATAAATGCGCTGTGCTGAGCGAAATAATTGGTGTGCACGATCAGATTCAGTACGCCAAAGCTTAGGTAAATTAACTACTTGTGATTTTCCGAGCTGTGCTAAAACATCTTTTCGAATTGCGACCAACCTAACCACCTCAAACTTTTTGTGAACTGGTTCACACAAACCTCTAATGATTATTTAATATTATTACTCAGCATAAGTTTATAAATATGTGTTTCTAAATCTACAAAGATGGAACATAATTAGTCTTGTAATTTCTTATTCTTTCGTAGTATTTGTAATCTTTAATATCATCAGGAAATTTTGCCTTAAATGAATCCATCATTGCAATAAACTTTTCGAAGTTTTCTATTTCAACATCAAATTCCAAATCGCTAGTTATGAGTGTGTGCTCTGTATAAATGACATTTGGATGAGATAAGATATGTTGGACGACATCTTTTGCATGATCGAATTTTTTAAACCATAAATCGACTTTATAATATTCATAGCCCAGCGCAGCTAGATTAAATATTGGCCTAAAACCAAGAATAACCTTCTTATTAATAAGGTTCTTTAGGTGATAGCGGCTAGTGATTATACTGCTGCCCAATTTCTTTGCAATTTCAACAAGTGATGCGCGTGCATTATTGGAAAGAAATGAAATTAAGTTTAGATCAAGTTTATCAAGCTTTTCACTTGTTGCTTTTGTTATTGTATTAAATGCCATTTTTTCCTGTGTTGGTAATAGGTAGGTACGAGAGAACTCTGTATACTCAGTCATAAGAGACAAGTGGTAATTCGAGATATACTCACCGAACTTTGATTTAAAATCTAACCAAAAGTCTTCACACTCCCATGCATTTCTTGTCCACACACCTAATGCAATATGAAAAGGGCCGCTTGCTCGGTAGAAGACGGCGACATTTTTTGATCGTAGTAAATAGTCTGTAATCATTTGCTCGATTTTCGGTGATGTGTTTTGTAAACGTAGATATAACCGATATAATACGAAGCCAAGTTTAGAGAGATTAATAACCGTATAATAGCCGCTAATAATGCCTTTTTTCTCCAGTTGTGTTATGCGATATTTTACTGTTTCTTTTGCAACGCGTATGCGCTTGCCTAATTCGCTATAACTAATACGCGCGTTCTTGTCTAGTTCTATGAGGATTTTTCGATCAATAGTGTCAATTTCAATTGCCATATTTACTATTTTTAATAAAAAAGAATAAAAAAGTTTAGGTTTTTGCAAAGTTAGTGTAGTAAAGTATAAAAAGATTATTATTCTAAATAACTCACCACACACAGAAGGATAAATATGGTAGATAATTATAAGTTAGCCTGCGAGTGCGTAAAAAATGGTGCAGTACAGATTCTTTTAAACGCATTAATTAATATGCAGCCAGGTAGCAAGGCTAAATGTAAGAAAGAGATTTTAAGGGCTATTTCTGAATGTAACTGTCTTGAGAGTTTTGAAAGAAAGCAATTTATTAACATTATAAGTGAAATGGCGCATAACAAAAAAGAGCCGATTAATGTGCGTGACGCTGCATTACATTGTTTAGAAGCATTAGAAACAACTAGTTCTAAAGTCAGTATTTCTGTGAATAGTTGAAGAAAATTGCTAATTAGTATAATTCTCTAAATTTTACTTTCTGTTTTTGTAAAAAATCAGTAGAAATTTTTATATATAAGATAGTTTACATTAGTCACCATAACTAAACAATGGTGATTAATATGAAAATGTTTTATGCTGGAAATATGAGATTTGGAGAAGTGATGGTAAGGAAGAATACAAAGAATGATGCACCTGAGAGAGCAGTTGTCGCAAGGATGCGCGCTAATAGTTTTGGAAATATTGGCGTGCTGGCAGATGTAATTGATCCGGATAAGAGATACCACGAGCAAGATGATGCTAGAATAGTTGTAACTGTGCAATCTAAGCAAGTTGAGATAGCAAATAGTGATAGCACACCAACTAGAGAAGTGCCGGAAAGATTTCGTACTCTTGTAAGAGATATGTTTGGGAATAGACCGGCAACCGAAAAATGCGATATGCAACAGGTACCTATTACTCGAGTTTGTGAACATTGCAAGCAGCCTCGTACTGAATATGTTTATAGAGAAGTTGCCAAATTTTCAACACGTGAAGATCGTTGTGGGTTCACGAATTTTAGTGATACGTTTAAGATTCCACTGGAAAACTTCGCTATACTAGTAGCGCCAACGCTCAATGAAGTTATTGCTTTTGAAGCTGGGCAACGAGTTGTTAGCGCAGTATTTGTAGACAATCAAGTCAAACTTATTGCGCAGTGTGATTCGCCAATTTACACATTTGCAACGTCTTTTGCTTTTGACGGATTTAATGTAGCATTTACTGAGTTTAAGAGGTAAAATTATGAAAATGAGGCATCATAGCCAAACTCAAAAACTGAAAAGTGTATTCCATTCTGCTGCAGTTGTTGCAACGTTAATGGTTAGTGGGGTTGGTTGTGGCCAAATTGAATTCGAAAAGAAACTTGCGGCAACACCACTCACACATTATGAGGAATTTCAAAGCCAGGATGTTGAGTGGTGTAAAAAAAGTTCAACTGATGAGTTCGGCCTTGATTCGATTTCGTTCAGAAGCTGTGTGGCGGATGCTGAAAGAAAACATAAATTAAACTTGATTTATTGTAAAGAGGCTGAAAACAAAGTACAGTGTATACAAGATAGGCGCGAAGAAGTTAATAGAATTTATGCAATATGCGGCGCTTTACAAGTAATCGTATTAGGAATTTTTGCAATAGCAGCCGCGTATTTATTATTTCGAGATGGTAGAGGTGAATCAAATGCAAAAACTTCATAATCCACCAGTACAAATACAAGAAATGCCAACGCGCCGTCAAAAGGTATTCGCATTCTTCAAAGATAAAAAAGAATGGGTTAAATTAAATGCATCTTATGTGGTTGCCACTGGCACAAATTTTGGTGTTGCAATGGCAAGCGCGCATTTAGCGCAAAAAGCAGGCGTTAGTAAAGAAAGCGCAACTAGTTGGATTGCTTTTGTAAGTGGATTTACTGCTGGTTTCGCAGCGCTTGTCGGAACTTGGTATTTTTTACATGTGGATAAATATCAAAAAGATATTGGAAAAATAGCTAAAGATGCGTGGACAATGTTTAAGAAT
>Ga0209343_10004189_pt1 | contig 17853 bp, 14 predicted proteins | sample RifCSPlowO2_02_FD_184026 | JGI IMG/M metagenome (GOLD analysis project Ga0209343, IMG submission 184026) | Groundwater microbial communities from Rifle, Colorado - Rifle CSP2_plank lowO2_0.2 (SPAdes) (version 2) | ecosystem: Environmental > Aquatic > Deep subsurface > Groundwater | place... | reverse complement strand
ATTGTTACGGTTTTAGCTTTATTCACAGCGATTGGTTATGCAGCATCATCATTCATACTGGTATACAACTGCGATAGGTTTTCGTCCTTTTCATTAAACCTTTGCCTCTTTTAATTTTTTTCTCAACTCGTTAAGCCTGAAACAGTATTTATCGTCTTTCATATTCTTCTCTATCTGTTCTATAATCCGCTCAGGTGTATTGAATTCGTTAAAACAGTCTGTCAGCCTCTCATTCTTTCCAAAATATCCCTTCAAGAGGGTAGTTGACTGGTCTCTGACCCTTTCATCCTTTGAGTATAGGTCAAGCCTGATGTATGTATCTTTATTTTGCAGATAGAGATATATAATTCCACCCTCTTTCTCCAGACTGTCCAATTCCTTTTTAACCATCCCTATCTTGTCATCAATTTCTTTCAAATCATTTTCTTTTTCAATTGGTATTAGGTTTGCGTTTTTAATTTCCTCCCTCTGTTCATACAGTTCCTCAAGCTCAGTCTTGATATTTTTCCTTTCATTTTTTGTAAAGAAAAGCATATTATTTCCAAAACCCCTGTCATTTGAATAGACTAAAATATCCCCCACCTCTTCCATGTAGCGGATTATATCGAGGTTTCTTAAAACCTGATGGAGTGATGTGAGTGTAAATTCCGGAGACCTCTGCATTAATTCAATCTCAGCCTTCTTTTTCTCTTCCTCTAATTTTCTTAACTTTTCCAATCTTGCCTTCTTTGTATCTCCAACCTGCTCGAGCAGGGAGGTTACCTCTTTAAGCCTTCCATCTATAGCCCTCTTCAGCCCATTGGAGAGGGGGGCGATTTCTTCTTTTATATCATTTTCATCCATCATAGGAAGGTATTATATTCTCCCAAGTGCATATTGTAAAGGGGTAACATTACACCCAAATAATGCATTTAAAAAATCAGAACGCAGATGGACAAGATTTTAAAAACAAGGCTGAGGTTAAGGTCAAGGTTAAGAAAATTCTAAACCTCAGCTTAAACCTTAACCTTTTATTTATCTGCATTTTTTTGGTACAGCAGGTTGATAGCCAGTTGTAAATGGCAATAGGTACAATTCTATGAAAGTTAAATGTTCACGCTTCCAGTATCATCTATACTCCTCACATATACCTCCCTCGGTTTTGCACCATCTGCAGGGCCCACAAGACCCTGTTTTTCCATTATCTCAATCAGACGGGCTGCACGATTATAGCCTATGCGGAGTCTCCTCTGCACCATTGATATAGATGCCTGGCGGGTTGATGCTACCAATGCGACTGCCTGGTCATAGAGTTCATCAGAATCTTCTCCTTCCTCCTCTGCAGCTTCATCTATCTTTGGTTTTAATATGGATTCAACATAAATTGGTTTCTGCTGTTTTTTGAGGAAATTAACCACCTTTTTTATTTCTACTTCTGATACATAGGCACCATGAATCCTCTGCAGCTTTGAAGTTCCCGGTGGAAGGAAGAGCATATCGCCTTTACCGAGGAGTCTTTCAGCACCAATTGTATCAAGAATTGTTCTGGAATCAATCCTTGATGATACCTGATATGATATGCGGGATGGAAAGTTTGCCTTTATTATTCCTGTGAGGACATCAACAGATGGCCTCTGTGTTGCAACGAGTAGATGTATCCCCGCTGCCCTTGCCATTTGAGCAAGACGGGTCAGGGCATCTTCTACATCTCTTGAAGATACCATCATTAAATCAGCCAGCTCATCTATAATAACGATAATATATGGTAATTTTTTCTCCTTTCTCTCTTCTTCAATATTAGCTTCTGATTCATCCCCTTCCTGACTTCCTGCTCCTGACTCCTGAACATTGACTTTTTTGCTTTTGACTTCTGTCTTCCCTACCTGTGCTACGGCAGACAGGTGACTTCTGTCTTCTGACTCTTCAATTATTTTATTATACCCAATGATATTCCTCACACCCTTTTCTGCAAGACAATTGTATCTCCTCTCCATCTCCTCAACAACCCATCTGAGGGCATTTGCCGCCTTTTTGGGATTTGTTACTACAGGTGCGATTAGATGAGGTATACCGTCATAAATGGAGAGTTCTATCATCTTTGGGTCTATCATTATCATCTTTACTTCATCAGGTGTGGCATTAAATAAAATACTGCATATCATGCTATTAATTCCAACACTCTTTCCCGACCCTGTTGCCCCTGCAATCAGAAGGTGCGGTATCTGAGCAAGGTCTGTGACCACAGGTTTACCTGATATGTCCATACCCAAACCGAGCGATAATTTTGATTTTGCCTTTTTAAATTCATCCGAACTGAGAAGCTCTCTGAGACTTACGGAGTCGCGGTATACATTCGGTATTTCTATACCTACAACAGATTTGCCAGGCACAGGGGCTAATATCCTTACATTTATTGCCTTCATTGCGAGGGCAAGGTCGTCTGCAAGGCTGATTATTCTGCTCACCTTAACGCCCGATGCCGGTTCAAATTCATACATTGTAATTACCGGACCGGGAAGCACCTGCACTACATTCCCCTCAATGCCGAAGTCCATAAGTTTTTTTTCTAATATGGAAGAGTTATTTATCAGTTCGTCATCATCCTTCTTTTTTTCTGAAGGCGATGGGGAATCAAGAAGGGATAGGGAGGGCAAAATGTATTCCCCAGTTGTATCGTAGGACTCAAACTTATCTTCAATTTCAAAATCCTCCTTTTCTTCTGAATTATCCTTTTCTGTTGGAATTATTTTAGGCAGATCTGAATTTGCATTGTAATTTTGCAGAACCGATTCGGTTTGCTTAACAGGTCTTTTTATCCGTTTCTCCTTTTTCCTTTCAATCTTAGGCTTGATAGCAGATAACCATTTAAACAGAGCAGAAATCAGCCCATTCAACTTTAGGATGGTATCTCCTATAGAGATGTGTGTAGTCAGGATAATAGAAAATATAAGCATTGTAATTACAACGACATATGCACCACCCCTATTAAAGAACCGTATCAATTCCTCTGCAATATAATACCCTAATGCACCGCCAGGGCGGGCTACCTTTCCAAAGAATGGGTCAGTATTAAACAATAAATAAGTAAAAGAGCACAGAAATGCAGTCCCGGCTATTCCTCCAGCCAATGAAAATATGGAGATGCTCAATTTTTCATTCCAGAATATAGACCATCCGATAAGTATAGAAGCTATAATGATAAAGTATGAGCCGCTGCCCATAAATTGGACTATTGCATCAGAAAAATAGGCACCAATAATACCTGCATAATTTTTAACCGGAACTTTTGTAGAGATATACTTACTGAATGATGGGTCGTCGCTGTGATAAGAGATGAGACTTATAAATGAGAATACTGCAAATGCAATAAAGAAAACTCCGATGGTCTCCCTTACAATTTTATTTTTTAAAAAAGAGAACATAGTGCATTATTCTATCATATTTGAAAGGTTGACTATATTGAAATTTTATGATATTTTAAACACCTTAAACTAAAGAGGAAATTCCGCTAAAGCGGAATTTGGGGGGATATGCCTACCTTAAAAGAACATCTGTTTCAAGAGAGTGCATCAAAAAGCCTTAATAGGCTACGTTCTGAATTCCGTGATAAATACAAACCTAAAAAGGAGGGACGTTTTGAGTGCAGGGGTATTACATATGAAATCAGCTCTCCATTAGTGACCCGTGATGGTGTAGAGTTTGAGATAAGCTCTAAAATTCCTATTGAGCAGCTATCCTCCCGTGTTACAAGGGAAAAATACTTTAAATCTATAAAGGATGTCATATCTAAAGAAGAAAAATCCCCTTCATCCATTGATATGGAAAACATTGTTACAAATTTAAGCCTGAGTGAAAAAAAAGAAAGGGATTATGTAAAGGTAAAGTATATTTATTCTGAAAGCGAGCTTTATAATGTTGATGAAATCACAAAAAAGCTGGATAAGGTTAAAAAGAACCCTGACGATATACCTCTTATACCAGGCGTAACTACCCTGTTTGGAAGACTTGTTATCCTGTCTATTGAAGAGACAATGTATAAAAAGGCAAGAGAGAATATCATATCATTTATAAGTGCCAATGATGAGATAAGGAAGAAATATAGCTGAATGTGCCACAAATGGCCACTGAGTACTGACCACTAACCACTAACCACTAACCACTAAAACCTAACCACTGATTAGATAGTTATGGAAGAAAAAAGGATACTAATATCAACCGACAATAAAATGATGGACGATATACTTATATCCATGTTCAGGCGTAGTAAGGTAATAAAACCGATAGTTATCCCTGCATCAAACCTGCTCAATTCCTTAAAAAATAATAAGCCTGACCTGATAATCCTATTTGAAGAGAGTGGAATTTACAGGCTGCTTAAAGAGAATAAAGATACAGCAGATATTCCGATTATTTCTATTGTATTTGAGCCGCCTAAAAAAGAAGAGTTTGTTAGTAGTGGTAAAATATGGGTTTTAGGCTCGGATATAAAAAGCTTTTACGAGCTTGTAATAAATAGCCTGCCAACGAGGAGGAAGAAGATAATGCTCGTAGATGATGAAGAAGTTATTCATGATGTTATTAAAAATGCCTTAAAAGGGGATAAATATGAGATAGTTAGTTTATATGACGGGGATGCTGCAATAAGAGATGTGCTTAAAATTAAACCTGACTTAATCATTACCGATATAACCATGCCAGGAAAAGATGGCTTGCAGGTCTGTATGGAAATTAAAAATAACAGTGATACTGCAGTAATTCCTGTCATGATAGTCTCTGCCCATGCAGATGACCAGATTATAGAAAAGGGTTTTAATGCAGGTGCAGATGATTATATAACCAAACCTTTTTCTATGGAGGAGATTGTTTCAAAGGTTGAGGGTGTTCTAAATGAGATATTAAACAAGAGAAAGGAAAAGATACTTATTGTTGATGACAGCCCGACAGTAATAAGTGTCCTGAAGAATGGAATAAGCAGAGAGGGTTTTACTGTCATAACTGCAGCAGATGGTGAGGAGGGTTTGCAAAAGACACTTACGGAATTGCCTGATATTATAATATCAGATATTGAGATGCCTAAGATGAATGGATTTGAGTTTTGTAAACAGGTAAAAGCAAATCAAGCTACGAAACACATACCATTTGTAGTGTTGACATCAAAGGGGAGCAGAGGTGCAAGGGGGGTTGGAAAGAGGGCAGGTGTTAATACATATTTGTTAAAACCTTTCACTATTGAAAAGGTTATGGTTATTATAGAGAGGTTCCTTGCTGAGAAAAGGGAGATATTGGAGATTGAGAGGGACCTTATGCTGGCAAGTATATCCTCACTTGCAAAGGCGTTGGATGAAAGAGATAATTATACCCGCTACCATTCTGAAAATGTGGCTAAATATACTGTTATGATAGCAAGCTCTATTGGTTTAAGTAAGGAGGAGATTGAAAGATTGAGGCTTGCAGCCATTCTTCATGATATTGGAAAGATAGGAATAAGAGATGAAATATTATTCAAGAGAGATGGTCTCACACCTGCGGAATATAAAATAATTCAAAAGCATCCTGAAAAAAGTGCTGCTATACTTCAGCCTATTCCAAGCCTAAAGGATATAATCCCATACATACTTTATCACCATGAAAGATATGATGGTAAGGGTTTGAAGGGGCTGCATGGAGAGAATATTCCATTGGGTGCAAGGATACTGGCATTGGCAGATGCCTATGATGCCCTCACCACCGATAGGCCCTATCGCGGATGTCTGGAAAAGGATGATGCAATAAAGATAATCAGGGAAAATGCCGGGACACACTTCTGTCCAATATGTGTAGAGAATTTTATGAAGATTTTTGACCCCGCACATAACCCTCTGCGAAGTGTTTCTTCGTAGTAGGTTATGTGCGGGGAAAGGATGGTAATTTATATTGAGTAAAATTGTTCAGTTAAGAAAGAGGATTGACGATATTGATGAGAAATTGCTGGAACTCTTAAACAAGAGGGCTGAGTTTGCCATCTTGATAGGTAAAGAAAAGTCAAAGACTAAGAGTAATTTCCATGTTCCAGACAGGGAAAGGGAGATTATAGACCGCATTACAAAAATAAATAAAGGTCCGTTTCAGAACGATTCATTAAAATCGATCTATAGAGAAATCCTGTCTGCTACCTTATCTTTAGAAAAGCCCCTTACTATAGCGTATCTTGGGCCACAGGCTACCTTTACACATCTTGCCGCTATGAATCAGTTTGGCTCATCTGCTACTTATGTCCCATCGGACAGACTGGATACAATCTTTTCTGAGGTTGAGATGGGGAGGGCTGATTATGGTGTTGTTCCTATTGAGAATTCAATGGAGGGGGTTGTAACCCATACCCTTGACCTTTTTGTAGATTCCTATGTCAATATATGCGGTGAGATACTTCTTGAGATACACCATTGTCTTATGTCAAAAGGCAAGGATATAGGGAAGATAAAGAAGGTATATTCACATCCGCAGCCCGTTGCACAATGCAGGTTATGGCTTGAGAGAAATCTACCAAATATTATTCATTATGAAGTATCAAGCACTGCAAGGGCGGCAGAGATGGCGGCAAAAGAAAAAGGAGCAGCAGCAATAGCGAGCGAAGCGGCTGCAGGTCTTTACAAATTAAATATGCTGGCAAGGAGTATAGAAGACAATAAAAATAACTATACTCGTTTTCTTATTATAGGCAGGGCAAAAAGAAAAAGAAGCGGGAGCGATAAAACCTCAATACTTGTCTCTATAAAGGACAGGGTTGGTGCCCTTTATCATATTTTGGAACCGTTTGAAAAGGAGAAAATTAATCTTACGAAGATTGAATCAAGGCCTTTAAGAAAAAGGGCATGGGAATATGTTTTTTATATGGATTTTGAAGGGCATATTGAGGACAAAAACATTGTTAGAACCATTGAAAAACTTAAAAAGAATGTGCTTTTTCTGAAGATACTCGGCTCTTATCCAAAATGGAGCTGAAAGATATAGAACGCAGATGAACGCAGAAAAAGAAGATTTACGCTGATGATAAAAAAAATAAAATCTGTGTTAATCCATAGTTTCTGCGTTAATCTGCGTCCTAATTAGGTTTTTGTTTTTCGTAAAATTCGCCTATTCGTGTGATTCGTGTTCTAAATAAAATGGAGTTAAAAATTCCTGAACATATAAAGAATCTTATACCATACGAGCCCGGCAAACCTATAGAAGAGCTTGAAAGGGAACTGGGGATTAAAGACTCCATCAAGATGGCGTCAAATGAAAACCCAATTGGCCCGTCATCAAAGGCGCTGAAGGCGATAGAAAATTCATTATCAGATATACATCGCTATCCTGATGGCAGTGGATTCTATCTGAAAGAGGCAATTGCCGAATATTTTAATGTAAAGTTATCTGAAATAATTATTGGGAATGGTTCTAATGAGATTATAGAATTGGCAGTCAGGACATTTTTAAATTCGGGGGACGAGATTGTATTTGCAGACCAGTCATTCATTGTTTATAAGCTGGTGACTCAGGCTGCAAACTGCAGAGGTGTTGTTGTGCCTTTAAAGAATTTTACCCATGACCTTGAAAAAATGGCAGAAGCGATTTCAGAAAAAACTAAAATGATTTTTATATCCAATCCCAATAATCCAACAGGGACTGCAGTAGGGAGAGGAGATGTAGAAAGATTCATGGGCAGGTTGAGGGATGACATAGTCATTGTATTTGATGAGGCATATTATGAATATGTGGAAATGGATGATTTCCCTGATACTGTAAGATATATAAGGGATGGAAAAAATGTAATAGTATTGCGGACATTCTCAAAGATTTATGGAATGGCAGGGCTTCGTATCGGTTATGGGTTCGCAAAAGAGGAATTGGTTGGCTATATGGACAGGGTTAGGCAGCCCTTTAATGTAAACTCTTTGGCACAGACAGGGGCTGTAGCTGCATTGAAAGACAGTAAACATTTAAAAAAGAGCAAAGAGGTTAATAGAAAAGGGAAAGAGTATTTGTATGGAGAGTTTAATAGACTCGGCATAGAATATGTTCCCACAGAGGCAAATTTTATCTTAGTTAGAGTGGAAAATGGGCGGGAGATTTATAACAGACTTTTAAAAAAGGGTGTTATAGTCAGGGCTATGGATGGCTATAAACTCCCTGATTATATAAGGGTCACAATAGGACTGTCAGAGGAGAATAAGAGATTCATAGAGGCACTGTCCGAAGTTGATAAATGACAATACATTTTAAAACAATAACAATAATTGGTGTGGGGCTTATTGGAGGCTCTTTTGCAAGGGTATGTAAGAAGAAAAAACTTGCTGACAGAATTATTGGCTTTGGCAGGGATGAGGAAAATTTAAAAAGAGCTGTAGGGCTTAATGTCATAGATTCATACACACTTAATCTTAAAGATGCGGTGAGTAACTCGGATTTTATACTTCTTGCAACACCTGTTTCTACTATTATAGAGATTGCAAAGGAGATGATGCCATATCTTAAAAAAGTGGCTATTGTCACAGATGCGGGGAGTGTAAAGGGTGAGATAGTCCGTGAAATAGATAAGATATTGCCTAAAGAAATATTTTTTGTTGGTGGCCATCCGATTGCAGGCACAGAAAAATCAGGAGTTGAGGCATCTTTTGTGGAATTATTTGAAGGTCATAGATGTGTGGTGACTCCTACCCTAAAGACAGACCCTGTTGCATTAGAGAAGGTAAAGGAGATATGGAGTGAGACAGGAGCAGAGGTAATACTGATGGATGCAGATAAGCATGATAGATACCTTGCTGCTATCAGTCATCTCCCCCATGCTGTTGCCTATGCACTGGTAAACAGTGTTGGAGGGCTTGATGAAAAAGAGAAAGGGATTTTATCCTTCTCTGCCGGAGGGTTCAGGGATTTTACAAGAATTGCAGCAAGCCATCCTGCTATGTGGAGAGATATATTTTTAATGAATAAGAAGAATGTTGTAGATATGATAAGCCTTTTCCAGTCTACATTGGAGAATATTAAGAAGGCGATAATTAATGATGATGGCAAAAAATTGGAGAATGAGTTTGAAAAGGCAAGGGCGATAAGATTAAAAATTTCAAATTTCAAATTTCAAATTTCAAATTATAAGCCTTTAATCATTACCATTGATGGTCCTGCAGGGTCGGGTAAGAGTACAGTTGCAAAGATAGTGGCAAAGAAATTTAAATATAAATATATAGATACCGGTGCAATGTACAGGGCTGTGGCTTTGAAATCGACTCAGAAGGGTATAAAGCTCACAGATGAGAAAAAGGTATCTAAGATGGCGGATGACATTAAAATAGAATTTGTAGCTGATGAAAATAACCAAAAAATATATGCCGATGGAGAGGATATTACCTCAAAGATAAGGGATGAGGAGGTTGGGAATGGAGCGTCCATTGTCTCTGCCTATTCTGGCGTGAGAAATGCCATGTTGATAAAGCAAAGGGAGATAGGCAAGTCAGGCGGAGTTGTAATGGAAGGGAGAGACATAGGAACTGTGGTATTTCCAAATGCCAACATAAAGTTTTTTTTAGATGCATCGGTAGAGGAGAGGGGGAGGAGAAGACATCTTGAATTAAAAGAAAAGGGAGAGGATGTAGAGAGGGGCAAGATAGTTGAGGATATCAGAAGAAGGGATAATCAGGATACATCCCGCGATATAGCCCCATTAAAGAGGGCAGATGATTCAATGGTAATTGATACTACAGTAATTTCTATTGACGAGGTTGTGGAAAATATGTTAAAAAGAATAGATAAGTTAATGGGTTAGTGAGATGATTAAACTTATAAGCTCAAAATAGGAGGTTTTTAAATATAAATGGAAAAAGAGATACTGAAGGGAAAGAATAGTAGTTTTGAAACAAAAGTTGGTGTTGTGGCGAAGAAATCTCATTTTGTCTATAGTGACGACCCGGATATTGAAGATACATCCGATGTTGAATATGACATGGAGATAGAGCGGCTGTATGATGACAGCATGAAGAGTTTTAAAGAGGGTGATATCTTGAAGGGTCGTATTGTTGATATTAGCCAGGATTCGGTTACAGTTGATATAGGATTCAAATCTGATGGTGTCATTTCAAGAGGTGAGTTTCCAAATCGAGGTAAAAATCTCAAAATCGGTGACGAGATAGTTGTATTTTTAGATAAGGTAGAGGACAAAAATGGACAGGTAGTCCTTTCTAGGGAGAAGGCAGATAAGATAAAGGTTTGGGAGGATATAACAAGGATGTCCGCAAATAATGAGTCTGTTGAAGGGACTGTTGTGGAAAAAATAAAAGGGGGGCTTACCGTTGATATAGGACTGAAGGCTTTTCTCCCGGGCTCACAAATAGATATTAAACCTGTAAGAAATCTTGATAGGCTCATAGGCCAGAAGTTCCGTATGAGAATTATAAAGATGAACAGGAAGAAGGGCAATATTGTCCTCTCACGGCGTATTTTATTGGAGGAAGAGAGAAAGACCAGCAGGGACACCATACTTTCCACTATGGAAGAGGGTAAGATCGTTGATGGAGTTGTGAAGAATATTACAGAATATGGCGCATTTGTTGACCTCGGCGGTATTGATGGATTGCTTCATATAACTGATATGTCATGGGGAAGGATAAGCCATCCATCCGAGCTCTTTGCCATAGGTGATACGATTAAAGTGATGATATTAAAATATGATAGGGAGAGTCAAAAGATATCTCTTGGATATAAACAGATTGCGCCCGACCCTTGGGCAGGGGTAGAAGAAAAATATACCGTCGGGAAAAAGCTCAGAGGCAAGGTGGTGAGTATTACAGACTATGGTGCATTTATTGAGCTGGAAAATGGTGTAGAGGGTTTAATCCACATATCAGAAATGTCATGGGGAAAATACCTAAAACACCCTTCAAAGATTGCTGCTGTGGGAGATACAGTTGAGGCAGTAGTTTTGAATATTGATAAGGAAAAACGAAAAATCTCTCTAAGCATGAAACAGAATGAACCTAACCCATGGTTAAATATAGAGGAAAAATATCAGGTAGGTGCTGTTGTGGAGGGCAAGATAAGAAACATCACTGATTTTGGTGCATTTATTGAGCTTGAGGAGGGGATTGACGGATTAATCCATATATCGGATATATCATGGGCACAGAAGATCAAGCATCCATCAGAGGTATTTAAAAAGAGGGATAGTGTAAAGGCAGTAGTTTTGAGCGTGGATAAGGAAAATGAAAGGCTTGCATTGGGCATAAAACAGCTTACCCCTGATCCGTGGATAAATATTACTGAGAAATATAAAGTGGGTATGGATGTGAAGGGTAAGATAATAAAGATTACAAGCTTTGGTGCATTCGCAGAGATTGAAGAGGGTATAGAGGGGCTAATCCACATATCACAATTGGGTTCAAAGAAGGTAAATGACCCAAAAGAAATTGTTTCTATTGGCGATGAAATAAATGCGAGAGTTATTAAGGTGGACGATGCAAACAGAAGAATTGGACTCAGCATAAAGGCTTACAATGAAGGGCTTAACAATTTTGAAGAGATTGCATACCTGAAAAATGAGTTTGAGGAGTTAGAGGAAGAAGAGGAGTCATCAAACAAAAAGGTTAAAAAGGATAAGAGATAAAGATGGAAATTAGGGGGAAAAGACCTTTTTTAAAAAATCTTATTACCCTTGCCGTTGTCACTATAATTCTGTTTGCTATAATTTGGTGGATAAGCTCCTTTGCTATAAGAGATGGTGGCGGAGGAGATTTTATATCGAGAGAAAAACTTGCCCTTGTAAGAATTGAAGGCGTTATTACTGAATCTGAAGATATTGTAAGGCAGATAAAGAAATATCGTGAAGATGCTGCTATTAAAGGGATTGTTCTCCGTATTGACAGCCCAGGCGGTGCCGTAGGTCCGTCACAGGAAATATACAAAGAGGTATTAAGGACTACAGAGGGGAAAAAGGTGGTGGCATCAATGGGCGGCCTTGCAGCCTCAGGCGGATATTATATAGCATGTGCAGCAAACAAGATATTTGCAAATCCTGGGACAATAACAGGCAGTATAGGTGTTATTATGGCATTTTCCAATTTTGAAGAATTAATGAAAAAGCTCGGTTTAAAGACTATAGTAATCAAAAGCGGAAAATTTAAGGATACAGGCTCGCCGGTGAGGGAGCTAACAGGGGATGAAAAAAAGATTCTTCAGGGAGTATCCGATGATATACATGGGCAGTTTATTGAGGCAGTTGCAAAAGGGAGAAACCTTAAAATAGAATCCGTGAGAGAACTTGCAGACGGAAGAATATTTTCAGGAAGACAGGCAAAAGAATCAGGATTGGTTGATGAGCTTGGGACACTGGAAGATGCTATTTCTTATGCAACAAGATTGGCAGGGATAAAGGAGAAGGCAAAGATTGTTCAGGAGAGAAAAGAAAAAAATCTGCTGCTGAGGCTTTTTAAGGAAGATTTTTCATCTCTCATACCATCTCCTTTGAATACAAAATTCTTAGGTGCACAGTATATTTGGCAATATTAATATAGCGGTTAGCATATAGCGTTTAGCAAGAAACTAATCCCTAACCGCTATACGCTGATTGCTGATTTAAGGGAGGTTTGAGCTATGACAAAATCGGAATTGGCAGAGCAGGTATCAACAAAGATAAATCTAACCAAAAAAGAGACCGAGCAGATAGTAAGCATGATATTTGAAAGCATAATAGATGCTCTAAGTAGTGGGGATAAGGTAGAGTTGAGAGGATTTGGCAGCTTTAGAATCAGGCACAGGGCTTTGAGAGAGGGAAGAAATCCAAAGACAGGTGAAAAAGTTAAGGTGCCGCCAAAGAAAGTTCCATTTTTCAGGGCAGGAAAGGAATTAAAGGAGATGGTTAATAATAAAAAGAGTAGTTAGGAGTCGTGAGTCGGAGTTATAACTCTCCTCATGTTTGACCCGTTTTCTAAAGCAGGGACCATACCCTGCTTTTTTTGTTTATACAGACGATGGTAACAAACAATTCAAATTTCAAGAATTTGGAATTAAAATTAGACTGCAGGTATTTTATAGGTGAAAAGCCATGCAAATTTAAAACACTCTGCAAGTCGTGTCAATATTACTCGCCAATGGGTTTCAGGATTTTGATAATCAAGTTAGGAGCGATGGGGGATGTGCTTAGGACTACGCCGCTTCTTCCTGCGTTAAAGAAAAAATACAGCGAAAGTCATATTACATGGGTGACTGATAAAGTATCATTAGAACTCCTTCAAATGAATCCATATATTGACCGTCTCCTTTCATTCTCTTATGACTCTGTTTTAAGGCTGGAGGAGGAGAAGTTTGATCTGATGATATGTCTTGATAAGGAGACAAGGGCGACTGCCCTCGCAATGAGGGTAAATGCTGAGAAAAAACAGGGATTTGGGCTAAGCCAGTATGGGAGCATATTTCCATTAAACAGAGAGAGTAATTATGCGTTTAGGCTTGGTATTGATGATAATCTAAAGTTCAAGGAAAATAAGAGAAGTTATCAGGAGATAGTATTTGAAGCCACCGGGCTTAAATATAATAAAGATGAATATATATTAAGTGCTTCGTCTGCAAGCAGTGAAGATGCAAGAAATCTATTTAATAAAATTGGAATAAAGGGTTCTGATAAAATAATTGGCATAAGTCCCGGAGCAGGTTCAGTGTTCGCAAATAAGGCGTGGACAACAGATGGTTATGTTAAATTGATTAAGAGGATAAGCAATCATGCAAATCCTGATACAAAAATATTGCTTCTCGGAGGTTCAGGCGAAGTTAAGATAAATAAGGTTATAAAGGAAAAATTAAAGAGCAGGATATACGATTCCGGCTGTGAAAATACCCTATCCCAATTTATTGCCATTGTTGACAGATGCGACATAGTAATTTCAAGCGATACCTTGACCATGCATATCGGCATTGGCCTTAAAAAGAGGGTCTTGGCGATATTTGGCCCGACATGTCATCAGGAGATTGAGCTCTACGGGAGGGGAGATAAGGTGATTTCATCTATAGATTGTGCACCATGCTATAAAGGCAGATGCGACCTTAAAGATAATTGCATGACTACAATCAGCGTAGATGAGGTATATGAAAAGGCAATGATACTTCTGTCCCGCATATGAAGACCTTTGTAATGATACCGACATATAACGAAAGGGAAAATATTAAAGAACTCATTAATGATATTTTTTTCCTTCCACAGCTTCAAAATGAATTGGAGATTGTAGTTGTGGATGACAATTCTCCTGATGGGACAGGTCAGCTTGTCAAAGAAATGTCCTTAAAAAACCCGAGAATTCATATCATAATAAGAGAGGATGAAAAGGGGAGGGGGAGTGCCGGGATAAAAGGTATGTTATATGCTTTAGAAAATGGGGCAGATTATATTATAGAAATGGACAGCGATTATTCCCATCATCCACGATATATCCCTGATATGATAAAGGAGATGAAGGAATGTGATGTGGTAATTGGTTCACGGGGGATAAAAGGAGGGGGGGAGACAGGAAGAAATATTATCAGGCAGTTTATAACAAAATTTGCAAATTTTTATATTAGGCTTATTATGGGTGTCAAGACTAAAGATTGCACCTCTGGATATAGATGTTTCAAAAAAGATGTGCTTAAATCTATAAACCTTGATAAAATGATTTCAACAGGCCCATCAATTGTAGAAGAGATATTGTATGCCTGTCATCTGAATAGCTATCATATAAAAGAGATTCCCATTATTTTTGAAGAGAGAAGAAAGGGGAAGTCTACAAAAGAGTTAAAGCAGTATATTGATACAATGTGGAAGATACTAAAGTTCAGGCTAAATATGAAGCAGGCATGAATATTATATTTATAGGTTTTAAGGGGTGTGGAAAGACGCTTATAGGAAAGATACTTGCCGATAGACTAAAAAAGGAGTTCTATGATATCGATTCTATAATTGAATCAATATATAGGAAAAATACTAAAGGTTATTTATCATTTAGGGATATATACAAAAAACATGGCGGTGAATATTTCAGAAACTTAGAAAAAAAGGCGTTGGAGAGGATAGGGGGATTGGAAGATAGTGTTATATCTTTAGGTGGAGGAACCATATTTTCGGATTTAGGATTTCGGATTTCGGATTTCGGATTTGTGGTATATCTGCATGTTGAACCTGACATACTATATGAAAGGATAATAAAAAATGGCATCCCTGCCTTTTTTGATAGTTCAAATCCAAAAAAGTCATTTGATACGCTTTATGCCGAAAGGCTTCCAATGTATAAAAAGCTTGCAAATATTGTTATAAATAATTCAGGGGATGCAGAAGAGACTATTAGTAGAATTTTACAGGAGTTGAAGAATAAACCCCTCACCCTCCCCTCTCCCCTCAGGGGAGAGGATTAAGGTGAGGGGGGATTTATAATTTCCTTAAAAATATGGCAGGCAATAGTTTTGGAAGAATATTTAAAATAACTACATGGGGTGAATCTCATGGTAAGGCACTGGGGGTCATCATTGACGGCTGTCCTCCAATGCTTGACTTAAGTGAAGATGATATACAGGTTGAGTTGGACAAAAGGGCACCGGGCAATAGTGAGGTTGCCTCTCCAAGAAAAGAGACCGATAAAGTAGAGATTTTGTCAGGGGTATTTGAAGGTAAGACCACAGGCGCCCCTATATCATTACTTATAAGGAATATAGATGTAGATTCAAGCAAGTATGAAAAGATTAAGGATATATTCAGGCCAGGCCATGCTGATTATACATATTTTGTCAAATATGGGATTAGAGACCACCGTGGTGGAGGAAGGTCAAGCGGCAGGGAGACTGTAGGGAGGGTTGCTGCAGGTGCTGTGGCAAAGAAAATTCTAAGATTAAAGGGGATAAAGATTACAGGCTATACAAAACAGATTGGTGATATTACTGCTTCAGTTATTGACTTAAATGAGATAGAAAAAAATGATGTGAGATGTCCTGATAAAAACACCGCCCACAAGATGATTGAAAAGATAAAGGAAGTAAGAAGCGATGGAGACTCAATTGGCGGCATAGTAGAAGTCATAGCATCAGGTGTCCCTCCCGGTCTTGGAGAACCTGTCTTTGATAAACTTAGTGCAGATATTGCAAAGGCACTGATGAGCATAGGTGCTATAAAAGGAGTAGAGATTGGTGCAGGTTTTAAATCAGCACTCTTACTCGGCTCTCAAAACAATGATGAAATGTATATTAAAGCTTGTGGTGAGCGAAGCGAATCCAATGGAAAGATTGCATTCAAAACAAATAACTCAGGCGGTATATTAGGCGGGATTTCCAATGGTGATGATATTGTAGTAAAGATTGCTGTTAAACCTACTGCCTCCATATCTAAATTACAGAGGTCAGTGGATATTCATGGAAAAGAAAGAGAGATAAGAGTAGAAGGTCGTCATGACCCCTGTATATGCCCTCGTATTGTCCCTGTGGCAGAGGCAATGATGGCTATTGTCATAACAGACCATCTGCTGCGAAATATAATAAGTCCACATCATCCCTCCCTCTCCCCTATGGGGAGAGGGTTAGGGTGAGGGGCTAATTTTCTTAAAGCCCTATGAAACCCATACGATACACCGTATTAATCGTTGAAGACGATGAGAGTATGAGGGATACATTAGAGATAATCTGAACAAAAACTTAATGAAACCACAGATTAACACAGATTTTTTAAAGACCACCCCCTTCCCCTCCTTTGTAAGGAGGGGATTAAGGGGAGGTAGATAGTGCGAATCCTTGATTTTGTTAAGCCTTCAGTCAATCAATTAAATAACGATTAACATATCAATACGTTACAAATAGAAAATTATATAATTTCCTATACATTAAAAAAGGAATACAGGATTATACAAACAGAAAATGGAAAACAGGCATTAAAGAAATTTTTAACTTGTTATTCCCCATAGCTCTGCTGCAGTGTTAGTTCATATTCCCTCTCCCTTCGGGGGAGAGGGGAGGGTGAGGGGTTTGTTCTTATCATGTAGTTTCTGCGTTTATCTGTCTGCCACAGGCAGGTCTGCGTCTAATTGCTTTTTTGAGTTTAACAAAAAAGTGTCAAAAAAACATATACGATAAAAGTCGTAGATAAAAATACGACTTTTGTGGGATTGACTTTGATTGATAAATTGTATATTCTGAATGCTAAATTTACAACTGAAGCCATTTTATTAATTAAGGTGAGGGAATTTCAATATAAGTTCCTCTCACCCTAATCCTCTCCCCTCATCTGTTGCCTTCGGCATAGGCAGAGGGGAGAGGGGAGGCACAAAAAACTCCTCCCCTTTATAAGGGGAGGCTGGGAGGGGTAGACCCCGTTAGAAGTTCCCTGAGGTGGAGGCTCAAGTTGCAGGTATTACAAATAATTGTATATATCACTAAACTTCTAACTGGGTAGAGAGAAAGGAGGTGATGAAAGATGTTAATAACATGCAGAGGAAGTCCAATAATACTGGAATAGTTCACACTGAAAAATATCGCTACCCTGTCATTCCGAACTAATGTGAGGAATCTGACAATGGGAAACAATTGGCAATAAGCGAGAAGCAAGAGGTCATGACCCGCGAAGTCCAATAACCTCCTGCCCCTCGTGCCCTGCCTTAAATATAGGAGAATTATGTTATGAAAAAAATTAGTTTAAATGTAATAATAGCATCTTTTGTTTTTCTTTTCAGTTTAATCATAACTGCATCTGCCCAAAGCTATGTTACCCCGATGGTAAAAGGAGGCTATTATCATACCATAGCCTTAAAAGATGATGGCACAGTCTGGACATGGGGATATAATGGCTATGGTCAGCTTGGAGATGGCACAACGACTCAAAGTAGCACCCCTGTTCAGGTGAGTGGACTCACAAATATAACC
>Ga0209343_10004187_pt1 | contig 17858 bp, 18 predicted proteins | sample RifCSPlowO2_02_FD_184026 | JGI IMG/M metagenome (GOLD analysis project Ga0209343, IMG submission 184026) | Groundwater microbial communities from Rifle, Colorado - Rifle CSP2_plank lowO2_0.2 (SPAdes) (version 2) | ecosystem: Environmental > Aquatic > Deep subsurface > Groundwater | place... | reverse complement strand
CCACTGGGTACCTACGACAACGACATTACGTCCTTTGGTTGCATTCATTATTAAGTTCGATTCAAAAGAATTTCAAATGGCTTTCACGACCCATTGCCCAGCGACCTGAACCAGTTCGCGATCGCAATGGAACTCATCAACTTCACTCTCGTGACCGGGCAGCACACACACCACGGTCTCACCTTGCTTGCGCAAGCCGGAAACTGCAGTGCGCAAATCAGCGGCCTCACCCCATGGAGCCCGAATGGAAGCGCGCAAAGGTCGCCCCGCAGCAACACCGACCACGCTCTTGATATCCAGGCTAAACCCAACTGCAGGGCGCTTGCGTCCGAAAACGGACCCGACCTCGTCGTAGCGCCCGCCGCGCGCCACGGCATCGCTGGCGCCCGGCGCATACATGGAGAAGCGGGCGCCGCTGTAATAGGCGTAGCCTCGGAGATCTGCCAAGTCAAAAGACACACTCGCTCCTTCGACGTGGCTCCCCAACCAACTCAAGTGGGTCAAGGCATCGCTGACACCGGGCAAATTGGGAAGCACTCGGCGCGCTTCCTGCAGCACGGAGGCATCTCCGTACAACTGCACAAGATCCTGAAGCGCCTTGGCCAGCACTTGCGGGGACTTCTGGGTCAATCGACTGAGTTCACAGGCATCCTTGGCCGCCAATGCTGCGTGCACCTGCACGATTTCGGCAGAACTTAAGGATGCATCCTTAAGGATGGCATGCACAATACGTGCATCCGCCATATCCACTTTGATCGATTGGACTTGCGATACTTTCAACGAGTCCAGAGCCAGCGTCAAAATCTCCAGATCGGCTTCGAGTCCCGTATGGCCATAGATTTCCGCACCAAACTGCAAAGGCTCGCGCGTCGCGTGCGGGCCTGCAGGCCGCGTGTGCAATACCGGGCCACAGTAGCAAAGACGCGTAACGCCTGCACGGTTCAACAAATGGGCGTCAATGCGCGCCACCTGTGGGGTGCTGTCCGCCCTCAGGCCCATCATGCGGCCGGAAAGTTGATCCACCAGTTTGAAAGTCTGTAAATTCAGCGCTTCGCCAGGGCCTGAAAGCAATGATTCGAGATGCTCAAGTAGCGGGGGCATGACCAGTTCGTAGCCATAGCAACGCGCCATATCCAGCAAGTCTCGACGTATTTCTTCGATGTGGCGAGCCTCGGAGGGCAGCACATCGGCAATGTGATCCGGCAGAACCCAGGCAGACATGTAATTGAAGGGTGCTGTTAAAACAGCGATTTTACCGGTGTTGTTGCCCGGATTTCAGGGCACAAGCAACCAAATCAACAGCAAACCGGTCAGGATGCTACCCAGAGCGAAGAAGCGAATCTGGCCATCCGTCAACTGCAACAGCTGGGCAAACATGCGCCGCCACCCAATGGGCGACACAAAGGGAAACAGGCCTTCGATGACCAAGACCAAGGCCATCGCCAGCCAAAACGTATCGCTGCCCAAGATTTATTTCTTCACAGGTCCAACCGCAGCACCGCCATTGCGAAATACTTTGAAGAACTCCGAAGAAGCAGGGTCCAGGACCATCACGTCACTTTTGCTGCCAAAGCTGCCCTTGTACGCATCCAGGCTGCGATAAAACTGCGCAAACTGAGGGTCACGCCCGAATGATTCCGCATAGATGCGTGCGGCCTCGGCATCACCTTCGCCCTTGATTTTTTGTGCATCCCGATAGGCATTGGCAATAGTCACCTCACGCTGCCGGTCCGCATCAGCACGAATTTTTTCGCCTTCCGCTCCCCCCGTGGAGCGTAGTTCATTGGCGACACGCTTACGCTCGGCCTCCATTCGACGGTATACCGACTCTGTAATGGCTTCCACGTAGTCCACCCGGGTAATGCGAACATCGACCACGTCCACTCCCCAGGGCTTGGAACCGCGCACTTTGTCCAACACCTCTGCTTTTACGTCTGCCATCAGCGCCTCACGCTTGAGTGACAAAAGCTCTTTCACCGTGCGTTTGTTGATTTCCTCTTGAAATGCATTGCGTACCACGCGGTTGAGCTGACTGGCTCCGGCACCTTCATTCAAACCCACGTTGCGAATGTATTCGGTTGGCTCAGAAATACGCCAACGCACATACCAGTCAATCACCACCCGTTGCTTCTCCGCAGTCAGCATGGGCTCCGCGTCGGTACTGTCCAATGTCAACAAGCGTTTGTCGATGTAGGAGACGTTTTGAAACGGCGGAGGCAGCTTGAAATTCAAGCCGGGTTCCGTAATCACTTCCTTGATCTGGCCCAAGGCGTAAACCACGCCAAATTGCCGCTGATCAACCACAAAAAGAGTTGAACTTGCAAGTGCGAGCAGCACCAGCAACGAAGAAAAAATCAAACCAAGCCGATTCATGGGTAGCTCCTAGCGTGAATCACGTTCACGGGTGCGCGCCGCGTCACGGCCTCGCGCATCATTAGACAAAGTGTTTAAGGGTGGCACTACTTGAACCGGCGCCCCGGCAGGTTGGGAGCCTGCAAGCCCATCGCCCCCCGTAGAGCCGGGAGATCCCATTTGCAGCAATTTTTCCAATGGCAAGTACAACAAGCTGGATCCTTGGCGAGACTCCACCAGCACCTTAGTCACATTGCTGTAAATGTGTTGCATGGTGTCGAGGTACATACGATCCTTCGTAACTTGAGGCGCTTTTTGGTACTCCGCTTGAATCGACCTGAAGCGTTGTGCATCACCTTGGGCCTGCGCCACGACGCGCGCCTTGTAGGCATCCGCCTCTTCCTTCAGACGGGAAGCAGAACCCACTGCCCGTGGAATGACATCATTAGCGTAGGCCTGTGCTTCATTCTTGGCACGTTCACGCTCCTGCCCGGCTTTAAGCACGTCATCAAATGCGGCCTGCACTTGCTCGGGTGGCCTCACGCCACCTTGCTGCAGGTTGATACCAACCACTTCAACACCTACCTTGTAGCGATCCAGGATAAGTTGCATCAAGGCACGAACTTGCGGTGCAATTTGGTCACGTTCCTCTGACAGGGCTGCATCCATCTTCATTTTGCCAACAACTTCACGCACCGCTGTTTCTGCTGCCTGAACCACCGCTTCTGACGGGTTTTTGCTTTCGAACAAAAAAGCCCGTGCATCGCTCAAGCGGTATTGCACAGCAAATTTGATGTCCAGAATATTTTCATCTTGCGTCAGCATCGCAGACTCCCGCAGTCCGGTCGCTTTTAGTACTGTGTCGCGCCCTACGTCAACCGAGCGGATCTGTGTCACAAAAATCAACTCATGCCGCTGAATAGGGTAAGGCAGGCGCCAATTGAATCCGGCGTTAACAGTGGCTTTGTATTTACCAAATTGGGTAATGACGGCTTGCTGGCCTTCTTGCACAATGAAAAATCCTGTCCCTAACCAAATCAGCAGCACTACGCCCAAAATGAGGCCGATGCCAAGGCCTGCGCTCTTCATATCCGGCTGAAATCCACCACCAGAGCCTCTTCCCCGGGATGGTTGTGAAGCCCCCCCAAACAATCCGCCCAATTTGCGGTTGAAATCGCGCCACAACTCGTCCAAGTCAGGTGGCCCAGACGGCGTTCCGCCTTTGCGATCATTGGGTGCTCCCGTTTCCCGTGGAGGCTTTGCCGACTCAGTATCGGATGGGTCACCCTCATTTTTGCCAGATGCAGCAGGTTTATCGTCACCACGCCCCCATCGGGAATCGTTCAGGTTGAACATATTCCGAACCCATTGTGGCAACACGTCCCATTGACGGGCACGGATGTGTAATTTCATTTCGTTATCTCTCATGTATCTGGTGTCGATTGTGCCCAATCATTCACCAGCCCCAAAACTTACGGGGGAATGAACAGGCGTTGACTCGCCTTGTCCTGCGCCGGACGCGATAACCGCGAGCCGTTGCCTCAAAGCCGCAATACCAGTTGAGTCTCTGGCACTCACAAAAATACGTGGCGTCTGTACACCATCGATTTCAAAGTCATCTTCCTGCTTCACGGGTTGGCGCTCGGCCTCCAATGCATCAATCTTGTTAAACACAAGCAACTGAGGAATACCGTCAGCACCGATCTCCTTTAGAACTCGCTGCACTTGGTCAATCTGTTCCACAAAGTTTGGATTGGACGCATCAACCACGTGCAACAGCAGATCTGCATCCACAGCCTCCTGCAGCGTGGCCTGAAACGCGTCCACCAAACCATGGGGAAGGTCTCGAATGAACCCGACTGTATCGGAAAGAGATACGGAACGGCCGGCCTCCCCCAGGTATAGCTGGCGAGTTGTGGTGTCCAAGGTAGCAAATAATTGATCTGCAGCGTACGCACGGGCCTTGACCAAGGCATTGAAGAGTGTTGACTTTCCCGCATTGGTGTAACCAATGAGTGAGATATTGAACGCATCCCTGCGTTCACGCTGACGTCTTTGGGTTTGCCTTTGACGCTTGACTTTACTCAAGCGTTCTTTGGTTCGCTTGATATTTTCGCCAATCATCCGTCGGTCAAGCTCAATTTGCGTCTCGCCTGGCCCGCCGCGCATCCCAATGCCACCGCTTTGTCTCTCAAGATGCGACCAACGCCGAACCAAACGCGTACTGAGGTACTGCAAGCGCGCCAACTCCACCTGCAATTTTCCTTCGTGGCTGCGAGCCCGTTGGGCAAAAATTTCCAGTATAAGAAAGGTGCGATCATTCACTGGAAGCTCAAGAAGTCGCTCCAGATTACGTTGTTGACTTGGGCTCAGACTTTGATCGAACAAAATTTCCTTTGCACCGCACTGTGCCGCCAGAAGCTTGATCTCGTCAGCCTTACCCGATCCAACAAACAGCGCAGCATCTGGCGCCTTGCGTTTACATGTAATGCGCGCAACAGGACTCAACCCCGCTGTTTGCGCCAAGAGACCCAGCTCCTCCAGCTCTCCATCGAAGTTGGGCATGCCCAAGTCCACCCCAACCAAGATAGTTGGGGCTTTAGCAGTTTGTTGCGAGGCAGTCAAATGAGGATTGAGAGAACTAACATCTCGGCCAAAGCAGGCCCGGACGGCCTGTGATGTTAGGCTGGAGTTGACTCGTCAGCACCAGGGGCAGAAAAATTCACGGCACGCCCAGGAACGATGGTCGAAATAGCATGCTTGTAGACCATTTGGGTTACGGTGTTACGCAGCAAGACCACGTACTGGTCAAAAGATTCGATTTGCCCCTGCAGCTTGATGCCATTGACCAAATAAATTGAAACTGGGACATGTTCTCTACGCAATGCGTTGAGAAATGGGTCTTGCAGTAACTGTCCTTTGTTATTCACGATATTCTCCGTGTTGAAAAAATGAAGAGGTGTCTACGATACCACACCACGCAGACTAAACTGGCGTGATGGTAGAAACCCTTGACATATGAGAGTAATTCAGAGCATATATTTTGCATCAGCGACTCTCTTTGTCCGCATAGGGGTTCTCAGAGGATTTCATTTGTATCCGAAGTGGTGTGCCAACCAAGTCGAATTCTTTGCGAAATCTGCCTTCCAAAAACCGCTTGTAGGCGTCTGTGACATGCTCAAGGGAGTTACCATGGACCACAATAATAGGCGGATTCATACCACCCTGGTGTGCATATCGAAGTTTAGGCCTGTACATACCTGACTTCTTCGGTGTCTGAAACTGTACCGCCTCCAGCAGCAAACGCGTCAACACAGGCGTTGACATTTTGCAATTGGCAGCTCTGTGGGCCTGTGCAACGGATTCCCATAAAGGGCCCAGGCCTTGTCGTTTTTGGGCTGATATCAGATGCGTTGCCGCAAATTTCAAAAAACCCAAGCGGGTTTCCATGGATCTTTTTACCAATTCGCGTTGATATTCATCAACCGCATCCCATTTGTTCACCGCAATGACAACGGCCCGGCCCGACTCTAATATATAGCCTGCAATATGGGCATCCTGATCAGTCACTCCCTGAGTAGCGTCAATCAGCAACAACACGACGCTGGCCGATTCAATGGCCTGCAAGGTTTTGACAACGGAAAATTTTTCAATGGCCTCAAATACTTGGCCCTTGCGCCGCAGCCCCGCCGTATCGATCAACTCAAAGCGCTGCCCATCACGCTCAAATGGTACTGAAATTGCATCACGGGTTGTACCAGGCATATCGAAGGCCACCAGGCGCTCCTCGCCAAGCCACGTGTTGATCAAGGTTGACTTGCCAACATTCGGGCGACCAGCCACTGCCAACTTGATGACACCAGGGTCTGCCTCTGCCTCGTTTTCATTTGACGCGGTCAAAGCCAGTGGATCTAACGCAAACTCTACAAGTGGTCGAATGCCTTGACCGTGGGCCGCTGAAACAGGAAAGACCTCGCCTAAACCCAATTCAAAAAATTCAACGAGCTGAACGCCCTCTTTCATTCCCTCGGCCTTGTTGGCCACCAGTACACAAGGCTTTCCGAGCTTACGCAGGTATTTGGCTATCTCATGATCCTGTGCAGAGATGCCAGCACGGGCATCCACCAGAAAAAGCACAACATCCGCTTCAGCGACAGCTTGACGGGTCTGCTTGGCCATCTCCTTGTAAATACCATTTGCAGCATCTGGCTCAAATCCACCGGTGTCAATCACGATAAATTCATGCGCACCCTGTTTCCCAGTGCCGTAATGACGGTCCCGAGTCAAGCCCGCAAAATCAGCAACGATGGCATCTCGACTTTTGGTCAGACGGTTAAACAAAGTTGACTTGCCCACATTGGGACGGCCCACCAAGGCGATTACTGGTTTCATAACAACAAACCCACTTTTTACTCAGGCTTGAAGCCAAAAATACCACCACGCTTTGTCACAGCGACCACCGTATACCCTACCAATACAGGCCCGTACACGACGGCAGAACCATCCGTCGTCATGCGATTGAGCGGTTCACCATCTTGGCGCGACAAGAAATGCAATGTTCCCGATTCATCACCCAAGACAACTGCCCGGCCAACCAAAAGTGGTGCGGTCAGCGATCTATATCGCAAGCGATCAGATATCCAAAGCTGCTCACCATCGGCGCGCCGCCATGCACGTATTTTCCCATCACTCTCAGCCCCAAGCACAACCGTGTCATCGCCATGAACCCCCGTAGCCCCCGACGCTGACTTGCTCCAAATCACAGAACCTTTGCTCGCATCAGCGCACCCCACTGCAGATTGAAATGCGCGCGTGCACAATTGATCTCCAACACGGCTGATTCCTGAAACCAAATCCACCAATCTTTCAACCTCATTAGTTCCACGACTACTGGCAATAGTGGCCTCCCAGCGGGCATTTCCATTTTGCGGATTCATACCTACCAGTCGCCCACCCTGCCCCACCACCAGTGTGTCGCCCACAGCCGTAATGACGCCAGCTTGGGCAAGCACCAATGCATCACCACTTCGTTGTTGTTGCCACAACTTGCGTCCCGAAGCCGCATCAAATGCCGATACCGATCGATCTGCGGACAGTACAAAAATCCTGTCACCTGCCACCAGTGGCGCAGTCTGCGTGACTGCATGCAATCGTTGCCGCCAAATTTCGCGACCAGCGTTCAGGGCAATAAGCTCATTGTCACGACTCACCACCGCAGCGTAGCGCCCATCAGCCCCCACCCCAGCAGACAAGGCCACCTTTAAAGCCACACGCCACACATCCCCGCCAGTGCGCCCGTCAATGGCAACTACGACCCCATCTGAACTCGCCACATAGAGAACATTGTCAACAACCTGAATGTTTAGCGGAAAATCAATATCTCCTACATTGGATGTCCAGGCGGACCGGATGCCAATCAACGCAGTGTTTGGACCGAGATCACGTGGTTTGGGTCTTTCAGGCCCAGCACAGGCCACCAGCATTGCAGCCAGCAGCAACATGCCGAGTCGACGCATTGCCGAACCGAAAGAAAGCAAACGATTCACTTTGAACCTTCCATTTTTCCAGAGCTAGCATCCCCGTCAACTGCCCCAATTTCGGGACTCCATCCCAAAGCATTCAATTTAACCAGAACGAGACGGCGGTACTCGGCCCGTTCGTCAAAGGCTTTGAATGATTTTTGATATTCCGCTTTGGCTTCAAGCTTCTTCCCTTGCGCCAAGTAAATATCCCCTCGTCGGTCAGCGGCAAGTGCTGTGAATTCCTCGGCCATATTGCCAGCCAAAAGTTTGAGTGCTTCGTCATATGCTTTTGACTCGATCAGGATTCCAGACAAACGCAGGCGAGCAATGGATGAAAAGCCCTGGTCGTCTGATTTTTCTGCCACCCAAGTCAACGCGGTTTTCGCAGTCTCTGCGTTTCCCGCTGCATACGCTGATTGAGCGACCAGCAATCCTGCCTGCTGGGCATACGTCGTCGACGCGAACCGCTCCTTCATGTCCGAAAATGCCCGCTCCGTCTTTTGAAGATCACCATTGCGCGCTACTTTTTCAACTTCATCAAACATTGCAGCAGCCTGAATCGATTGGCTGCGCTGCCAATATTGGTAGCCGTTCCAGGCGGCCACAGCGCCCAATACAACTATCAGACCCCAAGTAATCAGATTGCCATATTGCCGCCAAAAATGCTTAAGTTGATCGAGTTGCTCTTGCTCTTCGAGATCTAAATGATTTGCCATGAGTTTGTTTAGTTAAGCAGAAAATTGTAGGCTGGGAGCCCATTGTGTCGCCTGGTTGAGTGCTTGAGTTACCTGGGCGCCAACCCCATCTCGCAAGGCTTTCACGGTTACTACGCCCTGCGCCAGTTCGTCAGCACCAAAAATCAGTGCGAATCGCGCGCCAGATCCGTCCGCACGCTTAAATTGGGATTTAATACTTGCCATTGCATCTGAACCACCTGCATGCATCTGAACCGAAACGCCCAATGCACGAAGTTCTTGCAGGCATGCCATCGCAGTTGGCAATGCAGCAGCATCCGGAATGATGGCGTAGGCATCAAGGGAATCTGCCTCCACTTGCGATCCATGCTCCTTCAGCAACTCCAATACACGCTCCACTCCCATTGCCCATCCCACCGCAGGGGCTGGCTTACCGCCTACTTGCTCGGTCAAATAGTCGTATCGGCCACCTGCACAAATAGTGCCTTGTGATCCCAGGCGAGTGGTAACGAATTCAAAAACCGTTAGGTTGTAATAATCCATACCCCGAACCAGTCGAGGATTGATGGTGTAAGGAACACCGTTGGCATCCAAAATCGAAGTCACCCTGTTCAGATGCGAACGCGAAGCTTCACCCAGGAAACTTAACAACTGTGGAGCGCACTCATTCACCTGTTGCATCGGGGGATGCTTACTGTCCAGCAAACGCAAGGGGTTGAGGTGCAACCGCCGCTTGGCTTCGTCATCCAAACAACTTGCATGTTGCTGGAAATGCGCGATCAATGCCTCCCGGTGGGCCAAGCGCTCGGTGGGCTGTCCCAAACTGTTTAACTGCAACGCAACGTCCGTCAAACCCAACGCTTTCCAAAGCGCGTGAGCCATCAAAATCAACTCTGCATCCACCTCGGCACCGGCAAATCCAAGTGCCTCTGCCCCAATTTGGTGAAACTGCCGGTACCGCCCCCGTTGCGGACGCTCGTGCCGAAACATAGGCCCCATGTAGTACAACCGCTTACCGCCGTTGTACAACAATGAATGCTCAACCACCGCACGCACCACTCCAGCCGTATTTTCAGGCCTCAGAGTCAAAGCCTCACCATTGAGCCGGTCATCAAAAGAGTACATCTCTTTTTCGACAATATCGGTCACTTCTCCAAGGCCACGCACAAAAAGTGCGGTAGGTTCAACCATGGGCGTACGAATATTTTCATATGCGTAGCGCCGCATCAAAGAGCGCACCGTATCTTCTAATGCTTCCCAGCGCGCGGATTCCGGGGGCAATATGTCATTCATGCCCTTGACGGCAGCCAGTTTCTCCACTTTACGTGGTGCAGATTTCTCGACCATGCGAACTCTTAATCTTTCGTAACAACAGCAGATGCGCCAAAACGCTGCTGTACATAGTTTTCAACAACAGCCTGGAAATCGGCCGCAATAGCATCTCCACGCAATGTCATGCGTTTCTCACCATCAATAAACACCGGCGCGGCTGGTGCCTCTCCAGTCCCTGGCAAACTGATACCGATATCTGCGTGTTTGCTTTCACCAGGACCATTAACAATACATCCCATTACAGCCACTTTCAGTGCCTCCACTCCAGGAAAGCGTGTGCGCCAAATGGGCATTTGGGCACGAAGGAAATCATCGATTTGCTTCGTCAATTCTTGAAAAGTCGTACTGGTCGTTCGTCCACACCCCGGGCATGCAGTCACACTGGGTACAAACGTTCGTATTCCCAAGGCCTGAATAATCTCAGAAGCAATGACTACTTCTTGAGTACGTGACTCGCCAGGCGCAGGCGTCAAAGACACCCGAATGGTGTCACCAATACCCTCTTGTAGCAAAACCGACAAAGCAGCGGTCGAAGCGACCGTTCCTTTGGTACCCATTCCGGCTTCTGTGAGGCCTAAATGCAAGGGATACGCGCAGCGACGACCCAGCTCGCGGTATACGGCGATCAAATCTTGCACACCGCTGACCTTACACGAAAGAATAATTTGATTGGCGGCAAGTCCAATTTCTTCCGCACGCAAAGCAGCGCTGATCGCGGACGTAATCAATGCCTCATACATGATGGATTTGGAGTCCCATGGTGTTGAGCGTTTGCTGTTCTCATCCATCAGGGAGGCCAATAACTCCTGATCCAAACTGCCCCAATTGACACCAATTCGCACCGGCTTGTCCCACCTCACAGCGGCGTCAATCATCAAGCCGAACTGCTTATCCCGCTTATCCCCCTTACCGACATTGCCCGGATTGATGCGGTACTTGGACAGTGCACGTGCGCACTCCGGGAAATCAGTGAGCAACCGGTGACCATTGAAATGGAAGTCACCAATCAGCGGAACGTCTACGCCCATTCGATCCAGCTGTTCGCGGATGTAGGGAACAGCTTGTGCGGCTTCAGGCGTGTTGACGGTGATGCGAACCATTTCTGAACCGGCATTTGCCAACTCTTTGACTTGTATTGCCGTTCCGATGGCATCCACTGTGTCAGTATTGGTCATGGACTGTACTCGCACAGAAGCCCCACCACCAACCGTCACGACACGGTCACCCCACACTATGCGTGATTGCAGCGAATCCCGCTTTTGGGGTGACGCCAGAGATATTGGCTGAGATTGAATCACTATTTCACCTCAAATCGAGCAACATTGTCCTTGGCAATATTCGCCAAACTAAACACTTTTCCACGAACCTCAACCTCCACAGCTTCGGCTCGACCAATCACAATGGACAAAGGCAAGGCACCGGTCGCGCCAACTGATTCGCCAGCGGACAGTGTTCTGCGAATTTGAACAACCCCTTTGGCATCAGTCACTTCCAACCATGAGGGCGCGTTAGCTTTGAAAAACACCACTTTCTGCAAGACACTCCCAGTCTCAGAAGTGATGCCGCTGCCAGCGGATTTTCCAGTGGAATCAGAAATAATTTGCGGCATTTTGACTACGTCAGCCCCCAATCCACCCGAGCCCTGAGCCGCCGGTACCACGCTACTGGCGGGTCCTACAGGTACTGCGGATGCTGGCTCTGCGGTAACTGCTTGGGGCACTTCAAACGAAGGGGGCGCCACTACCTCTGGCATAGGGACAGTGGATTCCACAGAAGTCTTCCGATCCGACTCCGGGGATGGGCTCCCAATTTGAATATCTGGAAAAATAGCCAGGATGAAAACACCAAGCAACAACGCCAGCACAAGCAGCACGCCAGGCTTAGCAAGAAAGGCGGGGACTGACAGACCTGATCTTTGCCCAGGCACATGGAATGGCGTATTGATACCTTGTTCGATCGAATACAACTTGGGGAGACTGTTTTGAGGCAGCTTCTCCAATACAGGCGTTGGATCAATCTTCAGCGCGCGACACATACTTGAAGCCAAGGCCCGAGCGAACACCACATCAAGCAGTAAATCAATCTGATCCGCCTCCAACGCCTCCAGCTTTTTTACCGGAACCTTCATCGACACCGCAAGTGCTGCGATATGCAATCCTGAGGCCTCTCTGGCGCGACGCAACATCGCGCCGGCGGTCAAATTGCCGACATCCGTAACAGCACTTACGCCATTGGATTGAGTGGAAGTCTCCGCATCACTCATCGAAAGCTCCTCTTTCAAATGCGGACGACTCACGCGACTGGGGGAAACGCCGTTTTAACTGTGTACCCAATTGCGCCACCGCATCCGTATTTTTCATCTTGCGCTCTACCTTAATACCCAGCCACAAAGACTCAGCATTGGCCAATTCACTGTTGTTGATTCGACGCACATAGAATTGCGACCGCACGTACTCTTGCCGCTGGTACAACAATAGGGCAAGGTTGTAACCGGTAATAGGATTGCCTGCATCCAACTCATAAGATCGCAAAAAACTGGACTCAGCCTCAGCTTGTTTTCCATTGCTCAACTCACACCCACCGCGTGCCATCCAAGTTTTTGCCCGTTCACCGTAGCTAGGATTGGCTATGGCAGCAGCAAAAAACTGCATTGCCTCTGAAAATCGGGACTGTTGGCAGAGTAACAATGCATAGTTATGCTGAACACCGCCCGCTTTGGGATTTATAACCAAGGCTCGCCGAAAGCTATCTTCGGCGAGTGGCACATTGTTGAGACGCGTATAGATCAAACCTCGCAAGTTATACGCATCGAACAAGGTGGGGTCGGCATTGATAGATTGCTTGAGTTCATCCAAGGCAATCGTAGTTTGCCCATTGCTGTAATAACCAACCGCCAATTCAAGTCGTATACGGGCGCGTTTTCTACCTTCAGGTTCATCTGAATCCGTCACCAAATCCGACTTAATTTCAGTGCCCCCCCCCTTGGAGGCACAACCGATCACTCCACTAATTGTTATATATGCCAAACAAGACCATAGTAAAAAAAATCGCAACACGACACCAGTCTGACCTACCTTATTCATTGACACCATCCTCATGCTTTATAGGAATAATTTTGAACACGGGTTTCAATATCGCATTACGCTGACGCGACATGCGGTTGTGAACATCGGTACGGTCTTTAACATCACCGGCAAGCTGACCGCAGGCCGCATCAATATCATCGCCACGTGTTTTGCGAATCGTTGTCACTATTCCTGAATCACTCAGAATTTTGGCAAACGCTATTACGGCACTTTGTGAGGAACGAACCAACCCAGAGGCGGGAAACGGATTAAATGGAATAAGGTTAAATTTACACCAGGCACCGGCACCGGCACCGGCACCGGAATCTTGTCGAACAAGTTTCACCAACTCGACAGCGTGCAGCGGCGAATCGTTGACACCATCCAGCATGCAGTACTCAAAAGTGATGAAATCGCGCGGAGCAAACGCCAAATACCGTTTGCAAGCCTGCAGCAATTCGGCGATAGGATATTTTCGGTTCAATGGAACCAGGTTATCACGTAAGGCATCATTCGGCGCATGAAGGGACACTGCCAAGGCTACAGGGCAATCTTGTCCCAATCGATCTATCATGGGCACGACACCCGATGTTGACACCGTTACGCGCCGGCGCGACAAACCATAAGCATGGTCACTTAGCATGACCCGCAAAGACTGCACCAGCGCAGCATAGTTCTGAAGCGGCTCGCCCATCCCCATCATTACCACGTTGGAAATGACACGATCAGACACCCCCAAATGCTTGCGCAAAAAATGCTCTGCAAACCAGAGCTGCGCAATAATTTCACCGGCGGTTAAATTTCGGCTAAACCCCTGGTGTCCGGTTGAGCAAAATCTACACCCCACTGCGCACCCGGCTTGCGACGATATGCAAAGGGTACCACGGTCAGTTTCAGGTATAAAAACTGCTTCTACAACATCCCCATTCCCGACGTCGAATAGCCACTTGATGGTTCCATCGGTTGAAATATGTTGCGAAACAACACCAAGGGCCTGAATGCAAGCAGACGTTTTTAATTTTTCACGCAAAGATTTTGCGAGATCACTCATCTCATCAAATTGAGATGCACCCTTTTGATGAATCCATCGGAAAAGCTGGGTTGCTCGAAAGCGCTTTTCTCCCAGCCGCTCGCAAAAAACGGCCAATTCCTCAAGATCAAAATCCAGTAGATTGGCCGTCATTGCATAACTTAACGTGAATAAACGTTCATGCCAGCAAAAAAGAACGCAACCTCGGCGGCAGCGGTCTCTGCAGCATCTGATCCATGCACCGCGTTTGCGTCGATGCTATCAGCGAAATCGGCACGAATCGTTCCTGGCGCAGCCTTCTTGGGATCAGTGGCCCCCATCAGATCACGGTTCTTCAAAATGGCATTTTCACCTTCAAGCGCCTGAATCATGACAGGCCCGGAAATCATGAAGTCCACCAAATCTTTGAAGAAAGGACGCTCTTTGTGCACAGCGTAAAACGCTTCAGCCTCGCCACGCGACAAATGCGCCAAACGTGCAGCCACAACCTTCAAGCCGGCGGCCTCAAAACGTGCATAAATTTGACCAATAACATTTTTAGCTACAGCGTCAGGCTTGATGATGGAGAGAGTGCGTTCGATTGTCATAATATTTCCAGAACTAGATTGGTAAATCTTCCGCTCCTATTGGAGCAAAGCCTGCGATTTTAGCATCCAAGGCTACCTGCCTTTGCGACCACCGCGGGAACCACCCTGCGCACCGCGTGGACGCTGCCCCGCATCTTGACGTTGGCGGGTAAAACTATCGGCGCCGATATAACCGAATGCGGTTTTCATGGGATCTGGTTGACTTGCTCCACTCTGGCGCGGGTCGGCCTTACCTTGGCGATTGTCGCCACCACGGTTACCACCAGGCCCGACCCCACTTCCATTCCGGGTTGCGGACGGCTGCTTCCCACGTTGCCCATTGTTAGCACCACGTGGTCCTCCAGTACGCCCTCCCCTTCGCTTGCCTTGACCCCCGGAATTATCCATTCGCCCCGGATGGGATTCGCGAGAAACGCCATCGCCATGCCCAGACTCGCCTGACTCCCTTCGGCCTCCGGCCGCTTGTGCCAACCCACGAATGTCGGCCTCATCCAATTCCATCCAAGCGCCGCGCTTCAAACCTCGCGGCAGTACCATTGCGCCATAACGGATACGGATCAAACGACTGACTGCATGACCGACAGCCTCCAGCATTCTGCGCACTTCACGATTACGCCCTTCGGAAATAGTAACCCTGTACCAACAATTGGACCCCTCTCCACCGCCATCTTCGATCGACCCAAACTGCGCAACGCCATCGTCCAGCTTGACCCCATCCAACAACATCTGCTTTTCTTCCTTGTTCAAAGAGCCAAGAACACGCACTGCATACTCGCGCTCCAGTCCAAACCGAGGATGCATCAAATTGTTAGCAAGCTCACCCGATGTGGTAAATAGCAGCAAACCTTCTGTATTCAAATCTAATCTTCCCACTGACTGCCACTTTCCTTGGTGCAATTTGGGAAGCCGACGAAAGACTGTTGGACGATTCTGCGGATCATCATGGGTAACAACCTCCCCCACAGGCTTGTGGTAGGCAATCACCCTGGCCGGCGGGGCATCTATGCGAAACCGGATCGGCTTGCCATTCACTTTGATGTTGTCACCAAACTGAATGCGTTGTCCAATGTGCGCAGGCTCGTTATTGACAGAGATACGCCCCTCCAATATCAACTGCTCCATTTCAAGCCGGGACCCCATACCTGATTGGGCCAACACCTTGTGCAGCTTAGGTGTTTCGGCCAATGGTGCCAAAACCCGTTTGGGTGGCAGTAAATCCAACAACTCCTCATCTGCGTCAAACTGACCAGAAATAACGTCATTGAACCGATTGTCGAAATCGCTCCCCCCCGCCGCGGCGGCATCTTTGCATTCCGCCTCCACAGGCAAGTCACTTGCCAGCGTAGGCACTGCGTCGACGCCAGACTCCATGCCTGGTGTTGGCTCATCGGCCCGGGGGGTGATTTCGTTCATGTTGAAATTCCATTCAAAGGCGGAAGTACCTCGGCGCTCACTGCGTCCAAAGACATATCCAGTTGTAACTCTGCGTCGCCTAAAGAGCCAACCTTGGCCTCAGGCAAAACAATTGCATCCTCAATAGTGTCGGAAAACGCTTTGAAGGCATTTTCCGACACTGTTGAGCTCTCCAACAAGGGCAATTGATCTAACGACTCAAGCCCCAGATCATCCAAAAATTGTTTGGTGGTGGCAAAAAGCGCCGGTCGCCCCACTGCTTCACGGTGGCCGATCACCTCCACCCACCCCCGGTCTTCCAATTGCTTGATGAGCAAGGAGTTAATGGTGACGCCCCGAATATCCTCCATATCCCCACGCGTCACCGGCTGCCGATACGCAATGATCGCCAACGTTTCCAACGTTGCCCGCGTATAACGCGGCGGCTTCTCTGGGTGCAACCGGTCGAGATACTCCCGCAACTCTGGCCGACTCTGAAAACGCCAACCCGTAGCGACATTGACCAACTCTACGCCTTTGGTCGCCCAATCATTTTTCAACTCCTCAAGCAGAGTTTTGATCGTGTCTGCGCCGAGAGCGTCCTTGAAGAGCACACGCAATTCGCGTACCTGCAAAGGTTGCTGCGAGCAAATCAAGGAAGTCTCCAAGACTCGCTTTGCTTCCGCCAATTTCATAATCAGGCTATTCCGGAAACGTCACTTAAAAAGCAACCAATCAACTTGACTTCATGTGGATGGCAGCAGTTGTGAAGAACTCACCGTGCCTACGCTCGGCTATTCACCAAGGTGTTTAGGTCATTTCGACCCCAGGTGGGCATTGTAGCGTAGACCCCAGGCGTTCATAAGGCCCATGAAATCCAAGGGCAATGGTGCTTCAAACACCAGCCGCTCACCAGTAATTGGGTGCGCCAGCGCCAATCGACATGCGTGCAAGGCTTGGCGATTCATCTCAGGAACACCCACTCCACCGTATACCAGATCAGCGACTAGCGGGTGGCCTATTGATGCCATATGCACCCGGATTTGGTGGGTGCGCCCCGTATGCAAAATGCACCGAACCAAGCAAGCAGCATGTGCATTCGCGATGAGAATTACATCCGTTTTTGCGGTTTTACCTGGGGTTTTTTCCAAATCCACTACCGCCATCCGCAAACGGTTTCGGGGATCGCGTCCTACCGGAGCATCCACGCAAACGCTTTGCGAACCAATCCAGGGGCGATGGGCCACCGCAAGATACTGCCGACTGACCTCACGCGCGGCAATGGACTGCACCAAAGCGTCCATAACCAGCCGAGTTCGGGCCACAACCATCAGACCACTGGTGTCTTTGTCAAGACGATGCACTATTCCAGCCCTAGGAATCAAGGCACTCGCTTTGTCGTAAGCCAAGAGGCCGTTGAGGAGCGTACCACTCCAATTTCCAGGTGCGGGGTGCACAACCAGACCTGCAGGCTTATTGATGACCAGGATATGTTCGTCTTCAAATACCACTTGCAGTGGCATGTTTTCCGGCTTGAAGGCCTGGCTCTGCGGCGTAGGCCTCAACTCGATCGCCACCGTATCACCGGCCTTCACTTTTTGCGACGGCTTGCCAACCAGCTTCGTATTGACAGAAACACAACCGGCTTCGATCAGCTGCTGCAGGTAGCTGCGTGAAAACTCCGGCGCCATATCGACCAATGCACGGTCAAGCCGCTCTCCATGCTGTGACGCAGTGACCTCCATGCTACGCCATTCCACCTCGGCAACAGCGTCTCCACCATCGTCGGGGTCCGTTGTTATTGGAGCGCTCGATATAATCGGTTCGGTCTGTTTCAAGAAAGTTTCCCATAATGCTTCGTGTCAAATTATCGGTCGTCAGTG
>Ga0209343_10004182_pt1 | contig 17865 bp, 15 predicted proteins | sample RifCSPlowO2_02_FD_184026 | JGI IMG/M metagenome (GOLD analysis project Ga0209343, IMG submission 184026) | Groundwater microbial communities from Rifle, Colorado - Rifle CSP2_plank lowO2_0.2 (SPAdes) (version 2) | ecosystem: Environmental > Aquatic > Deep subsurface > Groundwater | place... | reverse complement strand
TTCTTTCCTCTCTAATGCGACTTCAATATTTTCCTTCTGGTTCTCGTTGAGGCCGGTAAGGACGATATACCTGTCGCCGTATTCTCCACTTAAAAGCCTTGATATGAGCTTTGCCGCAATCTCGTCTGCGCACGAATAGTCAACTATCCCTATCTTTGAAAAATCGAGGGCAATCACAGCCCCGTCATCTTCTTTTTCAATATCCCGTTCTATCCGCTCCCTTATCTTATTCCCGGAAGGCCTTGTAACAAGGTCTGATGAGCCGTTGCCGAGCTCTTCTTTTAGTAGGTTGTATAGGTTGTAGGTAATAGCCATCGTCAGTCAATCACCGCGCTATAGTCCACAATAATTCCATCTTTGACCTTTTTATAGAAGATCATCTTGGCATGGATTTCTTCATTTAATCCCTTTTTCATATGGTAGGTTTCAGGTTTTATAGAAACAGGAATGTCCCCAATATAGCCATCTATTCCACCTGATTCCTCAGAAGGATTTGCAAGACGGTACGATACGCCTTTCTTGTCAGCGCCCTTTTTTAATACGGCCTCCTGAAACTTCAAACCTATGAATGTCTTTATTATAACCAGATCATGCACCCAGCGGCGCACCATATCCTCATCAATCTTGTTCATTACACCTTTAAAGTTCTCCACCATGCCAACAACCTTGTCGGTTGCATTTCTAATGGCGTTGGGGTGTCCTTTTATATACCATTCTTCCCATTCCGGCATCGTCTTGCCTGTAAACTCCTGTATCAAATCGCTTAACTGTCCTACGACCTTTGGCCGTGTCCCCTGTGCATTCTGGTTCGCAAGATTAATGATCTGGGTCGTGTATTTTGGGAAGTCAGGAGTGTCGATATTCAGCAATGCCTTTATTTCTTCATTCTTAAGCTTAATCCTCATGCAACTTCCCTTTCCTGGCCAATTCCCAAGTTTAGAAATTTAGCCTTGTATTTGTAGTCGAAAGACGTATCAACATTTGCATAACCAGTCTTGATGAGATGAGCATTGATGAAGGTCTTATTTTTTAAATAGAGATAGCACAGCAAATTATTGGCATTATCGTATTTCACCTGGTCAAACTTCATAAAGACCTTCTGCCCCCGGACCTTATTTTGCAGGAAATCTTTTGCCTTACCATTCATCTTCACATTCTCCTTGACCCCAAGCAGCCGCACCTTTAAGCCGTTATCAAGAATCACCAATTCAGGACTTATAATCTCTTTGACAGAATGGTAAGTCTCCCTCTTTTGATCTTCTGAACTATCTATCTTTGAACCGAACTTCAATTTTTTAGGGTCAACCTTTTTATCAAACCTGACAGGGTCTTTAAATATATAAGGTAACTTATTGATAGCGGTCTTAAAATCAGTTGTTGCGTTATCCTGAGTAATGACAACCATATTAGATCCGGTTTTGTCAGTAACAACCTTTTCCTTAATTATTGGCAGGAAGTCAGCGTTGATCTCGTATCCGATGGAATTCCTGCTCAGGTTATGCGCTGCCAGGCTGGTAGTCCCGCTACCCAAAAATGGGTCAAGGACGGTATCGCCCACAAAACTAAACATCTTTATTAATCTCTTAGGCAACTCTTCTGGAAACATAGCAAGGTGTTTGTCCTGCCTCTCACCGGCAAAATTCCAGTGGCCGTAAAAATACTCGTTCCATTCTTCCGTTGTCATCTTCGATTTTTCCTTGATATCCCTGCTTACCTTTGGCGCATCGCCCAACTTCTTAAATATCAAGATGAACTCGTAATCAAGCTTTATGATGCCGTTGCGGGGATATGGAAAAGACCCCATTATCGAGGCCCCGCCGGTTGTGTTGCATGTGGTGACCTTTTGCCAGATGATTGCCCCCATATAATCAAATCCTATGGTTTCACAAAACCTGATTATCTCCTCTCTTATCGGTATGATCTTATAGCGGCCATAGTAAACCGACCTCGCAAACTGGTCGCCTATGTTTACGCACAATCGGCAGCCGTTACGCAAGACTCTGTAACACTTGCTCCAGACAAGGTTTAGATTATTTATGTAATCCTCATAGCTGTCGTTAAACCCAATCTGATTGCTGTTTCCATAGTCCTTGAGCTGCCAGTAAGGGGGAGATGTGATAACAAGGTGAACGCTTTCGTCCTTAAGCTCTCTCATACTGCGGCTGTCGCCGAGGATTACTGTGGTTTTGGAATTCATATTTTTGCCTTTCTTTATTTAGCTATAATTATATGAGGATACTTGGAATTGTCCCTCATCTCCCCCATTGCCGATAGGTCTTTCCTCTCTAATGCGACTTCAATATTTTCCTTCTGGTTCTCGTTGAGGCCGGTAAGGACGATATACCTGTCGCCGTATTCTCCGCTTAAAAGCCTTGATATGAGCTTTGCCGCAATCTCGTCCGCGCACGAATAGTCAACTATCCCTATCTTTGAAAAATCGAGGGCAATCACAGCCCCGTCATCTTCTTTTTCAATATCCCGTTCAACCCTCTCCCTTATAACCTGCCCCGACGGCCTTGTTACAAGGTCACTGGAACCGTTTTTGAGCTCTTCTTTGAGGAGTTTGTAGAGGTCGTATTTAATCATATCAATTCCCATAAGACAAAGTGTGGTTTGATGTAAAAATCAATGCAATTGTTTCTTTTCCACCACTGCTATCTCTGGAAACTCTGCTCCGAATCCATTTTCTATATCTCTAAGTTCAGTATAAAATTTCTGAATCTCTGGCAGGTCTTCCAATCGCAAATTATCCAATGCCTTCCTGCACTTGCTGATTGCCATAGCCGCTACTTGGGCTGTCTTATTGGCATCTTCCATGTCTAACTCTTTTAATTCAGTGTCGTCTTCTTCCATCGTCTCATATTTTCCAGAGAGACAACGGAAGAGTTTTGCTGAAAGGAGGCTGCTGTACCAGCAAAGGTCGTGGACAGCCTTGCTAATATTTTCTGAAACCATTATATTTTCAATGCCTCTGGTAAAATTCATGATATTGACAGCATATTCCATGGCCTTTTCAGCTAATGGGAAATCATGCTTTTTTACATCTTCGGTCTTAAGAGAATCCAAATCTATCCCTTTTTCTTCTGCCATTTTCTCAATCATTTCCTTCGCTTCACTAAAAGATTCCTTAACTGCCTCAAACGGATCAAATGCTCTCCCTTCCACGATAGCCCTCATCTCCTGCTCCCTTTCCTTAAGAGCCACATGGCATTCTAATAGATGCTCGCAATCTGCACATCTATAATCACAGTAGTTCCAGTAAGTCATTTTGTTGAGTCCTCAAATATTCGCGTAAAAACCTTCTTATACCTATCTTCAGTCCATTCCCACATCGGAAACATCGTAATGGTTTGGTTTATTTATCTCATTAGGCTTGTAGCCGTAATCATGGGCTATTTCACAAAATGCTTGTTTGGCTTCTTTCAACGAGTTGAAATAGTTGACCTCGCTAGTTACACCTCTTTCTACAACTACGACAAGATATTTGGCTATGTATAGCTGAGATAATTGGTAAGTTGTGGTCTCAATATTTTTATCAGCACACTTTTTGTTCATCCCTTCCCCTTTTTCCTCTTTCAGAAGCTTCTTTTTAGAAAACTTAATCAAGTGCTATCTGCCATTTCTGTTTAATCTTCTTTTCGAAAGTTTCTTCCAAATGTTATCGGCAAGTTTTATTTAGCTTGAGTTCAGTCCAATATGTATGAATTAAACGCCTAAGCTCACCTGCCGCCCGTTTTTGGCGGTCAGGAGCGGTGCATGGTTAGGAATTTTTTCGGTTGACTGTCACAACGAACTTGAATAAGGTAAGGACTTAATATAGTTTTCCATAAATTCAAAGTCGGGTTCTCCGTTTTTGGCTGGCAGTTTAATGCTAATCTCTTTCATCCTTGCTTGACTACATTTTCTTCCGTAATTGTATCTGTATTGTTCTTGATTTATGATTGTTGCTAAAAACATTGCGATGTATTTATTCAGTTTGAATTTCGGAATTAGTTTTTCTACATGGTCGCTTGCTGAAAAAGGTAATGGCTGATAAGAGCAGTATCCTAATACTGCACTGTCAACAGTTAAAATATTTCCTTCTTCTGTGGAGTAATCATAAAATCCATCCATGCCGTTGTTTGTCGCCTGAGTAGTAACATACGGATATTTTCCAGCACCGTATTCTTCTAATTCTAAAACAGGAGTTGTTTTACTTCCTGTTATTTCAAATAATTCTTTTAGAGCAAATCGTTTCCAATTATTTGTTTCTAAAGTAGGAGTTACCTTAGCCAAACTTTTACTATTAAGTGTGTTTATTGAGTTAAGATTGATTGAAAGAAATTCCTTGGGAATTTCTTTGGGCACTAAAATATCTTTAAGAGTTTTATTTGCCTGTCTGCCGAAACTATACTTATATTGGTTTTGCCTGATGCAATAACAGTAAAACAATTTTTCAAAATCGGACATTTTTTTAAGAGGTCTTAAAAGGAAGACATGGTATCCTGTGTAGAAAGGATAATACTGAATAAATGATTCAAGAACTGAATTGCCACTACCGGCAACTGTAATTAGTCCGGGTTCAAAAGGAGTAGTATCATCTCTTAATCTTACACAAGCTGATATGCCGTTATTCTCTCTTGTTCTGGAAACATAGTTTACTTTGTCGGGGTCGCTTTCATCGCAAACCTCCAACATGTTTAAATCAAAACTGTTTCCGTATTGGATTGAAAATAATTTATGAAGTGATATTAGTTCCATTATGTTTAAGATAAAGTTCGTTGATAAAAACAAAACTTTTCAAAGTTTTAAGGAAATTGTCTTTTGATAATTTGTTGTAATCAGTTTCCATGTATGCTTCTGCGCACCATTCATCTTCTGCACTCACACAAGTATTGATGCTAAACCCTGGTTTGGATTTTCTATTCAAGTAATATGTCAGCCACTCTTGCTTAATCGTTGTCCACTTTCCGTAAGCATCAATTCTCCCCTGAACTTTTCGTTTTACAAAACCATCGTCTTTGAAATAACCAAAGAAAGTTTCTTTGGTTTTCGGATGGGGTTTATGTGCTGTGAAAACCATAATACATGAAACCACACCAACATTTGAATTAAAAAATAATTCATTAGGCATTGATAATACTGCTTCTAATGTATGGTTCTCTAAAAGTTTTCTTTTTAGCTCATATACTTTTCCAGTTTGTGCTAAAGCGCTTTGCATTGGCACAATAGCAATACCAGTTCCGCCATCAACTAAACATTCTAAATTGTTTAATACAAATTCAAGTTCATCGGTATCTGTTTTCTTATCGGCTTTGTAGGGTGGATTTAAAAAACCAACAGTTGGTTTTTTTGCTTTTATTTCTTGCATTATATCCTCATCAAAACAATTACCTTTAATAATATTTGTTTTACCATCCTGATGGATATACATATTAGAAACCGCCAAAGGAAAAATGTGCGCCATATATTCTACACCGAACAAATGCCCTTTTTTGATTTCATCAATTTTTGTTTGGTCGCCTTTTGCGTCACTAATCATTTTTTTCATTGCACTGATTAGGAAACCGCCTGTGCCTGTGCAATTGTCATAAACAATACTGTTTTTATTTACCTGTGCTAAATCGGAAAACAACTCGGTTATATGTGGTGGAGTGAGAACTATTCCTAAGCCCTTGTCGCTATTTGCATAACGGAGAAATTCAATGTACAACCGCCCAAGTACATCATAATATTCGTGAGTTTTTCTGAATGAGTTTATATTGTCATCAATCTTTTTAATGAGATTTTTCAGTACCTCTTTTTTTGTTGAAAGGGATGTGTCAGTTCTTATGAAACTGAATTGAATATTTAAGTTTTCAAGATAATGGCTTTTTATATTGGCACTTTTCAATTCATTACTCACTGTATCAACTAAATTATCTGCTAATTCTTTTGCTGCGTTTTCAACTTTTTTCTTTTTCTCTTCGGGAGTGTCTTTTTCACTTGTTGAGCCAAATAAAGGATAGGCGGTTTTAAATGCTTTATTTTCTAAAGCAATTAAAATGCAACTGATTAATAAACTGCGCTGACTTTCTGCTATTTTATAGGAGTGTAGCGTATCATTTAATTGTTTGGTAAACTCTAAAAGTTTATCGAAGTCCTGTCGCAGTTTTACAGGACTTGATAAATATCCGTCTAAATAATCATTACCTGAAAGTAGTTTGTTCCCGAATATCGGAACGGCTTTTCTCTCATTTATAAGTTGTAAAAAATGAGAAACTTTTAATTGTTGTTTTGTTTGACCGCTAACTCCAATGGCTAAAACATCAAATTCTTTTGATAGATAAGAGGCATATAATAATGCACCATCAACTGCGTATTCAGAAAACTTATCTTTTGTTGGGCTTTCGTGTTTAATTGTTTCAGCTTTACATTCAACTACAATAATTAATTCAGAATTTCCAGAAAAGGTTATCAGAAATTCGGGCTTCCCTTTTCCGCCTCCTTTTTTTGAAGCGGTTTTTAATAACTTGTCAATTTTAGGATTGTCCGATAACTGTTCTTCTATGTGAACAATATCTTTGAATTGTTCAAAGTGAGAGCGGACAATACTTTCTGTTTTTCTCTCGTTAGCCATGAAATTTTCCTTTTTGCATGTTATGTGGCGAACAAAGGCAATAAGTCAAATAGTAATTCAATGCGATTAAATCTTATTTTTCCCCAGCCATTCCTTGAGCATAGGGCTGTTCACATTGTCGTTATACACCTACCCATCATTCCCCGTGTTATACGGCGGGTCTATGTAGATGCACTTCACCTTTCCGGCATATTGCGGAAGCAGGGCTTTCAGGGCAAGGAGGTTGTCGCCTTCGATAATCAGGTTGCCCTCCGCTCCCCGATTAAAGCCTTCGGGGACAAGCTTTTTCGGCTGGAAGTGAAGTTTTTTAACCTCGTCCAAGGTGTGATAGGGTATGGAAAGGTGGTGGTTCCAGATGATGTTCTTGCCTTTGAATTGTAAAGTGGGCATTTATAACTCCTATAACAGAGATTCGATCTTGTTTTTCAACTCACTCAGCTTTTGCTCGGTGATTTTACCGTTGCGTATTGTTGTCCTAAAACATCTTTAAGACGAAATGGGACGGGTGTCCCCTTTATGTTTACAGATTTGTTTGTTAGGCCTTATCTGATTTTCCTGACATTTGCCGTCGTTCCAGCCACAAGCATTTTATAACCACTTCCTGCCTCATAAACAATGACTTGGGGCGTATAAGAATATTTGTATTGATACTTATAAGATGACTGCTGCCATTCCTGCCCATTGACCAACTTGTAGACGGTTTCACCCTCCCAGCCTTTGAATTCACCATCAATACGACTCTCGATGACATTATTGGTGCGTCTTACCGGGATGGAATTTCCAGCCACTGATAAAATGTAGCTCCCACGTTCCTCTGTTATTGTCGCTTGTGGGCTGTAAGCGTAATGATACCAGTATTTGTATTGATCTTGAATCCAATATGTGCCGTTTGCCATTTTGAAAATAACCTCATCATCAAAGCCTTCAAACTCTCCATCTATTTTTCCTTCATAAATCACTCGGGACATTTATGCCTCCATTTCAGTGCTGTTTATTGACGTTTTTAATAACGTAAGAAACTAGCGAGGGGCATTCCCCCTATTCTTAATTGTTCTTTTAAAAAATCGATCAAATATTGCATATCCTACTTCTTTACTTCTCCTTCCTCACACCCTTAAACGGTTCCTTATCCATTTTCTGATCTATGAGCCACATTGCCCCTCACCCTGACCCTCTCCCCAACGGGGCGAGGGAAAGATAGGATACGATCATTATGCGGATTATGAGTTTGCGACCGTTCCGTTACCTGACCTTGCCTGCGTCCATCTCCGTAAGGCGCATTTTTTGCCATTGCCCAAACCACCCCTCACCTTCATCCTCTCCCCATGAGGGGCGAGGAGAATGAAGAATTCAATTGAACCAATTGAACCATAATAAGCATAGGTTGTCAATAAAAAAATAAACAAATCTACCCCACCCTCACCCAGCCCTCTCCCTGATGGAGAGGGGGTAAATAGAATGCCCTCCCTTTCAAGGGGAGGGTTAGGGTGGGGATGGGGTAATCATATACGCTGCTACATGTAGATCAAATTTCCGGCAGCATGATGCCTATCTGGGAGCCTGGGAAACGGGCGAGGTTAATTTCTTTTTCCTTTCCCCATGACCAATCGGGAATTATTGAGAGTTTTGCGGTTCCTGAGCGGATGGAGAGCTTGCCGTTCCATTGGCTGGCAAAGCGTTTGACTGCAGCAAGGCCATGTCCGCGGCCTTCATCCGCATAGCGCGATGCGCCGTGAAGCAGGGCCTTTTCTATGGCCTGAAAGTCGTCTTTTATAGAAAATCGCTCCGACAGGGACTTTCTAAAACCTATCCCTAAATCCATTACGGCAATCTTGACCACGTTCTTATTGATGCTGTTAAAGTGATATTTCTGTATCCCCGCAAAACCTTTATTTTCGCTGTGTTCAATGATGTTCTGGCAGACCTCTGAAAGGGCAACGATAAAACCGTTTATAGCCCTTTCATCATAATGGAGATGTTTGGTAAGAATGGCGTTGGCGCGCTCTTTAACTTTGCCCACAATAAAATGGATGTCATCCGATTTTTCAATGGGCGTGATCTCAAGAAGAACATCCGAGTGGGAGCTTCTACGGTATTTTTCAACAACGGGGACAGTCCCCATTCTACGACTCCGCTCTGCTTCGTCCGTAAATGGGGACAGTCCCCTATCAAGCTCGAAATATTCCCCTGCGAATCTGAAAAAATCCATGCGCTCAAGATATTTCAGAACATCTTCAGATTGAGGGAGGGAGAGGATTTTCCTGACGTCTTTTGACTTGAAAAACTCTCCCATTTCAATGAGACCCACCATGCCATAAGGGTCTATAAAAGCAGCTTGCGTAAGGTCTAATGACGAATTACTATTACAACAGGATACTAAAATCTGTTCATATGTGTCTTCGGTCAGTTGAAACATATTTGCATCCTGTTCTTTAAAACACTGTTATTGAAACAACCCCTGCCAGCATAAATATGCTGCCAAGGAGCCTTTCTGCCATATCTATCTCTTTAAATATAAGCCATCCATATATTACGCTGAAGACAAGGCTCGTCCTTTTGACGGATATTACATACGCAACATCAGCCATGCTTATAGCAAGAAAATGGGACAAAATCATTATGGCTGTGAATATGCCTATGAATAAAAAGACTATTGGCCTTGATGCCACCTGATAGAGAGTCCCTTTAATGCCCACAACCATTGACAAAACAATTGTTAAAAGCAGCGGATAAAAAAAACCAAAAAATATCGGACTTGAGTGCTGAACAGCTATCTTGCCGATTGTTGCTGTGATGCTGTATATGACCGCAACAATAATCATCAGCACAGAACCTTTTTCTTTTGCAATCGCCTTTATAGGCCCAAGAAGGCCAAGACTGCTTGCCTTTGCATTTAATAAATATGCGCCAACAGTAATAAGGAATATCCCTGCAAACCCTGATTTGTCAGGCCATTCACCGAGCAGGGAAAAGGCTATGATGATTATAAAAACAGGGCTTAAGGCCATATACGGTATGGTGAGAGATAGCGGAGAAACTTTTATTGCCTTTACATAAAGGATGAGGGCTGTAATCTCAAGCGGTAAAAGGATAAGGACAGAGAGATAGAATGTCTTATCAAGATGAGGTATCGATATGAAAAAGAATGCCAGCGCAATAAAAGGGAGCGCATAGCCTTCCCTTACCCAGGCAATCACATATTCATCACTCTTTGCCATAGCCCTTTTACTTAAGGCATCGGCAGTTGATAATGAAAGCGCAGTAATTAAGGCAAAGATTACCCAGAGCATAAGATTCATTCTATTTGTTTTATTACATTAGCTCAAGCGAATTATTTTCCTGAAAATTCCCCCTCACCCCATCCCTCTCCCCCACGGGGAGAGGGATGGGGTGAGGGTTTTTATAGTCATTTGTGCCAACTTGTTGACACGAGTGTTTCATATGATTTTTTTCAATAGATTGACACCTGACGGTCATTGTCATAGAATTTCTGCATGTATGATAATGGACTGATTATATTAGAAAATCCTTCTCTTGGAAGTCCCTGTTTGTTAACAGGCAGGAATTTTCAAAACCTTATTCTATGGAGGCCGAGAATTGGCGAGGCCTTTACTATTTGCAGCACGGATGAGAGATTTTTCAGGGCAAGGGTTACAAGGTTGGGTTCTGACACAGCCGAGGTTTTTGTCTTTGAAGGGTTTAATGCGCAGCTTGAATCTCATTTAAAGATAATGCTCCTGCAGGCCCTTCCGCAAAAGGAAAGAATGGAGCTGATAATCCAGAAAACAACAGAGCTTGGGGTTTCATCAATTGTGCCGTTTAAGTCAGAAAGGTCTATAAGCCTTGAACAAAGGGATGCTGTGCAGAAAAAATCTCATAAGTGGAGTGAGATAGCATTAAAGGCTGCCAAGCAGTCAAGACGCGCAACTATGCCCGAAATCCATCCCTGTTGTAGTTTTAATGAGGCAGTCAGAATGGCCTCAAGCAGTGATTTCAAGATACTGCTGTGGGAGAATGAAAAAACAGCCCTTTTAAAGGAAAGTATCCGGAGGCTCAAATATTCTGAGGCTTGCAGTGTTGCAGTAGTTGTCGGTCCGGAAGGCGGCTTTGAAGATGAAGAAGTGGAAGAGGCCCAGAAGGCCGGATTCCTGATTGTAAGTTTGGGCCAGAGGATATTAAGGACAGAGACTGCTTCAATAGTCATGGTTGGATTAATTCAGTATGAGCTGGGAGACATGGGTAATACAGTCTAATAGACCTTTGCAGGCCTTATTGCCGTTTTTATTGCTTTTCACTAAGGTTTTGCGTATTATACACCTATGTTAAGGACCGCGCTATTATCTGTTACAGCCTTTGTTTTTGCGCTTCTTTCCGCCACGACAGCCTACTCGATGGAACCAATTGTAGACAAGGTTGTTGTGGTAAATAATCCGGATAATACACAGATATCTTTTGAGATAAGAAATGCCTTTACAAAAGAGATAGAGGAGGGGATAAAAAGCGGAATACCTACGACCTTCACCTTCTCTGTTGAGATTTATCGAAAACGCAACTTGTGGCTTAATGAAACATTGGCTGCCACGAAATTTAAGCACACTGTGAAGTATGACACTTTAAAGGAAGAATACGAAATTATACTGGAGGAGAAACCGCAGGCTGTCATACGGATAAAGGAAATAGAAAAGGTCAAAAATGTTATGGCAGCGGGCGACAGCATTATTGTCAAACCTTCCTTACCCCTGAGTAAGGGAGAGCGGTATCAACTCAGAATAAAGGCCACGTTGGATGCCATAAATCTTCCATTCCCGCTTAATTATATGCTGTTCTTCGTTTCTTTCTGGGAGTATGAGACTGATTGGTGTGAAAAGGAGTTTGTACCGTAAGAAACAGGTTGAGGCTGAGGTTGAGGTTGAGTAAAAACTTAGCCTTAGCCTAAACCTAAACCTTTTTATATTAGCCTATGACTGAACAATTATCCGCGGAAGAACATAAAAGACGCAGGCGCGAACGGTATATCATTGTGGCTGTTGCGGCTGCCATCTTTATCCTGACATACATTGAGACCCACATCTCAAATATAGGGAGTAATCTGCCTGCAGCCACCAATATAATTGTTTTCGGTCTTATAAATATAAATATAATCCTTCTAATCCTGCTCGTTTTTCTTATCCTGAGGAATTTTGTAAAACTTATATTTGAAAGGCGCAGCAAGATTATCGGTTCACGGCTCCGCACGAGGCTCATTGTCGCATTTATAAGCCTCTCCATAGTCCCAACCTTTCTGCTTTTCTTTGTGGTTATTGGATTTATAAACAAGAGCATAGAAGGCTGGTTTAGTATAAGGGTAGAAGACTCGTTGAGGGAATCCCTGGAGCTCGGGCAAAACTATTATAAAGATACATCTGATAAACTGCTTACCTATGCCAGCCAGACAGGGGCCAGGATCGGCGCGGAAGGGTTCCCCATTGACGGAGACAGGCTGCGGGCATACCTTGAGGCAAGGATGGCAGAAACAGGGGTGAGCACTATAGAGGTCTTTTCATCAGGCAGGCAGAGGGTCGGCTATGTGATAGCAGGCCATGTCAATCAGAATATGGTTCCTGACATAGGGACAGAGTCAATTTCAGACGTCCTTAAAGGCAATGCCGCAAATTTCGCACAGACGTTTGAAAAAGGCGATGTGCTGAGAGGTATCTCTCCCATCTTTTCTCCTGACCGCAAGACAATCCTGGGTGTTGTGGCTGTGAGCCATTATGTATCCAGGGGTATGCTTACCAAAATGAAAGAAATCTCGACTGCATTTGAGAGCTACAAACAGTTAAAGATATTGAAGACGCCCCTCAAGGCCAGTTACTTTACGACACTCCTTATAATAACGTTGGTCATAGTATTTTTTGCCATCTGGATAGGGAGGTATATGGCGAAGGAGATAACGGTACCCATCCAGCAGCTTGCATATGGGACCACTGAGATTGCAAACGGCAATCTGGACTACCATATAGATATAGAGGCAAAAGATGAAATAGGTGTCCTGGTAAATTCGTTTAATAAAATGACCGGAGATTTGAGGGCTACGAAGGGCAGGATAGAGGAGGCGAATCTGGACCTTAAAAGGACAAACGACGAGCTGGAGCAGAGAAGGCGGTATATGGAAATAGTCCTGAGCAATGTGGCTGCCGGCGTTGTTTCCATTGATAAATCCGGCAAGGTAACTACAATAAACAGGGTCGCAGAAGAACTTCTCGGGCTTACTGACGGAACAGCGCTCGGGAAAAGGTACAGGGATATTTTGAAGCCTAAGGACGAAGACTTCCTGAAGGCAATGGTTGTTGAAATGAATAAAAGAGGAACGGAAAATATAGAGAGGCAGGTGCAGATAGACCTGAAAGATAAAACCATACCTGTCCTTTTAAACCTTACAATGCTCAAGGATGATAATGGTGATTATCTTGGTATGGTGGCTGTGCTTGAGGATCTAAGCCATCTCCTTAAGACGCAGCGCATGATGGCATGGAAAGAGGTTGCCCAGAGAATAGCCCATGAGGTAAAGAACCCCCTTACCCCCATACAGCTTTCTGCGCAGCGGTTAAGCAAAAGGTACAGGAATAGATTTTTCGGAGAGGACGGCCAGGTCTTTGATGAATGTGCCGGGACAATAATAAAGCAGGTGGATGAATTAAAGACCCTGGTGAACGAGTTTTCCAACTTTGCCAGAATGCCGTCTGCCAATCCTGTGCCAAACAACATGAATGAAATTATAAAAGAGGCCCTGGCCCTTTACCAGGGGAGCTCTAAAAACATAACATTCCAATTAAATCTGGATGACACCCTTCCGCTCCTGGAAGTGGACAGGGACCAGATGAAGAGGGTAATTATAAATCTCCTTGATAATTCCATTGCATCCATTGACGGAAACGGTATTATTACCCTTGGGACTTATTATGACAGGGAATATAAGATTGCCAGGATAGAAGTGGCTGACACCGGCTGCGGAATACCGGAAAGAGACAAGGGAAGGCTGTTTGAACCGTATTTCTCCACAAAAAAGTCAGGGACAGGCCTCGGGCTTGCCATTGTAAATGAAATCATTACTGACCACAGGGGTTATATAAGGGCGAAGGACAATACACCCAAAGGTACCCGTTTTATAATAGAACTTCCAGTGAAAGGAGTGAAAAAAACAGGGATAGCTATGATTGATGAGTTAATACCCCGCCCACCCGCCTAATGCGGTCTATGGCGGTTAAATCCGGCACAGCTCATTTCTGTTTCAGGCTTTGGTATCCCTATATTTGGTCTATGATAACAACAAAGAAGATAATGGTAGTGGATGACGAGGACAGCATAAGGCAGTCCCTCTCCGATGTATTGAAAGACGAAGGTTTTAAAGTAATATCGGCGAGAGATGGTCAGGAGGCATTGAAGCTGTTGGATTCAACCCAGCCTGACCTGGTCCTCCTTGACATCTGGATGCCCGGCATGGACGGCACAGAAGTTCTGAAAAGAATAAAGACAGCCCGTCCAGGCCTCCAGGTGATAATGATATCCGGCCACGGTAATATTGAGGCAGCGGTAAAGGCTATAAAACTCGGCGCATACGATTATATAGAAAAGCCCCTTTCTCTTGAAGGTATTCTCCTGACGGTTAAGAGAGCATTGGGCGAAAGAGAGAAAACGAGTTCGGAGTTCGGAGTTCGGAGTTCGGAGAAAATAGGTGCAGAGGTATTCGTGAGTATCTCAGAGAAAAAGAATGAAACTCCTAACTCCAAACTCCTAACTCCTAACTGTCATCAGCGGACGATAAAGAAAAGTATTGTTATTGGCGGCCAGGGGCTCCATTCAGGCGGGAAGACAGGCATAATCCTCTCGCCGCTTCCTGCAAACAGCGGCATTATATTTACAGGGCTTTCATCAGAGGAGATGATACCCGCGCACCTCGACTATGTATATTCCACAGACTATGCCACCACATTAAAGAGGGGGCATGTTTCCATAATGACCATTGAGCACCTCATGGCTGTTTTACACATCTACCGCATAAGCAACCTCCTCATAAAAATAGGGAGTGAAGTCCCAATAATGGACGGCTCGGCTGCGGATTTCTGCCAGATGATAGAAGACGGCGGCATTGAAGACCAGGATGAGACGATGGATGACATTATCATAGATAATCTTTATTCAGTGGGGAGTCCTGAAAACGGAAGATATATCTCCATTGAGCCGGCGCATGAACTTACCATTCATTATGTGATGGACTATCCCCCTCCTATCGGAAAACAGGAGGCGAGTTTTGTCCTTGACAGCCCGGAGGTTTTCAGAAAAGAGGTTGCCCCTGCCAGGACATACGGCTCTGTAAAGGATTATGGAAAGTTAGAGGAGATGGGACTGGCAAGGGGAGGGAGGCTCTCTAATGTGGTGCTGATTGACGAGGAAAAGGTGATTAATACCTCCCTGAGGTTTGCCAATGAATTTGCCCGTCACAAGATACTTGATATAACCGGGGACCTTTATCTCCTCGGGAGGCCAGTAAAGGGGAAGGTCTTCGCGAGGATGACAGGCCATACAGAGAATATCCTCCTTTTAAAGAAGATCGCACAATGCAAGAAGTGCTGAACAAGGCCATAAGGGAACTCTACACCACCAATTTCAGGATTAAGAAGGGAGAAAAAGTCCTTGTATTTACAGATACGCTCCTGCCGGATGAAGATATCGCTGAAGCTGACAGAGGGCGGAGGGGAAAACTTCCCGGTCTTGCCGGTAAGGTGGCAGAGATAGGAACGGACATTTGTCAGGATGTGGCATTTCTTACCTATCCTTCTTTGAAGGTACATGGTTCAGAACCGCCGGAAAGAATATGGGTTGCAGCCTTTGGAGAAGAGACTGTAGGTGGACTTGAAAGGGAAGGCCTTTTAAAAAAGCTTATAAACAAAGAGGGCCTTGACCAGGTTGGCATAAGGGACATAAACAGGATAGTAAGGTTACATAAGGCGGATGCTGTAAATGCAGTTATAGCCCTTTCCAATTTCTCCACAACCCATACAAAATTCAGGGAGCTTCTTACCAATATATGCGGCGCCCGCTATGCGAGCATGCCTTTGTTTGACGAGGCGATGTTTTACGGCCCAATGCAGGTTGACTGGAATGTCCTTAGAAAAAGGACAGATGGCCTTACAGGGTGTTTGAATGGTGCAGAAAAGATATTCATTTCTGCGCCAGGCGGCACTGAGCTTGCAATGGGAGTAAATGGACGGATGTTTTTAGCAGATACCGGGGACTTAAGTCTGCCGGGTGCATTCGGGAACCTGCCGGCAGGCGAGGTATTTGTTGCGCCTGTGGAAGGGACGACAGAGGGTACTATGGTTATTGAATGGGCTCCCACGGCAAGACTCACATCGCCTGTTATAGTTAAGATAGAAAAGGGGCTTGTTAAAAATGTAAGCGGAAAGGACCCGTATGCCAAAAAGCTGGAGGCAAAGCTCAAGGAAAATAACGACTTCAGGAATATCGCTGAACTTGGCATAGGGACAAATGATATGGCCAAAAGGGCTGACAATATCCTTGAATCCGAAAAGATATTGGGCACAATACATATTGCATTTGGAGATAATTCTACATTCGGAGGCATAATAAGAACACCGTTTCATCAGGATTTTGTAATCTTTAATCCTACTGTTAAACTTTTAAAAGGAAAGGAAGAAAAGGTTATCCTGAAGCAAGGGAAACTTCTGCTGTAAACCCCCATGCCACAATCTTTTTCCAAAGCATCGGGATTTGGTGTGGGGTAGATATTCACGAAGATTTGCAGTTTTGGAAAACAAGAATTATACTATTATAATACTGCATGGTTAATGATTTCTTTGGATATTATGAGTTATTTTTCAAAGATAAAGGAAAAATTTGTTAAGCCAGCCCGTATAAAAGCAAAGCTCATTGCTATATTTTTTATCCTCGCTATCCTCCCGATCTCTATAGCAGGTATTTACGGCATATATTATTCTGCCTACACCCTTGAAGACACCACACTCCGCCACCTCGAATATGAACTGTCATCCAAAGCCAAGGATATAGAAAAGTTTTTAAAAACCGTCCATAGAGATGTGTTGTTTTTGAGTCAGACTGTTGTCATGCGGGATATGGTAGACCTGCCCCCGAATGCCTCTATCGGGGGTTCAAAAGAGGTTAGGGATTCAAAGGAATTCCAGCGCCTCAGAGAGAGGTTAGAACGGGTAGCCCTTATTATTTCACAAACACGGCCGTATTATTACCAGATAAGATATATTGATGAAATTGGGCATGAGGTTGTGAGGGTGGATTCTGACGGGGATAAATCAACAGTGGTGCCATCTGATAAATTACAAAATAAAGGCGACAGATATTATTTTACCGAGACCATGAAATATCCTAATGACCAATGTTATGTCTCTCCTATGGACCTTAATGTAGAAAGGGGTGAGATAGAACTCCCTCACAAACCGGTTGTAAGAGTTGCTACCCCTGTTTTTGACAGTCTCGGAAGCAAAAAGGGGATAGTCATAATAAATCTTTACGCGAGTTATTTGATTCAGCAAATGCAGAGTCTGAATATTGCAAAGGGTGGAACTACATTCCTTGTGAATAAAGACGGGTTCTATCTATCGCATTTAAACAGCCAGGAGAGTGATAGTAAATATTTTGGTTTAGGCTCAACAAAGGGTCTGAGCAAGGATTATTCTATTGACATAGTTAATCAAATACTGTCAGGTAAACCAGGGACTATCAGAAATAAAACAGAGATTAGCTCCTATATCCCGATATTTACGGGTGACAACATATCAAAAGAGTTTTGGGTTCTCGCTATCTCATATCCAAAAAAGGCTATATTCGCCCCTGTTTTCCGCATGGAAGTAGTGTTTTTAATAATTGGGTTCTTTACCTTATTTGCTGCTATTATTGTCGGAATATTGATGGCACGGCGGGTTACCAAGCCAATTCTTGAACTCCACAAAGGTGTTGAATGGATTGCGAGCGGGGATTTTGAACACACACTAAATATTCGTACCGGTGATGAGATTGAGGAACTTGCTGTGCATTTCAACAAGATGACTTTGAGACTCAGGGATTATACAGCAAGAACTATGAACTGGAATGAGTTTCTTCAGGAGGAGGTAAGAAAGCGGACCAGAGAACTGGAGGTAGAGAAAAATAAGCTTGAAAATATCCTGATGTGCGCAACTGACGGGATAATCGTGGCTGACGAAGGGGATAGAATCATCATCCTAAATCCTGCG
>Ga0209343_10004177_pt1 | contig 17870 bp, 12 predicted proteins | sample RifCSPlowO2_02_FD_184026 | JGI IMG/M metagenome (GOLD analysis project Ga0209343, IMG submission 184026) | Groundwater microbial communities from Rifle, Colorado - Rifle CSP2_plank lowO2_0.2 (SPAdes) (version 2) | ecosystem: Environmental > Aquatic > Deep subsurface > Groundwater | place... | reverse complement strand
AGAGGTGTGAGCGTTAATGACGTCGCAGAAGAACTCGCCATCAGCAACAAGACCGTCAGTACCCATAAGGCACGTTTGATGCAGAAGATGAACTTTCGCAATAACGCCGAATTGGTGCGTTATGCGGTTGCCCATGGTTTGGTGGAATAGCCGAGTAGCCTGAACCGGCTGCTCAGCCGGTCATCCTGGTGGGGAAGGAAATCCCTACACGCACCGTCCGCGTCCCTACGCGCAAACCAAGATTCCCTGATAGTTAAGCTGGCTCGAAACCTCTACGATTCGTTTCCTGTCCATTGACTATAGGGAGGTGGTATGAGCGAATCTCAGCGGGTTGCCGAAGCCAATGAAAAAATATAGAGCGTTGTGGGCGACGGCGCTATGAATTGCGTGTGGCAAGGATGGGGCCACCTTGTCGGACGCATTGCTGCTTATCGGGATGCATTGTCGAGTCGGGAGAACGCCAGCCGGTCGATGTTGCCGCCGATTCTGGATCAACAACTCAGGCTGAAAGAATTCGTCCTTGACCAAGTACGCGAAGCCATCTACCTGATTGACGCCGATCTATGCCTTGTCTATGTGAACGAAGAAGCCTGCCGTGCCTTGGGCTACCGCCAGGACGAATTGCTCAGCCTCACTACGGCCGATATCGACCCGGACACCACACGACCAGCAGCTCGCCGTATCTGGGAGCAGGCGCTGGTTGACGGTCAGGTTACGTTTGAAACCCGTCACCGGCGGCGCGGCGGCAGCCTGTTTCCGGTAGAAATCAAGACCTCTTCCATTGAATATGCGGGCCAGACCCTGTGTATTGCGCTGGCCCGCGACATCACCGAACGCAAGCAGGCAGAAAAGGTCAATCAAGAGCGGCTCTTGCTTGAAGAGCGTGTTTCCCGACTGACCGAGGTGGTGCCAGGCGCCTTGTTCACCATGTGCCGCAGCCGGGGCGGGCGGCTGTCCATGCCTTGGGCCGCGGACAAGCTCGTCGAAATCGTGGGTTGTTGGCCCGAGGACATGTGGGAAGACATCTCCGCCCTGACCACGTCCATGCACCTCGGCGATGCCGATGTCTGGCGCCAGGGTGCTGCCGAGTCGGCGCGCACCCTGCTGCCTTGGCGCAGCGAGTTCCGTCTTGCGCATCCGATTCGTGGAAAAACTTGGATCGAATGGCGGGCCACCCCTACGCGCCAACCCGACGGCAGCGTGCTTTGGCATGGCTTTCTGCACGACGTCAGTGAGCGAAAGCGACATGAACACCAACTGAAGTTCATGGCCCATCACGACATGCTGACCGGCCTGCCCAACCGTATCCTGCTCACGGATCGCCTGCAGCAAGCCATCAATCAGTCGAACCGCTCGGGCGAAATGCTCGCGGTGCTGTTTCTCGATCTGGACGGTTTCAAGCCCATCAATGACAAGCACGGCCACGACGCTGGGGACTGCGCCTTGATCGCGGTGGGGCGGCGCATGACCAAAATGCTGCGCGCCAGCGACACCGTGGCACGGATCGGGGGCGACGAATTCGTCATCTTGCTGCCGCAGCTTGCCAATGCCGAGGAGTGCGCGTCTTCTGCACAGCGGCTGCTGAAGTGGATTGCGGAGCCGATCGATATCGGCGAATGCCAGGTCATGCTCACCGGCTCCATCGGTATCGCTCTCTATCCGGGCGATGCCAACGACGCCGACAGCCTTTTGCGCCATGCCGACGAGGCGATGTACACCGCCAAGCGCACTGGGCGCAACCAGTTCGTGTATTTTTGCAACGATGCGCGGGAAGTAAGCGAACTGGACGGCGGCATGGCGCACAAGCTGCGTCTTGCTCTGGAGTAGGACCAAATTGACATGCTGTCCCTGGAAATCACCGAAAGCCTGCTGCTCACCGACCACCTCAAGGTGCTTTCGCAATTGACGCAACTGCGGGCCATCGTCGAATCCATCATCGCCATGGCCCGGCGACTGGGCATCAAGCTGATTGCAGAAGGCGTGGAAACCGAGGGACAAGCCGCGCTGCTGGCCGCCGCCCATTGCGATTTCGTTCAGGGCTACCTCTACGCCCGCCCCATGCTGGAGCGGGAATTTTTTGACTTTGTCCACGCGGTTGAAACCACTGCGCTGGCCGTGCCAGCCCTGCTCGCCCATGTGGATTAAAACCAAAGCCGACCGCATCCTGGTCATCGCTCTGCTGTTGGCGTGGTGGCCTGCCTGCTGGCTCGCAACCAACGTCTATTTTGATGGCGAGGCGCAAGAGGCCTACCGCACCGAACGTGCCCGAGCCGAACATTTTGTCGTGAATGCAGTCGTTGGCTACAACCGTATCCTTCGGACGCACAGCGGCGTGCCGCGCGTGCTGGCCCGTGATCCGGACATCCGCCGCACACTGGCCCGTTTCGGTCCGGAGCCACCGCCACCGCCGACGAACGAAGAAGAACGCCGGCGCCGCTGGAGCGCCGACCCGGACCTGGCGCAAGCCAGCAATTTTCTTCAAATCAGCGCTCGCGAGTTGGGGTTCGATGCACTCGTGCTGCTCGATGCCAACGGCGACTGCGTGGCCGCCAGCAACGCGGGTAGCGCAAGAGGCATCGTCGGTGCTTCATACGGCAACCGGGACGACTTTCAGAGCGCCCGCGCAGGCCATTCGGGGTATCTGGCCAGCGTGGGCAAGAGGATGGGCAGCACCGGGGTCTCCTTTTATGCCCCGGTCATGGACCATGGGCGTTTCATCGGGGTTGTGGGCGGAGGCAACGCCCTGGCCCCCTTCGTTAACTTGATCGATCAGGCGGATGCCTTCCTGAGCGACCGCAACGGCGTGGTGCTCCTGGCACGGGATCCGTCGATCATGCTGCATAGCTTGCCTGGTGCGCCAGTCAGTCGGCTTGACACCACCGTCCGGCAGGCGCTCTACCAACGCACTGAACTGACGCCATTGGACTTTGTGCCTTGGGGGAATATGCGCTTTCCCGAACTGCTGCGTGTGCCAGGCCGTGTCGCGCCCTCCATCTTGCGCAGCGGCGCCGTTGCGGATGGTGGACTGACCGTGAGCGTGCTCTGGCCCATGCCGCAACTGCTTGTGCTGACACAGCAGCGCATGCTCTATGTCGGTGTGCTGGGTATGACAGGCACCCTGTTGCTGTTGCTGGCCGCTGTCTATGTCACCCGTCGCCGCGAACAGCGCGCCATGGCGCTCGCATTGGCGGAGCGCGAACAGCGCGTCTTGGATTCGCGTAACTTTCTCGACCAGATCGTCAACGCCATAGCCGATCCTATCTTCGTCAAGGACCGCGCGCACCGCTTCGTGCTGGTGAACCAGTCGTTCTGCGAGTTCCTCGGTCAGCCGCGGGAGCATTTCATCGGAAAATCCGACCCCGATGTCTTTCCTGAGCGGGAAGCCCGGATCTTCTGGGACACGGACGAACGGGTTCTGACTGGCGACATCGAGAGCATCAACGAAGAAAAACTCACCGACGGCCAAGGCCGTGCGCGAATCGTCGTCACCAAGAAAGCGCGCTGCACGGACGCGGCGGGGCAACGATTCGTCGTTGGCATCATCTCCGATATCTCCGAACGCAAGCAGGTGGAACGCCTGCTGCGTGCCAGGGAGCGGGAGTTCCGGACTCTCGCCGAGAACAACCCCGACGTCATCATTCGCTATGACCGCGGGTGTCAGCGCACTTACGTCAATCAGGCGCTGGCAACATTGGCCGGACAAAAACCCGGCGAACTGGTTGATCGGCTGCCATATGGCCATACTCCGCTGATCGACCCCGAGGGCTATATGGTGAAGCTGCGCGAGGTAATGGACAGTGGCACGCCGTCCCATTTTGAAGTCACGGTGCGCCGGGCAAACGGCGAAGCGGGTTGGTACGCATCCAGCATCGTTGCAGAATTCGATGAAGTTGGTCAGGTTGTCGGTGCGCTGACCGTGGCGCGCGACATCACCGAGATTAAGCAAGCCCAGGCGCAGATGTCGCGCTTTATTGCCAACGTGCCCGGCTTCGTCTATTCGTTCCGCATGAGCCCCGACCATCATTGGAGCTTTCCCTTCGCCAGCCCGGGAATAGAGGACATCTTCGGCTTGCGGCCAACGGACCTGATCGACGATGCTGCGCCTATCTTCCAGATCTGCCATCCAGACGATATCGAGGGCGTGCGGGAGCAATTACGTGCGTCAGTGCGCGACCTGGCACCGTTCCACACCGAGTACCGCGTTAGACGGCCGGGCATGCCCGAGCGCTGGATCGAAGTGCGCTCCCTGCCCGAACGCGAAACCGACGGCAGCACCCTTTGGCATGGCATCCAGATCGACATCACTGCACGCAAGCAGATGGAAGCGCTGCTGGCACAGCGAGAGCAGGAGTTCTACAGTCTGGCCGAAAACCTGCCGGTTGCCGTGATCCGTTACGACCCCGAGTGCCGACGCCGTTACCTTAACCCGTCGGCGCAAAGAATGCTGCATGGCAGCACCACCGAGTTGTTGGGCCTTGTTCCCGGAGAGGGGGGCATTCCCGCTAGCCCCGCGATGATCGCGCATTACCGGGGCAGGATGGAAGAGGTGCTGGCGACGGATACCGCACAAGAACTGGATTTCGTGCTGGACGCACTCCCGGCTGATCAGCAAGAGCATTACGAAGTCCGGTTTGTTCCCGAGCATGGTGCAGATGGAAAAACAGTCGGTGTGCTGGCGTTCTGGTACGACCTCACCGAGCGCAAGCAGATGGAATGCCTGCTGCGCGCGAGGGAGCAGGCATTTCGCACCCTGGCCGAAAACAGCCCTGACCCCATCTACCGCTACGACCGCGACTGCCGTCGCCTCTACGTGAATCCGGTTGTCGGCAGGATAGTGGGAAAACCGGTGGAATCGTTGATCGGCAGTTCGCCCGCGGATGGAGCGATCCTCGTTTCTGAACAGAATAAAAAGTTGATGCTTGCCATCCGTCGTGCGTTTGATAGCGGTCAGACCCTGCATCACGATCTCGACTTCATTGCCCCAAGCGGCCAGCACCGCGACTACGACATGCTGTTGGTGCCCGAGCGTGATGCCGATGGGCGGGTGGTGACCGTGCTGGCCATTGCGCGGGACATCAGCGCGATTCGCGATGCCGGGCGGCGCATGACCCAGTTCCTAGGCAATGTGCCAGGTTTTATTTTTACGTTCCGCATGTCGCCGGATGGGCATTTCAGTTTTCCCTTCGTCAGCGCAGGCATCAAGGATATTTACGGGCTGACTCCTGAGGATGTGAAGGACGACGTGGCGCCCCTGCACGCGCTGGTGCATCCTGAAGACGCGCGCCGCGTTGAGAACACCCTTGCCGGATCGGCACGAACAATGTCGCAACTTCAAGTCGAGTTTCGCGTGCAATGCCCGGGCCGACCCGAATGCTGGGTCGAGTGCCGATCCACCCCGGAACGAGAGGCCGACGGTGGCATTCTCTGGCATGGCATCATGTTCGACATCACCGAACGCAAGCGCATGGAAAGCCTGCTGGAGCGGCGCGAGCGCGAATTCAGTGCGTTGGCTGAAAGTGCGCCAGATCCCATTTTTCGTTATGACCGCGAATGCCGCCGCACCTACGCCAACCCCGCAGTGGCGCGTGTTGTCGGCATGCCGACGAGTGCCCTGGTCGGTCGCATTCCCAGCAAGATGCCGCTGGCCAAGGACGGCGAGAACGACAAACTGATGGACGCCATCCACAGGGTGCTCGACACGGGTGAGCTGTTGGAGACAGAGATCGAATGGGTCGATGCGCAAGGACGGGGATATTGTTTTCGGACGCGCTTCGGCCCGGAGAAAGCGGCCAGTGGCGAGACCGTGGGCGTCATCTCCATCATGCGCGATATCACTGAATCCAAACGCCTTGAGACCGAGCTCGTCCAACGCGAAAATGAATTCCGTACCCTGGTAGAAAATTCACCCGATTTCGTCGCTCGATATGACCGGGAGTGCCGCCATACCTATTGCAATCCGGCTGCTTTGACATTCATGGGAGTTCTCCAGGCAGACATTGTGGGTAAGACCACCGCAGAATTTGCGCCTTACCCAGCAGATGTCGCCATCGCCGTTACCGCGCTGGTGCAACAGGTCATTGACAGTGGACAGACCAATGAAGTGGCGCTGGAATGGACAAAAATGGGTAAGCCTGTCTGGCTGCAGTTTCGTGTGAGTCCCGAGTTCGGCAATGCGGGTCAGGTTGTGAGCGCCCTGGCCGTAGGGCGGGACATTACCGCCCTCAAACTGGCCGAGCAGCGCTTGCGCCAATCCCGCGACATGGTGCGCGCTCTGGCAGCGCATCAAGAGACGGAGCATGAGAAAACGCGTCGGGAACTGGCTTTTCAAATTCACGAAGACCTGGCCCAGAACCTCGCAGCGCTGCGCATGAACATCTCACTGTTCGAGATGGGTGGTGAATACGCCTCGCGTGCGCCCCTGATCAAGACCATGGGTACCATTGCTGAGAGAAGTATCGCCCGCATTCGCGACATCGTGTCGATGCTGCGCCCGACCGTGTTGGATCTGGGGCTTGTGCCTGCTCTGCACTGGCTTACCGACGACTTTGAGGGGGTCGGCTTCCAGTTCGACCTGCACCTGCAGGAAGACATTCTTCTTAAGGAGGATGCGAGCATCTTCCTGTTTCGTGCAAGTCAGGAGGTTCTGGTCAACATTGCCCTGCACGCAGCGGCCACGCATGTACACTTTTTGCTCGACAGGGTTGCGGGTTTCTGTCGCTTGCTTGTGCGCGACAACGGTTGTGGATTTGACCCCGCCGTACCACGCCGTGAAGGCAGCTTTGGCCTCATTGGCCTGACTGAGCAGGCACGCCACTTGGGTGGCGATCTTTTCATCGATTCCACACGCGGCCAAGGCACCACGGTGGTGGTCCTTGTGCCCGCATCCGCGATCTGCATGGAATGGAATGGAATTTGACATGAAGAAATTGCCGCTTATTGGGATCCCCATCATGCAGGACAACGCCGAAAAAAAGCGCTTGGAAGATGCGCTGGTTGTGCGCGAGCAAGAGTTGCGTACCTTGATTGACAACACGCCCGATACCATTGCTCGTTACAACCGCGCATGCCGCAGAACCTTTGTCAATCTGGCTTTCGGCAACCTGGTGGAGGGGGGGGCTGCGGCGCTTCTGGGGATCAGTCCATCGGAGTTTCCGGGCGGCTCCAATGGAGAAATGTATGAGACCAAGATCCATGAGGTGTTTGCAAAGGGCGAAGCCGCCGAATTCGAATTGAAATGGATAGGCAAGGAGGGCCGGGAAGTTTGCAGCCATATCCGCGTGATGCCTGAATATGATGCGACCGGCACGGTCGTAAGCGTGCTTGCCGTGGGACGTGATATCAGCGAGCTGAACGAGCATCGTAGCCGCCTGTACCGCATGGCATTTTACGATTCGCTGACTGCGTTGCCGAACCGGACACTGCTCAACGACCGTTTGCTCCAGATGTTGACGGATGCATCCTGGCACGACCAGTTGTCGGCTGTGATGATGCTCGACCTGGATCATTTCAAAGAAGTGAACGATACGCTCGGGCATCCTGCAGGTGACGCATTGTTACGCGAAGCGGCATTGCGCCTGACGGGCTGCGTACGCAGCTACGACACCGTGGCACGACTGAGTGGGGATGAGTTCGCGATCCTGTTGCCAAAAATTCGCTCTGGCGACGATCTGGGCAAGGTCGCCAGCAAAATCCTGAAGTTGTTTAACGATCCCTTCCTACTGGCGGGCAAGGAGGTGTTCGTCACCATCAGCATCGGCATCTCGCTGTATCCGACGGACAGCTCGGATGCGGACGATTTGCTGAAACAGGCTGATTCTGCGATGTATTTCGCCAAGCGCACTGGTCGCAACAATTTTCGTTTTTACTCAAAGGATCTCACGGTCCGTGCGAACGAAAAGCTGACGCTGGAATCAGAATTGCGCCGGGCGATTCCGCGCAATGAGCTGGAGCTGTATTACCAACCCAAGGTGAGGCTGGAAGATGGGCGGTTAACGGGTTCTGAAGCCTTGTTACGATGGAACAATCCGCGGCGCGGGATGGTAGCCCCCAATCACTTTGTCAACATTGCTGAAGACAGCGGGATGATCTTGGAGATTGGCGAGTGGGTTTTGCGTGATGCCTGCCGCACCGCGTGTGGCTGGAATGGCATGAACAAGCCCTTGCACAAGGTGGCGATCAATTTGTCGGCACGGCAGTTCCAGTCAGGCGATCTGGTGAAGACAGTCTGCAGCATATTGGAAGAGACCCGTTGCAAGCCGGGATGGATCGAGTTGGAAATCACCGAGAGCCTATTGCTGGATGAACGCGGTGAAGTGCTGGAGATATTGAACACATTTCGGGCTATCGGCATTTCCATTGCTATTGATGACTTTGGTACCGGCTACTCGTCCTTGAGTTATCTCGCACGTTTTCCCATCGATACGATCAAGATCGACCGTTCATTTACCAACCGTGTGGCGGAGGGCGGTCATCATGCGGCATTGGTGAAAGCGATCATTTCCATCGCATACAGCTTAAAGCAACAGGTGGTGGCGGAAGGTGTGGAAACGTTGGAACAGGCGGCAGTCTTACAAGCCTATGGTTGCCATATCGCGCAGGGATATATGTATAGCAAGCCGATCCCGAAGTCTGCCTTCGAAGCGTTGCCGATGTCATTTGGACAAGACGTTCTTGTTGGAGAAACCAGGTCTGGATCGGCATCCAGTTTGCCGTCCGCATGGGATTCTCAGGGGTGAGGATATGCCTACCCCGTAACTCCAGTATCCCTACCTGTTTGGAGTATGTCCTTACATGAAAATCAAGAAGGCCTGATAGCTCTTTTCTTCATATTCATCCATTCTCACTGCTGAGGGTTGGTTTTTGCAATAACCCTGCAAACCGGCCACTGAAGGCAATACGGGGAATGGAAGATCATGCTAATGACTGTAAGTGGGCGTAACGGTCCCAGGGGACTACTGCCCATTTTCTTGTGTGGTGCAGCGGGCGTGACCGCCATTCTTGTGCCAACGGGGCTCACACCGCTGGTGTTGGCGGCCGGTGTCGCCGTGGCCACGGCAGCTTCGGCATGGTGGGCCGTACGGCAAGGCAAAGCGCGGCAGCTCCATGTTGAGCAGATCGTGCGCGCCCAATACATTGATGGCCTGGAGCCGCTTTGCGTGAGTGTGCTCCCTATCTGGTCAAGCCAGATCGAAATGGCCCGAACCCAGACCGAGCAAGGCATCAATGACCTTGCGTCCCGCTTTGCCAACCTGTCCCAGCGCCTCCAATCCGCCGTTGCGGCATCGCAGAGCAGCGCCAGCGGTGACGGTTCGACGAAAGGCGTCGTTGCCCTTTTGAATGACAGCCAGGCTGATCTCAACTCGATCGTCGCCTCGTTGCGATCCAGCCTTCAGGAGAAGGAAGAGCTGCTGAACGAAGTCCACGGGCTTTCCCGTTTCACCGAAGCGCTTCAAGAGATGGCCAAGGATGTGGGCGCCATCGCGCACCAGACCAATCTGCTCGCCATCAATGCCGCCATCGAGGCCGCGCGCGCCGGCGCTGTGGGCCGTGGTTTTGCGGTCGTCGCGAGTGAAGTGCGCATGCTGTCCAAACAGTCGGGCGAAACCGGTAAGAAGATTGCCGACACCGTGGACACCGTCAACAAGGCGATTGCCAACACGCTCCAGGTCTCGCGCCAATATGCCCAGCAAGATGCGGAAATGGTCTCCCATTCAGATCAGGTGATCGAGAACGTGCTGGGGCAGTTCCGCGGCACCGCGACCGACCTGAATGACTCCGCCAATCTGTTGCGCGAAGAGAGTCAGCTCATCCAAAACGAAATCTGCGAAGTCTTGGTCGCGCTGCAATTCCAGGACCGCGTCAGCCAGATGCTGACGCACGTCCGCAACGATCAGGACAAGCTGAGCCGAACGCTGGACGAGAGCGGACAAAAAATCGCCACAGGCCTTGCGCCGCAACCCATTGATACAGCCATCTGGTTGGAGGCTCTGGCAAGTACCTACACCACGCAGGAACAGTATGGGACGCATGGCGGCAGCCATGCACAGTCAAGTTCAACCGAAATCACTTTTTTCTAGGAGATACACATGGCGAAAACCATTTTGATTGTGGATGACTCCGCGTCCCTGCGGCAAGTCGTCAGCATTACCCTTAAAGGCGCTGGCTACGACGTCATCGAAGGCCGGGATGGCCAGGACGCGTTGACCAAACTCACTGGCCAAAAAATTCACCTCATCATCAGCGACGTCAACATGCCCAATATGGACGGCATCACCTTCGTCACAGCGGCCAAAAAAATCCCGGCCTACAAATTCACCCCCGTCATCATGCTGACCACCGAAGCGGGTGAGGCCAAGAAACAGGCCGGCCAGGCTGCAGGCGCCAAGGCCTGGATGGTCAAGCCGTTTCAGCCCTCACAAATGCTGGCGGCGGTCGCGAAATTGATATTGCCTTGAGTCCCACTCATTACCCCCAAGGAGAAATGCATGCAAGTGAGCGTTGAACGTAAAAGGGGTGGCTTGTGCCGCATCGCCCTGGACGGCGAGATGACGATCTACGCCGCCCAGGAGCTGAAGGACGAATTGCTCGCTCCCCTGGCGCAGTGCGAGACCGCAGAACTGGATCTGTCCGGCGTCAGCGACATCGATTCCGCTGGCTTGCAGCTACTGATTTTGGCCAAGACCGAGACGCAAACACGTGGCAAAACCCTGAGCATCACCGGTCACAGTCCAGCGGTACTGGAAATATTGGAACTGTGCGACCTGGAAGGTTTTTTTGGCGACAACGTCCTGATCCACTCACAGGAATAGCAACATGAATCTCGACGACGCACTACAAACATTTATTGCCGAATGCCGCGACCTGCTGCTGAGCATGGAAGAAGCGCTGCTGCGCATCGAGCAGACCCCGGACGACATCGACACCATCAACGCCATCTTTCGCGCCGCGCACACCATCAAGGGCTCCGCCGGCCTGTTCGGGCTGGACGGCATCGTGGCCTTCACGCACGTGGCCGAGAGCGTGCTGGACAAGGTGCGCAGCAACGAGTTGCGTGTGAGCCCGGAACTGGTGGCGCTGCTGCTCCAGAGCGGCGACCACATGCGCGAACTGGTGGACCACATCGCCCAGGGCGGCGAACTCGCCGCGCCAGTCGCCGAGCAGGGCCAGACGCTGATCAAGCTGTTGGGTGCCTATCTGGCGCCGCATGACATGCCCGGCGCCGCCAGCGTGCCGGTGGAATACGTGCTGCCCCACACCACCCAAGGCGGCGGCGAGGTGGAAACCGACCACTGGCACCTGTCCTTGCGTTTTGGGCGCGATGTGTTGCGCAACGGCATGGACCCTTTGTCCTTCATCCGTTACCTCGGCACGCTGGGCCAGATTGTGCGCATCGTCACGCTCACCGGTGCCATTCCGCCCGCTGCCAGCATGGACCCGGAGTGCTGCTACCTGGGCTTTGAGATCGGCTTCAAGAGCCAGGCCGACAAGGCCACGATTGAAGGCGTGTTCGAGTTTGTGCGTGAAGACTGCCGCATCCGCATCCTGCCGCCGCACAGCAAGATCAGCGAATACCTGGACCTGCTGGGCGATCTGCCGCAGGAGCAGGACATCCTGCTGGGCGACATGCTGGTGCGCTGTGGCACGCTGACACAAAACGAGTTGGACACCGCGCTACGCATCCAGAAAGCACAAAGCCAGATGCCAGGCCAAACCCAGCTTCCCATCGGCGAAGTGCTGGTGGGCGAACACATGGTGCAGTCACCCGTGGTGGATGCCGCACTGGAAAAACAAAAGCAGCGCAAAGACAGCAAGGCGGCCGAGGCCAACCTCATTCGCGTCGACGCCGACAAGCTCGATGCCCTCATCAACTTGGTGGGCGAGCTCATCATCGCCGGTGCCGGCGCAAGCTTGGCCGCCCAGCGCGCGGGCATACCCGAGCTGCTGGAAGCCACGGCCACCCTCTCAAGGCTGGTGGAAGAAGTGCGCGACTCGGCGCTCGACTTGCGCATGGTGCAGATTGGCGGCACCTTCAACCGCTTCCAGCGCGTGGTGCGTGACGTCGGCAAAGAGCTGGGCAAGGACATCGAGCTCGTCATCAGCGGTGCCGACACCGAGCTGGACAAAACCGTGGTGGAAAAAATAGGCGACCCGCTCACCCACCTGGTGCGCAACTCCATGGACCACGGCATCGAATCGGCCGAGGTGCGCCTGGCCCGCGGCAAGCCGGCCCGGGGCACGCTCAGGCTCAATGCCTACCACGACGCCGGCAGCATCGTGATCGAAGTTTCGGACGACGGCGGTGGCCTGAACAAGGACCGTATCGTCAAGAAAGCGATTGAGCGCGGCCTGATCGCCGAAGGTCATGCCTTGACCGACAAGGAAATCCACAACCTCATATTTGAGCCTGGCTTCTCCACCGCCGATACGGTGAGCAACCTGTCGGGGCGCGGCGTCGGCATGGACGTGGTGCGGCGCAACATCATGGCCTTGCGCGGCACCGTGGACCTGGACAGCGTCGAGGGCCAGGGCAGCACGGTACGCATCCGCCTACCGCTCACGCTGGCCATCATCGACGGCTTCCTGGTCGGTGTCGGCAACGCCGTCTACGTGATTCCGCTGGACATGGTAGTGGAGTGTATTGAGCTCGGCGCCGAGGACCGCGACAGCGGCGACAAGCGCTACCTGAATCTGCGCGGCGAGGTGCTGCCCTATCGGCGCCTGCGCGAGCATTTTGAGGTGGAATGCGAGCCGGTGCGCCGCGAAAACATCGTGGTCGTGCGCTACGGCGACCAAAAGGCCGGTCTCGTGGTGGACAAGCTCATGGGCGAGTACCAGACCGTCATCAAGCCGCTGGGCAAGGTGCTGCAGCGCATCCGGGGCATTGGTGGCTTCACCATTCTGGGCAGTGGCGAGGTGGCGCTGATTCTGGACGTGCCAGGGCTGATGCGTCAGGTCGTGACTGGCGAGGAGCCGGCCGAAGACCGGGGCCGTGTGCTGGCGCTGAACCGCTAGGTGCTGGAAGGAGTGTTATTAATGTTTGGAAATCTCATACTTTCCACCACGTTTGTGATCAGTTTCGGACTGTTTTTGCTCTTATTGTTGATAGCACTCGGTGTTGATTTTCAATCGATTTTTGCTAGCACCAAGAAGGCCGGCCGTGTCGGTCGTCACGTTGACTGCAAGGTGGTGGTCTACGAGCTAAATGTGGCGCTGCTTCAGTCCGGGCTCCTCATGCGCGACGCGCTGGCTTTCGACGGCAAAGACGAGCGGAAGGCGCAGATCGCATCGCTGCGCAAAACCAAGGCGCAGCGCAAGCAATATCTGGACCTCCTTGCGCGAGGCGCTGTCGCTGACCAAGGGCGGCATTTGATGGCAGCCGTTGTCATCACGAACAAAGACTTCATGGGTCTTGAGGATGAGTTCATCCGCCTGATCGAAGCTAACCAGATGAAAGCGGCCAAGCCGGAACTGCTATTGCGCCTGCGCGCCGCTCTGTTTAGCCATATCGAGGCAGTCAATGCGTTCCTCCAGTTTCATCAACAAGCCGGAATAAAAAGCGACAACGCTGTGGTGTAAGCCGCTGGCTGAAATGCGAAGAGATGAGCGGCCTGGCAGGGCAATTGCAATAGGTGATGGGTTTCTTCAAGGCCGGTGCTATGGCCTGACTAGATTGAATATGCTATCAAATTTGTAGCTGCTTGCGCCCATTTTTCGGGGGCTACAAGCGTAAATGTCATAGAGAAATTTAAATTTAAAGGGAAAACCCATGAAACTCACCGTCGCCAAAAAAATGCTGCTGCTGGCCGGCTCCGCGCTGCTCGGCATTGCCTTGCTGACCGGCCTTGGCCAGCAGCAGATGAACAAGGTGTATGAAGCCGCCAATTACAGCAACGTCAATACGGTGCCCAGTGTGATCGTACTGGACGAGCTGCGCGCGCACTTTCTGCGTATTCGGCTTCGGATGTCGCGCCATGTCCTGAACACCGACGACAAGAAGATGGCCGAGATCGAGACCTCGATCAAGAGCAGTCGCGATGGTGTGCGCGAGGCCATCAAGAAATATGAGCCCTTGCTCTCCGACGATAAGGACAGGGACATTCTGAACCAGGAGAAAAAGCTGTTCGAGGAGTACGAGGCCACGCTGGAGCCGGTTCTGGTCGAATCGCGGGCCCACCGCAACGAGCAGGCGCGCGATCTTTTCGGTAAGAGCGATGGGACTGCCAGGAAGCTGGAAACCCTGATCGGCGAGCACTTCCAGTACAACGTCGACCTGGGCAAGAAGGGGGCCGACGAGGCTGTTGCCATCAAGGCCAGTGCGCTGAATCTCGCGCTCATCATCGCGGCACTGACCCTGGCCGTGGTCGGCGGCATTGCCTTCTTCGTTACCCGCAACTTGCTCAAGCAACTGGGCGGTGAGCCCGATGAGGCCGGCGACATCGCCAACAGACTTGCCACCGGCGATCTGACGGTTGCCGTGAATGTGAAGTCCGGCGACACCACCAGCATGATGGCCGCCATGCACGCCATGGTCGGCAAGCTCTCGCAGATCATCGGCGAGGTGCGCGGCTCAGCGGATGCCCTCTCCACCGCCTCCGAAGAGGTGAGCGCCACCGCGCAATCGATCTCGCAAGCCACCAGCGAACAAGCGGCATCGGTGGAAGAAACCAGCGCCTCGGTCGAGCAGATGAGCGCCAGCATCAACCAGAACACCGACAACGCCAAGGTGACGGACGGCATGGCCTCGCAGGCGGCCAAACAGGCGGTCGAAGGTGGCGGCGCGGTGAAGGAAACCGTGGCGGCGATGAAGCAGATCGCCGGCAAGATCGGCATCATTGACGACATCGCTTACCAGACCAATCTGCTGGCCTTGAATGCCGCGATTGAAGCGGCCCGCGCCGGTGAGCACGGCAAGGGCTTTGCCGTCGTTGCCGCCGAAGTGCGAAAACTGGCCGAACGCAGCCAGGTGGCGGCACAAGAGATCAGCGAGCTGGCCAGCGGCAGCGTGGAGAAAGCCGAGAGTGCGGGCAAGCTGCTGGACGATATCGTGCCCGCCATCGGCAAGACCTCGGAGTTGGTGCAGGAGATCGCGGCGGCCTCCTCGGAGCAATCCAGTGGCGCGGGCCAGATCAACACCGCCATGACCCAGCTGAACCAGATCACCCAACAAAACGCCAGTGCGTCGGAAGAACTAGCAGCCACCGCCGAAGAGATGAGCAGCCAGGCAGCGCAGTTGCAGCAGGTGATGGGTTTCTTCAAGGTGGATGTCAGTCATGCCCACACTGGGACACCTGTGACCAAGGCTCCCGCCAAATTCAAAGCCGCACCGGCCTTGTTGACCGCCAACAAGGCTGTCTCCAAAAAAAATGCGGCCGCCATTGAAGGCGGCTTCGTCCGCTTTTAAGGATATCCACATGAGCGCCCTGATTCGCACCCAACAAAAACTCCCCGCCCTGCTGAATGCCTCCATCGGGCAAGGCCAGCTCGACCAGCACCAGTACCTGACCTTCATGCTCGGTGGCGAGACCTACGCCATGGGCATCCTGACCATCAAGGAAATCATCGAATACGGCAACCTGACCGAAGTGCCGCGCCTGCCGCCTTTCATCCGAGGCGTCATCAACCTGCGCGGCGCCGTGGTGCCGGTGATTGATCTGAGCGCGCGCTTTGGCAAGGCCGCCACCCAGGTCACGCGGCGCACCTGCATCGTGATCGTGGAAGTGGCCGGCGGGGACGACGCGCAGAGCGAGACCCAGGTGGTGGGTGTGATGGTGGACGCGGTCAACGCGGTGCTGGAGATCACCCCCAACGAGATTGAGCCGCCGCCGTCCTTTGGCGCGCACATCCGCGCCGACTTCATGCAGGGCATGGGCAAGGTCAACGGCAAGTTTGTGATCATCCTCAACATCAACCATGTGTTGTCGGTGGACGAGATGGCTAGTCTGGCTGGCGTGGCGGGTGCCCTGCCAACGCCTGCGTGAGCACTGAGAGGCGGAACGCGAAATAGTGCTCAGCCCGGCTTTATGGGGCTGAGGAACTTCAATCAACAGGAAAAATAAAATGCTCAAAATCACGCGCAGCCTTCGTGCCAGCCTGCTCGTCACACTATCTCTCGTGGTTTGCGTGTTTGCGCTCGCGCTCGCCTACGCACTGTCGAACCTGCAGCAAGTTGCAGGGCGATTTGCCGACTTCATCGACCGGGACCAGGCCGGCCTCATCGTCTTCCAGGAGATGTATGCCCAAGGCTTGCAGGGCGGGCAGGCGGTGCGCAATGTGATTCTCCAACCCAAAGACCCGCAGCCCTACAAGACGCTGGATACCGTCAACGCAAAGTTTGATGAAGCCCTGAGCGCCGCGCGCAAGCTGGCCGATGGTGACGCGGCGCAAGTCCGCCTGGTTGCCGACATTGGTGCCGCATGGAAGGCCACTGTGGCGGCCCGCGCCCACATTGTCGAACTGATGAAGAACGGCGAAGCTGAGGAAGCGGTGCAGGTCGTCAACAAGACTGAGTTGCAGGCGTGGCGCGGAGCGCGCACGCTGCTTCTCAAAGAGCTGGATGACCAGAGCAAGCGGGTACAGGCCATTCGCACCGGCGTCATGCGGGATGCCGACCATACAACGACCATGGGTTGGGGCATGGCCGCCGTGGCGGTGCTGCTGGCCACGGCAATGGCGCTGTGGCTGGTGCGCAACCTCATGCGGCAATTGGGCGGAGAGCCGAGTTACGCGAATGAAATTGCCACCAAGGTGGCGCTGGGCGATTTGACGGTGCAAGTGCTTGTGCGCCAAGGCGACCAGTCGAGCTTGCTGCATGCCATGAAAACCATGGTCGAGCGGCTGGCGCGCACGGTGGGCGAAGTTCGTGCCGGTGCCGATGCCCTGTCTTCGGCGTCGGAAGAAGTCAGCGCCACCGCGCAGAGCATGAGCCAGTCCACCAACGAACAAGCCGCCAGCGTGGAAGAAACCAGCGCCTCGGTGGAGCAGATGAGCGCCAGCATCAACCAGAACACCGACAACGCCAAGGTCACCGACAGCATGGCCTCGCAAGCGGCCAAGCAGGCGGTGGAGGGCGGCGGCGCGGTGAAAGAAACAGTGGTGGCCATGAAGCAGATCGCCGGCAAGATCGGCATCATTGACGACATCGCCTACCAGACCAACCTGCTGGCCTTGAACGCGGCGATCGAAGCGGCCCGCGCCGGCGAGCACGGCAAGGGCTTTGCGGTGGTGGCCGCCGAGGTGCGCAAACTGGCCGAACGCAGCCAGGTAGCAGCCCAGGAAATCAGCGAACTGGCCGGCGGCAGCGTGGAGAAAGCCGAGCGCGCCGGCAAGCTGCTGGACGATATCGTGCCCGCTATTGGCAAGACCTCGGAGCTGGTGCAGGAGATCGCGGCCGCCTCGTCAGAGCAGTCCAGCGGCGCCGGCCAGATCAACACCGCCATGACCCAGCTCAACCAGATCACGCAGCAAAACGCCAGCAGCAGCGAGGAACTGGCTGCCACGGCCGAGGAGATGAGCAGCCAGGCGGCGCAGTTGCAAGAGGTGATGGGGTTTTTCAAGGTGAATGCCAGCAGCGCACACACCGGGACATCCGTGACCAAGGTCCCCACCAAATTCAAAGCCGCACCGGTCCTGGTGGTCGCCCATAAGGTTTCCCCAAAAAATGTGGGCGCTAGCGAAGCTAATTTCGTCCGCTTCTAAGGAAATACACGTGAGCGCCCTGACTCCAACCCAACAAAAACACCCCGCCACGCTGAATGCCGCCCTCGGGCAAGGCCAGCTCGACCAGTACCTGACCTTCATGCTCGGTGGCGAGACCTACGCCATGGGCATCCTGACCATCAAGGAAATCATCGAATATGGCAACCTGACCGAGG
>Ga0209343_10004175_pt1 | contig 17878 bp, 16 predicted proteins | sample RifCSPlowO2_02_FD_184026 | JGI IMG/M metagenome (GOLD analysis project Ga0209343, IMG submission 184026) | Groundwater microbial communities from Rifle, Colorado - Rifle CSP2_plank lowO2_0.2 (SPAdes) (version 2) | ecosystem: Environmental > Aquatic > Deep subsurface > Groundwater | place... | reverse complement strand
TAATGCTTGAATATAATTTTTCCCCCTTTTTCTTTTAATTTGCGCGGCTTTTAAGGACAAATCAGAGATATCCAAGCCTAATATTTTATTGGGTGAAGTTAAAGACATGAAACAATAAGCAATAATTTCAATTAGCGGCGGTCCCGCTTCAATGATTTTATTCCGTGTCTTCTTTCCATGAACTTTAAAATAAGAATATTTAATTCCCACTTGATGCTGATATAAATTTAACGTCCTGATCGCCCGGTCATAATCATTCTTCTCCAGAAAAATGATTTGCTTATTAAACGCCCGGTTATAAATATGATAAATGGAATCAGTAATTAACGGCTCTTTTCTATAAGGCATAACGGTTATTACATTCCACCCCGGGGTGGAATGTTCCCATAACCTTACTATAACATACTAAAACCCCTCGTTGCCGAGGGGTTTTAAACTGTAAAGACAATTTTCTACTCTTCCGGGATACAGACAAAGCAGGCTTCGGTTAAATCCGACCAATCGGTCGGAGCCGCCGCGCAAGGAATAACTTGGGTGGCGACGCCCCCGGTAATCCCTAAATCTTTCAAGGGCGTATTGGCATCGTCAGCTTTGTCTCTGGTGGCTTTAGACGCCGGTACAAAGCAAACACTGATTGACGGTTCGTTGATTGCCTTATAAAGATACAGTTTATCGGCATCTAAAGCAGTCGACTTAAAATAAGGCCGTTTACCAAATTGGCCCTTTAACTCTTGAGTAGTGATCAAATAACCGCCCTCGACACAACCGCCGGTATTGGAATTTACTGCTTCGGCATCGGCCACTTCGGCCGCATCGCCGCAAACACCAATCCCAATCATATCTCCGGTGCCGGAAAAGGCAACGTCAACGCTCGCCGAATGATCGGTAAAGTTATTCCAGGGGAATTTTTCGTTGGAGGCAAAGTAACGGTCAAGCCCGGCTAACACTTGGGAAGAATCGGCCCTTTTGGCCGCATCCCGGGCCTTATTTATCTGTTCAATTGGGTTTAAGGCTGACAATACCGCCACCGCTAAAACACCGATCAAAGTAATAACGACTAGTAGTTCGATCAGAGTAAAACCTTTTTTCATTACTCCCCCTAAAATTGACTGGTCAGATTGTAAATGGGCAGGACAATAGCAATGACCAGAAATGCCACCCCCACGCCTAATAAAATCATCATAAGAGGTTCGATTGCCGTTGTCAAGCCTTTGACCGCCTGCTCGGCCTCGGTTTCAAAATAGCCGGACAAATTAAACATGACTTCGTCGACTTTGCCGGTTTCCTCGCCCACGGCCAACATTTGCGCCACGATCGGCGGAAAGTGTTCATACTGGCCGATGGCCACGGCCAGGGGAATGCCTTTTTCCACTTCTTTGGCCGCCCGCTTGATCGAGCCGGTGAACAAAACGTTGTCCGCCGTTCCCGCGGTAATTTCCAAAGCTTCGATGATTGACACGCCCGACTCGACTAATAAAGCCAAAGTCCGGGTGATTTCGGTTAAAATCGCTTTGGTTTTTAAAGGCCCAAAAATCGGTATTTTAAGAGAGATTTTATCAAAAAACGTTCTACCCGAAGGCGTCCGCCGCCACTGAACCAGGGCGTAGCCGCCGACTATAGCCAAACCCAGCCATAAATACCAGGATTTGACCATAAAGTTAGAAACACCCATTAACATCCGGGTCATTAGAGGCAGCTCGGCGTCAAACTCCGCGTACAGACTGGTTAACTTGGGGATAACAAAAATTGTCATCACAATGGCCACAATAATCATCGCGACGCTAATAATCGCCGGATAAATCAAGGCATTCTTGGTTTTTCCCCGAAACTCTGCCTGTTTTTCCAAATTGTCCGCTAAGCGTAGCAGCACTTTTTCCAGCACTCCGGCGGCCTCGCCCGATTGGATTAAAGACAAATACACTTGGCCAAAAATATTAGTGTGTTTAGTTAGCGCTTTGGAAAACGAACCGCCGCCCTCAACTTCCCGCAAAATATCATCAATGACTTTGGCCATGGCTAAATTTGATTGGTACTTTAAAATCGACAGCGCCGTCGTTAGCGGCAAGCCGGCTTTGATCATCGTCGCCAATTGCCGGGTAAAATGGACCACGTCCTGCCGTTTCACCCTCTGCCAGCGGTTAAGCCACAACAGCCAACCGGGCAAGACCTCAATTTTATTCAGATTAACCACAAACAGACCCTTGGTGCGCAAAATGCTGATCGCCTGGGTTTGGCTCAAAGCCTCAATCTGGCCTTTAACCTTTTTTTTGTCTTTGGAAACGGCGAGGTAGTCGAATTTTTCCATTATCTGCTCACCAGGCGGTTAAAGTCTAACGGTGATAAAGCGTAATCGGCAGCGACGGACATTTCGATGGATTTGGATTTGACCATCCGGGCCAAATCCTGTTCCAGCGACTGCATTCCCAGCTCGCTTGAAGTCTGGATAATATTGTTGATCATGTGGGATTTGCCTTCACGGATGCTGGTTTTTACCGCCGTCGTTCCCAGGAGTATCTCCATGGCCGCCACCCGGCCGCCGCCGATTGCCGGGATCAGGCGCTGCGACAAAACCGCGGTCAGGACATTGCTCAACTGGGTCCGAATCTGGCCTTGTTGGTTTTCGGGAAAAACGTCAACAATCCGGTCGATCGTCTGAGCGGCATTGTTGGTATGGAGTGTCGCCAGGACCAAGTGCCCGGTTTCCGCCACCGTCAAAGCGGCAGCAATCGTTTCGTAATCGCGCATTTCGCCGACTAAAACCACATCCGGGTCTTCTCTTAAAACTGAACGCAAAGCCACCGACCAGGAGTGGGTATCGCCGTGCATTTCTCTTTGGGAGATAATCGATTTAACCGGAGTGTAAACATACTCGATCGGGTCTTCGATGGTGACAATGTGACTGGCCCGGTTTTGATTGATCTGTTCGATGATTGCCGCCAGAGTCGTACTTTTACCGTGTCCGGTCGGCCCGGTGACCAGAATCAAACCTTGTTTCAATTCTGCCATTTGAAAGCAAATTTTGGGCAGTTTTAGCTCCTGAATTGATCTGATCTTACCGCTGATTAAGCGCAAAGCGGCCGCCATCGAGCCTTTTTGGAAATAAGTGTTTACCCGGAAGCGGCCCATCAACCCCAGCTCGACGGAAAAATCCAACTCTTTGTTCACCAAGAAAATGTCTTTTTGCGACGGTGATAACAGCGGAAAAACTAAGCTTCTAACCGTTTCCGCTGTCAGAGCCGCTTCGCCATCAACCGGCTGGAGCACGCCGTCAAGGCGTAAAAACGCCGGACTGCCGGCAAGTAAATGCAGATCGGACGCCTGGCGGTCAATCATGGTTTTGAGCAGGTGTTTAATGTCTGTCATATGTTTTTTAAGTTTCGGCTACCCGCAGGACTTCCTCCAGCGTCGTTAGCCCCTCCAATACTTTTAAATAACCGTCTTGTTTCATGTCAATCATGCCGGCGTCTTTGGCGATCTTTTCAATCGCGCCGGAGGGTGACCGCTCCAAGATCATCTTGCCGATGGCTTCGGTTACCGGCAAGACTTCAAAAATGCCGACGCGGCCGGAGTAGCCGGTTTGGTTACACTCCAGGCATTTTTTACCGCGGAAGAGTTTGATCGAACCGTGAAGCAGGGAACCCAAAACTGCCTTAATATCACTGGCCACTTCCGGTGACGGTTCGTAAGACTCCTTACAAAATGAGCAAATCTGGCGGCAGACCCGCTGGCCGACGATACAGGTCATCGACGAAGTCAGCAAAAACGGCTCGGCTTCCATATCCAGCAAGCGGGGGAGGGCGCCGGCGGCGCTGTTGGTGTGCAAAGTGGAAAATACCAGGTGCCCGGTGAGCGCGGCCTGGATGGCCAACTCGGCGGTTTCGATATCCCGAACCTCGCCGACCATGATAATGTCCGGGTCCTGCCTCAGAAACGAGCGCATCCCCGAAGCAAAGGTCAAACCGGCCTGGGGATTGATCTGGACCTGAGTAATGCCCGTCATTTGGTACTCAACCGGATCTTCCAAGGTCATGATATTCACTTTAGGGGTGTTGATTTTGGATAAAATCGAATAAAGCGTCGTGGTTTTGCCCGATCCGGTCGGCCCGGTGACCAGAATAATTCCGTGAGGCACGCGAATGGAGTTTTGTAAATTAAGCAGCGCCCGGCCCCGCAATCCCAGCTCGGGCAGGTCCGGCACTTTCATGGCTTTTTTAAGTAGACGCATGACCACTTTTTCACCGTAAACCGAAGGCATGGTCGAGACACGCAAATCCACCTCTTCTTCGCCGGCCCGAAAATTAAACCGGCCGTCCTGGGGTATCCGTTTCTCGTCGATCTTTAAGTGGGAGAGAATCTTGATCCGGGAAATAACGCTGTCGTGGACGCTCCTAGGCAAAACCAGTTTCTCGTATAAAATCCCGTCGATCCGATAGCGGACCCGGGTTTTAACTTCCAGCGGCTCGATGTGGACGTCGGATGCCCGCGATTTCATGGCAAATTCCAGAATCGTGGAAACAATCTTGGAAATCGGCGCTTCGCGGATGACGCCGCCGCCGGCAGTCAGACTGTCTAATTGGCTGAAAGTCGGTTTAGCGGTGATCGTTTCTTTGAGCGCCGCGGTGACTTCGCTTGACAGACTTTGACTGTAGCGACTGCTGATCTCTTTAAGCAGCAGCGAGGCCTCGGCCAAATACGGCTTAATCTTTAAACCGGTCTTTTTTTCAATAAACTCGATCGCCGGCAAATCGGCCGGGTCGGCCATAGCCACCGACAAAACTTTGTTGGTTTTATCAAGGTTAAACGGCAAACAGAGATATTTTTCGGCGACCGCTTCCGGTAAAACATTGATCGCTTCGGGCACGACGCTGGCAGTAGCCACATCCACGTATTCGACTTTTAAAATAGCGGCTTTGGCTTTGGCAATCTCGGTTTCGGAAACTAAGTTGTGTTTTAGAAGCAGGGCCTCAACCGGCTCCAAGCTGCTGATTAGCTCGGTTTTGAGCCACTGCAGATCCCCGGGCTTAATTTGACCGTTTTTATTAAGTGTGTCTAAAAGTTGGTTATCCAGGGCAGGCATAGATTATATTATAATCATACTATCACGCCTTAGCTTATGTCACTATCTCTTCTCATCACCGGCGGCAACCACCAGCGGCGCTTACAACAAGTCAAGCCGGAGCCTAACCCGGACTTATTAGTAATCGATCCGGAAAAAAGGGTCGGCATCGGTGCCGTCCGCTTTTTGGAAAAATTCCTGCAGAGAAAGCCTTATCAGGAACCGGTAAAAACCGTAGTGATCGCCCGGGCAGACAAACTGACCCTGCCGGCCCAGCAGGCGCTGTTAAAAACCCTGGAAGAACCGCCGGCGCATTCCCAAATAATTCTCCTGTGTTCCAACGAGAATCAACTCTTGCCGACAATCGTCTCCCGCTGTTTGGTTTCTAGATTGCCGATAGTCAATTTAACCAAAGAAGAGTTGATCGCCCAGGAAAAGATCTATAGCCAATTATCCCGGGCGGGAACGGCACAAAGATTTAGTTTAATCGCCGCCGAGGCCACCAACTCCGAAACCGCCCAACAGTTTGTCACCGGCCAACTACACTATTTACACCACCGGCTCAGAACTCACCCGGAAACTGTCAACGTCAAGTTAATCAAAGCCTTAAACCGGGCCTTATCCGCCCTCAAATTCAACGTCAACCCCAAACTGACCCTCGACGTCCTATCTCTGCACTACTAGCCTGCAGGGTCCAACCCTGCAGGTGTATACTAAAAATATATGCCGGCGAAAAACATAATTAAAGAGTTTGCCCCGGAATCTTATTACCACCTTTATAATCGGGGAGTGGCCAAGCAAAACATCTTTCTCGATGATCAGGATTATAAAGTTTTCTTGAGCTACTTAAAACTTTATTTAACCAAACCGGAAAAAGATGATAAAGTCGCTCCGTCCAAACACCTAAAAAACTATTTTGAGCTGGCCACGCTTTTAGCTTATTGCCTGCTGCCAAACCATTTCCATCTTTTTATTTACCAAAAAGAAAGTAATACTATTACAGATTTGATGCGTTCAATCGGGACAAAATACTCAATGTACTTTAATAAAAAATACAAACGCGTCGGCCCGGTGTTTCAAGGCAACTATAAAGCCGTTTTAATTACTAGTGAACCCCAATTTATATATTTATCAAAGTATATCCACCGCAACTCCTTGCCTTTACCTGCAGGGTCCAACCTTGCAGGCTACAAATACTCAAGTTACCAGAATTATCTAGGACTATTTAATCAAACCTGGATCGATAAGTCTGAAATCTTAAGTTACTTTTCCAAGCTAAACCCAGCCGAATCTTATCAGATATTTGTTGAAGAAACCGATGAGCGGGACTTAATACTCATCAAAAACCAAATGCTTGATTTTGATGAGTAGGACCTGCAGGGTCCAACCCTGCAGGTAAAATTATTGACCGTTTGCCACCGCTTCGCTAATAGCCTCACCTAACATTACCACCATGTTTCCAGCTGTGTAACCAGCACCTGCCGCAACCACTGCTTCCAAATAAGTTCCCTCTTCTTGTCTATCTTTTAATCTTTTACCTTCAGCAGCGAACACAATCACCGCTCCAACAACTCCACCCATCACTCTTCCCCAGCGAATTTTCTGGATCCAACTTTCTGGTCCGCCACCGTCTAGTATCAAAGTATTGACCAAGCTCGTAACCATGGGGCAAGCCGCCTGATAAAACTCTTGAACGGCCGCCCTTAAAGGTTCAACTGAAGTAAGTAATTCAGGGACCATATTATCCTATAATATCATATTTTATGATTTTGTCAATTTATAAATTATTGCTATAATTGACTTCAGGGTGGCCCTTTGGTACCCTTAATTTTTATGGCATACACCGCAAAAGACATTACCGTGTTGGAGGGTTTGGAGCCGGTCCGGAAACGCCCGGGCATGTACATCGGTTCGACCGACGGCAAGGGCTTACATCACATTTTAACGGAAATCGTCGATAACTCCGTCGACGAAGCCATTCCCGGTTTTGCCAAAAACATTTGGGTGACACTGGCCAAAGACGGCTCGGCCACGGTCGTCGACGACGGCCGGGGAATCCCCATCGACAAACACAAATCCGGCGTTTCGGCTTTGGAAATTACCATGACCAAACTCCACGCCGGCGGCAAGTTCGGCTCGTCCGCTTATCAAGCTTCGGCCGGCTTGCACGGCGTCGGCGCTTCGGCGGTCAACGCCCTGTCCCAATTTATGCAGGTAATTGTTAAACGGGACAAGCAAATGGTTTACCAAAGATATCAGCGGGGCAAACCGACGACCAAAATCCTGCCGCTTAAAACCGAAAAGGAACTGGAAAAATTAATTCCCTGCCGGCACTTTGCTTTGCCTAAAAGCGGCTCGTATACGATCACTACTTTTATTGCCGACGAGCAGATTTTCAAAAAACACGTTGACTTTAATTTTTCCACCCTGGTGAATCTTTGCCGCGAACGGGCTTTCTTAATCGCCAAGCTTTCCTTTCATTTGTTTGATGAACGCACCGATCAGGAAGAGCACTTTTATTTTGACGGCGGTATCCGCTCTTTAGTCAGGTTTTTAAACCGAAACAAAAAAGCCTTACACCCGATCATCTATTTTAATCGCCAACTTGACGGCTATGAGTGGCCCATCGGCGTCGAAGCCGCCCTGCAGTACACCGACTCATTTACAGAAACAGTTCAGTCTTTTGCCAACGTTATTAACACCAACGACGGCGGCACCCATTTGACCGGTTTTAAAATGGCTTTGTCCCGCGTGGTTAAAGATTACGGTGATAAAAACACCAAAGATGCCGCTTTAGTCTCCGACGACTTTAAAGAAGGCTTAACCGCAGTGGTGTTTGTAAAAATGCCCAGCAACAATATCCAGTTTGAGTCGCAAACCAAAACCAAGCTCAACAACCCCGAAGCCCAATCGGCCGTTTTTTCCGTGGTCAAAGAGGGTTTGACTTCATATTTTGAAGAACACCCCAACGAGGCGCGCAAAGTCTTAGACAAAGTCTTACTTGCCTCCCGCGCCCGCTTGGCCGCCAGAGCCGCAAGAGACGCCGTGGTCAGAAAGGGCGCCCTCGAAGGCTCGACTCTGCCGGGAACCCTAGCCGATTGTCAGGAAACCAATCCGCAAAGTTCTGAACTGTTTATTGTTGAAGGTCCGTCGGCCGGCGGCAGCGCCAAGCAGGGCCGGGACCGGAAATTCCAGGCGATCCTGCCTTTGGGCGGCAAAATCTTAAACACCGAACGGGCGCATCTGGATAAAATTATTCAGTTTGAAGAATTAAAGAATTTAGTCATTGCTCTGGGCATGGGCATCGGTGAAACATTAGCCGCCGAAAAACTGCGTTACCACCGGGTCGTAATCATGTGTGATGCCGACGTCGACGGCGAACATATCACCACGCTTTTATTAACCTTTTTCTTCAGACATATGCTGCCGGTAATCAATGGCGGTTATCTTTATATTGCCCAGCCGCCGCTTTACAAAATTGCTCACGATAAAATTATCCATTACGCTTACTCCGATGACGAGTTAGCCGAGTATTTAACCACCATTAAGGGTCATAAATTTTCTCAACAACGTTACAAAGGTTTGGGGGAAATGAACCCCGAGCAATTATGGGAAACAACCATGAACCCGGTTAATCGGATCTTAAAACAAGTCACTATCGCCGACGCCGCGGTCGCCAGCGAAGTCTTTACCATGCTGATGGGCGACGAAGTGCCGCCGCGCAAGCGCTTTATCCAAACTCATGCTAAAATGGCTACTTTAGATATATGAACATCCAACTCATCGCTTTATTTGCCGCTCCGGCAACTGCCGTTGCCGCCTTAGTTTACGGCGTGATTTTATCCAAAAAAGTTTTGCGTGAGGATCCCGGCTCTCCCGCTTTACAAGCAATTGCCGCGGCGATTAAATCCGGCGCCATGGCCTATCTTAAAAAACAGTTCTCGGTCGTCGGACCGATAATGCTGATTTTAGCCGCCGTGATTTTCTTTACCTTGGGCCAGGGCATGGCCATGACTTTTCTTCTGGGAGCGCTGTTTAGCGCCATCATCGGCTATTTCGGCATGTGGATTGCCGTTTCAGCTAACGTCCGCACTGCCAACAACGCCCAAAAAGGTTTGAATCCGGCGCTCTCGACCGCTTTTTCCGCCGGCACGGTCAACGGCATGCTGGTCGTCGGCTTGGGGCTTTTGGGCGTCTCACTAATCTATGTTTGGTCTTATTTTGCTAAGCAATCGGCCACTGACGTTTTGGTTGGTTATGGTTTCGGCGCGGCGCTTTTGGCTCTGTTTATGCGCGTCGGCGGCGGCATTTTCACCAAAGCGGCCGACGTCGGCGCCGATTTGGTCGGCAAGGTCGAAAAGGGAATTCCCGAAGACGATCCGCGCAATCCGGCAGTGATCGCCGATAATGTTGGTGATAACGTCGGCGACTGCGCCGGCATGGCGGCCGACGTCTTCGAATCTTACGCTTTAACTATCGTCGCGGCGATGATTTTGGGCGGCAACTTATTCGGCCTGTCCGGAGTAGTTTTCCCCTTACTGGCCCGTTCCGGCGCAGTCTGGACGTCAATTCTGGGCACGTTTTTTGTCAAAGCCAAATCCGATCGGGAAAATCCGATCAAACCCTTAATCCGCGGCTTTATCGTCTCGGCTGTGGCCGCGGCGGTTATCTTTATGCTCCTGGCCACTTATCTATTGGGTGAACCCAAAGCCGGTTACGCCGCTGTTACCGGCATTGTCGCCATGATGGCGCTTTTATACGTCACTAAATATTACACCGGCCCGGGCGAACCACCGGTCGTGGCTACCGCCAAAGCGTCACAAACCGGTGCCGGCACCAACCTGATTGCCGGTTTATCCCTGGGTATGGAATCGACTTTTGTCTCGGCTTTAATCGTCGCCGCCACCATTCTGACTGGTTACTTATTTTTAGGTTTTTACGGCATTTCTCTTGCCGGCATGGGCATGCTGGCAACAACCGGCATTATCATGTCTTTGGACACCTTCGGACCGATTGCCGACAACGCCCAAGGCATGGTAGAAATGGCCCATCTGAAAGGCTTTGCCCCCAAAGTCACCGGTGATCTGGACGCGGTCGGCAATACCACCAAAGCCTTGACCAAAGGTTTTGCCGTCGGCTCGGCGGCCGTAGCGGCTTCGTCTTTATTTGCCACTTATTTTGAAGCCACCGGTTTATCGGCCATCGACATTGCCGTACCCAAAGTCTTTATCGGTCTGTTATTGGGCGGAGCCTTACCCTTCTTATTTTCTTCCCGCTTAATCGGTTCTGTCGGCCGGGCGGCCTTTGAAGTGGTCGAAGAAGTCCGCCGCCAATTCAAGCAAATCAAAGGGATTATGGAAGGCAAAGCTTTGCCGGATTATTCCCGGGCGGTCTCGATTGTCACTGCCGCCGCCCAAAGAGAGTTGGTCATACCGGCCGCTTTAGTCGTCTTTTTACCCATGGCCGCCTCGTTATTGGGAGCTGAAGCGCTGGGCGGTTTCCTGGCCGGTGTCGTTATCGTCGGTCTTTTATTGGCTCTGTTTATGTGTAATACCGGCGGTGCCTGGGATAACGCTAAAAAATACATTGAAGACGGCCATTTCGGCGGCAAAGGCAGCGATACCCACAAAGCCGCCGTCGTTGGGGACACTGTCGGCGACCCGCTAAAAGACACCGCCGGACCGGCGCTAAACCCAATGATGAAGATCGTCCAAATCGTCGCTTTAATCATCGCTCCGTTTGTCATAAAAATTATTGGAAAGTAAATGAACATCGGCAAGATCGAACCGGTCGAGATCACCACCGAAATGAAGTCCAGTTATCTGGACTACGCCATGAGTGTGATCGTCGCCCGGGCCCTGCCCGATGTCCGTGACGGCTTAAAACCGGTCCACCGCCGGATTCTTTATGCCATGAAAGAGCAGGGGATTACCCACGCCTCGGCTTACAAAAAGTCCGCCCGCGTCGTCGGCGAAGTCTTGGGTAAATATCACCCGCACGGGGACATGGCGGTTTACGACGCTATGGTCCGGATGGCCCAGGATTTTTCGCTGCGCTATCCTTTGGTCGACGGTCACGGCAACTTCGGCTCGGTCGACGGCGACTCGCCGGCGGCAATGCGCTACACCGAGGTCCGTTTGGCCAAAATCAGCGACGAACTCTTAAACGAGCTGGATAAGGAAACCGTCGATTTTATCGACAACTTCGACGCGTCTTTAAAAGAACCGACAGTCTTGCCGGCCAAACTGCCCAACCTGCTGTTAATGGGCGCCGACGGCATCGCCGTCGGTATGGCCACCAAAATTCCGCCCCACAACCTGGGTGAAATCATCGACGCGATTCAAATTCTGCTTAAAAAAACCAAAGCCGTACCGGCCGGCGACAAACCTAAGAAAATCGTCGATCCGGAAACTCTTCCGGCCCAGGTTTTAGCCGGAGACCTGGAATCAGCCGTCACCTCCCAGGAATTAATGACCGCTTTGCCCGGGCCGGATTTTCCGACTGCCGGGATTATTTATGATGCGGCCGCCATCGAACAGGTCTATACCACCGGCCGCGGCACGATCACCATTCGCGCCAAGACCGAAATCGTCGAGAGAAAAGGCCACTGGCAAATATTAGTCACCGAGTTACCTTACCAGATCAATAAAGCCCGGTTGATTGCCAAGATTGCCGATTTGGTCAGAAACAAAAAATTAAACGGCATCCGGGACATTCGCGACGATTCCGACCGCTCCGGCTTACAAATTGCCATTGACTTGAAAAAAGAGGCCAAACCCAAAGCCGTCTTAAATAATTTATATAAACATACCGAACTGCAGAGCAACTTTCCGGCCAACTTGGTCGCCCTGGTCGACAACACCCCGCAACTCCTTAATTTACGCCAAATTCTGCTCGAATATCTGCGCCACCGCCAACTGGTAGTCATCAAGCGCACCCAATTTGAGTTAAGAGCCGCCAAATTCCGGGCGCACATTTTAGAAGGCTTAAAGATCGCCCTCGATAATCTGGACGCGGTGATCGAGACGATCAAGAAATCCAAAGACGCCGATGCCGCCAAGTTGAACTTAATGGCCAAGTTCAAATTATCCGAAATCCAATCCCAGGCAATTTTGGACATGCAGCTTCGGCGCCTGGCCGCCCTGGAAAGAAAAAAAATCGAGGACGAATACAAAGCCATAAAATTAACCATTAATGAACTGACCCAACTGCTGTTAGTCCCGGAAAAAGTCTTAACCACTGTCGCCAAAGAACTGACCAAGCTCAGGGCCGACTACGCCGACGAACGCCGCACCCGGATCGTCAGATCTTCCTTAAAAGAATTTTCCGATGAAGATTTAGAGCCGGAAGAGGCCTGTCTGGTCACCATGACCAAAACCGGTTATATCAAGCGGATGCCGACCACCACTTATCGGTCGCAGCGGCGCGGCGGCAAGGGTGTCACCGGCATGGCCACCAAGGAAGAAGACGAAGTCAGCCGGATGTTCACCACTAACACCCACGATACCTTATTGATTTTTACCAACAAAGGCCGGGTGTTTAAGCTTAAAGTCTACGAAATTCCCCAGGGCGCCCGGCAAGCTAAAGGCCAGGCGATCATTAACCTGATTAACATCGACAGCGACGAAACGATCCAGTCGGTAATCACCCTGGCCAAGGACCAAACCGATAAAGGCTATTTATTAATGGTCACCCGGCAGGGGATAATCAAGAAAACCGCCACCCCGCAGTTTGCCAACATTCGCAGTAACGGGATTATCGCTATCAAACTCGACGGCGACGACCAATTGGTCTGGGTGACGCAAACAAGCGGCAAAGACCAGATCGCTTTAATTTCCCATGAGGCCAAAGCGATCAACTTCAAAGAAACCGACGCCCGGCCCCTGGGCCGATCGGCCAAAGGCGTCCGGGGCATTAACCTGACCAAGGATGACTTTGTCGTTGGCATGGCCGTTTATCGGCCGACCCGGGGCAAGACCAAAGGCAAACGCCGTTTTTTCAACGACCTGCTGGTCGTCATGGAAAAAGGCCTGGGCAAACGCACCAACATCAATGACTTTCCGGTGCAAAAACGTGCGGGCAAGGGCGTCAAAGTTGCCAAACTGTCAGATAAAACCGGCAAAATCGTCTCCGCCCACCTGGTGACCGAGTTGATGGAAACCGTGGCGATCACTTCCAAAAAAGCCCAAGTGATTAAACTGCCGCTTAGAAACATAAAGCGCCTCGGCCGGGCCACCCAGGGTGTAATCTTAATGCGCTTTGCCAAGCCCGCCGACTCCGTCGCCGCCGTCGCTTTGCTGTAGGGAAATTTAAATCGCCGTCAGTAAAATATCGTCGCCCTGTCTTCTTAAATCAGTTACCACTAGGCTCCCATGATACGCAGTTCTTATCGAAGCTAAAGTATGCCTGAGTGAAACCAGACTTTCCGGCGTTGGATGCAATAACCACTCACAGACTTCAGGATAAAAACTTTGAACCTCCGTATTCTTCAAAAAATTCTTAATGTCTTCGGGTATAGGATAGTAAACTTGATATCTATTAGCTAATAGCTCGAATTCAGGGTCCCAATAATCATTCCCGTTTTGAAAAGCAGCCTCAGCTTTAGTTTGTAAAACGTATTCATCGGGTTTTCCGTAATGTAATTGGCGGGTGACTAAATCTATCCAGGCAATCTGGTTGCTCAAACCGGTTGTCCGAGACTCCGCTTCTCCTGCCAACAAACTGGACTGACCCCCTAAAACTATACAGAAATCCTGCACTGGTTTGATATAGTTACCCAAGGAGGTAATGTATGTCACTCAAACACCGGAAGTTTGACCGGGAGTTTAAACTGCAGGTATGCCGGGAGATGGAGGCCGGGGTTAAAACCCGGGCCCGGATCGGCCGGGAGTACGAATTATCCGAAGGCCTGGCCGGTAAGTGGCTGGAGGAGTACCGCCATAACCCGACCGGCTGTTTTACCGGCTCCGGATATCAGGTTGACCGGCGGGAAGCCCGGATCAGCCAGCTGGAAGCGGCTTTAGGCCGCATGGTCATGGAAAACGAACTTTTAAAAAAAGTCACCGCGCGGTTAAGGGCCGGGTTTCCCCAAAGGGGTTTTACCGGATGATCAAAGACATTACCGCCAAAGAACCGCGCTTTTCCCTGGAGTTCTGCTGCCGGACTTTGGGGATTAACCGCAGCGGCTATTACCACTGGCTTGGCTCGGGCCTGCCGCTGGTTAAGCAAAAACAGGCGGAAGACAGTTTAATCCGGGACGAAGCGGAAAAGATCATCGCCGCCTTCCCCGGTTACGGCTACCGGCGGGTAACGGCGGAATTTAAGCGCCGGGGTTTTACCGTAGACGGAGATTGCGTCAATCGGAAACGGGTTAACCGGGTGCTCCGGGATAACCATCTGCTCTGTAAACTCAAGCGGGCCTGGATTGCCACTACCGATTCCAACCACTGCCTGCCGGTTTACCCTAACCTGATCAAACAGCTTAATTTGATCCCCACGGCGATTAACCAGCTCTGGGTGGCGGATATTACCTACATTAAGCTTTACACCCAGTTTGTCTACCTGGCTACGATCCTGGATGCCTTTTCCCGGAAAGTGATCGGCTGGTGCCTCTCGGAAGCCATTGACCATTATTTGACTGCGGCGGCCTTAAAGATGGCGATTAAAAACAGGAGAATAGTCAACGCCCAAGGCAAATTGATCCACCATTCGGACAAGGGTGTTCAGTACTGCGACGAGGATTACACCGGCCTGCTTGGGTTCCACGGCATCAAGGTTTCCATGAGCCGTACCGGCTCACCCTGGGAAAACGGTATCGCCGAGTCATTTTTCAAGACTTTAAAGCGGGAGGAAGTCTATTTAAACGAGTACGAGAATATTGAAGAAGCCAGGGTCAATATTTCCCGCTTTATTGAAAAGGTATACAATGGAAAACGGTTGCACTCGTCCTTAGGCTATTTGCCGCCGATTGAGTTTGAAAACCAAACTTTAACAATTACTCAAATTGGGGCGGATTCTGTATAACGGTAGGGGTGCAGTCCAAACTATACGGCTTATATACATGAATCCGGCTTTCCTCTTTAAAAAAAGGTTTCCCCAGACTGAAGCGCTTTTGAGTGGCTTCGTCGGGTTTACCAATTAGATTTCCATAATTCTGTTGATACCAAATTTCCCGGCTTAGGCCTAAAAAAATTAAATTCCTGCTATTGAAAATTTCCTTAAATTCCGCGCCAACCCCCCCTATTATTATCTGCCGCTCTTTAAAGGTTTGCGTGTCGGGAGATTTATAGTGATAGGGAAATTCATCAATTAAATCCCGCTCAACTTGCCAAGATGATGGTTTTCTTCTAGTATCAATCTTTGGTAGATATGGGGGTCTGACAATCTCGCTGGCTGTAGAGCTAGAACCTGTCTCTTTGCTACTGACAACAATATTGTTATCCATCAGCCGATTATACCCTATAGTGTCAATTTAATCTTTGAGCGAGTGGTGGTTGGCTTTCCACCTTAGAGGTGGAATCCTCAAGACACTTTTGGCCCTACAAGGTCCGTCCTTGAAGGATCAAGAGGAAAAACCGTCAATTTTAGGCCTACAAGGTCCAACCTTGAAGGTAAACCCGCCGACTCCGTCGCCGCCGTGGCTTTGCTGTAAATATTGCAATCTGATTCAGCCTACAGGGACTGTCCTTGTAGGTAACTTTCCACCTCTAAGGTGGAAAGTTATTTTGCATTCTTCAAAGCCTGATGTTAAGATTTAGCTGTTATGGCTAAAAACGCGGATAAAAAAATCACCATGGAAAAAGTCATGAACAACCCGGCCTACCGGGGCTATCATGTCATCGTGGTGGCCGGAAAAGTCTTTAAAGCCAGAACCGGGGAACGGGCAGGAGAACTCTTGAAAGAAGCCCAGGAGAAATATCCGCACCAGATCCCGGCGATTACTTACCTTCCAAAGGAGACATTAATTCCTTGGTTCAAAACCTCGTTTTCCCCCAATCACTCCGTCAGTTTTTCCCAATAGTTACTCCTTGAGCGAGTGGTGGAGTTCGTGGACTTTTTGTAACTGCTGATTAGTAATGTGGGTGTAAATCTGAGTGGTGGCGATGTTTTTGTGGCCGAGCATTTCCTGGACCGAACGAATATCCGCTCCGCCCATGAGTAAATCCGTGGCGTAAGAGTGGCGCAAGCCGTGCGGGGTAATCGTCACCGGCAGTTTCGCCTTGCGGCAGTATTTGCCGACTAATCTTTGAACCGATCGGTCGGTCAGCCGGCCCAAATCGCTGACAAATAAAGCCTTTTCCTGATCCCGGCGCTTGTCCAGATAGGTTTTCAGCCACCGGGCCGCCCGAACCGACAAAAACACCACCCGGGGCCGGCCGCCCTTGCCGATCACCCCGAACTCCCGCCGGTTAAAGTCAATCGTCTCCCGGTTTAAGTTAGTTAGTTCGGAAACCCGCAGCCCGGTGGAAAACAAGACTTCCAAAATCGCTTTGTCCCGCAGCTGCCGCTCGTCAGATATCCCCGGACTGGATAGCAAACGCTCAACTTGTTCGGTATTTAAGAACTTCAATGACCGGCTCTCTGTTTTAGGCAGTTCGATTTTCTCCGGCGCCAGAGTGTTAACGTCGCGTTTGATCAAACACTTTAGAAACGAGCGCAGAGCAATGATGTGATAGGCTTGGGTCGCCCGGGATAAAGACATTCCCGGCTTGGTTTCCAAACGGGACAGATAAACCCGATAGCGGGTTATGGTTGCTAAATCAAGCTTTTCTATAATAAAGCTAGGATTCTGACGAAACACCCAATTGCTGAAACGGGACAAATAATGACGGTAATTTCTTTGAGTTAAACGCGAACAGTGGCGCTCGATTTCCAGATAATCCAAAAAGTCGTTTACGTATTGGTTGAGTAACGTTTCGTTTTTTGTTTGTATTTTTTGCTTATCACTCATATTAGTTGACTGCCAAACTGTGGATAAGTAGGGAAAGGATTGTTATAACAATCCTTTTTACTAGTGTAAATTATCATATTATAGGTGGTGTTTGTGGATAATTATTTTTTCCTGAGGAAAATAAAATTCATCCTTTGAACTAACTATCAATCAGCATAACAGATTGGTCGGGGATTCGTCAACATTGTGCGACGTTTTTGGTAAACCCTATAATATTGACTGATTCTGGAATCGACACTATAATTAAGACATGAGCAATTCTACAGCCAATTCTGTCGGAGTCAGAGCTTATGAACCAGCTGATTATGCCCGCGTCAGAGAAATTTTAGATCAAGGAAATCTGTTTTACGAACCATTTGATGCCTCCGAAAGGCTTAATGAAAAAATCCTTAGAGATCCCAAGTCAATCTTCGTTGCCGTAAGATCTAGCGAGATCATCGGTACGGTTTCAATTATGGAAGACGGTCGCATGCCGTTTATCTTCCGCTTAGCAGTTAAACAAGAGTTTAGAAATGCCGGCATCGGCATAATGCTAATGGATTCCGCCGAAAAAGAACTTTTCAGCCGCGGCTATAAGGAAGTTCATATTCTAGTTGAAACGGAAAATGAGCAACTGCAAGGTTATTATGCCAAGCAAGGCTACGAAAAAGGCAATTCTTACCGTTGGATGACTAAAGAAAGATGAAAAACAACAGCATTTTTCCTCAAGAAAACGCGCTGTAAGGGCCAAGAAGGCCGGTGTTTTCTAATCGACGATCAAAGACATATTGCCAGTGACAAAAAGTAAGAAAAATAATAACCGCAGGGCAATGAGCTATAAAGATTGGTTGGGGACTAGTTTGAGTCTTTCGGGAAAGCGCCGGAAAACACCA
>Ga0209343_10004170_pt1 | contig 17897 bp, 17 predicted proteins | sample RifCSPlowO2_02_FD_184026 | JGI IMG/M metagenome (GOLD analysis project Ga0209343, IMG submission 184026) | Groundwater microbial communities from Rifle, Colorado - Rifle CSP2_plank lowO2_0.2 (SPAdes) (version 2) | ecosystem: Environmental > Aquatic > Deep subsurface > Groundwater | place... | reverse complement strand
GCGTAATCCAAGAACTCCCTGGCATTGTTCGGCGGCAGCGACGCGTTGATGGTGAGCAGCGTGATCGACTTCGACGCGATACCGATGGGGGTGAAGTCCTTCACCGAATCGAACGGCGGATTCTTCATGAGAAAACGATTCGAAACCATCGTTCCCGCGCCGACATAGAGCAGGTTGTAGCCATCGGGCGGGGAAGTCGCCACGACGCTGCCGGCGATGGTGCCATTGGCGCCGGGGCGGCTCTCGAACACCAGCGGCTGACCGAGGATCTCGCCCATCTTCGGCGCCATCAATCGGCCCGCGACGTCGCCGTTACTGCCCGGCGGATGCGAGCTGATCAACTTGATCGGCTTCACCGGGAAATCCTGCGCGTGCAGCGCGAATGGCGCAGCGAAGCAGCAGGCTCCGAGCATCGCAAATTTCAATGTGGATCTTGACTGACGATGCATGCTGCGTCCTTTCCTGGTTCGCGTACAAGGGGGCGAATCGGCACATGGTAAGTGAAACCCTGGCGCCGCCTCAACCACCGTATTCGACCCGGGATGTGACGCAAAGCAGGCGTCCGGAGCTTGCTGAATGACATCGGGAATGTGCCCCGAAAAGCACGGCTGGCGGGCGTTTCCGGCCATTTTCCGGGGGGACAGTCGGGCTCCCTAAGGCGTAATATGCCGACCTTTCATGCCAATTAGCAGGGCAGCACCGATGACAGCTTCCGATCGTTTCCTCATGGCCGGCGTGATGGGCTGGCCGGTGATGCACTCGCGCTCGCCGGTGCTGCACAATTATCTGTTCAAGCAGTACCGGCTGGCGGGCACCTACGTCCCGCTGGCGATCCGTCCCGAGGGACTGCAGGCGGCGCTGCGCGCCTTGCATCCGCTGGGGTTTTCCGGCTGCAACCTCACCATCCCGCACAAGCAGCAGGCGATGTCGATTGTCGATGAAGTCGACACGGTCGCGAAAAGCATCGGCGCCATCAGTTGCGTGCTGGCGCGCCCCGACGGCTCGCTGGCCGGCAGCAACAACGATTGCTACGGGTTCATTCAGAACCTGAAACAGGAGCAGCCCGGGTGGCGTGCCGGCGCCGGACCCATCGCGGTGATCGGCGCCGGCGGCGGATCGCGCGCGGTGTGCTACGGCCTGGCGCAGGAAGGCGCGAAAGAGATTCGCCTGGTGAACCGCACGCTCGCGCACGCCCAGGGGATCGCCGGCGAATTCGGGGGGCCAATCAGCGCCTATCCGTGGGAGCGGCGCCATGAGCTGCTGGACGGAGTTGCGCTGGTGGTCAACACCACCAGCCAGGGCATGGTGGGGAATCCGCCGCTGGACATCCAGCTCGACAAGCTCCCGGCGAACGCGCTGGCCGCGGACATCATCTACATTCCGCTGGAGTCGCCGTTTCTCGCCGCCGCACGACAACGCGGCAATAAAACCGTCAATGGACTTGGCATGCTCATGCACCAGGTGCGCCCTGCCTGGAAAGCCTGGTTCGGCATCGATCCGGAAATGAAGGCGGAACTGCGCGCGCTGGTCGAGAAGACCATCTGAGTTGCCAGGCCGGCATCCAGGAAAAATTTAATGGAAGTCCTGGCGGAGATTCAAACCGTACAGTTCTGGAGCGGCTTGCTCGCCGTCGTCTGGGTCAACGTCATCCTTTCCAGCGATAACGCGGTGGTCATCGCGCTGGCAGTGCGCACACTCCCCGGGCACCAGCAGAACAAAGCCTTGGCCTGGGGTACCGGCGGCATCGTCTTGGTGCGGATCATTCTGACCATCGTGGCGGTCGAGGCGCTGAAGTATCCCTTGCTGAAGATCGCCGGGGCGGTGCTGTTGTTGTGGATCGCGATCAGACTGCTGGTGGCGGAAGACGGCGAAAAAACAATCGAAAGTTCCGACAACCTGATTCAGGCCGTCAAGACCATTCTGCTCGCCGACCTGGTGATGAGCCTGGACAACTTCATCGCGGTGGCGGCGGCAGCCAAGGGCAGCGTGCTGCTGCTGGTTCTCGGACTGGTGATCAGCATCCCGCCGGTGATCTTCGGCGCGACCGTCCTTGTGAAACTGATGGAACGCTTCCCGATCATCATTACCATCGGGGCGGCGCTGCTCGGCTGGGTCGCGGGTGAAATGCTGGTGACCGATCCGCTCGTGCTGATCTGGGTAGCCGCGAACCTGCCCTGGATGGAAATACACCTGCCCTTCGGAATGGAGGTCAGCTGGGCACAGATTACAGGTGCCGCCTTTGTGCTCGGCACCGGCAAGTGGCTGGCGTCCCGCCGCGAGGCCGGTGGGGAAAAAACCGCCTGAGCGCAACGGGCAGGCTCACGCTCACCGCGTGATTTTGTCGACCTCGGCAAGTTCCTCGGCGCTGAGCGCCCAGGATGCAGCCTTCACATTGGCTTCGACCTGCGCAGGGGTGGTGGCCCCGGCAATGACGCAGCCGACAAAGGGCTGCGCGACCAGCCAGCTCATCGCCAGTTCCAGCAGCGTATGTCCGCGCCCCTCGGCGAAAGCGCGCAAGGCCTCGACTTTCCTGGCGGTCGCTTCGTTCTGAAAGCGCGCTTCGAACCGCGTGGGATTCGCGAAGCGCGAACCGGCGGGCGGCGGCGTGCCCGGTTTGTACTTCCCCGTGAGCATGCCGCTCGCCAGGGGGTAGAAAGGCAGGATGCAGATACCGCAGGAGCGTGCCGCGGGCACCATCTCCGCCTCGATGCCCCGATTGACCAGCGAATATTCATGCTGGTGCGAAATGAATTGCGCGAGCCCGAGGTTGCGCGCGGTCCAGTTCGCCTCGACAAATTGCCAGGCCGCGACCCCCGAGCAGCCGATATAACGCACCTTGCCCTGGCGGACCAGGTCATCGAGCGTGCGTAGGGTCTCCTCGATGGGCGTGAGCGGGTCGGCGGCGTGCAACTGGTAGAGGTCAATCCAGTCGGTTTTCAGGCGCCTGAGACTCGCCTCGACTGCGGTGATGATGTAGCGGCGCGATGCGCCTTTGAGCTTCCCCGCGTCGTCCATGGCGTGACCGAATTTGGTCGAGACCACGATGTCCTTGCGGCGCGCCCCGAGGGCGTCCCCAAGCACGATTTCGGCCGCTCCGGTTTCGCCGCCGCCGCGCTTGCCGTATGTGTCGGCCGAATCAAAGAAGGTGACGCCCATGTCGAGCGCCTTGTGCACAACGGCGCGGGTCTCGGCGGCGTTGAGCCTGCCGCCGAAATTGTTTCCGCCCAGTCCCACCGCCGAAACCAGCAGTCCGGAATTCCCCAGGTTGCGTTGCTGCATTTCCAAACTCTCCTTTGATGATCTCGAAACGAGTCTAGCGCAGTAGGCGGCATGGCGTGCGCGGGCGGGCGGGCAAAGTTTTCCGATTCGCCGATAATCGGCATTTCGATCACCGCTCACCTGACAGGAACCGCAATCATGGCAACCAATCAGCAGACCCAGGGACGCTACGGCATCGTGGTGGACAAGGATGTCGAAATCCCCATGCGCGATGGCGCGAAGCTCATTGCCAACGTCTACCGCCCAAACGCGCCGGGAAAGTTTCCGGCGCTTACCGCCTGCGGGCCCTATGGCAAGGATGTGCACCTGAAGGATAATTTTCCGAACGCCTACGCCTACATCGAAAAACACCAGCGCGAAATCCTGGAAAACTCCTCGGGCAAATATCTGCAGCACGAAATGCCGGATCTGGAATGCTTCGTGCGCGAAGGCTATGTGGTGGTGCGCGGCGACATCCGCGGCACCGGCAAGACCCCGGGGTTTCAAGATCCCAACTGCCCGACCGAGTACCGCGACGGCTGCGACGTGGTCGAGTGGGCCGCGGCGCAACCCTGGTGCAGCGGCAAGGTCGGCATGGTGGGCATCTCCTACCACGCGGTGGGCCAGTGGATGGTGGCCGCGCAAAAACCTCCGCACCTTGCCTGCATCCTGCCCTGGCACGGCACCGCGGAGTTCTACGACTGCCGCAGCCGCCACGGCGGCATTTTCTGCGATGGCTTCACGCGCGGCTGGTGGGAGCGTCAGAGGGTCTATCAGCATGGCTGCCCCGACAGCCCTTACAAGGACATCTTCAGCGGCGAACGCCACACCGGACCGGCACTTATCCCGCAGGCGGAACGGGACGCCAAGCGCTCCGATTACGTCAACAACATCCTGGCGCATCCGCTGCTCGACGACTGGTACCGCGAGCGCATGCCGCGCTACGAAAATATCGAAGTGCCGTCGCTGGTGGTGGCGAACTGGGGCGGCCTGGCCCTGCATTTGCGCGGCACCATAGAGGCGTTTACCAAGATTGCGTCGAAACAAAAGTGGCTCAAGGTCGAGTCCGGGCCCTACTTCACCACGCCGATGCTGCCCAAGAGCATCGCGCTGCAACTGCGTTTCTTTGACCGCTACCTCAAAGGCATGGAAAACGGTTGGGAAAAGGAACCGCGCGTAGAAGTCTCGATCCGCGGCACCGACGACTCGGTCAAGCGCTGGATTCCCGATACGCAGTGGCCCATGAGCGGCACGCAATGGACGCGCCTGCACCTCGATCTGGCCGCTGCCGCCCTCACCGCGCAGGCGGCCGCCAAGAGCGGCACCGCCAGCTTCGATGCGAGCGGCGAAGGCATCGCCTTTCGCACCGCGCCCCTGGACCGTGAACTGGTTTTCGCCGGGCCGCTGAAACTGCGCCTGTGGATTTCTTCGACCACGCCCGACGCGGATTTTTTCATCACGCTGCGTTCCTACGATCCGCAGGGAAACGAGGCAACCTTCGTAACCGCGATCGAACCCAAATCGCCGGTGTCGCAGGGATGGCTGCGCGCATCGCACCGCAAGACCGACGCGAAGCTCTCTACCGAGTGGTTGCCGTCACACACCCACGACGTCGAGCAACTTCTCAAACCCGGCGAGGTGGTGCAGCTGGATATTCCGGTATGGCCGGCCAGTCTTGCCCTGCCCGCGGGACATTGCCTGGAACTGATTGTCGCCGGCAAGGATTTCGAGCGCCCGCTTCCGGAAGGGGCGCCCAAGGGCGCGCTGCGCGGATCGGGTCTTTATTTGCACAAGGACCCGGTTGACCGGCCGCCTGAACGTTTCGCCGGCACCTATACGCTGCACTCCGGCAATGGACGGGAATGCTACCTGCTGCTGCCGGTGGTCAAGGCCTGACCCTCAGGTCGCTGCCGGCGCTTGATCAAGCCGGCCGCATGCTCAGCGCAGCTTCGCGCGGAAATGATCCCAGGTGCGTTGAAACAGACCCGGCGTCCAGAGCTTCTCCCGGCATAGCGCCAGTTCCTCCGGGTTGAACGCGTACGGCTTGCCTATCTGCATGGCCATGTACTGGCGGTAAGCGTTCTCTTCCAGGTAGTTTGCCAGCACGAAAGCCTCGACAATATCCTTGCCGACTATGGCGGCACCGTGCGACTTCATCAGCGCCGCCGGGCGCTCGCCCAGTGTCGCGGCCAGCTTGTCGGCCATCGGGCGGTTGTTGATCGAGTTGGGCGAATCGAGCACCGGCACCGGATAGAGGAGCGAACCTTGCGCATAGACCGGCTGGTAGCCGGCACCGACCATGGTGAGGAAGGTGGTCCACTTGGAATGCGCGTGCACCACGGCATTCACTTCGGGCCGCGCCCGGTAGACCCCGCAATGCAGGTGACATTCAAGCGGCGGGTTGGCCCTGCCTTCGATCAGCTTGCCCTCCAGATCGATGGCGCAGATGTCATCGACCGTCAGCGCGCTGCGCTGACACGAGCCGATGTTGATGAGAACGCGGTTCTCCCCCGCACGCGCGCTGACATGGCCGTTGTAGTCGATGATGTCGGCCTGCTCCAGCATGCGCACGCAGTCGACGATCTGTTGCTTCAGTGCCGCTTCCGGCATCTGCCCGCTCTCCATTGACAACTGCGCGCTCATTGGGCCGTGGCCGCGGCGGGCACGCCTTGCGCGACGAACTTCGCGAGCCAACGCTTGCGTTTATGCAGATTCTGATGCCAGGCGGCCTCGATCTCGGGGATGGTCGACGATTTCACCGCCGGCGCGGCCAGCAACGCGTCGCGCCAGGCGAGCAGATGCGGAAACCTCTCGATGAGGCCCAGCGGCCGCAGCCGGTCCATGAAGGTGTAGCGCTGCAGAAAAGGCGCGTAAGCCGCATCGACCAGCGACAACTTCGGCCCGTTGAAATAGGGGCCGGCGTTGCCGCGTTCGGCGAGCGCCGCCTCGATCTTGCCGAAGGGAGCGGGGATTTTGGCGATGCGTGCGACAAACTCCTCCTCGGAGTCGGCATATGCCGCCCCGGTCACGGCGCTGGAAAAGGTGGTCACGTAATCGGTCCAGGCGCGGTTGCGCGCCCGCGCGATCGCATCCGCGGGATGCAGGCGGGGCGGCACGGTTTCGTCCAGGTATTCGGCGATGGCATTCGATTCGAACAGCGCGTGCTTGCCGTCGATCTGCAGCACCGGCACCTTGGCATGCGGCGAGATGGCGAGGAACCATTCGGGCCGCTGGTCGGGATCGATGTAGTTGATTTCGTAAGGGATCTGTTTTTCGCGCAGCACGATCGCCGCGCGCTGCACCCAGGGACAGGTGGTGAAACTGCAAAGCATTAACCGGGATGCCATGAACACCTCCTTTGATGAACCGTTGCCGCGTGGCCGGGAACTTCCGCTCCGGCCGGTTACCGAGGGGCGATGCTGGCACAGGGCGACCGACCTTGCAATCGATCGAGGTCCAGGTGCCGGCAATCAATATGCGCTTACCACCTGACCTGGCTGCGCCACAGATCCCAGGCGCGCATTCCGGCGCCCTGATTGACGACATCGGCGAGCCTGCCCTCTTCCTCGTCGAGCGCCGCCAGCGGCATGCCGCCGCTCAGCGCCAGGGCCATGTGCTGAATGCGCGCGTTCACTTCGGTGTAGACGGCGCGAAACACCGCCGTCTGCAATGTCGGGCCGCAGGCCACGCTGCCATGGGCGCGCATCAGGACAATATCGTTGCTGCCCATTACCTCGATCAGCGCAACACCCTTCTCGGCGTTGCCGACCAGCATGTCGGTGGCGCCGAATTTTTCGGCGATGTCGAATACCGGCACACCCGCCGCAATGAAACCCGCATTGTGGAACATTGCCCGCATCGGCACGCCCACCAGGCCGAAGGGCACCACCGAGGGCGAGTGGCTGTGCACCACGGACATCACCTCCGGCCGCGCTTTGTAGATCTCACCGTGAATAAAACGCTCGAGAAAGCTGCCGCGTCCGTTGGCATTGACCGGGTTGCTGTCCAGGTCGTACTCGATGATGTCCTCGGGGGTGACGCGCGCCGGCGAGATCGAGCGCGCCATGAGATAGCGCTCGGGCGCCGCCGGGTGCCGTTGCGACACGTGGCCGAAGGCGTCGACCACGCCCTGGGCGGCCAGGATGCGGCTCGCCGCGGCAAGATCCGCCAGGGTTTCCGCGCTGACCGGCCCGCCGGTCGTTGGTACTTTATTGTTCATGGGGACTCTTTAAATGACAACCTTGGTCATCATCCCTTGCGGAAAGATTTCCTCGGGTTTGAACTGCCGGTGCGCGATGCCCTGCTGATAGGTATACAGCGCCATCTGCTCCCAGGTGGCGCGGTTTTCCTCGATGCCGTAGGGGACGGATCGCCGCCGAAAAGATCGCGCATCTTCCTCGCGTAGGTCGGCATCCACGCCAGCGGGTAGCGCGACACCGCCGGGTCGAACAGGCGCTCGATGCTGCGCCGCTTGGATTCCTGGAATGCGTTGTAGAGATTGCGCGCCACCCAGGGGTGCTCCTCAACCAGCGCTTTTTTCATCGCGATGATGTGCATGATCGGCCAGACCTGCGTCCTGGCAAAATATTTCTCTTCCATCTCCAGGTAGTCGGGGAACAGGCGCGCCACGTCGGGATGCCCCTGAAGAAAGCAATCCGGCGGCCGCGCGATGATGGCGCAGTCGATCTCGCCCGAGGCCAGCATCTGGCTGAGCGACTTGTCGGCGACACGGGTCAGTTTCAGGCCCTTGGGGAGATTGAGTTCGACTTTCTCCTCGCGGCCGGGCGAATTCGCGCCCGCCTGATACCAATCCACGTCGGTGAGCTTCACGCCCTTGTCGTTGTGCATCCAGCCGCGCATGTAGACCGCGGCCGAATGCGCCCACTCGGGCGAGCCGACCTTCTTGCCCTTGAGGTCCTTTACGCTCTTGATCCTGCTCTTGCGGTTGACGTAGAAGGAACTGAAACGGAACAGGCGCGAGCAGATGACGGGAAGTCCGATGATGTCGCTGTCCTTGCGCGTCACCTGCGTGGTGAATTTCGCGAAGGACAATTCCGAGAGATCGAACTCGCGATTCGTGGTAAAGCGCGCGAAACACTCATGATGTCCAAGCGTCATCCAGTTGAGCTCGATACCCTCGGGCTTGACCAGGCCCATGCGCAGATCGCGGAAGTGATCGTAGTCCGTGGTCGCGATGGAAAGATTGAGTTGTGACATGATTTTCCGGTGACGGATTTTTATGATTCGCGGCGCTGTGCGGCTGCGCGTCAGGTCGCGCCGGACTTTAGCATCTTCACGAATATTTCATCCTGTACGCGGCTGCATGACGACGCGTCCCCCATGCGGGCCGGCACAAGCGTCGCTCGACAAACCCGAGCATTCGCGTATAATTCGTTTGTGCAATGCAGCATGTAGAGGGAAATAAGCAGTAAGTACATGATTTGCAAAGCAGCGACTCATCGTATCTGACCTATTTCCTGACCTCTCCTTTTTCGATCGGCGTTGGCAGCAGTTTCTGGTTGGCGCCGGTGAATATCTGGATTCGCTCCCGGCCCTGATAGGGTCGCGCGGATCTTTTTGCCCGGACGTCTGACAGGTGGTCGCCCAGGTGTAGACCGCCGTCGCAAAAATCTCGCGCCGGCTGTCAGAAGCAGCGCGGCGAGCTTTTGGCCGCGCGGTCCCAGGCGCGCGGCCCCGGGGAAACGTTGCGGCATCACAGTGGCGATAGCGCCACAGAAAAAGGAAATGCAATGAGTTTCAGTTCACTTGGCCTGCACGCGCTGGTTCTCAAGGCGGTCGAGGCCGCCGGCTACACCGAACCCACGCTGGTCCAGGCGCAATCGATTCCGGCGGCTCTGGCCGGCGATGATCTGCTGGTCTCCTCACAGACCGGCAGCGGCAAGACCGCGGCCTTCATGCTGCCTTGCCTGCATCGCCTGGCCGCCGGCGCCAACGCGCGAGCGCCGCGCATCCTGGTGCTCACGCCGACGCGCGAACTCGCCGCGCAGGTGACGCGCGCCGCGGACATCTACGGCAAGACCCTCAGGCACTTGCGCTATATCAGCATCGTCGGCGGCACGCCGATGCATCTGGAAACGCGCCTGCTGCGGGTCGGCGTCGACGTCGTCGTTGCCACGCCCGGGCGGCTGCTCGACCATTTGAATCGCCGCAGCCTCGATTTGTCGCGCCTCGAAGTGCTGGTGCTCGATGAAGCCGACCGCATGCTTGACATGGGTTTCATCGAGGACATCGAGACCATCATCGGCCATACGCCGGCAACGCGCCAGACCTTGCTGTTTTCGGCCACACTGGAAGGCGTGGTGGGCAATCTCGCGCAGCGCGTGACCCGCAACGCAAAACGCATTCAAATCGCTCCCACCCGCGCGGAGCAACCCCGCATCGAGCAGAAACTGATGTATGCCGACAGCAAGAGCCACAAATCGCGCTTGCTCGACTCCCTGCTGCGCGACCCTGCGATGCAGCAGGCACTGGTGTTCACCGCGACCAAGCGCGCCGCCGATGAGCTGTCCACGAACCTGCGTATCGAGGGTTTTTCGTGCCAGGCCCTGCACGGCGACATGAACCAGGGCGCACGCAATCGCACCCTGCAGGCGATGCGCCAGGGCCGCGTCAAGGTGCTGATCGCAACCGATGTCGCGGCACGGGGACTGGATGTGCCCGGCATCAGCCACGTCATCAACTACGACTTGCCGCGCCAGGGGGAGGATTACGTGCACCGCATCGGCCGCACCGGCCGGGCCGGCCGCGAAGGCTTCGCGATCAGTTTCGCCAACCATGACGAGGGGCGGCTGGTGCGCGACATCGAACGCTACACGACGCAGCAGATCGCGGTCGGCGTTATCGCCGGTCTGGAGCCCAAGCTCAAGGCGGCGCCGCGGCACGCGGCGCCCAAAGGCGCCAGATCGGGCGGCAATCGCCCGTATGACTCGCGGGGCGCGGGACGCACCTTCAGCAGCCCGGACAAGCCCCGATCCGGATTCGGCAAACGGCCGTCACGCGAGCAATATTCGCAGACACGCCGCGCTGCATCCAGCTAAAGCCTGCCTGGCACGCCACCCCGGCAGGGTGGCGCAGCGGTTTTCAAAACCCTTTCAGAGCAGTTCCGGGTCCGCGCGCCGCGGCTGGTCTGCAATCGCGTGGCCTGCCGCCGCGATCATTGCCTTGCGGCTTTGCGGTGACTCCAGGCTGATGCGCCCCAGCGCGCCGCTGCGGTAATCCTGCAGCAGGATCAATGCCGCTTTCAGATAGTTGGTCTGGCCGCCCTTGACGCGAAACCCACGCTTAGCCGCTATCGCCTCGATCAGCGCCGGACCGTCCAGCCCGGCGGGTTGGCAGTCGTAACGCGCCGCAAGCAGCTCGGGATAGCGCGACAACAAGGTCTCCGCGAGAAAGCTCGCGACCTCTTCGTCGATATAGGCGTTCTCCCCGATGGCATGGCTGGCGGCGAGCATCAGACCGTCGGACGGGTACTCGATTTTCGGCCACATCAGCCCCGGCGTATCGGTGAGATCCATGCGCGCGTTGAGCTGATGGCGGCTCTGCTGCCTGGTGATCGCCGGCTGGTCGCCGGTCTTCGCGACGCGGCGCTTGAGCAGCGCGTTGATAAGCGTCGACTTGCCCACGTTGGGAATACCCATCACCATGAGGCGCACCGGCTTATCCGGGCGATCGCGATGCGGCGCGAGTGCCGCCGCCTGCGCCGGGATCTTGGCCACGTCGGCAGCGCGCTTGCAGGAAACCGCCATGGCCTTGACGCCGTCCTCGGCGTCAAACTCGCGCAGCCAGGCCGCGGTCACCGCCGGATCCGCGAGGTCCGCCTTATTGAGGATCTTCAGGCAGGGACGCTGGCGGTGCCGGCGCAGTTCCGCGATCATCGGATTGCTGCTGGCCCCGGGCAGCCGCGCATCGAGAACCTCGATGACCACATCTGTCCTGGCCATGGTCTCGGCGGCTTTCTTGCGCGCCGTGGCCATATGGCCGGGAAACCATCCTATGGACACCAGGATCCGTGTTTCAGGTGCTCAGGGCGGGCCGCGCCGCTGCGGGCGATGGCGGAACTTTTTCCCTGGTCGCCTGGCGTTTTCACCCCCCGCAGGTCTGGGCTGACCGGCGGGAGCATTGCCGGGCGGACGCGCGGCTTGCCCCTGCTGCGGCCTATCCCGGTTGCCGGAGGCCAGCATGATCTCAAGTTCATTGAGTTCATCCCATTGCTCGTCGGTACGCTGTCCGTCGGGAATGGCCAGCAGTTCCTGGAGACGGCGGCGCGGGTTTGCGGGTTCGGTGGTTTGCGGATCGTTCATAAGCTCATTATCTCATTGTCAGCGGGAGTTTTCCCGGCGCATGCATTGCCCGCTTTCGGCGGCGACACAGGCTGAGCGGGGAGCGGCAGGTGACAGGACGGCCAAGCATCAAGCCGCCACCAGCACCTGCGGCTTGGAGGAATACCAGAAGGTCACCGCGCTCGCCGCCAGCAGCAAAGGCACGGCGCAGAGATTGACCCACATCCAGCCGAAATAATGGACCAGGGCTCCCGAGGAAAGCGACAGCAGCGCTACAAAGCTCGATGCGATGAAATTGGTCGCGCCCTGCGTATGGTCGCGCTCGGCCGGGGTATAGGCATAGGTGGTCAGCGTGGTCGCCGCGGTGAAACTCAGGCACCAGCCCAGGCCCAGCAATACATTGGCAAGCCAGAACTCCATGACACCATGGCCCGAGAGCGCCACCACCACGCATATCAACTGCAGCAGAATACCGGCGTGGATCATGCGCACCTCGCCGAAACGGTCGACCAGTTGCCCGGCGAAAAATCCCGGCGCGAACATGGCAAAGATGTGCCATTCAATCACCAGAGCCGTATCGTCGAACTGGTGGTGCTCATGAAGCATGGCAATCGGTGTTGCGGTCATGAGCAGGGTCATTGCCCCCTGGGCGATCGTCGCCGCCACTGTCGCGGCAATGAACACCGGCTGCGCGATGATCTCCCGCAGCGGACGCCGCGGCCCCTCGCGCTCGGCACGCGTCTGCCGCGGAATATCGAGGGTCATCAGCACCACCGCCGACAACAGGCAAATAGCCACCAGCAGGAAATAACCGCCCGCGAAGGGCGTGGAAGCAATCAAATCCTTGCCGATTTTCGCGGTTTCCGGCCCGGCAAAAGCGGCAACCACCCCGCCGGCCAGCACCAGGGATACCGCGCGACTGCGGTATTCAGGCGCGGCCACGTCGGTGGCGGCAAAGCGAAAAAGTTGCGCGAATCCCGCGAACACACCGAACAGGAATGCGCCCAGCGAAAACAGCCACAGATCGGCCTGGAATACCGCATGGGCGCAGAGCGCCCCGCCCGCCGCGCCGCAAAGCGCGCCCACCACGAATCCCCCGCGGCGCCCGAGGCGGCGCATCGCCATCGCGGCAGGAATGCTGGCAAGGGCCGTACCGACCACCACCAGCGATGTCGGCAAGGTGGCCAGGCCTTTTTCCACGGCGAGTCCATAGGCAACCAGAGGCGCGGTCGCGATCAGGAGCGAGCGACCGGTGCCAAACAGCATCTGGCAGGTGGCGAGAATGAAAACGTTTCTGCGGTCAGGGGTCATTGTGTGCTTGAAAAGCTTGCCCGCGGCAACATACCGCAGTTTTTGCTATTTCAATTCCGGTATAGGAATATCGTGGTTCTGCTCGCCGAACGGGACCTGGGTTCAAGTACGGGAATTAAGCCCATTCAAGAAACGCCGCGCGCTTGGCGGCGTCATATCCCGGTCACAGACCTGCCTCTCAGGCGCGAGCGAAGCGGGGCATCACTCCGCTTGGATCCCAGCCGCCTTGACCAGCTTGCCCATGACGGCAAGGTTGCTCTTGATCATCGCGGCAAATGCATCGGGAGTGTTGGTACTCGCGATAAATCCGATGTTGGCGGCCTTGCCGCGCACATCGGGCGAATTCATGATCCGCACGATTTCCGAGTTCAGCCGCTGCACGATGGCGGCGGGCATGCCTGCCGGCCCGAGATAACCCATCCAGCCCGGCGGTACCTCGTAGCCGGGCAACTGCTCCGCCACCGTCGAGATGTCCGGAATCAGCGGGTAGCGGCTGGCGTTGTTGACGGCGATCATCTTGAGTTTTCCCGACTTCAGAAAAGGGCTGATTGTGGCAAGAATCGAAAATCCCACCTGAATCTGCCCGGTGATGGTATCGGTAATCACGGGCGGTCCGCCCTTGTAGGGCACATGCACCCAATCGATGCCCGTCATCATGCGGATCACCTCGGCCGACAGGTGGTGGTTGGTGCCGATGCCGGAAGTTCCATAGGAAATCTTGCCCGGATTCTTTTTCGCGTACTCGATTACGTCGCGCATGCTGTTAAAGGGTGAATTGGCCGGCGCGATGATCACCAGCACGGTGTCTGCCACTTTTGCGATCGGCGTGAAACTCTTGATTGCATCGTAGGAATGATTTTTCACCAGAAACTGGCGGCCGACGATATTGGCAGCCGCGGCGAGCATGATGGTATAGCCATCGGGCGCGGCGCGCGTCACCATTTCCGCGCCCACCGCGCCGCCCGCGCCGGCCTGTGCCTCGACGATAAAAGGCTGTCCCAGCGATTCGGTGAGGCCCTGCGCCACCAGCCGCGCGACCACATCGGCGCCGCCGGCGATGGTCATGATGGTGCGCACCGGTTTGGCGGGGTACTGCTGCGCGTGGGCCGCGTGCGCGGCAGTCAATGCGATCAGCACGGCAATGCTGAGTTTCTTCATCGTCTACTCCTGTTTATTGATACCGGCGCTTACTTCGAATCCGCCCCCGAGGCCTTCACCACGGCACGAAATTTCGGCCAGTCGGTTTTGACAATGGCGCGGAACTGCTCGATGGTGCTGCTGGTGGGGTCCAGGCCGATCCTGGTGATGCCGTCGGCGACCTCCCTGGTGGCCATGGCCTTGCCTACTTCGTTATTCAGCCGCCGCAGCACCGGATCGGGAGTCCCCGCGGGCGCCACCAGGCCAAGCCAGGAGTCCACCTGGTAATCGGGCATGCCGGCCTCGATGGCCGTGGGCACGTCGGGCAGTTCCTTGCGCCGCACCGTGCTTGTCACCAACAGCGGTACCGCCTTGTTGGCCGATACCAGTGGACCGATGGTCGGCAGGGCATCGACCAGCATCTGCACGCTGCCGCCGAGAAAGGCGGCCGCTGCGTCCGCGGAACCCTTGAAAGTGACGCCGACGATGTTCACCCCCGCCTGGGATTTGAACATTTCGGAAAGGACGTGCGGCGGACTGCCGGGGGTGGACGATCCATAGTTGAGCTTGCCCGGCTGTGCCTTGGCGAGCGCGAGAAACTCCTTCAAATTGCGCGCCGGCAGGCTCGTATGCGAAACCACGACGAATGAAACCTTGGCGAACGTACTGATCGGATCGAACGATGTAATCGGATCGAACGCGGCCTTGGGGAACAGCGCCTTGGAAAACAGCAGCGACCCCAGCGTACCCACCGCGAGCGTGTAGCCATCAGCCGGAGCCCTCGCCGCCGCCTCCATCGCGGTTGACGCGCCTGCCCCCGGGCGGTTTTCCACAATCACGGGCTGGCCCAGGCTCTCGGACAATTTCGGCGCCAGCACCCGAATGGCGATATCCGGCGTGCCCGCCGCAGCGAACCCGATGATCACGCGAATCGGCTTTTGCGGCCACGCCTGCGCATGCGCCGGGCCTGCGGTCAGGGACATAAGCACCGCGCCGAGCGCGAGCAGACCGACGGGCAAGCGCGAAACCTGGCGAATCGTTTCTATCAATCCCGACATTTCCTTCTCCTTGAACCTGAAAAGTGAATCAGTGGATACTCTCCTGCCACGCCCGCAAGCAAGGTTTCGACAATCTTGTAACAGTCTGTAACAGTCTCTGCGCTGGTGGCGTGAACAGTGAGGCTACAAGAATGCGTGCCCGCCGTCCATGGCATTTCGAGCGCTTTCCGTGGCAACATCTTGAAGCGCGGGGATAATTGTCGAGTGGCACGGTCGGCATTGCGCCGGTCCGTCGCGCGTTTCGCGGGCGCGGGGCATGATTCCGCATAGACCTGGGGCGCCTAATCGCGTAATCTGTCGGGCCAAGGAGGGCTTTTCCCTCTACTGGAAGGATAGTGTTATGAGCTTGTTACCGACTATGCACAAGGATTGGAAACCGTTTTTGTTGGGGGTAGTCGCAGGAGCAGTGATTTTTGTCTGGACAGGGTTTGACGGACTGGGATGGAAAACCAACAGTGCCGCGGAAACGCTCGCAAAGCGTCAGGCCGACACCGCGGTCGTCGCCGCGTATGCCCGCGTTTGCAGCGCCCAATTCAATGCGGCCAAGGATCTCCCCGCACGACTCGAGACGTTGAAAAAAGCCGAGCGCTGGTCGCGCGGCGACGTGGTGGCCAAGACCGGGTTTGCCACGATGTTCGGCGAAAAGGAACCGACTCAGGGCGTAGCACAGGCCTGCGCCGATATACTGATCCCCGAAAAAAATTAGCGAAAACAGGGGGCGCTAACATCGTGCCCCCGGAGTGCCTGACGATAGGGCGTGATTTCGCGACGTGGTTCCGTGCATCATCAAGACAGCGGCCCAGCATCAGCAGGCGCTCAATGAAATCGAGCGCCTGAGCGCGGCCGCGCCTCCTCGGCGCTCCCCTGCGGCGGACCGGCTCGAACTGCTGGTCAAGCTCGTCCGGGACCATGAAGAAGCCGTACTCGCGCGCGCATGCCCTGATCCGCTTGCGGCGATCCGCGTGCGCATGCAGGAGCGGGGATTGCGGCAGAAGGATCTTGCGGTGTTGCTCGGCGGCAGGAACCGGGTCTCGGAAGTCCTCGCCGGAAAGCGCTCGCTCACCGTCGCCATGATTCGCTCGCTCAGCCAGCGGCTCGATATACCTGCGGAACTGCTGATCCGCGAGCCCGGAAATCCCCGCGCCGCGGTGGCGCGAGGAATACAACAAGCAGGAAAACGCCGCGCTGCGAAAACGCGCGCTATCAATCCAGCTTGATGCCTGAGGCCTTGACGATCGGCCCCCACTTCGCCAGACCCTGCCTCACCTGTTCGCCCACTTCCTCGGGCGTGGCGTGCACCAGCGGGTTCTGGCCGCCCTCCTGATTTTTCTGCCGGAACTCGGCATTGTTCAGCACTTTAGCGAGTTCGCCGTTGAGGCGCCGGATGATCGCATCGGGCGTGCCGGCGGGGGCGAACCAGGCGGTCCAGCTCGGCGCTTCGAGCTGCGGGTAACCCGCTTCGCGAATGGTGGGAACATCAGGGAACTGCACCGCGCGCGTCGGGCCGGTGGTCACGATCGGCACCACCTTGCCGGTCTTCACCAGTCCCACGTAAAGCGGAATGCCATCTATGGTGCCGTCAAGGTCTCCGGCAAGCAACGCCTGGATCATCGGCGGGCCGCCCTTGTAGGGCACGTAGGTCATGCTTACGCCCGCTTCCTTGCGCAGCATTACCGTCAGCAACTGGGTGAACGCGGTGGAGGCGCCGATGTTCATCTTGCCGGGGTTGGCACGGGCATGGGCAATCATGTCAGCGAGCGTGCGGTAGGGCGCCTTGGCCGGCGCCACGATGATGTAGGAACTGCGGTTGATCTGGCCGACGGGGACGAAATCCTTTATCGGATCGTAGGGAATTTTCTGGTAGATCGCGGGCACCAGCGTCATGGTGGTGTCGAGCGCCATGAACAGCGTGTAACCGTCGGGCGGCGCCTTGGCCGCGAGTTCGGCCGACACAATAGTGTTGCCGCCGGGACGATTCTCCACCACGAAAGGCTGCCCCATGTTTTCCGCGAGACGCTGCCCTACCGCGCGCGCGGTGAGATCGATCGATGCTCCGGGTGTAAATGACACAATGACGCGGACTGGTTTCGCCGGCCAGGATTGCGCCTGCGCCACAGGCTGAAGGGCGAGGAAGAAAGATGCCAAGATCAATCGAGCTTTCATGATGGTGATCCCCTTGTGTTATCGAGGTTTGAGCGGTGCCGTTCAGTGGTTTTCCATTTTCGGTATCTGATCATCCAGCGTCCAGGGCGAGCCGGGGGACCGATCCTTCCAGGTCATCGGCTCCCAACTGTCGTCGAAGCGGTCCATGTCAGTGAAGAATTCGACCTCGCCGCCGCAAGGATTGTCAAAATGCCAGAACATGTGGCAACCCAGGGGCTGGCGCCCCGGTCCCCAAGTGGGCTTCCAGCCGCGTTCCTGCATATACGGGCCCGAGGACATGACGTCATCGAACCCTTTCATCTCGAAGGCAATGTGATCAAATTTTACGGGAATCTTGCGAATCCACATCAACAGCAGCGAGTGATGGTCCGCGATCCCCGGCACCCGCATGAATTTGCCCAGATAGCCCGCCGCATCGGTAAGCTTGAAACCCACCCGATTGAGATAAAAGTCACATGCCTTGTCGCCGCCTTCGGGCCGGATCAGGTACACGGCATGCGCCAGGCGCAAGGGTTGGGGCTTGGGGATTTTCTCGAAGCGGCGGTTCAAGCGGCGCGTGCTGCCAAAGCCGTTTTGCGCGTGCGGTTCGATTTTTGCCTCCTGGGGCTTCGACGGCGCAAAAGCAATCGCAAAGCCGGATTCGTCCCGCGTGTGCAGCGTGCCGTCGGGA
>Ga0209343_10004168_pt1 | contig 17898 bp, 15 predicted proteins | sample RifCSPlowO2_02_FD_184026 | JGI IMG/M metagenome (GOLD analysis project Ga0209343, IMG submission 184026) | Groundwater microbial communities from Rifle, Colorado - Rifle CSP2_plank lowO2_0.2 (SPAdes) (version 2) | ecosystem: Environmental > Aquatic > Deep subsurface > Groundwater | place... | reverse complement strand
CAGGACTTGATAAGGGAATAACCATTACCTGCGTCCTGCGCCTAACCGGGGACCATTTCTCGCGGCAACGCGGCTCGCGATGAAACGGGAACAGACCCTAGCCTCAGGCCAGCTCGCTGCGCAGTTGTCGAGCCGCCGCCACCATGTTCACCAGCGCCGCCTCGGTTTCTGGCCAGGCGCGGGTTTTCAGGCCGCAATCGGGGTTGACCCACAGCCGCGCAACGGGGATGCGCTCGGCGGCCTTGCGCAGCAGCTTGAGCATCTCGCGGCTGTCCGGCACCCGCGGCGAGTGGATGTCGTAGACCCCAGGGCCGATGTCATTGGGGTAGTCGAAGGCCTCGAACGCCTCCAGCAACTCCATGTCCGAGCGCGAGGTTTCGATGGTGATGACATCGGCATCCATGGCCGCGATCGACTCGATCACGTCGTTGAACTCGCTGTAGCACATATGGGTGTGGATCTGAGTCTCGTCGCGCACGCCCGAGGCGCACAGGCGGAACGCCTCGCTGGCCCAGTTCAGGTAGCCCTGCCACTGCGCCCGACGCAGCGGCAAGCCTTCGCGGAAAGCCGCCTCATCGATCTGGATGATCTTGATCCCGGCGGCCTCCAGGTCCTGCACCTCGTCGCGGATCGCCAGGGCCAACTGGCGCGCCTGCTGCTCACGGGAAATATCGTCGCGCGGGAAGGACCACATCAGCATGGTCACCGGCCCGGTGAGCATGCCCTTCATAACCTTATTCGTCAGGCTCTGGGCGTAGCTGATCCACTCCACGGTCATCGCCTTGGGCCGGCTCAGGTCACCAAAGATCACCGCGGGTTTCACGCAACGCGAGCCATAGCTCTGCACCCAGCCGAAGCGGGTAAAGGCGTAGCCGTCGAGCTGCTCGGCGAAGTATTCAACCATGTCGTTGCGCTCGGCCTCGCCGTGTACCAGCACATCCAGGCCAAGGTTTTCCTGCAGCTGTACGGCGTGACGGATCTCGCTGTGCATGGCCTCGGTGTAGTCGGCCAGGCCCAGCTTGCCGGCCTTGAACGACTGGCGGGCCAGGCGAATGGCCGCGGTCTGCGGAAAGGAGCCGATGGTGGTGGTCGGCAAGGCCGGCAACTGCAGGCGCGCCTGTTGCTGCTCGATGCGCTGGGCAAACGCCGACTGGCGTTGACTGTCGGCAGGCGTAATCGCCGCCAGACGGGCCTGTACCGCCGGCTTATGGATACGCGGCGAGTGCGTTCGGCTGAACTGCAGGTTGCTGCTGTAGGCCAGTGCCGCCTGCACCTCGGTCGCCGTCGGCTGATTGATGGCCTGGGTCAGCACGGCAACCTCGGCGCACTTTTGCACGGCAAAGGCCAGCCAACTACGCAGCTCGGCATCCAGTTGTTCTTCGCGCTCCAGATCCACCGGGCAGTGCAGCAACGAGCAGGACGGCGCCAGCCACAAGCGCTCGGCAAACCGGCCATAGGCGTCCTGGGCCTGAGCCAGGGCGGCGGCCAGGTCGGTACGCCAGACGTTGCGACCATCGACCAGGCCAAGCGACAGCACCTTGTAATTGGGCAGGCGATCGAGCAGCAGCGGCAGTTGCTCAGGCGCACGCACCAGGTCCACATGCAGGCCGTCCACCGGCAGATTGACCACCAGCCCGAGGTTGTCCTGCAGGCCGCCAAAGTAGCTGGCCAGGAGCTTTTTCAGCGGCGCGTGTTGCAACAGGTTGTAGGCGCGCTCGAAGGCATTCTTCCAGTCCTGGGGCAAGTCCAGCACCAGGATCGGCTCATCGATCTGCACCCACTCCACGCCCTGGGCGGCCAGGCGCCCGAGGATCTCGGCATACACCGGCAGCAGCCGTTCGAGCAGTTCCAGCTTGTCGAAGGCCTCGCCCTTGACCTTGCCCAGCCACAGGTAAGTCAGCGGGCCGATCAGCACCGGCTTGACCTTATGGCCGAGGCTATGGGCCTCATCGACCTCCTCAAACAACTGCTCCCAGCTCAGCTGAAATTGCTGCTCGGCACTGAACTCCGGGACCAGGTAGTGATAGTTGCTGTCGAACCACTTGGTTAGCTCCTGGGCCGAGGCCGACGGGCCGTGGGCAGCGCCGCAGCACGTAGCATGGCTGACCCCACGGGCCATGCCGAACAGGGTCTGCAAGGTCGGCGCGCCGTGCTCGGGGCGAAAGCGCGCGGGGATCACGCCGAAGGTCAGCGAGTGGGTCAGCACCTGGTCGTACCAGGCGAAATCGCCGACCGGCAATAGCTCGATGCCGGCGTCTTTCTGCAACTGCCAGTGGGCGGCGCGCAACTGGCGGCCAACGGCCTGCAGGCCGGCCTCATCCAGCTCGCCTTTCCAGTGAGCCTCCAGGGCTTTTTTCAATTCACGGTCACGACCGATACGCGGGAAACCAAGGGAATGGGCCAGGGCCATGTCAGAACGCTCCATAGGATCAATAAGATGGAAGCCATTCTCGACAAGCACCACGAATGAGACAAACTCAATCTATTCGCCTTGATCTACAGAATTACTCATGTTCTGCTACCCCACCGCCTGTAGGAACCAGCGTGCTGGCGATGCTTTAGAGACGCTGATCGCCAGCACGCTGGCGCCTACGTAACGCCAATCTGCGCGAACGCCTGGAGGCCGCCATGCTCGAATTACGTCACTTGAAAACCCTGCATGCCCTGCGCGAAACCGACAGCCTGGTGCTGGCCGCCGAGCGCCTGCACCTGACCCAGTCGGCACTCTCGCACCAGTTCAAGGAGCTGGAGGAGCGCCTCGGCCTGTCGCTGTTTATGCGCAAGACCAAGCCGGTGCGCTTCACCAGCGCCGGCCTGCGCCTGTTGCAACTGGCCGACAGCCTGCTGCCACAACTGCGCAGCGCCGAACGGGACATGGCGCGCCTGGCCGGTGGCACCGCCGGGCGCCTGCATATGGCGATTGAATGCCACAGCTGCTTCCAGTGGCTGATGCCGACCATCGACCAGTTTCGCGATGCCTGGCCCGAGGTCGAGCTGGACCTGGCCTCGGGGTTTTCCTTCGCCCCACTGCCGGCCCTGGCGCGCGGCGACCTGGACCTGGTGGTGACCTCCGACCCAATTGAAATGGCCGGCATCACCTATGTGCCACTGTTCACCTACGAGGCCCTGCTGGCGGTGGCCAACCAGCACCCGCTGGCGAGCAAGGGAGTTATCCAGCCTGAAGACCTGGCCAGCGAGATTCTGATCACCTACCCGGTGGAGCGCGACCGCCTGGATATTTTCACCCGCTTTCTCGAACCGGCCGACGTCGAGCCGGCCCAGGTGCGCACCTCGGAACTGACGGTGATGATGATGCAGTTGGTGGCCAGCGGCCGTGGCGTGTGCGGCCTGCCCAACTGGGCGCTGCACGAATACAGCTCGCGCGGTTACGTCACGGCCAAGCGCCTGGGCGACAAGGGCCTGTTCGCCACCCTGTTCGCCGGGGTGCGCAGCGACATGCTGGATGCGCCCTTTATGCGCGACTTTCTGCTGACCGCCAAGGACACCTCGTTCGCCAATCTGGAAGGGGTTAGCGTGGCGCGCGGCTGACTTGAGATGCGTAGGCGCCAGCATGCTGGCGCCTGCAAATCGCGTGGCTTAACCCGGTTTTCAGGGTTAATTCTGCGCGGAGCAATAGTGCCCCACGCAGCAACCGGCCTATAGTGCGCACAGGTCAGCAGGGCTGCTGACCGCCCCCCTTTTACCCGCAAGGAACTCCGATGAAACGCGCGTTTTGTGCTCTGGCCCTCCCCCTGATGTTGTTGGCCGCGGACGCCTCCGCCGCGACCTTTCGCTGCGGCAGCAAGCTGGTCAGCGACGGTGATCGCGCCAGCGAAGTCGAGAACAAATGTGGCGCGCCGGTTAACCGCAGCATGGTCGGTTATACCGAGACCCCCAACGGCAACATCGGCCTGCAGGTCGAGGAATGGGTCTACGGCCCTACCAACGGCATGACCTACTACCTGCGCTTCGAAGGCGGCCGCCTGACCTCGGTGGAAAGCAAGCGCCAGTAAGACTCGCCTGGCCATGGTCGTTTGCAACCCTGCCCACCGCCAATTGTAGGCGCCAGCTTGCTGGCGCTCAGCCGCCTGGCGATCAACCGCTAGCCCGGATGCCGTCCGACTTGCGCCGCCGCGACGCTCAGCTCGCGGCCCTGGCCCCCCGACTCAGCTCAATCGCCACCCGCAAGCCACCCAAGGGACTGTCCTGCAATTGCAGGCTGCCGCCCCAGGCCTCGACGCTGTCGCGCACCACCCCCAGGCCCAGGCCATGGCCGGCCACCTGCTCATCCAGACGGGTGCCGCGTTCCAGCACGGCGTCGCGCTGGGCAACGGCAATCCCCGGCCCATCATCGTCCACCCACAGGCAATAGCGCCCGTCGGCCAGGCTGATCTGCAGTTGCACGCGGCTGGCCGCCCATTTGCAGGCGTTGTCCAGCAGGTTGCCGAGCACTTCCAGCAGGTCCTCACGATCCCATGGCAGGCGCAAGCCCGGTGGGGCCTGCCAGCTCAGTTGCAGGTCGCGGGGATGGATCAGCGCCAGGGTGCTGAACAGCCCCGGCAACTCGGCGGCGCATTCGAACTGCGCACCGGGCAGCACCTCATCAGACAAGCGCGCCCGCGCCAGCTCGCGGGCCAGGCGCTGATTGATCTGCGCCAGTTGCTCGCGCAGGGTCGTCTGCAACTCGGGATGGGCATTCAGCTCCGCGCGCCCGGCCAGGCTGAGCAGCACCGCCAGCGGGGTTTTCAGGGCATGGCCGAGGTTACCGAGGGCGTGCCGCGAGCGGGTCAGGGTGTCGCTGGTATGGCGCAGCAGATGGTTGATCTGCGCCACCAACGGCTCCAGCTCCTCGGGCACCTGGGTCTCCAGTTGCGCGCGCTGGCCGTCCTGCAACTGGGCGATCTGCTGGCGCGCCTGCTCCAGCGGGCGCAAGGCGTTGCGCACGGTCAGGCGCTGCAGGAATAACACCAGCAACAACGCCGCCAGGCCCAGGCCCAGGCCGATGTATTGCACCTGGCGAAAGCTGCTCAGCAGCGGGCTGTAGTCTTCTGCCACGGTGATCGACAGCGGCTGGCCAAAGCGCCGGTAATCCGCGCGCAGCACCAGCAACTGCTGGCCTTGGGGGCCGTCAACCAGAGCTTGCTGCAGGCCGGGCCGGGCCGGTTTGGCCAGCTCGTGATCCCACAGTGAGCGCGAGCGCCAGACCTGCCCCGCCGCCTCGACCCGAAAATAGTGCCCGGACAGCGGCCGGCCATAGCTAGGCGTCAGCCGCTGCGGCTCAAGTTGCAGGCCGGTGCTGCCACGGCTGATCGACACCAGCAAACCTTCCGCCTCGTTGCTCAGGCCCACTTCCAGATAACGGCGCAGGCCCAGCTCGAACAGCCACAGGCTGGTTTGCGCCAGCAACAGGCCGACCACCAGCAACACGCCAACCAAGCCCAGGCTCAGGCGCCGCTGGATCGACTTCATCCGCTGACACCGGTAAAGCGATAGCCCTGGCCGCGCTTGGTTTCGATCACCTCGCGGCCGAGCTTGCCGCGCAGGCGATTGACCTGCACTTCCAGCACGTTGGAGTCGCGCTCGGTCTCGCCGTCGTACATATGCTCGGCCAGGTGGCTCTTGGACAACAGTTGCTGCGGATGCAGCATGAAATAGCGCAACAGGCGAAACTCGGCAGCGGTCAGCTCGATCACCTCGGCACCGCGACTGACGCACTGGCGGCTCTCGTCCAATTGCAAGCCGGCGGCCTGCAACTGCGGCTGATTGGCCAGGCCATGGGCGCGGCGCAGCAAGCCCTGGATGCGCAACAACAGCTCTTGCGGGTGAAACGGTTTGCTCAGGTAATCGTCGGCGCCGGCCTGCAGCCCCTCGATGCGCTCGGCCCAGGAGCTGCGCGCGGTGAGAATCAGCACCGGGGTCGCCAAACCGCCGGCGCGCCATTCGCGCAACACCTCAAGCCCCGGTTTGCCAGGCAAGCCGAGGTCGAGAATGATCAAGTCATAGGGTTCGGTGGCGCCCTGATAGGCGGCATCGCGGCCGTCTGCCAGCCAGTCCACGGCATAGCCCTGGCGGATCAGGCTGGCGAGCAACTCGTCGGCCAGCGGCACATGATCCTCCACCAACAGCAGGCGCATCAGTCGTCCTCCTTGTCGCGCAGAATGCGCCCATCGCGGGCATCCACATCCAGCTCACGGGCCACGCCGTCAACTGTCAGCAACTCGATCTCATAGCGGTAGTGACCGTGTTTTTCCTCCAGCTCGGCCTCCAGCAACTCGGCGCCTGGGTAGCGCCCCAGGGCTGTTTCCAGCACCTGCTCAAGGCCCAAAATGGCGCCGCTCTGGCGCAGGCGCAGGGCCTCGTCATGGCCCAGGTCGCGGGCCAGGGCCTGCGCACTGAGCAACAACACGGCCAGCACCAGGACGCTGATGCCGCTATAGCGCGCGAGCCATTTCATCAGCGGTCTTGATGGTCCTGAAGGATCTGCCCGTTAGTGGCATCCAGCTCCAGATCCCATTGCACGCCTTGGGCGTCGCGCAGGTCCAGCTCGTAGATATAGCGCCCGTTTTGCTGCTCCAGGTCGGTCTCTTCAATCACCCCGCCTGGGTGTTTGGCCAGGGCTGCGGCATTTAATTTCTCGAAGCTCTGGATGGTGCCGGCGTCGCGCAGTTTCAGCGCCTCATCCGGGCCCAGGTCACGGGCTTGGGCGATACCGGCAGTGGCGGTCAGGGCCGCAATGGCGAACAGCGTAGTGAGCTTTTTCATGGTGGTTTCCTTGGTTTGCCTAAGCGTGATTGCTTTCGATGGGATCAAGTTACCGGGCCCGACTTAACTGAAACTGAATCAACAGCGCCTCACAGGCGGTGCAACTGGACATACAAGGCCTCGACCTTGTCCCGCGCCCAGGGCGTCTTGCGCAGGAACGACAGGCTCGACTTGATGCTTGGATCGTTCTTGAAGCAGCGCACATCCACCCGCTGCGCCAGTCCGTCCCAGCCATAGTGGGCCACCAGTTGGGTCAACAGGACTTCGAGGGTGATCCCGTGCAGGGGGTTCTTGGCGTTCATCGACGGATACCTTGGTAAAAATGACAGAAGCACAACAGGCCGCCAGCTTACCTGCTGCGGGAAAAGAGCGCATTCCGCCCGGCGTCGGTTCAACGTAAGCTTGCCCACCTGCCCTGTTGGCACCCCGCTTCGCGCTGTAGCGCCGCAACCTGAGGACCCCGCCATGACCAATCGCCAAGCCGAAATCGCCGCCGCCCTGGGCGTAGTGCCGCCCTTTAGCGATGAGGCCGCGCTGCTCGCCGAAGTCGCCAGGCGCAAGGCCTTTATCAAGCAATGCCTACGCAACGCCGGGCTGAACGTGCTGGTGCTGGGCATCAGCGGCGGGGTCGACTCGCTCACCGCCGGGCGCCTGGCGCAACTGTGCGTCGAAGAACTGCGCGCCGAAACCGGCGATGCCAGCTATCGCTTTATCGCCGTGCGCCTGCCCCACAACGTCCAGCACGACGAGGACGACGCCCAGGACTCGCTGCGCTTTATCCGCGCCGACGTCGAGGACTGCGTGAATATCGCCGCCAGCGTGCAAGGCCTCAGCGAACAGGTCAGCCATCTGCAACCGCTAAGCGCCGCCCGCCGCGACTTCGTGGTCGGCAATATCAAGGCGCGCCTGCGCATGGTCGCCCAGTTCGCCATCGCCAACGCCCACAACGGCCTGGTGATCGGCACCGACCACGCCGCCGAAGCGGTGATGGGCTTCTTCACCAAATTCGGTGACGGCGCCTGCGACCTGGCGCCCCTGAGCGGCCTGGTCAAGGGCCAGGTGCGAGCCATCGCCCAGCACCTCGGTGCGCCGGAACACCTGGTATTCAAAGTACCGACCGCCGACCTGGAAGAACTGCGCCCCGGCAAACCCGACGAGGAAGCCCACGGCGTCAGCTATGCCCAGATCGACGCCTTCCTCCACGGCCAGCCGGTCAGCGATGCGGCCTACGCCATCATCGTGCGCACCTACGACAACAGCCGCCACAAACGCGAATTGCCGTTGGCGCCTTGAGGCCGCAGCCCTCTTAAGCAGAGCGTAGGATGGGTTGAGCGCAGCGATACCCATCAGCGCCCAACAAAAAGGCCATGCCCCTCGCAGGACATGGCCTTTTTACCTCACGCGTAGCGCAGGCTTAGCTTTGCGCTTGCTGGTATTCCTGCTCAGCGGCAGAGAAGCGCTTGTGCATGGCGGCCGAAGGGGCGGCGCCGATGCGGCTGAAGATCAGGATGCCGAGGGTGGCGAGGATAAAGCCGGGGATGATTTCGTACAGACCGGTCCAGGCGCAGAAGTTCTTCCACAGGATCACCGTCAGTGCGCCCAGCAACATGCCGGCCAGGGCGCCGTTGCGGGTCATGCCCTTCCACAGCACCGAGAGAATCACCACCGGGCCAAAGGCCGCGCCGAAACCGGCCCAGGCGTAGGACACCAGACCCAGTACGCGGTTATCCGGGTTGGCGGCCAGACCGATCGCCACCAAGGCGACCAGCAACACCATGCCGCGACCGACCCACACCAGCTCGGTTTGGCTGGCACCCTTGCGCAGGAAGGCTTTGTAGAAGTCTTCGGTCAGGGCGCTGGAGCACACCAGCAACTGGCAGCTCAGGGTGCTCATCACCGCCGCCAGAATGGCCGACAGCAATACCCCTGCAACCCAGGGATTGAACAGAATCTTGGCCAGTTCGATAAACACCCGCTCCGGGTTCTCGCTCACGGCGCCGGCAACGTCTGGATGCGCGGCAAAGTAGGCGATACCGAAGAAGCCCACGGCCACCGCGCCACCCAGGCACAGGATCATCCAGGTCATGGAGATGCGTCGGGCCGCCGGGATCGACTTGACCGAATCCGCCGCCATAAAGCGCGCCAGGATGTGCGGCTGGCCGAAGTAGCCCAGGCCCCAGGCCATCAGCGAGATCACGCCGATAAAGCTGGCGCCCTTGAGCATGTCGAAGTTGCTGGCATCCGCCGCCTCGATCGCCAGGAAGGTGGTATCCACGCCGCCCGTGGCCAGCATCACCACGATGGGGGTGAGGATCAGGGCGAAGATCATCAGGGTGGCCTGCACGGTGTCAGTCCAGCTCACGGCCAGGAAGCCACCGATAAAGGTGTAGGCGATGGTTGCGGCGGCGCCGGCCCACAGGGCGGTTTCGTAGCTCATGCCGAAGGTGCTTTCAAACAGACGCGCACCGGCCACCACGCCCGAGGCGCAGTAGATGGTGAAGAACACCAGAATCACCAGGGCCGAGAAAATCCGCAGCACGCGGCTGTGGTCCTCGAAACGGTTGCTGAAATAGTCCGGCAGGGTCAGGGCGTTGCCGTTGTGCTCGGTCTGCACGCGCAGACGGCCAGCCACGAACAGCCAGTTGAGGTAGGCACCGACGATCAGGCCGATGGCAATCCAGCCCTCCGACAGGCCAGACATGTACACGGCGCCGGGCAAGCCCATCAGCAGCCAGCCGCTCATGTCCGAAGCACCGGCCGACAAGGCGGTGACAAAACTGCCGAGGCTGCGGCCGCCGAGAATGTAGTCAGACAGGTTGTTGGTGCGCAGATAGGCAAACAGGCCGATCAGGACCATGGCTGAGATATACACCACGAAGGTGATCAGCATGGGAGTACTAGCGGTCATCGGGGGGTACCCTCGCAATTGTTGTTATGACGCCGCGGCGGGTTATCCGCAGGCATTTAATTGGCCATACCGCTGTTATCCGCTGCAGCGCTAGCAGCACGCCGTAGGAGCGGCCTCAGCCGCGAACTTCGCGGATAAATCCGCTCCTACAACCGCTCAATTGCACCTGCAACACACAACGTCGACATAGCCATTTAATCCACCCACTTGGGGCAGGGGTTACAGCGGTTGACGCCAGACAGCGGCGACAGATGTGGCAGCGCCCCTGATGCCAGGGGCAGTAGCACCGTAGCCCGGATGCAATCCGGGGCCACGTGCGCTGAAGCGCCTCGGATTAGCTCCGGGCTACAACGGTTACGCGTCGTTCAACGACAGCAGCGAAGCGTTGCCGCCCACCGCCGTGGTGTTGACCGAGGTGGTGCGTTCATTGGCAAAGCGCAGCAGGTAGCTCGGCCCGCCGGCTTTCGGCCCGGTGCCGGACAGACCACAGCCGCCGAACGGCTGCACACCGACCACGGCACCGATCTGGTTGCGGTTGATATACAGGTTGCCGACCCGCGCCAGGGCCTCGATGCGCTTGGCGGTTTCCTCGTTGCGGCTGTGGACGCCGAGGGTCAGGCCATAGCCGGTGGCGTTGATCGCGCCGACCACGGCGTCCAGCTCGCTGGCGGCAAAGCGCACCAGGTGCAGGATGGGGCCGAAGTGTTCCTTGTTCAGCGCGTGGATGCCAGCAATTTCGAACGCCACCGGCGCGACAAAATGACCCTCCAGGCCGCTCGGCAGAGCCGTTTCGGCAATCAGCTTGCCCTCGCTCTTGAGCGTGGCGATATGCGCCAGCAGGCCGGCCTTGGCCTCGGCATCGATCACCGGACCGATGTCGTTTTCGCGTTTTTCAGGCGCGCCAACCTTCAATTCGGCCATGGCGCCCTTGAGCAGGTCGATGACCCGCTCGGCAATGTCGTCCTGTACATAGAGCACGCGCAGGGCCGAGCAACGCTGACCGGCGCTGGTGAAGGCCGACTGCACGGCATCCTTGACCACTTGCTCGGGCAACGCGGTGGAGTCGACGATCATCGCGTTCTGGCCGCCGGTTTCGGCGATCAGTGCGGCAATCGGGCCGGGCTTGTCGGCCAACATACGGTTGATGATCCGCGCGGTGTCGGTGGAGCCGGTGAAGCACACCCCCGCCAGGCGGGCATCGCGGCAGAACACGCCACCCAGGGTGGCACCGTCGCCCGGCAGGAAGGCGATCACATCGGTCGGCAAGCCGGCTTCGAACATCAGTTCCAGGGTGCGGGCGGCAATCAGGCTGGTCTGCTCGGCTGGCTTGGCCAACACGCAGTTACCGGCCAGCAACGCGGCGCTGATCTGGCCCAGGTAAATGGCCAGCGGGAAGTTCCACGGACTGATGCAGGCGAAAATCCCACGGCCTTCGTGGAACAGCTCATTGCGCTCGCCGGTCGGGCCTTGCAGCTCTTCACGGCCCAGGCGCAGACGCGCTTGCTGGGCGTAGTAACGGCAGAAATCCACCGCCTCACGCACTTCATCGATGCCGTCTTGCAGGGTCTTGCCGGCTTCCAGGGTACACAGGGCCATCAGCTCGCCGCGCTGGGCTTCAAGCAAATCGGCCAGGCGCTCGAAGATCGCTGCGCGCTGCTCAACCGGGGTGGCATTCCAGCGCGGCCAGGCGGCGGCCAGGGCATCCATGGCCTGACCGGCTTGCGTGGCGCTGGCGAACTGGGCAGTGCCGAGCACCTTGCTCTGCTGGTACGGGCAGCGTACGTCCTGGGTGGTGCCGTTGAGCTTCTCGCCGTTGATCACCGGCGCGGCATGCCATTGACGGTTGAGGTGCGGTTGATAGGCAAGCTCAAGGGCCTGCATGGCAGCGGAAATATTCATGTTGAGGCCTTGGGAGTTTTTCCGCGCGGTGCCAAACAGCGCCGGCGGCAGGGGGATTTTGTCATTGGCGAGGCTGGCGAACGTGCGCAGTTGCGTCACCGGATGATCGATCAGGGACTCCACCGGCACGCCGGGATCGACCAACTGATGGACGAACGATGAGTTGGCGCCGTTTTCCAGCAGGCGGCGCACCAGGTACGGCAGCAGGTCTTTGTGCGCGCCGACCGGGGCGTAGATGCGCACGGTCTTGCCGTGGCGCTCCAGCACCGTGTCATACAACGCATCGCCCATGCCGTGCAGGCGCTGGAACTCGAAGTCGCGCGGGGTCTTGGCCGCATCGGCCAAGGCCAGGATGCAGGTCACGGTATGGGCGTTGTGGCTGGCGAACTGCGGGTAAATCACCCCACGGGTGTGCTCGCTCAGCAGGTAGCGGGCGCAGGCCAGGTACGAGGTGTCGGTGCCTTCCTTGCGGGTGAACACCGGGTAGTTGTCCAGGCCTTGCTGCTGGGCGTACTTGATCTCGGTGTCCCAGTAGGCACCCTTGACCAGGCGCAGCGGCATCTTCGCGCCCAGCTCCTTGCCCAGCAGGGTCAGCCACACCAGCACCGGCAGGCAGCGCTTGGAGTAGGCCTGCACCACCAGGCCGATCTCGCCCCAGCCTTGCAGGGCCGGCGCGCGCAGGAGTTTCTCGTACAACTCCAGGGACAGCTCCAGGCGGTCGGCTTCCTCGGCGTCGATGGAAATCCCCACATCCAGGGCGCGGGCACGGCTGGCCAGCTCCAGCACATTGGCGAACAGCTCGGTCAACACGCGCTCGCGCTGGGCCACTTCATAACGCGGGTGCAGCGCGGAGAGCTTGATCGAGATCGACGGCCGCGGCCCCGGACCGACTTGCGGCTCCTTGCCCACGGTGTCGATGGCCAGGCGGTAGTCGGCCATGTATTTCTCGGCGTCGGCCTGGGTCAGTGCGGCTTCGCCGAGCATGTCGAAGGAATAGCTGTAGCCCTTCTCCCGCTGCGGACGACCATTTTTCAGCGCCTCGCTGATGTTGCGGCCAAGCACGAACTGCTTGCCCATCAGCTTCATGGCCTGGTTCATCGCCGCGCGAATCACCGGCTCGCCGGAGCGTTTGATCAGCCGGCCGATGACATTCTTCGGCGAGCCATCGGCGTTTTCCGCATCGACCACCTTGCCGGTCAGCACCAGGCCCCAGGCGGCAAAGTTGACCAGCACGTTGTCGCTCTTGCCGAGGTGGCGTTCCCACTCGGCGGCATTCAGTTTGTCGCGGATCAGGGCGTCGGCCGTGGCGGCATCCGGCACCCGCAGCAAAGCCTCGGCCAGGCACATGAGCATCAGCCCTTCCTGGGTGTCGAGGCTGTACTGACGAAGCAGTGCGTCGAGGGTATCGACGGCATTGTCCCGGCTACGCACGTTGTCAATCAACGTACGGGCATTGCGGCGGATAGCCGCGACACCATCGTCACCGGGGTCGGCGAGCTGCAAGAGCTCAGTTAGATAGTTAGCCTCGTCGACGCCGTAATTGGCGCTGATGACGGGGAAAAACTCGGCAGCGGTCTTTGTGAGAACGTCGCCCTGCAAGACGTGGCTGGCTTTAAACATCACGCCTTTCCTCTTCTGGAGTCATTGTTGTCGGTCTAGCCCATAGCCACGGCAGCGCAAGAACCATTGGTTCTAATGCACGCAACGCGGCGGGATAACGGACTCTAGTGACAGAGGGATGACGGCTTCTTGCGCAAAGCTCTGGAGTTTTTGCCAAAAACTCCAGAGCCTGGAACTTTTCCTAAACGCTTGTTTAAGCGCGTGGGTTTCACTGGGCAAACAACTCCGCCGCTTTCTCGCCAAGCGCGGCAATGCTGGCATCGACGATGGGGGCGAGATAACCCGCGGCCTTATCCAGCAAGGCTTCCCCACTGTCAGCGGCAACCTTGCTGGCCAGCTTCTTCAAGGTGGCCTTGAGCACGCCCCTGAACGAGTCATCCGGCGCACCGGCCGCCACCAGCGCCAGGCGCACCTGCTCTTGCTCGGCGGTACTGAGCAAGGCGGCGATCAGCGCGGTGATGGCCTCCAGCCCCAGCTTGATCAGGCTGGGCGAGAAGGAACCATCGCAGGCATAACCCAACTGCTGCAGCTTGTCGCGCAGGTGATCGCTGACCAGCGGGTTTTCCACCTCCAGCACAAACAGCTCGCCCTGCTTTTGCAGCAGCGGGCGCTTGAGCAACGCCTTGACCTTGGCATCCAGGTCCGCACTGCTGGAGTGGCGCAGCTCACGGTCATAGATCAACCGGCGTGCCTTGGGCCGCGTCACCTTCAGCTTGGACACCAGCTCATACACCTGCGGGTCAGCGCTAATCGCCCCCACCTGCTCCAAGGCATCCAGCACCAGCAACTCCACCTCGTTTTTCGGCAAGGCGGCAAACGCCGGGGTCAGGTAGCGCTCCAGCAACTGCGCCAGCACCGCCTTGGCGTTTGCCTCAGGCAGCGCATTGATGATGCGTTTGATATCCACAGAATCCCTCCTGGTTAAAACACAAAAACGGCTATGTACCCGTTTGCTGGAACACCGACCGTAGGATGCGCTGGAGCGCAGCGATACCCATCACCGGGTTGCTTGCCGTGGGTTAGTTGATGGGTAGCGCAAGCTCAACCCATCCTACAGAGCGCGGCGTTGGGCCGGATGGCAACGCTACTACAGCCAAGCCCTGGCCGCGACAAAGCCGATAATCAGGCCGCAATCGCCAGGCAAAGCCTTTATCATTGCCCACGTTTTTCGCCGGGCCAGCTACCCGTACCGGCGCTCGCCACCTTGCAGGAACCGCAATGAACCAAGCTTCGATCAGCCAGGACGACATCAACGCCATCATCTGGAAGTCCTGCGACACTTTCCGCGGCAGCGTGGATGCCAGCGACTACAAGAACTACGTGCTGACCATGCTGTTCTTGAAGTACCTGAGCGACGTCTGGCAGGACCACTACGAGGGCTACCAGGCCAAGTACGGCAACGAGCCGGCGCTGATCGCCGCCATGATGAAGACCGAGCGCTTTGTGCTGCCGCCCAAGGCCAACTTCTATGCCTTGCACGAGCAGCGCCACCTGCCCGGCAACGGCGAGCGCATCGACGAAGCCCTGCACGCCATCGAAGACGCCAACAGCGCCAAGCTGCGCGGGGTGTTCCAGGACATCAGCTTTAACGCCAACAAGCTCGGCGAAGAAAAAAGCAAAAACAACCTGCTGCGCCACCTGCTGGAAGACTTCGCCCAAGCGGACATGAACCTGCGCCCGTCGCGCATCGGCAGCCAGGACATCATCGGCAACGCCTACGAATTTCTCATTTCGCGCTTTGCCGCCGGCGCCGGCAAAACCGCGGGCGAGTTCTACACCCCGGCGCAGGTCAGCGACCTCTTGGCCGAACTACTCGACCCGCAACCCGGCGAGCAGATTTGCGACCCGGCCTGCGGCTCGGCCTCGCTCTTGATGAAGTGCGGGCGCAAGGTGCTGGAGAAAACCGGCTCACGCAATTACGCCCTGTTCGGCCAGGAATCCATCGGCGCCACCTGGGCCCTGGCCAAAATGAACCTGTTTCTGCACGGCGAAGAAAACCACGACCTACGCTGGGGCGACAGCATCCGCCACCCGCAACTGCTCGACGCCAGCGGCGGCCTGATGCACTTCGACGTGGTCACCGCCAACCCGCCCTTCTCCCTGGAGAAATGGGGCATCGAACAGGCCGAGCACGACAAATTCGGCCGTTTCCAGCGCGGCATCCCGCCGAAAACCAAGGGCGACTACGCCTTTATCCTGCATATGATCGAAACGCTTAAACCCGGTACAGGCCGGATGGGCGTGGTGGTGCCCCACGGCGTGCTGTTCCGTGGCGGCAGCGAAGGCAAAATCCGCCAGGCGCTGATCGAAGAAAACCTGCTGGATGCCGTCATCGGCCTGCCGGAAAAACTGTTTTTCGGCACCGGCATCCCGGCGGCGATTTTGCTGTTCCGCAAAACCAAGCGCAGCGACGACGTCATCTTTATCGACGCCTCCCGCGACTTTATGGCCGGCAAAAACCAGAACCAGCTGGGCCCGCAGCAGCTGGAACGGATCGTCAGCGCCTACCGCGCCCGCCAACAGCAGAGCCGCTATGCCGAACCGGTCAGCCTGCAAACCATCCGCGACAACGACTACAACCTGAATATCCCGCGTTATGTGGACACCTTTGAGGCTGAGGACGAGATTGATTTGCTGGCGATCAAGGCTGAGCGTGAGGGGCTGGAGCGGGAGTTGCTGGAGTTAAAGCGGGAGATGGATGGGTATTTGCGGGAGCTTGGTTATGGTGCCTAAAGGCTGGAAAGAGACCACGCTTGGAGAGATTCTTACGTTCAAGAACGGGCTTAATTTCTCGAAGTCTTCAAGTGGAGAAAATATAAAAATTGTTGGAGTCAAAGACTTCAAAGATTTGGCCGAACTCAAAGACACCTCAACACTTGAAAGCATCCAAGTTGAAAGCAAAATTCGTGACGCCGAGTTACTACGCAGCGGAGACCTGCTTTTTGTTCGATCTAATGGAAACAAACAACTCATAGGTCGCTGCCTATTCTTCCCAAGCGTCAATGAAAGGCTTTCCTTTTCCGGATTCACTATCAGAGGAAGAGTTAGTGATGGCAAAACGCTCCCAGTTTATGCATCACACCTAGTCAGATCCGAACTAATTAAAAGCCAGTTCTCTAAAAATGGCGCAGGCACAAACATCTCAAATCTAAGCCAAGATGTTTTATCCCAGGCGACGCTGAACCTTCCGCCGACGGCAGAACAAACCAAGATCGCCCGAATCCTTTCCACCTGGGACAAAGTCATCGCCACCACCGAGCGCCAGCTTGCCAATAGCCAGCAGCAGAAGCAGGCACTGATGCAGCAGTTGCTGACGGGGCAAAAGCGCTTTGCGGAATTTAGAGACCAATGGAACCACCAACAACTTGGAGATATAGCGACAATAGTCATGGGATCTTCGCCACGATCTGAGTCCTATAATGGAAACGGATTGGGTCTACCTTTACTGCAGGGCAATGCTGACATAGATAATAGACGCTCAAGCCCAAGGATTTTTACCTCGCAAATCACGAAAGAATGCAATCCAGGCGATATTCTATTAAGTGTAAGAGCGCCTGTAGGCCATGTTGCGTTATCAGCGCATCACGCGTGTATCGGCAGAGGCATTGCGGGATTACTCGCCCACAAAGAACATGACCAAAGCTTTCTGTATCAATGGCTAATTTGGTTTGAACCACAATGGGAAAGTATCTCTCAGGGCAGCACTTTTGAGTCAGTGAACAGCAACGATATTCGCTCCCTGAAAGTCATGACGCCACCTCTTCCCGAACAACAAAAAATCGCCCAAGTACTCTCCACCGCCGACGCCGAACTCACCAACCTGCAAGCTCAACTGGCCAAGCTCAAGCTGGAGAAAAAAGCCCTGATGCAACAACTGCTCACCGGCCAGCGCCGGGTCAAACTGGACGCCGATGCGGCAGCCTGACCTCGACCTGTAGGAGCCAGCTTGCTGGCGATCCTGGCAGCTCAAAAGCATCGCCAGCAAGCTGGCTCCTACGCGGCGCTCAACTTGCGTGGCGCTGCAAACAACCACAACAGATCCGTCGGGTGGGTTAGGCCGCGCCCGCTCCCGGCGGGCTTGCGGCATTCACCCCAGCCATGGGGATTGCGCCCGTCACGGCCGCAAAGGCCACGGCCAAACCCGCGCGCCGTAACCCAGCATGGCGGCCTACCAACAAACCGCACGGTGGGTTACGCGGCGCTCAACCTGCGCGGCGCTGCCAACCACCACGGCCGCGCCGCTAACCCACCCTACCCATTGCGCCTGGCACTCGTCGCCGGCCCTGTGGCTTGCCGTAAGGGCACTTGCCGGATAGACTCACTCCCAAAACGGGAGAACCGAGCAGTGCGAGTCATTGCGCGAGGCACCTTGCGGGCCTTCTGGGAAAGCAGCCCGGCTTACGCCGATGCCATGACACCGCTGGTGGAATGGTATCGGCACATGGAAAAAGCCGCTTATCCCACGCCGCAAGCCGTCAAGGCTGAGCTGCGCACGGCCAGTATCCTGAAAGGCAGCCGAGTGGTGTTCAACATCGCCGGCAACAAATATCGAGTCATCCTGGCCATCGACTATGAGCGCCAACTGGCGTTTATTCGGTCGCGGTAGGAAAGGCAGTCGCCTGCCTCCCCCCGCACAGATCCGTACGTGCAGAATTACCGCATACGGCTCCTGCCTTGGGTCTTGACGCCAAAGCGGACTACTGGATAGG
>Ga0209343_10004166_pt1 | contig 17903 bp, 17 predicted proteins | sample RifCSPlowO2_02_FD_184026 | JGI IMG/M metagenome (GOLD analysis project Ga0209343, IMG submission 184026) | Groundwater microbial communities from Rifle, Colorado - Rifle CSP2_plank lowO2_0.2 (SPAdes) (version 2) | ecosystem: Environmental > Aquatic > Deep subsurface > Groundwater | place... | reverse complement strand
TTTTGTTCGGACAATCAACCAAAGTTTGAGATAGATCAGAGAATTATTATATCGGTCAACTTTCTTCTACGACATTGCTGTTTCCCCCAATCAAATCACCACCATGAAATTCCACGGAACCAAAAATTACGTCGCCACCCCGGATCTGATGCTGTCGGTCAATGCGGCCATCACGCTCAAGCGGCCACTGCTGGTCAAGGGTGAGCCCGGTACCGGCAAAACCATGCTGGCCGAGGAGGTGGCAGGCGCCTTGAACATGCCGCTGCTGCAGTGGCATATCAAGTCGACCACCAAGGCGCAGCAGGGCCTGTATGAATACGACGCGGTCAGCCGCCTGCGCGACTCTCAGCTTTCCAGCCTGGACGGCGGTGAGCGGGTCAAGAACATCCACAACTACATCCTCAAGGGTGTGCTGTGGCAGGCCTTTACCGCCGAGGAGCCGGTGGCCTTGCTGATTGATGAAATTGACAAGGCGGACATTGAATTTCCGAACGACTTGCTGCGCGAAATCGATCGCATGGAGTTTTATTGCTACGAAACCCGTGAGTTGATCCAGGCCAAAAACCGGCCGCTGGTGTTCATCACCTCCAACAACGAAAAAGAGTTGCCGGATGCCTTTTTGCGCCGCTGCTTCTTTCACTACATCAAGTTTCCCGACGCCGACACCATGCGCAACATTGTCGACGTGCACTTTCCGGGCTTGAAAAAAGAACTTTTGAGTGCCGCCATGAAGACGTTTTACGACGTGCGCAACCTGCCGGGCCTGAAAAAGAAACCTTCCACCAGCGAGTTGCTGGACTGGCTCAAGCTGCTGCTGGCCGAAGACATTCCCCTTGAAGTGCTGCAAACTCCGGTCGACAAAGTGGCGGTGCCGCCGCTGGTGGGCGCACTGCTCAAAAACGAGCAGGATGTGAGCTTGTTTGAAAAACTGGTGTTCATGCAACGGCATAACCGCTGAAGCACAGGCCCCGAGAAACAGAGATTGACCATGGCATTTGTTGAACCTGTCACCCTGGCGGCACGCGGTATCAAGCTGGTTCCGCTGGCGCTGAGCCATGAAAGCGGCTTGCGCGCCGCCGCCGCGGATGGCGCGCTGTGGCAGGTGCGCGTCACCTCCGTGCCGGAGCCTGCACAAACCCGGTCCTATATTGAGAACGCGTTGGCCATGCGTGAGGCGGGTAACCGTTTTGCCTTCTGTGTGCTGGACGACGCTACCGGGACCGTGTTGGGCTGCACCAGCTACCACGACATCGTGCCCGCCGTTAAGCGCGTGGAGATTGGCTGGACCTGGTATTCAAAAAGCAGCCAGCGCACCCATGTCAACACCACCTGCAAGTTGCTCATGCTGACGCATGCGTTTGAGACCTTGGGCTGCCACGTGGTGGGCTGGCGCACCGACAACTTCAACTTTGCCTCGCAAGCCGCCATTGAGCGCCTGGGTGCCAGAAAAGACGGCGTGCTGCGCGGCCACGCGCTGCGCCGCGACGGCACCATCCGCGACACGGTGATGTACAGCCTGCGCAGTGGTGAATGGCCTGAGGTTAAGGCGCACCTGCTGTATTTGCTGGATAAACCGCGAGTTTGAGGCCTGTAGAACACGCACGCTTCAAGACACCATGCTGATTGACTTCTTCTACACTCTGCGTTCGGCCAAACTGCCGGTCTCCGTCAAGGAATTCCTCACCTTGCTCGAAGCGCTTAAAGAGGGCGTGGTCGGCCCCAACGCGCCCGGGCCGCAGAGTGACGCCGAGCCCAGTGGCTACAAGATCGAAGACTTTTATTACCTGAGCCGCGCCACCCTGGTGAAGGACGAAAAGCACTACGACAAGTTCGACCGCGCCTTTGCCGCCTACTTCAAGGGCGTGGAGCAGTTGGCCGATTTCACCAAAGAAGTGCCATTGGACTGGCTGCGCCAAACGCTGGAACTCAACTTAAGTCCCGAAGAAAAAGCCGCCATCGAAAAAATGGGCTGGGACGAGCTGATGGAGACTTTGAAGAAACGCTTTGAAGAACAGAAGGAACGTCACGAAGGCGGCAGCAAGTGGATCGGCACCGGTGGCACCAGCCCGTTTGGGCATGGTGGTTACAACCCACAGGGGATCCGTATTGGTGGCGCGGGCAAAAATAAAAGTGCCGTGAAGGTATGGGAGCAGCGCGCTTACAAGGACTATGACGACACGCAAGAGCTGGGTACGCGCAACATCAAGGTGGCGCTGCGCCGCCTGCGCAAGTTTGCCCGCGAAGGCCACGAAGAAGAGCTGGACCTGGACGGCACCATCAAGTCCACGGCAGCGAACGCCGGCTATCTGGACATCAAGATGGTGCCCGAGCGCCACAACAACGTCAAAGTGCTGCTGCTGATGGATGTCGGCGGCACCATGGACGAGCACATTGCACGGGTGGAAGAACTGTTCAGTGCCAGCAAGACCGAGTTCAAACACCTGGAGTTTTACTACTTCCACAACTGTGTCTACGACTTCATGTGGAAGAACAACCGGCGCCGCTTCAGTGAGAAATTTCCCACCTGGGACATCATCCGCAAGTACAACAAGGACTACAAGCTGATCTTCATCGGTGACGCCACCATGAGCCCGTATGAGATTTTGCAGCCCGGCGGCAGCGTGGAATACAACAACGAAGAGGCCGGGGTCGAATGGCTGGGGCGACTGACCAGCGCCTTCCCCAAATTTGCCTGGATCAACCCGGAGCCGCAAGGCGTGTGGCAGTACCGCCAGAGCATCAGCGTGGTCCAGCAACTCATGAACCAGCGCATGTTCCCGCTCACTCTCAAGGGGCTGGAAGACACGATGCGACTGCTGACCAAATGAAATGGGCGCTGACCAGTCTGCTTGCAACCATGATGCTGGCGCTCGCCCCCGCGCTGCTGCGGGCGCAAGAGCTGGCAGCCAGCCCGGCAGTTGCTGCGTCAGCCGCCGCTGTGCCGGCGGCACCGGCGCAGGCGGCGTTCGAACTCACCATCGAGGCGCCCGATGAAATTCGCGAGCTGTTGCAGCGCCATCTTGAACTGTTGCGCTACCGGGAACTGACGGACCTGAGCGACAGCGAACTGGCGCGCTTGCTGACAGCGGCCGAACAAAACACGCAGGAGCTGGTGGCCACGCTGGGCTACTTCTCACCTGACATCCGGTTCGAGCAGCAAGCCCCCAGCAACGGCGCCTCGACGCGCTTGTTGAAACTGCGCGTCGTGCCCGGCGAGCCCACCGTGGTGGGTGATGTGAAGGTTGAACTCAAAGGCCCGATCGCCACCGACCCGGCCGCGTCCCGGCAACGCCAGCAGATTGAAGACAATTGGTTGCTGCGACCCGGTATGCGCTTTACCCAGGCCCGCTGGACCGCTGCCAAGCAGCAGGCGCTGCGCCAGCTCACCAGCCGACGCTACCCCACAGGACAACTCAGCACCACCCTGGCGGACATTGATCCGGTCACCCGCCGCGCACGTTTGAACATCACGCTGGACTCAGGCCCGGCTTACCAGCTCGGTGGCCTGGTGATCAGCGGGCTGGAGCGTTTTGATGCTGCTCTGGTGACGCGGCTGGCGCGCCTGGCACCGGGCGCCAGCTACGACCAGGCGCAGCTGGTGGCTGCACAGCAGCGCCTGGCGGACAGCGGATTTTTCGACTCGGCCTATGTCTCGCTCGACACCTCGGGCGACCCGTCCGCCACGCCGGTGTTGGTGCAACTGCGCGAGGCGCGCCTGCAAAAGCTGGTACTCGGTATTGGCGCCAGCACCGACGGCGGCGCCCGCCTGTCGGTCGAACACACGCACCACAAAGTTCCGGGTATCGGCTGGCGCGCCGTCAGCAAGCTGATGCTGGACCGCGAGACGCGCGCGATCGGCAGCGAGCTGACCTCGCCGCCCGACGCGGACAACTGGCGCTGGGTCACGGCAGCCCAGGTGCAGACCCAGCGGCTCGGCAGCTTCGATGTCAACAGCCAAAGCCTGCGCGGCGGGCGCAGCCAGAGCGGGGAGCGGATTGACCGCAACTACTACCTGCAATACGACCGGGCTGACACCGCCACCAGCGAGGCCAGCGCACCCGCCACGGCCGCGGCGCTGAGCGCCAACTACGCCTTCACCCTGCGAAACTTTGACAGCCTGCCGTTTCCCAACAGCGGCTGGGGCTTCGGCGTGGAGGTGGGCGGCGGCACCACGCTGGGCAGTCAGCGTGACCCGTATGGCCGCGCTCTGGCGCGCGCTCTGGGCTATTGGCCGTTGGGGCGCAGCGCCGATGGTGCATCAAGCGCCCTGCGTGCCGGACGCCTGGCACTGCGCGCCGAGGCGGGCGCGGTAGTTGCCAAAGATGGCATCAACTTGCCCAGCACCCAACTGTTCCTGACCGGGGGTGACAAGACTGTGCGCGGCTATGGCTACCGCGACCTCGGCGTGACGCTGCCAGACGGGCAAACCACGGCGGGGCGTTACCTGGCGGTGGGCAGTCTGGAGTGGCAGCGCCCCATCGTCAGGGATGGTCGTTTGACCGACTGGGAAAGCACCGTCTTCATGGATGCCGGGGCCGTGGCCGACAAGCCGGCCGAGCTGCGCGCCAAGGTTGGTGTGGGTGTCGGCGCGCGCTGGAAGAGCCCGGTCGGACCGCTGCAGATTGACCTGGCCTACGGCGTGGCGGTTAAACGCTTTCGCTTGCACCTGAATGTGGGGTTCAGCTTTTAATGAGGGCACTGCGCATCACGCTTTATCTGCTGGCCGCCACGCTGCTGGGCGTGCTGGTCCTGGCGGGCGCGCTGTGGTTCTGGAGCGGCACCGGCACCTCGCTGGCCACCTCGCTGGGTCAACTGGCGCGCTACCTGCCCGCAGGCCAGACGCTGCAGGCCAAGGACGTCAGCGGCTCACTGCGCGGCGGCGGCAGCATCGGCTGGCTGCGCTGGCAGCAGGGTGAGCTTAGCGTCGAGCTGCACGACGTAACGATTGCCTGGTCGCTGCGGCCGCTGCTCGGCGGCGAGCTGCGGCTGGGCAAAGTGTCGGCCCGGAACCTGCGCATCGAAGATCGCCGCCCGGCCTCGGAGCCCACCACCCGCACACCACCCACCGACCTGCGCCTGCCGTTGCGAGTGGACGTGCCGTTTACCGTGGACAGCGTGGAATGGGTGGGCGCGGGCGGCACATCGCTGCAAGCCACCGGGCTGACGGGACACTATAGTTTTGATAGCTACTTGCACAGACTGGACGGGGGCCAGGTGCATATTTCATCTGGAGACTACCAGATCAGTGCCAGCGTGCAGGCAGCCTCGCCAATGGCGTTGGCGCTCCAGCTGGACGGCAGCGTGCAAACGACCGTGCCGTCGCGCGCGCAGCCGGTCAGCGTGCAGGCCCGTGCCAGCGTCACCGGCGCATTGGCGGGGCGTGACGCCGCCTTGGCGCTGCAGGCCGAGCTGGTACCGGCACTCAAGGCCACGCCCACCGTGAAGCAGCAGGTGATGCAGGCCAACATCAAAGCAAGCATCCAGCCCTGGCAGCTGCAACCGGTCGCCAGCCTTGAGGCGCGCTGGCTGGCGCTGGACCTCGCCGCGCTGTGGCCACAGGCACCGCAGACGCGGCTGGGTGGCACTGCAGCCGTCACCCCGGCAGGCCCGGGCTGGCAAGCGGGCCTGCAACTCACCAACACGCTCAGCGGTCCATGGGACCAGCAGCGCCTGCCGCTGGAGCGGCTCGACGCCAAGGTTGAGTTTCTGAATGGGCAATGGGCGGTCAAGTCGCTGCAGGCCACCGGCGCCGGTGGCCGCATCGAAGGCCAAGGGCAATTCACCAAAGCCGTGACTCCTTCCCATCCAGCCCAATGGCAGAGCAGCGCCACCGTGTACGGCATCAATACCGCGGCACTGGACTCACGGCTGGCAGCCGCCTTGCTGGACGGCCGGTTGACCGCGCAGCAGACACCGGCCGGCATCGCCTTCGAGGCGCGCCTGCAGGCCGCCAAAGGCAAGACGGCTGCCCCCAGGATCGCTTCGCCCAAGAATAACGCCACGCTCAAGCGCACGCTGGAAGGCCTGCGGCTGAAGACGGTTCATGCCCAAGGCCTGTGGGCCGCGCCCACAATTGAGCTGACCACACTGGCAGTGCAGACCGATGACGCACAGCTGCAAGGCAAGCTGACATTTCATACTGTCAGTCAGGCGGCCGAGGGCACGCTCACGTTGGGTTTGCCGGGCGCCCAGGCGGCGCTGGCCGGGCACATGGCCAGCAGCCGCGGCCAGGGCGACATGAGTCTGCGTGTCTCTGACGCGGCGCTCGCGGCGCGCTGGGTCGCCCGCCTGCCAGGCGCACCAAGTTCTTTAAGCCAGACATCAATTCAGGGCGCGGTCGAGCTCACCGGCCGCTGGCAAGGCGGCTGGCAACAACAAGGGCAGGGCCTTCAGATTGAAGCGAGCCTGCGCGCGCCCAAGCTTGACCTGCAGGGTGCAGGGCAGCCCGTGGCGCAGGCCTGGCGTTTGCGCGACTGGCAGGCTGACCTGTCAGGCACGCCGCGCGCCCTGAGCCTGTCAACGCGGGGCCAGGTCGAGACCGGGACGCAGCGCCTCAAGCTGCAGGCGCAGGCGCACGGTGGACGGATCAACGATGGCCTGTGGCAGGCGCGACTCGACACGGGTCAACTCAGCGCACAGGACAGCCTGAAACCGGGCCTCTGGACGCTGCAGTTGAGCGACAGCGTCAGCTTCAACTGGAAACAAAGCGGCACGACCCGCACGCTGGAGGCCACGGCCGGCGCGGCTCGCCTGACCGGCCCGGTCCCCGGCGCCGCCACGCTGAGTTGGCAGCCGGTGCACTGGTCGCAGCAAACGACGGGCACGACAGCACGCACCGAATGGCGCACCCAAGGGCGTCTCAATGACTTGCCGCTGGCCTGGCTGGACCTGCTCGGCCAGACCCAGATGGCCAATCTCGGCCTGCGCGGCGATCTGCTGTTCGGCGGCCAGTGGGACGCCACCAGCGCTGAGACGCTGCGCCTGCGCGCCACGCTGGAGCGCACCGGCGGTGACTTGCTGCTGCAGACCGAAGGCGCTGCAGCCACCCCGCTGCGTGCTGGCGTGCGCGCGGCGCAACTTCTGGTCACAACCGAGGGCGACCGGCTCGCCGCCAGCCTGAACTGGGACAGCGAGCGCGCCGGTCAGGCCCGCGCTGATTTCAGCACCCGTTTGCAGCGTCAGGACGGCACATGGACCTGGCCCAACGATGCCGCGCTGGCGGGCACCCTCAAGGTACAACTGCCGCCGGTGGGCGCCTGGTCGTTGCTGGCGCCGCCGGGCTGGCGTCTGCGCGGCACGTTAGAGGCCGACGCCGTGCTGTCGGGCACACGCGGCGCGCCGCAATGGCGCGGCAACCTGGCGGCGCAGGACTTGGCGGTGCGCTCGGTGGTCGATGGCATCGATTTCAGCAACGGGAGGCTGCGCGCCAGCCTGCAAGGTCAACGATTGGCCATTGATGAATTCACCCTGCAGGGGGCAGGCGGCGCCAGCGGCGGTCAGCTCTCAATCACCGGCTCGGTGTTGTGGTTGCCACCGGCCGGGCCGGATGCCAAGGTGGCAGCGCGCTTGCGTATGGAGCTCGACGCCACGCTTGCGGCCTTGCGCGTCAGCGCACGCGCCGACCGGCGGCTGGTGGTATCGGGCCAGTTGTCCGCGCGCCTCAATGAGAGCAAGCTGGCCATTCGCGGCACCCTCAAGGCCGATTCGGCCCTGTTCATCCTGCCGGAAGATACGGCGCCGCAGTTGGGCGGCGATGTGCTGGTGCGAAGACCCGGCCAAAGCCAGGCCGGCACAGCGGCGCCAACGGTGACAACGGCGTCAGCTGCCGCAGCACAGGAGCGCGTGGCGCCAGACGTGGCAATCACGCTTGATCTCGGCCAGGACTTTCAGGTTCGCGGGCGTGGCCTTGCCACCCGGCTGGAAGGCAGCCTGGAGCTGCGCAGCGCCGGGCGCTCCCTGACACCGAGCCTCACCGGCTCGCTGCGCACGGTGCGCGGCACTTACCGGGCCTATGGCCAGCAGCTCGCCATTGAGCAAGGTGTGCTGCGGTTCTCTGGGTCGTATGACAACCCGGCGCTCGACATCCTGGCCCTGCGCCCCAACCTGCAGCAACGCGTCGGCGTGCAAATCAGCGGCACAGCGCTATCCCCCGTGGTGCGGCTGTATGCCGAGCCGGACCTGCCCGAGTCCGAAAAACTGGCGTGGCTGGTGCTCGGGCGTTCGGGCGCCAGCGGTGGCGCCGAGACGGCGATGCTGCAGCAGGCCGCGCTGGCGCTGCTCGGGGGCAACGAGAAAGGCATCTCCAGCGGTCTGGCACAGGCCTTGCGGCTGGACGAACTGTCGGTCAGCGGCGGCGCCAGCAGCACCAATGGCAGCAGCACAGGCGGTGCCACGGTGACGCTGGGCAAGCGCTTGTCGCAGGATTTCTACGTCACCTATGAGCGCAGTCTGGCGGGCACCCTGGGCGCTCTCTCTATCTTCTATGACCTGTCGCGCCGCTTTACCTTGCGCGCGCAGACCGGGGAGAAAAGCGCCGTGGACAGTCAGTTCACCCTGCGCTACGACTGAACTGACTGAGCGCTGAGCGATGCCGCCGCTTACAATGTCAGGCTTGGCCGTCGTAGTTCAATGGATAGAACGGGGACCTCCTAAGTCTCAGATATGGGTTCGATTCCCGTCGAGGGCGCCAAATCATTTCCTCCCCCTGACTCAATGCGAAGATGCCCGCAGTGTGCGACTCAGCAGCACCACCGGGATCAGCCCCACCAGCACCAGGGCCAGCGATGGCAGTGCGGCCTCGCCCAGGCGCTCGTCGCGTGCCAACTGGTAGGCCACCACGGCCAGCGTGTCGCTATTGAAAGGGCGCAGCACCAGGGTGGCGGGCAGCTCCTTCATCACGTCCACAAACACCAGCAGGGCCGCCGCCGCCGTGGAGCGCTTGAGCAGCGGCCAATGCACCAGGCGCAGCAGACCCATGTCACCCGTTCCCAGGATGCGGGCCGAGTCGTCAAAGCTGCTTGGGATTCTGGCGTAACCGCTCTGCACCGACTGCAGCGCCACGGCGCAAAAGCGCACCAGGTAAGCCCAAACCAGTCCGAACGAAGTCGCGGTTAAAACAAAGCCCACGCTGCTTTGCGGCGCCAGCGTCTGCAGCCAGCCCACCGGCAGCAACAGCCCCACCACCAGCACCGCGCCGGGCACGGCATAACCCAGGCCTGCCAGCTGCACCGCCACACGCGCGGGCAGATCCGGGCGACGGCGCAGGTTAAAGGCCAGGAACAAGGCCAGGGCGACGGCCAGCACGGCGCTGATGGCGCCGAGCCGCAAGCTGTTCAGGGCCCAGCCGAGGAACAGTGGCCATGACAGAGCTTGCCAGTCGGCCACGAGCGGGCGCAGCATGAACAGCACCGGCAAGACAAAACCAATCAGCACCGGCACACTGCACAGCCCCCAGGCCAGCCATTTCTGACGACCTCGCAACAGCAAGGGTCGCGCGTCCATGGCGTTTGCGCGCGCGCCCCGGGTGGTCACAAACCGCAGGCGCCGTTGCGACCGGTGTTCCAGCCACAACAACAGGGCCACCAGCGCCAGCAGCATGGTGGCCAACTGCGCAGCCGCAATGCGGTTGTCCATGGACAGCCAGGCTTTGTAAATGCCCGCCGTGAACGTCTGGATGCCGAAGTAGCTCGACACGCCAAAATCCGCCAGCGTTTCCATCAAGGCCAGGGCGGCGCCGGCGGCGACCGCCGGACGGGCCAGAGGCAAAGCGACCTCAAGGACGCGCCGACGCATCGATGCCCCCATCAAGCGCGCGGCTTCCATCAGGTGCGTGGCGCTTTCGCCCAAAGCGGTGCGTGCCAGCAAGTACACATAGGGGTAAAGCGAAAAGATGAACACCCAGGCGGCGCCGCCCAGACTGCGGATCTCGGGCAGCACGCGTCCTTGCAGCCCGAAGCTGCTGCGCAGAAAGGTCTGCAAGGGGCCGCTGTACTGAAGAAAGTCGGTATAGGCATAGGCCACGACGTAGGCCGGCATGGCCAGGGGCAACAGCAGCGCCCATTCAAAGACCCGCCGACCCGGAAAATCAAAAAGCGTGACCGTGACGGCGGCAGTCAAGCCCACCAGAATCACACCGGCGCCCACCATGGCACACAGACGCACGGTGGTCCAGATGTAGTCGGGTAACACCGTGCGGCTCATCTCGTGCAGAATTTGCGCGGCCGCCGCGCCCGAGTCTCCCCAAGGCAACCAGGAGGCCAATACCGTCAGCACGGGCAGCATGAACGCCAGCGTCAGGGTCAGTAGCAGTAATTGTCGGAAGCGTCGAAATAGCATGAAGGCAATCAATTGGCGTTGCGCAAATGAGAATTGTATGCATCTAGAATGTAAGCTATGTTTTTGGAAGTCTCACAACTCAGCGTGGCTTATGCGGGCGCCAGCCAGGCGGCGGTGCGCGAGGTCTCGTTTGGCCTGCATGCCGGCGACATCGGTGTGCTGATCGGGCCATCGGGCTGTGGCAAAACCACGTTGCTGCGGGCTGTGGCCGGGCTGGAACCCGTGGCGGCTGGCAGCATCAAGCTCGCCACCCGCTTGGTGAGCAGTGCCAGCGTCAATGTGGCACCGCAGGCGCGCCAGGTTGGCATGGTGTTTCAGGACTATGCCTTGTTCCCGCATTTGAATATCGGTCGCAATGTTGATTTTGGCATTCGTCATCTGCCCCCCAAGGTGCGTGCGCAGCGTGTGGATGAGGTGCTGCAGCTGGTCGGGTTGGCGGGCTTTGAGGCGCGCTTTGCGCATGAGCTTTCAGGGGGCCAGCAGCAGCGTGTGGCACTCGCACGGGCCCTGGCACCCAAGCCGCGCCTGCTGCTGCTCGATGAGCCCTTTTCCAATCTGGATGTGGACTTGCGCGAGCGTCTGGCGCATGAGGTGCGCGCCATCCTGAAGACGGCGAACACCACGGCGCTGTTTGTGACCCACGACCAACTGGAAGCTTTTGCCATTGGCGACGTCATCGGTGTCATGCATGAAGGTCAACTGCACCAATGGGACGACGCCTATACGCTGTATCACCGCCCCGCGTCCCGGTTTGTAGCCGAGTTCATTGGTCATGGCGTGTTCACGCCGGCCACGCTGCGCGAAGTGAACCAGCAGGTTGTCGTTCACACGGCGCTGGGTGATTTGACGGACGTGGCCGAATGCCCGCTACCGAGTGCCTTTGTCGATGGCGCGTGCGATGTGTTGCTGCGCGCCGATGACATCGTGCATGACGACGATGCCCCGGTGAAGGCAGAAATCATGCGCAAGGCGTTTCGCGGCTCCGAGTTCTTGTACACCCTGCGGCTGGCCAGCGGTGACACCGTCATGGCCCTGGTGCCCAGCCATCACGACCACAAGGTGGGCGAGTGGATCGGCATTCGCGTTCAGGTGGAGCACGTGGTCACGTTTCCAAGAAATAAGGATTTGACCGCGACGGAATAATTTTCAAGTTACACCCTTTACACAAACTCCATAGCCTCTGCCAAGGTGCCGGCCTAGAATTTATTTTGTTTCATATCAACAGGAGTTCCCCATGAAAATCAGTAAATCATCTTTAGCCAAGTGCTTGTTTTCGGCTGCCATGCTGTCCGGACTTGGTGTCATGGCTCAGACCGCTACTGCGCCAACTCCCGCGATGCAGACGGCCCCCAAGCAAGACTTCGCTACTGACTTGGCAAAGGCAGACCTTGCCAAGCAAGGCATCACCGACCCGACCAGCGGCCAGCTTGCCGACGCTGTCAAAAGCATTCAGGACCAACGCGCCAGTGGCCTGGGTTGGGGGCAGATTGCCAACTCCATGGGCGTGAGGCTGGGTGATGTTGTCAGTGCAGCCAATCGTTCAAGCATGGCTGGAAGTGCTGGCAAGGCCGGTGCCGCTGGAAGTGGCAAAGCTGGCGGCGCTGGTATGTCTGGAAGTGCAGGCGCCTCTGGAGGTGCGGGCGGCATGGGCGCCGGTCATGGTGGTATGGGTGGCGGTGCTGGGGGCAAGAAGTAAGCTCTCGTACACGATTTGTTGTCTGAGGGCGTTGTCGGCCATGCGCAAGAACCCAGCCTTGGTGCCGGGTGGAGCGATCAAGTGCCTGCGCGTCGGGGCAGGTTCACTGGACGGCTGCTTCAGGCAGGGTTGTCAAATCCCGACGGTCAAATTGACCCACGCGTCCGGAAGCCACAGCAGAATTTGACTCTCCATCCATTTGTCACCGCCCGTCAGAATCGCGACTCCCAGGGCACCGAGCAGCAGTGCGAAACCGTGTCGCACGCGTTCAATGCGTGCGAGCACCCAATCTCGTACACGCATGAAGCCACTGCGGGAAGCATAGGCCACCGCCACCAGTGGAATAGCTGCGCCCAAACCAAAAATGCCGAGCACCAAGCCACCGCGCGCCATCCCACCCTCACTTGCTACCAGCGTCAGGGCCGAGCCCAACAACGGCCCGGAACAGGGACTCCACACCAGGCCGAGCACACTGCCCAACAGCAGTGCACCCAACAGCGAGCCACCATCAAGTTGGGTAGATGCCGCGTTGGCCGAACTGGCAATCGGCAACATCCATTGCGTGAACCGTTCGCCCAAGGCCGGTACCAGCATCACCAGCGCGAAGGCGATCAGCATGACGGCGCCACCCGTGCGTACGCTGTCGCCGTCAATACCCAATGCCGGCCCCAGCGCCCCAAGCACCATGCCTATGAGGGCAAACGAGGTCGTCATTCCCACACCCATGGCCACCGGTGCGAAGCGGTTTCCCTGCAAGGCGCCGCCCAATACCAACGGTAAGAGTGGAAAGACGCAGGGCGACAGAGTGGTCAAACTACCGGCAAACAGGCTCAAGCCAACTTGCGGCACGGACAATGCGATGGACATGGTTGCGTCTGTTCAAAGTGCCGACTTCAACGCACCGCGAATGCCACCGGGTGAGGTATCGCCGACCACGCGGTAAGTCTCTTTCTCACCGTGCAGCACCACCAGCGTGGACTGGGCGCGCACATTGAAGCGGCGCTTCAGGCTTTTCTCGGTGTCGTAGTTGGCCACCAGCACCGTCAAATCCAGGCCTGCTTCGGATTTCAGGCCTTGCAATACTTTCTCTTGCGCGCGACAAGTCGGGCACCAGTCCGCATGGAAATGCAAAGCCACAGGCTTGCCTGCTTTCTGCGCCTCTGCCAGCGCAGCCGCAGAGTACGGTTTGACTTCGAGGGCGTGTGACACCATCGCACCGAAGACAAGGAGCGTCGAGAGGATGAGTTTTCCTATAGTCATAAGAAGCTTTCAAAAACGTATTTCACAGTCAAATGGCCGCTGGATTTTTTGGGTCAACAACGCTGCCGGGCTAACTGCCGCCGAACAGACTCTGCCTCCAAGGCATCCGTGTCGGCAATCCAGTCGATGGGTATCAGACTCAGCACTTCCAGATCCCGGTCTTGCAAGGCCCGCGCCAGGTTGGATCGCCGCGCCAAACGTTTGTCGCGTTGGACGAGCAGTTCATTGATCAAAGGGCGATACAAGCGAACAAAGCCCGTCAACCAGCGGCATGATTGTTCATGCCCTTCGATCTCGCCCATCGCGAACCGATCAACACAAGCCATTGTGGTTGCTGCATCAAACCAGTGGCCATCCGTGACCCATTGGTTCACAGTGAACAGCCCGACTGGCAGGCCACGCGCGTCAAGCGAGATGGCAAATAGATGAGTCGGCTCGGTGCGATTCCACCTGGGCTTGCCCGGCTTCAAGTACCGTCTGCGCCCAGTCGCCGTGCTATGCCAAAACAAGTGCAAATGCCCGTGTTCCTGGTCGCCGTCCCGATGAGAATGGTAGTAAAACTGGGAGCCACGTTGGGTGTCAATCAGGTCGTCTGGTGGGTAGTGCTCAAACTCAAGCACTTCGCGATTCGCGATCCAGCTTTGAATCAGGGAACCACGCTCCGCTGTCACTGTGACGAACGCCAAGACACTGGCGCGCGCGCTGCTTAGCGCCCCGGCGATCTGCGTGTCGGAAGCAGTGCGCCAATTTCGCCGGAGATGTGTTGAAGCGGTCATGCTCAAAAAAGCGGCGCCGGTGATGAACCAGTCACCAGGGAGCGTAAGTGAAGAAAACTATGACTTGGCAGCGCAGGCGCCGCATTTGGCCTTGCAGGCACCGCATTTCTGCAGGCTACTTTTGGCGCCACACTTGTTGCCGGTGCAAGCGCGGCACATCATGGAACAACCGCTGAGCGCAGCCGTGGTGACCACGGCCATGGCCAGAGCTTTTGTGAGGGTGGATGACAGTGAATTCATACTGATGCTCCTAAGGGTTATGGGGAAACGGGCTGCTTATTGCTTGACGCCAGCGCAGCCGCCACTCTTGGCACCGCATTTAGCTTTCATCTTTTTGGCTTTGGCTTTTGCCGCATGTGCCTTGCTGGCAGCGCATTGGGGCTGGGCTGCACCACACTTGGCCTTGCAGGCGCCGCATTTGGCCATGTTGGTCTTGGGGCCGCACTTTGCGCCGGCGCAACCTGCAGCCATGACATTGCCAGACAGTGCAGCGGCAGTGACCACGGCAGAGGCGATCGTCTTGGCGATGGTGGAGGAGAGATGGTTCATAAAGAAGTCCTTGGAGGGTTGAAGAGGTGACATTTCCGAAAACGCAGAAAGTCAAGTGGAAACGCGACTTTCATGGACATAGTCGTTTGAGTCTTGACAATACTTACACGGTCATCCGGAAATTTGTGAGCGTGCGCGATGGCGGACTCCAACAACGACGTGTTCACGCCAAATTGCCCCAGCGGTGTGTAATAAATCCGGTTGTCGTGGCGACTAAACCGCATGTCATCAATACAGAAAGAATCCAATGTCTAAGACTGTTCTTATCGCCCGCCCGCACACTTTTATCGTCGCCGTCATGAAACCTTTCCTGGAGGAAAACGGCTATGCCACCGACAAATTGGAGCACATCAGTGGTTTGCAAAGTCAGTCTACGGGTGCCGCTGGAGCCGTCATTTCTCTTGCCTTGTCGTCTTCGATCGTTGAGTCTGCAGAAGAGGTATTTCTGAAATTGAAGAGCATGGCGCCTCGGACACCCGTCCTGTTTGCCGCCATGCTGTCGCTGGAGCAGGCCCGTCCTGCGCTGGAGCGCATCGCGAAACAGGCAGGGCTCCAGGCCAACGTCCTTGGAGTGGATGCAACATCTGCAGCCGCCGCTCAATTGGGGCGCCAGGAGACGTTTCTGTATCTCAGCAAAGACGACCTGACATTTCCCGAGCGCCGTGCCACCGCCGCACGTCTGATACAGCGCCATTTCCGGTAAGAACATTGGTGACAAAGAGACTTGTTCTGGTAGGAGGTGGGCACGCGCACTTGTCGGTGCTGCGTGCCCTGGCGAAAAAGCGGCCCGCGGGAATAGATGCTGTCCTGATCACGCCTTCAAAACATCAGAACTATTCAGGCATGTTGCCCGGCTGGGTTGCCGGGCATTACAGCCAAGCCGAGTGTCGTATTGACCTCGACCCGCTGGTTCGGGCGGCCGGTGTCCACCTGGTTCTCGACCAGATTGTCGGTATGGACGCAGCGCGTCGGTGTGTTGGATTGACCAGTGGTCAGCACCTTGAGTACGACTTGTTGTCGCTCGACGTTGGCAGCGAAACCGACACCTCCTGGCTGGAAACCCTGGAGGACAAGCTTTTGCCAGTGAAACCGCTGGACAATTTCTTCGCACGTTGGCCGCACGTTCTTGCGGCAGCCAAGGCGATGAGGGGCTACAGATTGGTGGTGGTCGGCGGTGGTGCCGCCGGGGTCGAGATGGCCCTTGCGGCGCAACATGCGTTCACAAGTGCGGGTGTTGACGGCCAGGTTGACCTTGTCGCATCCGAGTCCGGGTTGCTACCGGGACACGCAAGGCGTGTTCAGGATCGGGTGACGCGGTTCGCCCGGCAGGCTGGGTTGGGCCTGCATTTCTTTCGCGGTGTTGGGTCTGAAGAAGGTGTTCTTTTGTCGGATGGCCGATTGCTGCAAGCTGACCGAGTCATTGCCGCCACGGGTGCACGAGCACCGGTCTGGCTGGGCATGTCCAAATTGGCGCTGGACGAGCATGGCTGCATCCTTGTGGATAAGTACCATCGCAGTGTGTCGCATCCGAATGTTCTTGCCGCTGGCGACGTATGCGCCCGCGCCGATGCGGTGATGTCACGCTCGGGTGTGCATGCGGTTCGTGCCGGTCCGGTCTTGGGCGACAACCTGATGGCCATACTGAACGGCACATCATTGCAGTCGTATGCGCCCAGGCGCCACTCCCTGCATCTGCTGGCTTGTGGACCACGCTATGCTGTGGCCTCCTGGGGCCCGTGGTCGGCTGAAGGACAATGGGTCTGGCGCTGGAAAGACTGGATCGATCGTCGATTCGTCCGGAAGTTTTCTGAAACCACACCCGGTGAGGCGACGCAGATGTTGGAGAACACACCATGACATGGTTCAAACAAGCCGGCAATTGGCTTGGAAATGCGCAACCTGAAAAGCAGGTTTCGGTCGAGGCAACGACCCGGCATTTGCTGGCGAGCCTGCTCACCATGGCCTGGTTCGTTGAGGCCAGAGACCCCTATACCGGCGGCCACCTCTGGCGGGTGTCGCGCTATGCCAGACTCCTGGCCGAGCATGCAGAGTTCAGCGATGCTGATGCCGCTCGTATTGGTCTGGGAGGTTTTCTTCACGATTTAGGCAAGATTGGGGTACCGGATGCCATATTGCGCAAAAAGGAGCGTCTGACCGCATTGGAATACGAAGTCATCAAGACCCACCCTGACTTGGGGCTGCGCATGCTGGCCGGGCACCCCCTGGCTGCCCTGGTGAAAGATGCCATCCAACTGCACCATGAGCGCCCGGATGGGCAGGGTTACCCGCTTCGCTTGTTGAGGGAATCGATTCCCGACGTGGCCAGAATTGTGGGCGTATGTGATGCGTTTGATGCCATGACCAGTCACCGTCCTTATCGCCAAGGAATGCATCGGGATAAAGCGCTTGGCATTTTGAACGCTGGGAAAGGCACGCAATTCGATGCGCGCTTTGCCGACATTTTTGTTGCCATGGGACAAGCCGGCAAGCTCGACCCTGTTATGGGTCACAGTGACGACGGCATCCCGCTGCAGAGTTGCCCCATGTGCGGGCCCACCTTGGTGTTGCGCAAAGGCCAGCATGCTGGAGAAAAAATCTATTGCCGCGACTGTACTGGCGAGTTTGAACTCAAAGAGCTTGATCACTGTCTGGTTGCAACTCCCACGGGCCATCAAGGACGACCCGCCGACCTGGAACCCGATGTCGACTTCGAATTGATTCAAAGAACGGTGATTGCCAGCGTTGACGCCATGCCCGCCCTGGCGTTACTGGCGACTGCAACCTCACCCCATCGGAGCCATTGATGAGATCGCTTTTCCAAGTTGCCTGCTCTGGCAAGATTGTCAAAAACTCGCTGCGGATCGCCTTGGTGGTGGGTAGCATTCTCAACCTTGTCAACCAAGGCAGTGCCATCCTGGCGGGCACGGGCATTTCGTGGATTCACGTGTCGTTGAATTACTTGGTGCCCTACTGCGTGGCAAGTTACAGCGCAGCCAAGAACGAAATGACGCCACGAGGAAATCAATAATGAGCGCTTTGACAAATGAAGGCATGAAATCAGATGCGTCCGAAGCATCCATCTTGTCTGACACGGCATTCTTGAATGATTTGCGCCGTCAGATGGTGAAGTTTGCGACGCTGCAGCTCTCCAATAGCCACGCTGCAGAAGATGCGGTGCAGGAGGCACTCATCGGAGCGTTGAAAAATGCCAAGTCTTTCGCCGGGCGAGCAGCATTGAAAACCTGGGTCTTTGCCATTTTGCGTAACAAGATTGCCGATTTCTTGCG
>Ga0209343_10004161_pt1 | contig 17913 bp, 27 predicted proteins | sample RifCSPlowO2_02_FD_184026 | JGI IMG/M metagenome (GOLD analysis project Ga0209343, IMG submission 184026) | Groundwater microbial communities from Rifle, Colorado - Rifle CSP2_plank lowO2_0.2 (SPAdes) (version 2) | ecosystem: Environmental > Aquatic > Deep subsurface > Groundwater | place... | reverse complement strand
GGTCGAGCCGACCCGCATCAACCTCGACGAGATCGAGCAGCGGCTGCGGCGTCCGGAGTACGCGCCCGTCGCGAGATCGCTCGGCGCGGTCGGCCTGTCGTCGGCCGTCGATCTGTTTGCGACGTTTGCGGGGCAGGCGCCGGATTTTTCCGGGTGGCTGAGCGACGCCGACATCAACCGCGACCGCAATCTTCGGCTGCAGTACTTGGCCGGGAGAGGACTGAATCTGTATCGCGCCGACCGCATCTACGCGGACATGCTCCAGCACAGCAGGGACCCCAAAGACATCTTCATCGGCTCCGACGAGACGCTGCGGGCGCTCCTCCAGAAGATCCACGCCGCGTGGGGGAGGTAAGCGTCTACGCGTCGCGGTGGACGGTCGCCGGCGAGAAAGCCGGCAGGCAGACGGCGATGTATTCGGCGCCCTCCGGCTCGGGTGTGCTGTACCGCACCCACTCTCCAGGCTCGGTCACGACGGCCTGTCCGGCGCGGACGTCCAGCCGTCCGCCGGCGTGTTCCACGCGAAGCATTCCGCGCAGGACGATGGTGATTTCCTCGAACTCCGGGCGCTGGCCGGGCTCCTGCCAGCCGCCGGGCGACGTCATGCGGGCGACGCTCACGCGGGCGTGGCCAGAGTTCACACGCCCAGCGAACTCCTGAATCAGTTTCGGCTTCGTGCCGGCGGCTTCGACGACGGCCGGCTGCGGGATCAAACGGGGCACGGCGGGGGAAGTATAGCGCCGTTGATCGACCGCCGCGATACACTGAAGTGACGCGCGGGCTCGTCTATGAAAATCAGCAACACCATCCTGGACGCCATCGGCCACACGCCGATGGTCCGCATCAACGCCATTACCCGCGGGCTGGTGAAGGCGACGGTCGTCGCCAAGCTCGAGACGTTCAATCCTGGCAATTCGATCAAGGACCGCATAGCCGTCAAGATGATCGAGGACGCCGAGCAGGCGGGACGGCTCAAGCCTGGGGGCACGATCGTCGAAGGCACGTCCGGCAACACGGGGATGGGTCTTGCGATTGCCGCCGTGGTCAAGGGGTACACGTGCGTCTTCACCACGACCGACAAGCAGTCGAAGGAGAAGATCGACGCGCTCAGAGCTTTTGGCGCCGAGGTCATCGTGTGCCCCACCAACGTCGACCCGGAGGACCCGCGGTCCTATTACTCGGTGTCGTCGCGACTGGAGGCGGAGCTGCCCAACGCGTGGAAGGCCAACCAGTACGACAACCCCTCGAACTCCGCCGCGCACTACGAGCAGACCGGACCCGAAATCTGGGAACAGACTGACGGCAAGGTCACCCACTTGGTCGCGGGCGTCGGGACCGGCGGGACCATCTCGGGCGTGGGCAGCTATCTCAAGGAGCGGAACGCGGCGGTCAAGGTCTGGGGCATCGACACGTACGGTTCCGTGTTCAAGAAGTACAAAGAGACCGGCGTTCTCGACAAGAACGAGATCTACCCGTACATCACAGAGGGGATCGGCGAAGATTTCCTGCCTGGGAACGTGGATTTGTCGGTCATCGATCATTTCGAGAAGGTCACCGACAAGGACGCCGCCGTCATGACGCGGCGCATTGCCCGCGAGGAGGGCATCTTCGCAGGCAACTCGGCCGGGTCGGCGATGGCCGGTGTGCTCCAGCTGAAGGATCAGTTCACCGAGGGCGACCTCGTCGTCGTCATCTTCCCCGATCATGGCTCCCGCTATCTCGGGAAGATGTTCAACGACGAGTGGATGCGCGAGAAGGGATTCCTCGAAAAGAGCGGGCTGAGGGCCCGGGATCTGGTGGCAATGCGCGTGTCAGGCGAGCTGTGCTCGATCGAATCGAACGAGCCCGTCGAACACGCCGTGACGCTGATGAGCGAGCACGACTTCTCCCAGATTTCGATCACGCGCGACAAACGCCTTGTGGGCTCGCTCAACGAGTCGTATCTCTACTCGCAGCTCGTTCGAAACGCCAGCGTGAAGCGCGAGCCGGTCGCGTCGATCATGCAGCCCGCCTTCCCCTTCGTCGATATCTCCACGCCCGTCGACCTGCTGTCGACGATGATCACGCCCGAGAATCCCGCGGTGCTGGTGCGCGATTTCAAGACCGATAAGACCTTCATCATCACGCGGTCCGACGTCATCCGCGTGCTGTAAGCCAGTATGATGGGTGGCATGCGGGCATATCTCGTGTTGAATATCGAGGTCACCAACCTCGAGCGCTACGCCGAGTACGTCAAGGCCGCCGGGGCTGCGGTGGCGCAATACGGTGGTCGCTATCTGGTCCGCGGCGGACGGGCCGAGAGGCTCGAAGGCCAGGTCGAGCCCGGGCGCGTCGTGGTCCTGGAGTTTGACTCCGTCGAGCGCGCGCGCGCCTGGTGGGCTTCAGAGGAGTACGCGGGTCCCAAGGCCGTGCGGCAGTCGGCGGCCAACACAGAGATGATCCTGGTGGAAGGTGTCTGAGCTCATCGCCCTCACGCGAGAGGTTAGCCCGGCGGTCGTGCGCTCGGAACTGACGCACATCCCCCGCGTGGCCATTGACGTCGCCGTCGCGCGCGCCCAGCACGCCGAGTACGAGCGCGCGCTCGCGAGCCTGGGGTGCTCGGTGCGGCGGCTCCCCGCCGGCCCCGAGATGGCCGACGCGGTGTTCGTCGAGGACACGGCGGTGGTTTTCGACGAGATCGCGATCATCACTCGCCCGGGAGCCGAGTCGCGCCGGGCCGAAATCGCGGATGTCGAGGAAACCCTCAAGCGCCATCGGCTGCTCGGCCACATCGAGGCCCCGGGCACGATCGACGGAGGCGACGTCCTGCTCTCGGGTCGTGCCGTCTTCGTGGGAGCGTCGAGCCGGACCAACAGGGCGGGCATCGAGCAGCTGCGACGGCTGGTCGAGTACTTCGGGTACTCGCTGCAGGCGGTCGACGTGCGCGGCTGCCTCCATCTGAAGTCCGCCGTCACCGTCCTGAACGACGGGACGCTGCTGATGAACCGCGAATGGGTGCGACCGGACGCGTTCGGCGCGCTGGATATCGTCGACGTGCACGCCGACGAGCCCAGGGGCGCCAACATCGTCCGCGTGGACGATCAGCTCCTGTACAGCGCCGCGTTTCCGCGGACATGGGAGCGCCTCGAGCATCGCGGTCACCGCGTGGTGTGCGTGGACATCAGCGAGATCGCGAAAGCCGAGGGCGCCATGACCTGCTGCAGCCTCATCTTTGAAAGCCAGAAAACCTGATGCCATTCACGAGCCTGAATCTCCATCCCAGTCTGTTGCAGGGACTCAAAGACCTCGGTTTCACGCGCCCGACGCCGATCCAGGCCGACGCCGTTCCTCCCGCGCTGGCCGGGAAGGATTTGCTCGCCTGCGCGATGACCGGGAGCGGGAAAACGGCCGCCTTCCTGCTGCCGATCCTGCACCACCTGATCGGGCGCCCGCGCGGGACGACGCGCGCTCTGGTGCTGACGCCGACGCGTGAACTGGCGGCGCAGATCCTCGAAGACCTCAACGATCTCGCCGTCCACACGCCGATCACCGGCGCCTCCGTCTTCGGCGGTGTCGGCATGGCTCCGCAGGAGCACGCGTTTCGGAGCGGCGTCGACGTGATCGTTGGAACGCCCGGGCGACTCCTCGATCATTTCCGCGCATCGTACGCCAAGCTTGCCGGCCTGCAGTATCTCGTGCTCGACGAGGCCGATCGGATGCTGGACATGGGGTTCCTCCCCGATATCCGGCGCGTGCTGCGCCATCTGCCAAGCCGCCGCCAGACCTTCTTCTTCAGTGCCACCATCCCGCCGCCCATCGCCGCCTTGTCGCGCGAGATGCTGCGCGATCCGGTGACGATCAACCTCGAACGCCGCGCGGCGCCGGCCGTCGGGATCACGCACGCCGTGTACCCCGTGCCGCAGCATCTCAAGCCCGCGCTGCTCGTCGCGCTCCTGAGGGCCGGTGGCATGAACGACGCGCTGGTGTTCACGCGGACGAAGCACCGGGCCGATCGCCTCGCGAAGCACCTCGTCCGGGAGGGAATCAAAGCCGAGCGGATTCACGGCAACCGATCGCAGCCTCAGCGGACCGAGGCGCTGGCCGGATTCAAGAGCGGCAAGTATCAGGTCCTCGTCGCCACCGACATTGCGGCGCGCGGCATCGACGTCACCGACCTCGGACACGTCGTCAACTTCGATGTCCCCCCGGTGCCGGACAGCTACATCCACCGCGTCGGGCGCACGGCGCGGGCGGAGGCGACGGGCGCAGCATTCACCCTGGTCTCGCCGGAAGAGGAAAACGATCTGCGCGGAATCGAGCGCGCGATCGGTAAACGGCTTCCGCGCGTCACCGTTCCGGACTTCGACTACCACGCGCGCCCGGAAGCGCGTCTCGAAATCCCGCTGGCCGACCGCATCGCGGCCATCCGGGCGCGAAAGGCCGACGAGCGCGCCCACGGCCGGGCCAAAGACGAGCGCCGGCGGGCGGCGGAGGCCGGGAGAACAGGCGCGCCGCATCGGACGGGGCCGGCCGGCGCCGCGCCAGGCAGTCTGGCGCGCTCCCGCCCGAGCCGACCCTGGGACAGCCGTCGGCGCACGCGATAGCCACTCAGCCGCGGCCCCCCCCGGTTTGTCGAGCTCAGCGGCACGAGCGGCAGGCGCCTCGTCGCATTCCCGCACCGACACCCAGTGTAAAAATCGTAATCGGCTGTTGAATAACGGCACGTACCAGGTCCGGCTCCCCCGAACTGCCGCCGCCGGGGGACGGCCGGGCGTGGAGGCGTTCTTGCGACGATCCCCGGCGGATGACCCGGGACGCCTACGGACCCAACCTCCGCCGCATCCGCCTCCAGCGAGGCATTGCGCTCGAGCAGATCGCCGACGCCACGAAAGTACCCGTGGAATTGTGGGCCGGTCTCGAGCGCAACGACATCTCCTCCTGGCCGTCCGGAATTTTTGCTCGTGCATACATTCGCCAGTACGCATACGCGATAGGGGTCGATCCCGATTCGACCGTGGACGAGTTCTGCCGGTGGTTTCCGCAAGGCGATCGGCGCGCGGAAAAGACCGTTCGGATTCACGCGGCAATCGTCGGCCACCGCCTCTCGTGGGAGGACGATGTTCCGGACGGTGACGGCAATCGCCGCGGAGGAGCTGCAGCCCCGCCGAAGGACACACGTCGATCTTCGCTTCAGTCGCCGCTCGCCGCGCTCTTCGTGCGGCTGATCCGCACGTTTGGCAGAGCCTGACACCTTCGTGGGCCTCGCGCCGCGAATTGGTCACGTCCTTCGACGACGAAGGTTGCCGTACTGGGAAAGCGTGCGCGCCGACGCGCTGTCGGGCGCGCCAGCGGCCGCCGATAGTTCGCGGAGATGGCTCTCGGGTCCTGGCTCTGCGCGTCCGGACCTCAGGCGCGACGCCTCGGGCAGCGTCCGGACCCCACGCCTGAAGCGCAAACGCACGGGTCGCAAAAGAGGAAACGCGGGTGCTGCACGCATACGGATCCACCGACAAGGGCCCTCTCCGGCCGATCAACGAAGACTGTTTCGGAATCGACGAGCACCTCGGCTTTTGCATCGTCGCGGATGGCATGGGCGGACACAACGCGGGTGAGGTCGCCGCCCGGATGGCCGTCGATGCCGTGACTGATTACCTTCGACGCGCGACGCTGTTCCGCTCCCGCCTGTGCGACGTTCGTCCGGGGCCCGGCGACCCTGGCGGGGCCTCGTCCGAGCCCGTTCACGTGTCCTGGCCCTTCGGCTTCGAACCGTCGCTTTCGGACGCCGGCAATCTGCTCCGGACCGCGGTGCTGATGGCCAATGCGCAGGTCCGCGAGGCGGCGGTGTCGGTCGACGAATATTCGGGAATGGGCACGACGATCGTCGTCGCCCTCGTCCACGGCGGCAGGCTTTCGGTGGCTCACGTCGGCGACAGCCGGTTGTACGTGTTCGGGCCGCCGCTCAGGCAACTGACGCACGACGATTCCTGGACCGCGATGGTGCTGGCCACCGACTCGGACGCCGATCCAGCACTCCTTCAGCATCACCCGATGCGGAATGCGCTGACGAACGTGGTCGGCGTCCGCGCGTGCACGGAGGTGCACGTCGCCGAGGAAGTGCTTCGCGGAGGCGAGCTGATCATGCTGACCACTGACGGCGTGCACGGCGTCCTCGACGAGGATCGGGTGGAGCGAGTGCTGTCGGAGGGAGACCTCAGGGCCGCCCCGCAGCGCCTGGTCGCGGCCGCGCTGGCCCGCGGCAGCCGGGACAACTGCACGGTTGTGGTTGCCGGCCCGACAGGCGGGTAACGCGCCGGGCGGCCGCCTTCAAGGGCGGCTGCCGCGGCTTGCACGCCGCGAGACCACCGTGCTATATTCGTCAGGTTCTGTTGAAGCTAGGACACCCTATCTAGCTTCGACCCTTCGACCCTCCGGCACGCTCCGGCTCGTCCCGGGTGAAGCCGAGGAACGACGCGCTTTTGGGTCGGGAAGACCCCTCCGTCGCGCGACTACTTCGAGCATAGGGTAGCCAAGGTTTTCAGGCGCCAAGCCTCAGGGCTTTTAGGCCTGAAGCGACTCCTTTGGGCCGTCCGGGGGAGAGCCAACGACACCGCGAGAGCATCCGCGGTGCGGTTTCCGTTTCGGGACGCCGAAGAACATATGCCGACTATCAGTCAGCTCGTTCGCGCCGGACGCAAGAAAATCGTCAGCAAAACGAAGAGTCCGGCCCTGCAGAACAGCCCACAAAAACGGGGCGTCTGCGTCCGCGTCTTCACTCAGACGCCGAAGAAGCCGAACTCGGCGCTCAGAAAAGTGGCGCGCGTCCGTCTGACCAACGGCATCGAAGTGACGACCTACATCCCGGGCGTGGGCCATAACCTGCAGGAGCACTCGCTCGTGCTGATTCGGGGAGGTCGTGTCAAGGATCTCCCCGGTGTGCGCTATCACGTCGTGCGGGGCACGCTCGACGCGGTCGGCGTTCAGGGCCGGATGCAGGGTCGGTCGAAGTACGGGGCGAAGAGGCCAAAGAAGGCCTGAACGTTGAGAGCCATAGAAGATGCCTAGACGACGAGAAATTCCAAAGCGCGACATCGCCGCAGATCCGCTGTACGACAGCCCGCTCGTCACCAAGTTCATCAACTGCGTGATGACCGGTGGCAAGCGGAGCACGGCGGAGCGCATCCTCTACAGGAGCTTCGACATTATCAAGGAAAAGACGAGCGACGATCCCCTGAAGATTTTCAAGAAGGCGATCGACAACGTCAAGCCGAGCCTGGAAGTGAAATCGCGCCGCGTCGGCGGCTCGAACTATCAGGTGCCGGTTGAGGTGAATCCGAACCGCCGTCTGTCGCTCAGTATCCGGTGGATTGTCGGCTACGCCACTGCCCGAGGCGACGGCAAGACCATGCAAGAGAAGCTCGCCAACGAGCTGCTCGACGCGGCGAACCTGCGCGGGGGCGCCGTCAAGAAGCGCGAGGACACGCACCGCATGGCGGAAGCGAACAAAGCGTTCGCCCACTATCGGTGGTAGGAAGCCCTCAGCCGTCAGCTCTCAGCCGCCAGGGCTGAAAGCCGATGGCTGAACGCTGAAAGCCTTAGAGAACATGCCCCGGCAAGTCGCACTGAACAAGACGCGCAACATCGGCATCATGGCGCACATTGATGCCGGGAAGACCACCACGACGGAACGGATCCTCTTCTACACGGGGATTACGTACAAGATGGGTGAGGTCCACGAAGGCACCGCCGTGATGGACTGGATGGAGCAGGAACAGGAGCGCGGCATCACCATCACGTCGGCCGCGACGACCTGCTTCTGGCGCGACCACCGGATCAACATCATCGACACGCCCGGCCACGTGGACTTCACGGCGGAGGTGGAGCGGTCGCTTCGCGTGCTCGATGGCGCCGTCGCCGTGTTCGACGCGGTCGCCGGCGTCGAGCCCCAGTCGGAAACCGTCTGGCGGCAGGCCGACAAGTACCGCGTGCCGCGGCTCTGCTTCGTCAACAAGATGGACAGGATCGGCGCCGACTTCAAGCGGACGCTGGAACAGATCGGCACCAAGCTCCAGGGCAATGCCGTGGCGATCCAGCTGCCGATGGGCGCCGAGGACCGATTCATCGGCGTGATCGACCTCGTGAAGATGAAGGCGCTCACCTACAAGGACGAGACCCTGGGCGCCGACTACGACGAGTCGGACATTCCCGCCGAGTACAAGGACGAGGCGCAGCACCACCGCGAGTATCTGATCGAGAAAATCAGCGAGTCCAGCGACGTCCTGCTCGAGAAGTACCTGCACGGGCAGGCGCTGACCGAGGACGAGATCAAGGCGGCGCTCCGCAAGCGCGCCATCCAGTCGGTCAGGAACGAGAAAGCGGCCTTCGTTCCGGTGATCTGTGGCTCCGCCTTCAAGAACAAGGGTGTGCAGCCGATGCTCGACGCGGTCGTCGACTACCTGCCATCGCCCCTCGACATTCCGCCCATCATCGGCATCGACCCGCGGAAAGCCGAGGAGACGCAGGTCGAGCGGCCGGCCTCCGACGAGGCGGCGTTCTCGGCGCTGGCGTTCAAGATCATGACCGATCCGTTCGTCGGTCAGCTCTGTTTTATCCGCGTCTACTCCGGCGTCATGTCGTCCGGCTCCTCGATTTACAACGCCACGAAGCAGAGAACCGAACGCGTGGGGCGTCTCCTGAAGATGCACGCCAACAAGCGCGAGGAGATCAAAGAGGTCTACGCGGGCGACATCGCGGCGGCCGTCGGCTTGCGGAGCGTCACGACCGGCGACACGATCTGCGACGAGAAGCACCCGGTCGTCCTCGAGTCGATGGACTTTCCCGAGCCGGTGATCTCGCTGGCGATCGAGCCGAAAACCAAAGCGGATCAGGAAAAGCTCGGCATGGGTCTCGGCAAACTGATGGCCGAGGATCCGACCTTCCGGGTGAAGACCGACGACCAGACCGGCCAGGTCGTCATCGCCGGGATGGGCGAGCTGCACCTCGAGATCATCGTCGACCGGCTGAAGCGCGAGTTCAACGTCGAGGCGACCGTCGGCCGTCCCCAGGTCGCGTACAAGGAAACGCTGACGCGTCCCGCGGAAGGCGAAGGCCGGTACATCCGCCAGACGGGCGGCCGCGGCCAATACGGCCACGCGAAGATCCGCCTCATCCCGCGGCAGCCGGGCGAAGGCTACGAGTTCATCAACGACATCGTGGGCGGATCGATTCCCAAAGAGTTCATCAAGCCGATCGACCAGGGCATTCGCGAGGCGATGACCAACGGCATCCTCGCGGGGTACCCGGTGGACGATGTGGCGGTCGAGCTCTACGACGGGTCGTTTCACGACGTCGATTCATCGGAAATGGCGTTCAAGATCGCCGGGTCGATGGCGTTCAAAGACGCCGCAAAGCGGGCCAAGCCGGTTTTGCTCGAGCCGGTCATGCGCGTCGAGGTGGTGGTCCCGAAGGACTACATGGGCGACGTGATGGGCAACCTGGCCAGCCGGCGCGGGCATATCCAGTCGCAGGAAGATCGCGGCGGCACGCAGATCATCGCCGCCCGCGTGCCGCTCTCGGAAATGTTCGGCTACGCGACGGATCTCCGGTCACGCACGCAAGGCCGCGCCACCTATTCGATGCACTTCGACCGATACGAGCCGGCGCCGCAGAGCGTCAGCGAAGAAGTCGTGGCTCGCATGCAGGGCAAATAACACATGGCTACCGCATTCAGCGACAAGATCCGCATCCGCCTCAAGGCCTACGACTACCGGGTGCTCGACCAGTCGACGAGCGAGATCGTGGACACGGCCAAGCGCACGGGCGCGCGGCTGGCAGGTCCGATTCCGCTGCCGACGGCCAAGAACAAGTGGACCGTGCTGCGGTCGCCCCACGTGGACAAGAAATCGCGCGAGCAGTTCGAGATCCGCACGCACAAGCGGCTGATCGATATCTTCGAGCCGACGCCGCAGACCGTCGACGCGCTGATGAAGCTGGACCTGCCGGCTGGCGTGGATGTGGAGATCAAGGCGTTCGGGAAAGAGCACAAATAGCTGAGAGCGGAGAACCGAGAACCGAGAACTGAGAACTGAGAACTGAGAGCTGAGAGCTGAGATATGGTGACCGGAATCATCGGCAGGAAAGTCGGCATGACACAGGTGTTCGATCCCGATGGGACCGTGCATCCCGCCACGGTCATCAAAGCCGGCCCGTGCGTCGTCGTGCAGGCGAAGAACCAGCAGGGCGACGGGTACGCGGCGGTACAGCTGGGTCTGGTCGAAGAACAGCCCGCCAAGGTCCGCAAGCCGATCGCCGGCCACTACAAGAAGGCCAATGTGCCGCCGACGCGCGTGCGTCGCGAGGTGAAGGTGGCCGCGGGCGGCGACGAGTTGAAGGCCGGCGATCAGGTGCTCGTGTCGATCTTCGCCGATGGCGAGCGTGTGGATGTCATCGGCACCGGCCGGGGCAAAGGTTTCCAGGGGGTGGTCAGGCGCCATCACTTCGCCGGCGGTGCGGCGACCCACGGTTCGATGTTCCACCGGGCGCCGGGCTCGATCGGCGCGTCCTCGTTCCCGTCGCGGGTCATCAAGGGCATGCGCGCGGCCGGCCGGATGGGCGGCGGGCGCGTGACGATCCGCAACCTCAAGGTGCTGCGGGTCGATCCCGACAATCACCTGCTGATCGTCGAGGGGGGGGTCCCCGGCGCGCCGACCGGTTACCTGATCGTCCGCAAGGCCGCCGCCGCGAAGCGGATCAAGGTGGCGCAGGTGGAGAAGCCGAAAAAAGGAAAGAAATAGCTGAGAGCCAACGTATGCAGCTTGACGTCGTCAACAACCAGAACGAGAAGATCGGTGCGCTCGACGTGCGCGACGATGTGTTCGGCGGCCGCGTGAACACCGACCTGATCTGGGAATCGGTCGTGCGCGCGAACGCCGCGGCGCGGCGCGGCACGCACAAGACGAAGAACCGGGCCCTCGTCAGCGGTGGCGGCAAGAAGCCGTGGCGGCAGAAGGGCACCGGCCGCGCGCAGGTCGGTTCGAGCCGCACGCCGCTGTGGCGCCACGGCGGCACGGTGTTCGGTCCTCAGCCGCGAAGCTACGAGTACCATCTGCCGAGGAAAGTCGAGCGCGGGGCGCTGCGGGCGGCGCTCGGCCGGAAGCTGCAGGATCGCCACCTGGTCGTGGTCGACGTGCTCGCCGTCGAGGAGATCAAGACGAAGGCGGCCGTGGCGCTGCTGCGGCGGCTGGGCGTCGAGGGAAAGACCGTCATCATCGATGTCGCCCCCGACGACAAGCTCGTGCGCTCGGTGCGGAACATCCCGGGCGTCTCGATGCTGTCGAGCGGGCGTGTGACGGCGCGCGACGTCATGCACGCCGATCGCGTGGTGACGACGAGGAGTGCGCTGGAGAAGTTGCAGGAAGCGTTGGCGTGACCTGAGGGTGTCATGAAGCTCACTGATGTGATTCGGCGGCCGCTCATCACCGAGAAGACGTCGATCCAGCGCGAGGACGGCAGGACGATCGTCTTTCAGGTGGCGCCCGGCGCCAACAAAGTGCAGATCAAGCGCGCGGTCGAGCAGCTGCTCGGCTCGAAGGTCGCCAGCATCCGCACCAGCATCGCCCACGGAAAGATCAAGCGGCAGGGCCGCTTTGCGGGGCGCCGGTCGGACTGGAAGAAAGCCTACGTGACGCTGCGCGAAGGCGAGAAGATGCCCGAGTTCCTGGAGGGCGCATAGAGAAGGCTCAACGCTCACTTCTCACGTCTCAGTGTGGTGGGACGCGAGGCTTGAGTCTCGAGACTTTTCGAGAAGGTTCTTATGCCGATTCGCAAATTCAACCCGACGTCTCCGGGCCAGCGGTTTCAGACCGTGCAGGTGTTCGATGAGCTCACGACGACCGAGCCGCACAAGCCGCTCGTCGAGCCGCTGCACCGCTCGGGCGGGCGCAACAACCAGGGCCAGTTGACCTCGTGGTGGCGCGGCGGCGGGCACAAGCGTATGTACCGCGTCATCGACTTCAAACGCGACAAGCGCGAGATCCCGGCCACGGTCTCGACCATTGAATACGACCCGAACCGGTCGGCGCGGATCGCGCTTCTGACGTACGCCGACGGGGAGAAGCGCTACATCCTGCAGCCGAACGGGTTGAAGGCGGGTGACACGATCGTCGCCGGGCCGAACGTCGACATCCTGCCGGGCAACGCGCTGCCGCTGAAGAACATCCCGCTCGGCACGCTCATCCACAACGTGGAGCTCAGGCCGGGCCGGGGCGGGCAGATCGCGCGGAGCGCCGGCTCCGCCGTGCAGCTCGTGGCGAAGGAAGACGAGTACGCGTCGGTGAAGATGCCGTCGGGCGAGATCCGCAAGATCTTTATCGAGTGCTACGCGACCGTGGGTCAGGTCGGCAACCTCGATCACGAAAACGTGTCGATCGGGAAAGCTGGGCGGAGTCGATGGCTCGGGAAGCGCCCGCACGTCCGCGGGGTCGCCATGAATCCGGTGGATCATCCGCTCGGCGGCGGTGAGGGCAAGACCTCGGGCGGCCGGCACCCGGTCTCGCCGTGGGGCTTGCCGACCAAGGGCTATAAGACGCGCAACCGGAAGCGGACGGACACGTTCATCGTTCAACGACGACAGAAATAGCGGATGACGTAGATTGAAAATCCTATGAGCCGTTCACTGAAGAAAGGCCCCTTCGTCGACACCCACCTCCTCGAGAAGATCGAGGTGATGAATCGTGGGTCCGAGAAGAAGGTGATCAAGACGTGGTCGCGGCGCTCCACCGTGGTCCCGGAGATGGTCGGTCACACCCTCGCGGTGCACAACGGGAAGAAGTTCATCCCGGTGTACATCACGGAGAACATGGTGGGCCACAAGCTCGGAGAGTTTGCGCCGACCCGCATTTTCAAGGGTCACACGACGCGGGTCGCCGAGCGGGCGGCGGCGGCGGCCGCGGCCGCGCCCGGCGCGACCGGGGCGCCCGGCGGGCCGGGTAGCGCGGCGGCGCCGAAGCCGGCGGGGGCCTCGTCATGATTCACGCCTACGCCACGGCACGCTACGTGCGGACCTCCGCCCAGAAGGCCGGGCTGGTGCTCGAATTGATTCGCGGCAAGGACGTGAACCGTGCGCTCGCGACGCTTCGCTTCACGAAGAAGTCGGTCGCGCTGGACGTCGCCAAGGTCCTCCGTTCGGCGATCGCCAACGCGCAACAGAAGGACGGCTTCGGCGGCGACGTCGATCGGTTGTTCGTGTCGGCGTGTTACGCGAATCAGGGGCCGTCGCAGAAGCGCGTCAGGCCGGCGCCGATGGGGCGGGCGTTCCGCGTGCTGAAGCGGACCGCGCATCTCACCGTCCAGGTGTCGGAACGTCCGGCGCCAGTGATCAGCGCCGGCGCGGCCGAGTCGACGAGGAGCCGGAAATCCTCGGCCGGCGAGCGGCCGTCCGGGGCCGGCGGCCGGAAATCTGCTGCCGGCCGGCGGCCGGCGTCGGCGAAAAAGGCTTAGTAAGGAGCGACTGTGGGCCAGAAGGTTCATCCGTTCGGATTCCGGCTCGGGTTCAACAAGACGTGGCGGTCGCGCTGGTACTCGGATCGCGACTACGCGAAGCTGCTGCACGAAGATCTGGAACTGCGGCAGACGCTGAAGAAGCGCTTCGCGCACGCGGGCGTCTCCAAGATCGAGACCGAGCGCGCCGCCAACAAGCTCAAGATCGACATCTACACCTCGCGGCCGGGCATCATCATCGGCCGCAAGGGCACCGAAGTCGACAAGCTGAAGCAGGAGATTCAGAAGCGGACGAGCCGCGAGGTCTTCATCAACATCCAGGAGATCCAGAAGCCGGAGCTCGACGCGCAGCTCATCTCCGAGTCGGTGGCCATGCAGCTCGAAAAGCGGGTGGCGTTCCGCCGGGCGATGCGAAAGGCGGTCGAGTCGGCGCTCCGCTTCGGCGCGCGCGGCATCAAGGTCCGCGTGTCGGGGCGGCTGAACGGCGCCGAAATCGCGCGATCCGAGTGGTATCTGCACGGCCAGCTGCCGCTGCAGACGCTCCGCGCGGACATCGACTACGGCTTCGCAGAAGCGAGCACGACCTACGGGCAGATCGGCGTCAAGGTCTGGCTGTACAAAGGCGAGCGCCTGGTGCCGCAGCGCGGGCGCGAAGAGGAATACAGGGAACGCGCGCCTCGCAGGCCACAGCCGCGGGCATGACAATACGCATTGCCGAATGCCAATGGCTGCATTCAATCAGCACCTAGCATTCAGCGCTTAGCCATTCAGGGATCGTCGTCATGTTGATGCCGAAGAAAGTGAAATACCGCAAGCAACAACGCGGGCGCATGGCCGGGAAGGCCTGGCGGGGGTCCGACGTGTCGTTCGGCGACTACGGGCTGAAGGCGCTCGAGCCCTGCTGGCTGACGGATCGCCAGATCGAAGCGGCGCGCGTGGCGATGACCCGCTTCATCAAGCGGGGTGGCAAGATCTGGGTGCGGGTCTTCCCCGACAAGCCCATCACCAAGAAGCCGCAGGAAACGCGGATGGGCAAGGGCAAGGGCGCGCCCGAAGCGTGGGTCGCCGTCATCCGACCCGGCCGCGTCCTGTTCGAGATGGAAGGGGTGAGCGAGAGCGAAGCGCGTGAAGCGATGAAGCTCGCGGCCGCCAAGCTCCCGATTCTCACGAAGTTCACCACCCGCTTCGCCCTGGAGAAGATGCTATGAAGGCCGGGCAGCTGCGAGACCTCGGCGCCGACGAGCTCGGGGCCCGCGAGCGCGATTTGACCGATCAGCTGTTTCGAATGCGCATCCAGAAGTCGATGGGCCAGCTCGAAGCGCCGGACAAGATTCGTCTCGTCCGCCGCGATCTGGCGCGCGTGAAAACCGTGCTCAGACAGAAGAGGAACTCGTGAGGATCAGTAATGTCTCAGAAGTCTGAAAAGGTCGGCGTCGTCGTCAGCCACAAGATGCAGAAGAGCATCGTGGTCGCTGTCGAGTGGCAGGTGCGGCATGGCCTGTACGGCAAGACCGAGCGGCGCACGTCGAAGTTCATGGTGCACGACGAGGAGAACGAGGCCAAGCTCGGCGACATCGTCGCCATCGTCGAAACGCGGCCGCTGAGCCGCCGCAAGCGCTGGGCGCTGGCGCGCGTGGTGCGGCAGGCTGCCGTCGTCTGATCGTCCGGCGTTCTGTGGCCGGCGTGTTCCGATTAGGGACGCCGAACCACGCCGCACGTAGCACGAGAGTGGGAGCGAAGTCATGATTCAGATGCGATCGATCCTCGACGTCGCCGACAATTCCGGCGCCCGGAAGATCGCGGTCATCAACCCGATCGGCGGATCGACCGGGCGGTACGCGCGCCTCGGCGACATCGTGACTGCCTCGGTCAAGGAAGCGACCGCCGAGTCCAACGTGAAGAAGGGCCAGGTCGTCAAAGCCGTGATCGTGCGGACGGTCAAGGAACAGCGGCGGCGTGACGGCAGTTACATCCGCTTCGACCGGAACGCGGCCGTGCTCATCAACGACCAGGGCGAGCCGGTCGGCACGCGCGTGTTCGGTCCCGTGGCCCGCGAGTTGCGCGAGCGCCGCTTCATGAAGATTATTTCGCTGGCGCCAGAAGTACTTTAACGATGCTTTCAGCCCGCAGCTCTGAGCTTCCAGAGCTGACAGCTGAGGGCTGACGGCTGAGAGCTGAAGAGTTATGTCGCGTTTAGCTACACCGATTCGAAAGAACGACAACGTGCTCGTGGTGACGGGCAAGGACCGGGGCAAGCGCGGCCGCGTGCTGAAGGTCGCGCCGGAGAAGAACCGTCTCGTCATCGAGGGCGTGAACCTGATCAAGCGGCACACGAAGCCGAACCCTGGGAAGAACATCAAGGGCGGTATCGTCGAGCGCGAAGCGTCGGTTCACGCCAGCAACGTGCAGCTGGTCTGCCCCGAGTGTGGCGTGCAGACGCGCGTCGGCCATCGGATCCTCGGCGACGGCCGCAAGGTCCGTTTCTGCCGCAAGTGCGAGGGGGTCGTCGACAAATGAGCCGGTTGAAGGACAAATACCAGAAAGAAGTCGTGCCGGCCCTGACCAAGGAGTTCGGCTACAAGAACGTGATGGCCGTGCCACGCATCGAGAAGGTCGTGGTGAACATGGGCCTGGGCGAGGCGACCGCGAACGCGAAGATCGTCGATACGGGCGCCGACGAGCTCGCGCGCATCACCGGGCAGAGGCCGGTGACACGGCGCGCGAAGAAGTCGATCGCGGCGTTCAAGGTCAGAAAGGGCATGCCGATCGCCACGATGGTCACCTTGCGCGGCGCGCGCATGTGGGAGTTCCTGGATCGGCTGACGAGCATCGCGCTGCCGCGCGTCCGCGACTTCAAGGGCGTCTCCCCGCGCGGATTCGATGGCCGCGGCAACTATACGCTCGGCCTTCGCGATCAGCTCTTGTTCCCCGAGATCGATTACATGAAGGTCGACAAGGCGCGCGGCATGAATGTCTCGGTGGTCACGACGGCGAGGACCGACGAAGAGGCGCGCAAGCTCCTGCAGTTTGTCGGTATGCCGTTCAGGCAGAGTTGATCCTTATGGCTACGACCGCAAAAATCGCGAAGACTCTGAAGAAGCAGAAATTCAAGACCCGGCTGCGCAACCGCTGCCGTCTGTGCGGCCGCCCGCGAGCCTACATGCGCAAGTTCGCCCTGTGCCGCCTGTGCTTCCGCAAGCTGGCGCTCGAGGGCGACGTCACGGGTGTGACGAAGAGTAGCTGGTAGGCCAGCGATCGGCCGCCAGCTCTCAGCGGTCAGCTGAGAGCCGGAGACCGTCGTTGCCACGCCGAACGCTGAGAGTTGAGAGCTGAGAGTTGAGAGCTGAAAGCTGAGAGCTGAAAGATATGACCGACCCAATTGCCGACATGCTCACGCGGATCCGCAACGCGGTCACCGCGACGCACACGCGCGTCGACATGCCTTCATCGCGCATCAAGACCGACATCGCGCGGATCCTGCACGACGAAGGCTACATCCAGGGCTTCAAGATTCTCGACCCGGCCGCGTCGAAGGCCGCCGGGCCCGACAAGATCCTGCGCCTGTTTCTCAAGTACGGCCCGCACGGCGAGCGGCTCATCACCGGCGTCGAGCGCATCAGTCGCCCCGGCCGGCGCGTGTATTTCGGCCGCGACGATGTGCCCGAGGTGCTGGCGGGGCTCGGCACCAGCATCCTGACCACTTCGCGCGGCGTGATGACGGGCCGCGAAGCCGTGAAGGTCGGGGTCGGCGGTGAAGTGCTCTGCAACATTTGGTAGCTGTCAGTGGTCAGCGCTCAGCTATCAGAGCTGAGGGCTGGGAGCCGAGAGCCGAGAGCTGAAAGCTGAGAGCTGAAGACCATGTCGAGAATCGGAAAGAAAGTGATCACGATACCCAAGGGCGTCACGGTCAAGGTGCTCGACCGCGCCGTGGAGGTCCACGGCCCCAAGGGCACCCTGAAGCAGACGGTCCCGAGCGGCATCAACTTCGAGCTAGCCGACGGACATCTGGTCGCCCGGCGCGCGTCCGACGACCCGGCCCTTGCGAAGTATCACGGCCTCGCGCGAAGCCTCGTGGCCAACGCCGTCGCCGGCGTCACCGACGGCTTCAAGAAGGAACTCGACATCGTCGGCGTCGGCTACCGGGCGGAGGTGAAAGGCAAGCAGGTGATCTTCGCGCTGGGCTACTCGCACGCCGTCGTGTTCGATATTCCGCAGGGCATCGACATCGCGATCGAAAAGCAGACGCACATCGCCGTGACGGGCGTGGATCGCCAGCTGGTCGGTCAGGTCGCTGCCGAGATCCGGCGGCTGCGTAAACCGGACCCCTATAAGCAGAAGGGTGTCCGCTATACGGGCGAAGTCCTGAAGAAGAAGGCTGGGAAAACGGGAGCCAAGTAGGCTTGGGGCTGAGGGCAGCAGGGCCCGCGGCCATGCCGAGCC
>Ga0209343_10004157_pt1 | contig 17927 bp, 14 predicted proteins | sample RifCSPlowO2_02_FD_184026 | JGI IMG/M metagenome (GOLD analysis project Ga0209343, IMG submission 184026) | Groundwater microbial communities from Rifle, Colorado - Rifle CSP2_plank lowO2_0.2 (SPAdes) (version 2) | ecosystem: Environmental > Aquatic > Deep subsurface > Groundwater | place... | reverse complement strand
TGCTCAACGCTTTCTCCTGCTCTTTTGTGCATGATAGTTTCGCTGCAACTCGGGACATGGCACACCTCCGGCAATAATCGCTGAAGGTGGTATTTTAGTTAATATCTTTTATTATTGCAATTAGACACTAGTGCGCTGAAGTCTGGTTTTCAACAGTCCTGGATGTTCCTCCAATGTGTGCAGAAATAGGCGGACTATGTTAGATTCCGCGCGCAACGGGTGGCTATGGAATGGTAAACCCAGCTTGATATGAATGATGGGAGAGCAAATGAAAGCAGTTATTCTGGCCGGTGGATTGGGCACACGCATAAGCGAGGAAACTTCTGTGCGGCCCAAGCCTATGGTTGAGATTGGTGGCAAGCCGGTTTTATGGCACATCATGAAGAATTATTCCGCCCACGGTATTCATGATTTTGTAATTTGCTGCGGGTACAAAGGCTATGTGATCAAAGAGTATTTCGCCAACTATTTTCTGCATATGTCGGATGTCACCTTCGACATGCAGAACAACAAAATGGAAGTGCATCAACAGAGCGCGGAGCCGTGGCGGGTCACGCTGGTGGATACCGGTGAAGAAACCATGACTGGCGGGCGCATCAAGCGCATTGCCGAATATGTGGGGGACGAGGATTTCTGCTGTACTTACGGCGACGGCATCGGTGATGTGAATATCACCGCTCTGGTCGAATTCCACAAGCAGCACGGCAAACTGGCCACATTGACCGCAACTCAACCACCGGGACGATTTGGTGCCTTGAAGTTGTCGGGGAATGATATTCTGGCATTTCAGGAAAAACCGCAAGGCGATGGCAGCTGGATCAATGGCGGTTTCTTTGTGCTGTCACCCAGGGTGCTCGATTACATTGTCAACGACAAGACTGTCTGGGAGCGCGAACCCATGGACAGGCTGGCCAGGGAAGGCCAAATTGCAGCCTACTTCCACTCCGGATTCTGGCAGCCGATGGACACGCTGCGCGATAAAATGCATCTCGAAGAATTATGGACCAGCGGCAAAGCGCCGTGGAAAACATGGTAGAGCCATCCTTCTGGGCTGGCAAGGTAGTGTTATTGACCGGGCACACCGGCTTCAAGGGAAGCTGGCTTTCCTTATGGCTGCAATCTGTCGGGGCGAAAGTCATAGGCTATGCGCTGCAACCGCCTACCAGCCCGAGCCTGTTTGTTGAAGCCAGGGTTGCAGAAGGAATGACCAGCATTGAAGGGGATGTGCGGGATTTTTCGGCGCTCTCCAGGGTATTTGAAAAATATCAGCCCGAGATCGTTATTCATCTGGCAGCACAGGCTTTGGTGCGCCGCTCATATGCTGATCCGATTGAAACCTACTCCACCAATGTGATGGGTACGGTGCATTTGCTGGAAGCGGCCAGGTTGGCCGGAAGCGTGCGCGCAATCGTCAATGTGACCAGCGATAAGTGCTACGAAAACCGCGAATGGGTATGGGGCTACCGGGAAAACGAACCGATGGGAGGGTATGATCCCTACAGCAACAGCAAAGGCTGCGCCGAGCTGGTTACAGCTTCTTATCGAAACTCGTTTTTCAATCCGGACAATTTCGCAAAGCATGGTGTGGCATTGGCCTCGGCCAGAGCGGGCAATGTCATCGGCGGTGGCGATTGGGCGGAAGACCGGCTGATTCCGGACATCATACGAGCCATCGTGCAGGGTCAGCCGGTCAATATTCGCAACCCGCACGCCATCAGGCCCTGGCAACACGTACTTGAACCGTTGTCAGGGTATTTGATACTGGCGCAAAAGCTATATAAGGACGGCGCGGCATATAGCGAGAGCTGGAACTTCGGCCCGAATGATGAAGATGCCAAACCTGTGTCATGGATTGCTGATTGTCTTACCAGGACTTGGGGTGAAGGTGCAAGCTGGGTGCTGGATGGCGGCAATCATCCGCATGAGGCACATTACCTGAAGTTGGATTGTTCCAAGGCAAAAACGCGCCTGGGCTGGCATCCAAGATGGCATCTAGAAGAAACGCTGGAGGCAATTATTGACTGGCATCACGCGCACCGATCAGTGAAAGACATGCATGCTGTTACGCTTGGTCAGATTTCCCAATACGAGGGAGCGGGCTGATTGAGGAGAAATATTTGGGTTGCGCGATCCTGAACTGATGAAGACTGAAAAAGGTCGAAATGGTGATGCGGCGTCTAAGGCCTGTAAAATCGAGCGTAAATAAATTAGAGGTGAGTCATGAAACAAGCTGTATTGAGAGAAACATTGTGTGTTGATGCAAATCATCAGTTACATATTAATGTGCCCGCCGACATGGGGGATGAATTTGAGGTGATCGTTTTGCCGGTTCGCGCCAAAGTTGTAGAAGGGTTGAATGACGACGACCAGTTTATGCTGGCCGCTTACTCGGCTGTGATTGAAAGCAATTCTGAAGAAGATGCTGTGTGGGAAAAATATGTCCGCAGCTAATAAATTCCAGCCGGGAACAATACATATCTACAAAGTACCTTTTGTTGATGCAAATAGAACAAAGCCCCGCCCTGTGTTAATTACCTCCTTGCCCAACAGCAAAGGAGACGTGATGGGAATACCGGGTAGCTCACAAATGCACCAATGGAATGAAGCGAATCAGGCAGTCATCAATCCGGAAGATATGTTAACCGGAGAATTGGATAAGCCGACTGTTTTTCCGGTAAGCAAACAGATGGTTTTTTCCCCACGGTTTTTCTGTGGCGAAGTCGGTGCGGTAAGTGTGAAGACTCTGGAAAAAGTCATGCGCTTGATAGTGGGGCATCAAGTCGAACAATTCCATACATCAGTTAACCAGCCCAAAATATTTACACCGGGTGCCAGTGTCATTCCCCCTTCGGGCAAGGTGCTCGGCGCGAGTGAACTGAAAAACATGGTAGAAGCCTCCCTGGATGGCTGGCTGACCACCGGACGCTTCAATGAAGCCTTTGAAAAACGCTTCGCCGAGTTTGTCGGCGTACCCTATGCGTTAACCACCACCTCGGGTTCATCAGCCAACCTGCTGGCATTCACCGCACTGACCTCCCACAAGCTGGGGGATCGCGCCCTGAAGTCTGGCGATGAAGTCATCACCGTGGCAGCCGGTTTTCCAACCACCGTGAACCCGATGTTGCAGAACGGCATGGTGCCGGTGTTCGTCGATGTGGACATCCCCACCTACAACATCGACCCGAAGAAGATCGAAGCTGCGGTGACCGAGCGCACTCGCGCCATCATGATCGCGCACACACTGGGCAACCCGTTCGATCTGGATGCGGTCATGGCCGTGGCGAACAAGCACAACCTGTGGGTCATCGAAGACTGTTGCGATGCGCTCGGCTCACGCTACAAAGGCCAGCACGTAGGCACCTTCGGCCATATCGCCACTTGCAGCTTCTATCCGGCCCACCACATCACGATGGGCGAAGGCGGCATGATTTTTACCAAAGATCGTGACCTGCGTACGATCATCGAATCGTTCCGCGATTGGGGCCGTGATTGCTACTGCGGACCGGGTTGCGACAACACCTGCGGCAAACGCTTTGGCCAGCAGTTAGGCTCATTGCCATTCGGATATGACCACAAGTACACCTATTCGCACCTGGGCTACAACCTCAAGATCACCGATATGCAGGCAGCCTGCGCGCTGGCTCAGATGGACCGGTTGCCGGGATTCGTAGAGGCTCGCCAACGCAACTTCGCCTTTCTCAAAGAGCGCCTGAAATCCTGTGAAGAATTTCTGATCCTGCCGGAAGCTACCGCAGGCAGCGAACCATCCTGGTTTGGCTTCCCGATCACATTGCGCGAATCGGCAGGCATCGAGCGCGTCGAGCTGCTCAAGTATCTGGATCAATACAAGATCGGCACGCGTTTGCTGTTTGCCGGCAACCTGACGCGCCAGCCTTATTTCGAAGACCGCACCTATCGCATCAGCGGCGATCTCGCCAATACCGACAAGGTGATGAACGATACCTTCTGGATCGGCGTATATCCCGGATTGAATGAGCCAATGCTTGAGTACGTCTGCGAAAGGGTCGAGACGTTTTTTGGTGTGAATTTTTAATTCACGGTTTGTAAAAGACGGGAATATGCATTGAAAGCATCCGACGCAGTAGCAAAATTTTTAATCGCGCATCGGGTTCAAACCTGTTTTGAACTTGTGGGCGGAATGATTACCCATCTTCTCGACAGTTTTGCCGAATCCGGACGATTCAATATCGTTTCGATGCATCACGAGCAAACTGCGGCTTTTGCTGCGGAAGGTGTGGCAAGACATACCAAGGGAAAAACGATTGCAGTAGCAATGGGAACCAGCGGCCCGGGTGCTACCAACTTGATCACCGGCATCGGGAGTTGCTGGTTCGATTCTGTGCCATGCTTGTTCATAACCGGGCAGGTTAACACCCGTGAACTCAAGGGCGAACGGCCCATCAGGCAGCAAGGTTTTCAAGAGCTCGACATCGTTGAAGTCGTACGCTCATTGACCAAATATGCGTCAAGAGTCGACAGCCCGGAAGATTTGCTGCCCAACTTGCACAGGGCTTTGTCTCTGGCGCAGAGCGGGCGACAAGGCCCGGTGCTACTGGATATCCCGAACGATGTTCAGCGATCCGAGATTCCAGATGCTCTCGTTGAAAAATGGCTGAAGATGCCTTTGGAAATCAGCAAGGGTCCGGAAATTGGCATTGGTGACCTGCAGAAACTAGCGGATCTGTGCAAGCAGGCGCAGCGTCCGTTGATATGCATCGGCGGCGGAGCGCGCTGGGCCGATTCGATGGGCGAATGGCTGTTGGCAGCGGGTGCGCTGGGTATTCCGTATGTGTCAACCCTGATGGGGCATGAGCGAGTGATCGCACGCAGCAGTTATTTCAACATGATCGGCAGCTATGGCAATCGTGAGGCCAACTGGGCAGTGCAGAATTGCGACCTGCTGATCGTGGTGGGAGCGCGGCTCGATGTTCGGCAAACAGGTTCTGATGTCGAAGATTTTGCCCGCAGGGCTAATATCGTCCAGATTGATATTGACCCTTCTCAATTGGGTAACCGGGTTCAGGCTGAGCTGAATATCTGCGCAACGGCGGAAAGTTTCTTCAATGCATTCTCTCTTCTGTCTACTACGTTCCCAAATCTGGACAAGAACTGGCTGCCCGACTTGTCGATACAACGCGACCGGGCGCAGATTAATGAATATGCAGACTGGGAGATCAGCCCCAGCGAGGTCTTCAAAAAGCTGAATTACATCCTCGCTAAGCGCCCAGTCGATTATGTTTGCGACGTCGGTAACCACCAGATGTGGGCGGCGCAGAATTTACGATTGGATACCGACCAGGCCGTTCACTACAGCGGCGGCATGGGTGCAATGGGATTTGCCGTGCCTGCAGCATTGGGGATCGCTCTTCAGTCACGGAACAAAGTTGTAGTGATTACCGGAGACGGAAGTCTGCAAATCAACATTCAGGAGCTAGACACGCTTAATCGTCTGGGACTTGATCTGACTATAATTGTAATGAACAACTCGGTACTGGGCATGGTCAAGAATTTCCAGGATATGTATTTCGACGGACGTGACCAATCTACCCGGAAAGGCTACAGCAGACCCTCCTTTACAGATGTTGCAACCACCTATGGGATTGAGGCTCATCGAGTCACTAACATAGAAGAAATGGACCGGGCCTTGAATTTGATCGCTGACCGCAAAGGTCCGTTGCTTATTGAGATCATGATGGATGGTGCGACGGAATGCCGACCACGCTTGGCATTTGGGTCGAAACTTGATGAGCAGTTTCCCAAGCTGAACGGTTAGGCGGCTAGCAACATGAAGAGAATAGCGATTCTCGGAGCGACGAGCCAGATTGCCAGGGACTTGATCGCCTCGTTTTCCGTCGCGGCAGACAAACAGCTGCACCTATTCGCGCGCCGTCCGGACGAGGTAACGAAATGGCTGGCGTCCACAGGGCTTTCAGGGTGCTACCAGGCAGACAACTTTTCTGCGTTTGCCAACCACGAGTTCGATGCTGTCATCAACTTCGTCGGGGTCGGCAATCCGGCGCAGGCGCTGGCGATGGGCAATTCGATCTTTGATATTACCTTGCGGTTTGACGAACTTGTGCTCGATTATCTGCAAGCTCACCCGGCATGCCGTTACCTGTTTTTGAGCAGCGGTGCCGCATACGGATCGAGCTTCAATGAACCGGCGAAACGAGAAACACCGGCCGTTGTGGCAATAAACAATCTGGCACCGCATGAATGGTATGGCGTCGCCAAGCTCCACGCGGAATGCAGGCATCGCTCGCATCCGGAGTTGCCCATCATCGATATACGCGTATTCAATTATTTCAGCCGCACCCAGGATCTCTCGGCACGTTTTCTCATCACCGATATTCTGCGCGCAATTCGCGACCATCAGGTGCTGAATACTTCACCAGATTATATCGTGCGCGATTTCCTGCATCCGTCTGATTTTTATAAACTGGTCAGCGCGCTACTTGCTGCACCTGCCGCCAATACAGCAGTCGATTGTTACAGTCTGGCACCAATAGACAAGCCGAAACTACTGGCAGCCATGCAGGAAAGATTCGGCCTGCAATACGAAATAACCGCAGCCTCAGCCGCCGTTAATGCAACGGGCGGCAAACCACATTACTACTCGTTGAATACCCGCGCCGCAGATTTCGGGTATCAGCCAGATTTGACATCGCTTGAGGGGATATTGCTGGAATCAGAAAAAATCCTGAGCATTCATCGCTGATGAGTTATTACCCGCCGCTAATCTCTGCTCTTGTTACCTTCGTTCTCATGATGGTTCTGACCTTGAGCAAGGAAGGAAAAATGCTTGATATCCCCAATGAGCGGTCGTTGCACTCCCAGCCGACTCCACGCACCGGAGGGATCGCAATCATCGCGGGGATATTTTCCGGCTGGGTGTTGCTGATTCAGTTCTGGCCCTGGTGGATCGTGTTGCCGGCACTGGGTTTGTTTGTCCTATCGCTGGTGGATGACCTGCGCAGCCTGACGGCGAAAACGCGCCTGATCGGGCACTTTGCCGCTGCGCTGCTAGTAACGTTGGGGGCTGGGGTTGATTGGCCCTGGCTGTTACCGGTGTTGTTGTTCATCGTGTGGATGACCAATCTGTACAACTTCATGGACGGTTCGGATGGTTTGGCGGGGGGCATGGCGCTGTTTGGCTTCAGTTTCTACGGAATCGCCGGTTTGATGAATGGCAACGAAGGATTTGCGATGCTGAATTTCTCCATCGGGGCAGCGGCACTGGGTTTTCTGTATCACAACTTTCATCCTGCCAAAGTGTTCATGGGCGATGCGGGATCTATCCCGCTGGGATTTCTCGCTGCCGCATTCGGCGTGTGGGGCTGGCAGCAGGGATATTGGCCGTTCTGGTTTCCGCTGTTGGTATTTTCGCCGTTTGTGGCCGACACAACCGTGACATTATTCAACCGGACGCGGCGCGGCGAAAAGCTTACGCAAGCGCATCGCAGTCACTATTACCAGCACCTGGTGCGGTTGGGGTGGGGGCATCGCAATACCGCGATAGCTGAATATTTGTTGATGTTTCTGGCGGGTACATCCGCGCTTTGGGGTATGGGCATGGATGTTCAGAGCCAATGGCTACTGTTGGTTTGCTGGGGCGCGATTTATTCTGGATTGATGTTGTGGGTTGATCGTTGCTGGCGGCAGAACGAGGTGTTGAAGCAAAAATTTACCGGTGGTCAAGATTGAAATATTCTGGCTATATTGAACCGATGGTTCATGGCATATGCTATTGGTGGGTCTGTTGAGTTATGCGGCAAGTCGTGAACTTTCAAAATTCAATTTCCAGGATAAAACGGAAGGCGTGCGCCACTATCTGTTATCCAGTGCAGTGGCAGTCGTACAAAGGAAATGCCGTTGATATTTAAATCGAATACACGCACCACTTTGGTGGCACTGCACGATGCGATAGCTGCTGCGCTGTCATGGAGTTTCGCTTATTTGCTGCGCTTCAATTTCGAATTGCCGGACAATTTTGCGGCGGAATTGCAACAAACGCTGTTTTACGTCGTGCCGCTGCAACTGGTGATTTTCTGGCGATTCAATCTGTATCGCGGCATTTGGCGATATGCCAGCACTACCGATTTGCGCCGCATATTTCTGGCAGTCATGTTGTCCGCGGCGCTTATTCCCCTGATGTTCTGGATGCTGCGCCTGGATCTGGTGATTCCCCGTTCTGTCCTGGTCATCAACCCGCTGCTGCTGATTCTGCTGATGGGCGGCAGCCGCTTTGTCTACCGGATGTGGAAAGAGCAGGGGTTGTATGGAGACATCAAGCTGCATGGCGAGCCCGTGCTGGTACTGGGTGCAGGCGATGCGGCGGCCGGTTTGGCCAGGGATTTGACCAAGAGCAGGGATTGGCGGCTGGTAGGATTTCTGGACGACGATGCAGATAAACATGGAAGCATGCTGAACGGCGTGCGCGTGCTGGGCAACCTGGGCAGTCTGCCGGAATGCGCCGAGCGGCTGGGTGTATCGCAAGTGATCATAGCCATGCCATCAAGCTCGCATCAGCAGCGCAAGCGCGCGATCCAGCTGTGCAATCAAGCCAACCTGAAAGCGCTTACCGTGCCGTCCTTCGATGATTTGATGAGTGGCAAAGTGGCGGTATCGCAGCTGCGCGCAATAGAGCTGGACGATTTATTGGGACGCGACACGGTGGTGCTGGATGATGCCGGATTGCATGGCTTGTTGTCCGGAAAAACTGTCATGGTGACCGGCGCGGGCGGTTCTATAGGTTCAGAAATGTGCCGCCAGATCGCGCGCTTTTCTCCGGCCAGGCTGGTCTTGTTCGAGTCGAGCGAATATGCCCTGTACACGATCGAGCAGGAACTGAAGCAAATTTTCCCGGTGCTGGATTTTGTCAGCCTGGTGGGCGATGTGCGCGATGCCGCGCGGGTCAACGAAGTCATGCAGCAACATCTGCCGAGCGTGTTGTTTCATGCGGCGGCTTACAAACATGTCCCGCTGATGGAGCAACATAATGCCTGGCAGGCGGTGCGCAACAATGTGCTGGGTACCTGGACGGTGGCACAGGCAGCACAGCGGCATGGAGTCGCCAGGTTCGTGATGATCTCCACCGACAAGGCAGTCAATCCGGCAAATGTGATGGGCGCGAGCAAGCGGCTGGCAGAGATGGTTTGTCAGGCGCTCCAGCCATCCGGCGGTACATGCTTCGTGATGGTGCGCTTCGGTAATGTGCTGGGCAGCACCGGCAGCGTGATTCCCACGTTTCGCGCACAGATCGCACGGGGAGGGCCGGTCACAGTGACGCATCCGGACATTACCCGCTATTTCATGTCCATCCCCGAAGCCGCGCAACTTGTGCTGCAGGCGGGCCTGATGGGCCGGGGCGGCGAGATATTCGTGCTCGACATGGGCGAGCCGGTGAAGATTGCAGATCTGGCGAAAGACATGATACGGCTGTCCGGATTTGCCGAGGAAGAGATCAGGATCGAATTCACCGGGCTGCGCCCGGGTGAAAAGCTCTATGAAGAATTACTGACCGACAGCGAGCACACGCTGCCGACGCCGCACCCGAAATTGCATATCGCCCAAGCCCGCCAGGCTGACGGAGAATGGCTGTCACGGCTGCTGGAGTGGGTGGCAGCAGCTACCATGACGGACGATGCGGCAAGAGCCGCACTCAAACAGTGGGTGCCGGAATACCAGCCGAACTCTCAAGGGGATAACAAGTCATGAAGTCAGCAGCAACTTTTGCGATGCCAAGAATTTTCTGCTTTCGGCAGCTGTTGGCCAATTCTGAGGGAAGACAGAAGCATGGCTAAACTCTCAGTCATCATCATCACCAAGAACGAGTCCGCCAATATCCGCGCATGCCTCGAATCGGTGGCATGGGCAGATGAAATCATCGTCGTGGATTCCGCCAGTACGGATGGCACGCTGGAAATTGCGCGCGAATTTACGCCGAAGGTTCATGTGCACGCAGACTGGCCGGGATTCGGCGCGCAGAAGAATCGCGCGCTGGACTATGCCGGCAAGGACTGGGTGTTATCGCTGGATGCCGATGAACGGGTCACGCCGGAACTGCGCGCCGAAATTGAGGCAGCGCTGCTCGATGCACGGGCGGATGGCTACGAAATACCGCGGCTTTCCAGCTTCTGCGGGCGCTTCATGCGGCATTCCGGCTGGCATCCCGATTATGTGCTGCGCCTGTTCCGGCGCGGGAAGGCGCGCTTCAGCGATGCGCTGGTGCATGAGTCGGTGCAGCTGCAGGGAAGCACGGCGCGCCTGCGGCAGCCATTGCTGCATTACAGCTACCGGGATTTTGAGGATGTGCTGACCAAGCTGAACAGCTATTCCAGCGCGGCTGCGACCATGCTTGAACGCCGCGGCAAGAGGGGCAGCCTCGCTCAGGCCGTGCTTCACGGCCTGTGGGCGTTCATCCGCACCTACTTTCTGCGCGCGGGCTTTCTGGACGGGCGCGAGGGTTTCATGCTCGCCGTGATGAATGCCGAGAACAGCTATTACCGTTACATCAAGCTCTGGCTGAAACAGAAGTCCTGATTGTCCCAGGGAGCAACCCTATTCCAATTTTCGTTACAAACGACAATATATCGTAGGGTGCGTTCTACGCACCAGATGGCAATGGTGCGTAGAACGCACCCTACGATATTATTGGTTCTGTTGAGAATTGGAATTACCCCGCTCGGAAGAGGCGTAGCTCAGGGCGCCAGCCTCCGGATAAACGGCAGCATTTCCCGCGCGATCTTCGAGTTGGCATAGTCAGAGACGTGGTCGCCGTAGCTGTACAGGAATTTTTCCCCCTCGGTCATTGCGCACAGGTTGCCGGGGACATCGCACAGCAACGGCGTGGGGTCATAGACAACCAGGCGCGGATGCAGCCGCTGCAATTCACCAATGAACTGCCGATAAGCCTGCGTCCCGGCAAGATGCTCGGTGTAGCGTATCGTGCAATGCGGGTTTTCCTTGCGCCGCAGGACCTGATTCAGGAACGGACTTGCGGTCGCGCCACCGCTGATGCAGCTGGTGGGATCCGGGAAGGTCGGGTTGTCGATCACGAAGACCACGCGCTTCCCCGCCTGTTCCAGCTGCCGGATCGTTCGGCTGTAGGTCGCAATCTTGTCCCGGGGAAGCGCCGCATTGGCCGCGATCAGGCCGGTCTCGCTGTCGAGCGGGAAAATAGTGCGCAGCGCCACAGCCAACGCAACGACTTTGATCGACGGGTTGTCGACTACCGTCTGCAGCGCGAGCTGATTCTTGCGATGCTGGCGTTCATCCGCGCCGGGTGCGGACTCCGGCGGATAGACTGTACCGATCATCATCCACGGCATGTCCGGTTTCGATTCGCGCACCAGGCCGTAGAAAAGCGCCTCACCCTTGCTGTCGCCCAGCAGCGCGTAGCGCGGCTCTTCGACGCTGCTGCTCAGGCAATACTGGAAGACGGGTTTCTGCGCCTCGTCGAGGCCGCACTCGTGGCGCAGTTTCCCCCGATCCGCCCCGAGTACTATCGTGCTGGCATCGCCATTCAACATCGAAAACTGGCGGGACTTGAACCCGTCCAGCTTCTTGACGGTCAATCCGGCAGCGCCGAGTACAAACATGCTCAAACACAGCATCAGCACGATGTTCTTTGAGCGCGGCCGGGACCTGACGGGGCGCTCGAGCAGCCTGTAGGTCAGCCACGCCAGAACGACAGTCGCGGCAACCATCCAGAATCGCGCCTCAACCGAAGGCGTCCCGGATTCCATGATCCGCGCGAATGAGAGCAATGGCCAGTGCCACAGGTAAAGCGGGTAGCTGATGAGCCCGATCCATACGAGGAGGCGGCGCGACAGCAGATGCCGGTTCGGCCAGGCACCTTCGCCGGCATAGATCAGGCAGGCAGCGCCCATCGTGGGCAGCAACGCCCAGGCACCGGGGAACGCATAGCTTTCCTTTATGCTGAATACCGCGCCGATAATCAGGCCCAGCCCGAGCCAGGAAATAAGCGAACGGTACCTTTCGCTCGCGGGTGCCTTGTGCGATGCCAGATAGGCCAGGCCGGCGCCGAGCGCCAGCTCCCAGAATCGGGTCAGCGGAGAATAGAAATCAGCCACCATGTCATGGCGCACGACGATCATGCTGTAGGCAATCGAAGTCCCCATGATGCCCACTAACGCCCAGCCGAAATGCCGCGAGTAGCGCCAGAAAAAGGCCAGTATCAGGGGCCAGGCGATATAGAACTGCTCTTCGATTCCCAGCGACCAGAGGTGAAGCAGGGGCTTGGTGTCGGCAGCGTTGTCAAAATATCCCGCTTCCTTCCACAAGACGATATTCGACAGGAACAGGGCGCCGGCGACGACATGCTTGCCCAGTTGCTCATACTCTGCCGGCGTCAGGATCACAAAGCCCATCATCAGGCAGGCGAGCAGCACCACGCTCAGCGCCGGGAAGATGCGCCTGACCCGGCGGGCATAAAACGTCCTGATGCTGAACGTCCCTGTGCCCAACTCTTCCCAGATGTGCTTGGAAATAAGGAAGCCCGAGATCACGAAGAAGATGTCAACGCCGACAAACCCCCCGTGGGCCAGAGAGGGGAAGGCGTGAAAGACCACCACCGACACGACCGCAATGGCGCGCAAGCCGTCAATGTCGGGACGGTAATCGCTTTTTCTGAGCTGAGCGTCCCTGCGGGCGGGACTGCACGCGTGCTTCAGCGCAATTAATAACTTAAGGAGGTGATGCATGAATTCCTGGCCGGGGTGCCTGTTCGTTTCAGCAGGGATACCGATGCAAACTGCGGCTTATGGCGGGGAACAGCAGGAATGGCTTTTCAGCGAGGTTTTGCATACTATCCGTGTTTTGTATCTGAAGCCGGATTATAACCGCTCGCTTGCCCCAACTGATGACCGCTACCCCCGACAAGAAACTGAAACTGCTGCACGTGGTGCGCCGCTACGGCCCGGTTGGCGGCATGGAGCGCTATGTGTGGGAGCTGACGCAAGAACTGCGCGACCTCGGTCACGAGGTCGAAGTGTTGTGCGAAGTGTGTCTCGCCGAAAAACCGCACGGTATCGAGGTTCACGAGCTGGGCACGATAGCGCCGCGTCCGCGCTGGTTATCGCTGTTGCGCTTCGGCAGGCGGGTGGAACGCTGGCTGGAAGCAAATCCACACCCGGATTGGCTGATACACAGCCATGAGAGATTGTGCAGCCACCACATCACCACCTTTCATGGCCCTCCCTTCGCGACGGTGCGTGACCGGCCATGGTGGCGCAAGGTGTCGGTGCGCGTGGCGATGCAGATGTATCTGGAGCGCCGCGAGCTGACTGTCGCAAAGAGTATCGTGCCCAACTCGACGGTAATCAGCGACAGCCTTGCGCATTACTACCCGGAACTGGCGCACAAGCTGACCAGGCCCGTAGTGCCGGGCGTGGCACCGGGAATCACGCGCGAACCGCGGAACGTTCCATCGGATGGGGGGGTGATCGGTTTCGTCGGCAAGGAATGGCAGCGCAAAGGCCTGCCGTTCGCAGTCGAAGTCGTTACGGCGTTGCGCCGCACCCGGCCTGGCCTGCAATTCCGCGTCGTTGGTCCGGCCGCCGCCGAAGTGCAACATCTGTTCTCCGGCTGGCAAGGAGGCTATCAGCTGCTGGGCTGGAGCGACCAGTCTCACTTCACCGGCTTCGATGTGCTGCTGCATCCCGCCAAAGCTGAGCCCTACGGCATGGTGATCAGCGAGGCCATGGCCGCCAGAGTGCCGGTGGTCATTTCCGATGTGTGTGGAGCCGCCGCCCAGGTGACTCCTGCCGCAGGCGCGGTGTTGCCGCTTTCAGCGTCGATCGAAACGTGGGTGAATGCGCTTGAGCAACAACTGGGGCGTAGCGAACCAGTGCCGCAATTCGAACGCAGCTGGCGTACCGTGGCGCAGGAGTATGAGGTTATTTACCGGCAGAACCTGCCGTTCAATGCTTGATTTCGGGACGGCTATTTCAGCTGAAAGTCGCCGGCAATTGCATTGGCTATCGTTGAGACATAGTTCTCAACGCTGAACAAATAAGCCCGCTCGCTCTTGAGAAATGCTGCGATGTTTTGCTGGAATTGCGCGTGTTGTTCAGGGGTGATGCTCAGCAGAAAGCGATGCACGTCGGCAGTGTCGGCAAACTGCCTGCGATCGATAAAGCAATCCGGCGGGATGTATTTGTGCACGTTATTGGCCCCCCGGTAAATGGGAACGCACCCGGCGAAAAAGCTGTCAAAAATTTTTTCCGTTATATAGGACGGCAGGTCTTTTACATTCTCGTAACAGTATGAAAACCGTGTGTCGGACAGGATCTCGGATTTGAATCTGACTTCTCCGCGCCAGCTGGGAAAAGGCTGGTATCCGAACAGCTGTGTTCGCAATCTGCCTATCCGTCTCAGGAGTTTCGCCTTCCGGGTGAATGCCTGGCTGGGTTTGTTCCAGCCCCTGCCATAGAGATGAAACAGCTCAGGCGCGTTCTTCTCATACCAGCGGATCACGTTGATCCGCTCGGCATACAGATCGTCAGGACCGCCCCATGGCATAACCTTGTTGCTGCTGATCAGACATGAAAAGATGTGCCGATCGGAATACCTGCGGGTATTCGGTGGGGAAATACTGTTCGGGATCAATACCTTCACGGCTCCGGGCAGCCCAACCACGGCATCATTCCACGAAAAAACGCGTTTGAAGCCCTTCAGGTATTCAATATCCGCATTCAACCGGTTTATCAACGGGTTCTCTGCAGCAATCAGGTATTTGGGGATACCGTTGCCGGATAATGGCCGGCCCTCCAAATGCATTTCGAAAGAGACGGTTCTGCCCTTGTTGAGGTCCGGCGTGTTTACCTCGATGCCCAGCTGTAACAGTCTTTCCCGGAGTGCAATAACGGGAGTGAAGAGCCCATCCGAGTTTCTTGGGCTCGAATAATCGAACAACCTGTTTTCAGTAAAATCTTCGCAATAGACGTTGCCGTAAATCATTCGAGTAGATTCGCGCGAAATGTCAGGGACCGGCTGCGCTAGGTGGCGTAGGGATTTTCAGCCAACGCGAACTGAATGCGGTGCAGTTGTGCATACACGCCGCCCTTTGCAAGCAGTTCGCGATGCGAGCCGATTTCGACGATTTCGCCCTTTTGCAGCACGACAATCCGGTCCGCCTTCTCAATCGTTGACAAACGATGTGCGATGACCAGCGTGGTGCGGCCCTGCATCAAGGATTCCAAAGCGGATTGCACGTGGCGCTCAGATTCGCTGTCAAGGGCGGAGGTAGCTTCATCCAGAATCAGAATAGGCGCATTTTTCAGGATGGCGCGTGCGATCGCAATGCGCTGGCGTTGTCCGCCGGATAGTTTCACGCCGCGTTCGCCGACCAGCGTATCCAGACCTTGCGGCCATTCGCGGATGAACTCCATTGCATGTGCGGCCGTTGCGGCAGCAATGATTTCAGACTCGCTTACTTCGCGCATCTGTCCGTATGCTATGTTCGCTGAAATAGTGTCATTGAACAGCACCACCTCCTGGCTGACCAAGGCTATATTCGCGCGCAAACTGGCCAGGGTCAGTTCGGCAAGATTGTGCCCGTCAAGAAAAATGTTGCCACCGGTCGGAAAATAGAAGCGCGGCACGAGATTGGCCAGCGTGGTCTTGCCGCTGCCGGATGCACCGACCAGCGCGATATTTTCGCCTTCACGAATATGCAACGTAATGTTTTTTAGCGCAGGGCGCGCCTCAGGCGCGTAGGCAAACTGCACGTTGTCAAATTGCAGTTCGCCCCGCGCCCGGCCAATTATTTCTGTACCCATATCGACTTCGCTCTCGGTATCAAGCAAAGAAAACACGCTCTCCGCTGCTGCCAGCCCGCGCTGCAGATATTCGCTCACCCCTGTCAACCGTTTAAGCGGCGCGGTCAGCATAAGCATCGCCATGATGAACGAAACAAATCCGCCTACCGTGACCTCATCGGCGTTGGATTGAATGGTAGCCAGATACACCACAACCGCCAATGCTATCGCTGCGACCATCTGCACGATGGGCACATTTGCCGCTCCGGCTGCCGCCTGCTTCATGGCATAGCGGCGCACCCAGTTGGCTTGCTCATTGAAGCGCTGGCTTTCGTATTGTTGCCCGCCGAATAGCTTGACCACTTTGTGTGCGCTGACGCTTTCCTCAATCACCTGTGTGATGTCGCCCATCGCCTGTTGTGAATCACGGCTGCTGATGCGCATACGGCTGCTGATGGTTCTGATAATCAGCGCGATGACGGGCGCCATCAGCAATGTAAGCAGCGTCAGCTTCCAATTGAGGTAAAACAACCAGCCTATCAAGCCAACCAGGACTATGCTGTCGCGTACTGCGACGGTAACTACGACGGTAGCGGCCTGGGTTACCTGAGTGACATCAAAAGCCAGCTTCGAAATGAGATTGCCGGTGGCATGATCGTCATAATAGCGCGTCGGCAACGTGAGCAACTTGCGAAACATCTCGTTGCGCAAATCCATCACCAGTTTATTGCCAACCCAGTTGATTGCATAAGTACTGATAAATGAGCCTATGCCGCGTACCAGAAAAATCAGCAAGATGATGGCAGGCACTATGCGTATCATCGTTTGATCCTTGTTCACGAAAGTGCCATCCAGCATCGGCTTCATTAAAGCGGCGACCAGAGGCTCAGTAGCGGCGACCACGGCCGTGCCCATTATGGAAGCTGTGAAAGTACGCCAGTAAGGTTTGACGTAGCTGAGGAGGCGGAAATAGAGCTGGCTGCTGTTCATGGCGCGCACTTTAGCAGAAAAAGAACACGCCGAATCCCAGAAGTAATTTCACGCGTTGCAGTTCTCGCCTCACTGATACCCAAATATTTTCCCGAATTTGTAGAGAAGGTACGCATAAGTCTCGGGCTTGGCGAAACGCTTGAACCGGTACCGCAGCAAATAACGATCAATGAAATTCCTGTGCCTGGAATAAGCGCCATGAGACATCAGCGATCGATTGCGCAGATTCTTGTATATGCCAAAGCGGCAGTCGTTTATGACACCCCGCCCAACAACTAATTTGTTTCGTTTCAGGAACCCCAGCAACTTGAGCCTGTCGCGCAATGATTCCAGATTGCTGTCATTTGCCGCGTGCATGCGATAGCGAATCAATTTCCGGGAATTCCAGACTATCGGTCCGCGCTTGGAAATTTCCAGCAGCCAGGTGACATCCGAATATTTTCCCCCTGACTGCTGATCCAGCGGGATTTCTTTCACGACCGAAGACCGATAGATGTAAGCCGGAAACGGCGCAAACCCGTTCGGGTATCTTGAAACATATCTCCCCGCCAGTGCGCGCGGGTTTTCGACGATCACATGCTTGCCGCCGGACTCAAAGAAACTGCCCTTGCGCACGACATCTTCGTCAATGGTGACGGCATTGCACGCATAGGCAACTGCCAGCGGATGGAGCTCGATTGTGTTGAGCATGGCATCAACATACTCGGGTTCCATCAAGTCATCATCGTGAAATAAACAGAAAAACTCTGTATCTGCTTCCGAGATGCTCTGGTTGAAATGATCCAGCGCGGGCAAAGATGGTTGCCTCCGCCGGTACTCAACACCGGGAAATTGAGTCTGAACCAGACGAAACAGCTCATCGTTGGTTGAATTATCAGAAATGATTAACCGGAACGCCCTGTTCGTCTGGCGCAGCACAGATTCGATGGCCAGCTTGGCGTAAACGGGGCGGTTATAGCACTGAATGAAGATGGTAAGTTTTGGCAAAAAATTTCTCGTTTAGAGTTGGCGGTTTCAAGCACCAAGTGCAAAAAGTGCAGCGTGATGCTGCCTAAAATCAAATGCGTCTGGCGTGAACAACTGCGCAGGACATTTGAACCCGAGAGATTTGCGTGGACGAGTGTTCAGTTTCCA
>Ga0209343_10004156_pt1 | contig 17930 bp, 19 predicted proteins | sample RifCSPlowO2_02_FD_184026 | JGI IMG/M metagenome (GOLD analysis project Ga0209343, IMG submission 184026) | Groundwater microbial communities from Rifle, Colorado - Rifle CSP2_plank lowO2_0.2 (SPAdes) (version 2) | ecosystem: Environmental > Aquatic > Deep subsurface > Groundwater | place... | reverse complement strand
TAGGCAGCGCCCTAAGGAAGAGCGCCCCCAGGATAATGCCCATGATGATAATGAGATTCCACATATGCCCATTATAGTATAGCACACCCGATACATACGTCCATCGCGTTGACGTGTCACCTACGATTTAAAACTAGACACTTTCTATGAGATTTATGTTTTAAAACTGGACAGTGGGTAATTTTCGGCTACGCTTGAGCGTTATTAACTCACGCTCAATCGTATGCCGCCACAAATCCATAAACGGTTATCGGACGATCAGGTGAAAGCGATTTTAAACAAATACCAAAACAAAGAGGTGTCAGCCAAGGAAGCGGTCCAGTACCTTGAAGTCAGCAGGAGTAGATTTTACCAGATCGTTGAGGAGTACCAGGACGATCCGCAAGACTTCTCGGTACGGTACGAGCGAACAAAACCGACCAGGACGCTTGATGCGGCGATTGAGCAGAACATTCTCAAGGAACTCAAAACCGAAAAAGAAAAAATCATTGACAACCCCCATGTGCCGACAAAGCACTACAATTACAGCTACATCAAACAGCTGCTCGCCGATGAATACGATCAACAGGTATCGCTTTCCACGATCATCGATCGCGCGAAGGAACACGATTACTGGAAGGGGCGGCCGCCTAAGAAAGTCCACGACCGGGAAGTGATCACGAACTTTGCGGGAGAGCTCATTCAGCATGACTCGTCTCACCACCTGTGGGCGCCGGACGGCAACGTGAAGTGGCACCTGATTACGAGCTTGGACGATTATTCACGCGCCTTGTTGTACGCCGACTTCTGGCTCCGGGAAACCAGCTGGTTCCACATTTTGGCAGTAGAAACCGTGTGTTTGAAGTATGGAATTCCGTTTGCGTATTATGCCGATCAGCACCGCATATTCCGGTATGTGAAGGACCGCGACAAGAACTCGCCTTGGTACACCTATCGTAAATTCACCGATGACGTTGACCCGCAGTGGAAAATGGTATTGAACGATTGCGGCGTGAAAACGATCTATGCGTTGTCGGCGCAAGCGAAAGGCAAAATTGAACGCCCCTACCAGTGGCTGCAGGATCATATCGTAAGAACCTGTGTGCGCAGAGGCATCACGTCTATCACTGAAGCGAGGAAGGTTCTCAAGTACGAGGTTGAGCAGTACAACTGGAAGCGGGTGCATTCAACAACCGGCGAGGTTCCGATGTTTCGATTGCAAAGAGCGATCAAAGAACGAAAAACCTTGTTTCGCGATTTTGTCCTTACACCGCCGTTTCAATCAGTGAAGGATATTTTTTGTCTGAGGATGGAGCGTACCGTGGATGCCTATCGGAAGATTTCCTTGCAAGGGCTTGAGCTGGGCGTTCCCGGCGTGTTACCTCGGAACAAGGTGGAATTGAGACTGTACCCTGATCTCAAGATGGGTATCACTGAGGTGCGGTTCTGGCATGAGGGTCATTTCACGGGATCGCAGCGGGTGAAGAGCGCCGACTTGCCGATAGTCCAGTTTTAAATCGTAAGTGTCCAGTTTTAAAAACTAGGTAACACCATCAAGCGCCCTGTTCACCTCCTTATCCGCTTCTTTGTTCAATGCGCGCGGGATGAGCGTATAGACGACTCTCTTCAATTTCATCTCACGCTGCTTCGCCTGAACGAATAACTTCTGCAAGTCCTTATCCTTCACGCGATAAACTCCGCGCATTTGTTTCCCTATCAATTCACTGTCCAAGCGAACCTCCACGACATCAGGCCGAAACATTGCCGCGGTTTCCAAGGCGGCAATAAGCGCGCGGTACTCGGCGACATTATTGGTTGTCTCGCCGATCGTCTCGCCGCGGCGCGCCAATTCCTCCAGCTCCCCTTCTTTGCCTATGACATAAATAATAAATCCAATGGCCGCCGGCCCGGGATTGCCTCTTGCGCCTCCGTCACAATAGAGTATGAGTTTAGTCACTTTGTTTTGCATCACGTATAGTAAGTTCTAAATTCCTCTCGCCGTTCCATTCGTTCATCGCAGGTTCGTACACAATATCCACCTGCACCCCTTCGCGCAAGACCGGCTCGTCTGTGACATTGTGCCCGAATGCGATCGCGCGGAACGCCGTGCCTGCGCCGTCCATCACCGTGCACTTCACGTGCTGGCCGTCGCGCCCGACCGCGGCAACCTCTCCGACGCGGCAGCCCCGCGTGAGCAGGAGCGGAGTGGGATTCCCTTCGCCAAAGGGCGCGAGAGCGTCAAGCGTGTCTGCAAACGTCTCTGTCAATCCTCCCAAATCCGTTTCCGCATCGATCGCAAGCGCAGAAGCCGCGGCCGCAACGCCGCTCTCGGCGACTGCCTCGTTGAGCGCCGCAGCAAACGATGCAGGTTCAACCCCTTCTCTCAAGGTAAATCCTGCCGCCGAGCGGTGGCCGCCGAAGCGATCGAGCAGCGTCTGCGTCGCGCGCAATGCGGCGATGCAGTCAAACCCTTGAGGCCCGCGGCTGGATCCGGTCCACGCGCCCTTCATTTTCCCGATGACGAATGAGGGCTTCTCGAACGCTTCCGAGAGTTTCCCCGCCACCAGCCCCACCAGCCCCACCGACCATGCATCTCCCCAGGCGACCGTGATCGGACCTGCGCCATTGCGCGCAAGATGAACGCGCGCCTCTTCCATCATTGCTTCGGTCGCGCGCTGGCGTTCCCCGTTCGCGCGCTCCAGTGCTTCTGCCAATCGTTCCGCCTCTCCCTCGGTAGTAGCGCGCAGAAGGTCATAGGCGAGCGACGCGTGCTGCATCCTGCCCGCGGCATTCAGGCGTGGTGCGATATGAAATGCGATATTGCGCGCATTCAGGATTCCGCCATTCCCATTCCGGGCAATAAGGCGCGCCCGCTCTACAAGCTTGATAAGTCCCGTTCTCTGCGTTTTGTTGAGTACCTGCAGTCCGAAATGCGTGAGCGTCCTGTTTTCTCCTACCAATGGCATGACATCCGCCACGGTGCTGATGGCGACGAGATCCAACAGCCACTTTTCAAACGCTTCCGTATTGCGCGCATGCAAACGAAGATCTTTCAAGCGCGCGGTCGCCAGCAAGGCCTGCGCCAGCTTGAAGGCGACCCCGCCGGCGGAAAGTTTGCGAAACGGGTATGGTTCGCCCGGTATATCGCAATGCACAATCGCATGCGCCGGAGGGAGCGCTTCGGGCGCGGCATGGTGATCAACGACAATAACGTCCATGCCTTCCTCGTGCGCCTGTGTCAGCGCCGCATTGCTTGAAATCCCGCAGTCAACCGTAATCAGTAGGTCGGTGTTGGCACGCGCAAATTTCTCAACCGCGCTCACCGCTACGCCATAACCATCCTCCATGCGATGCGGCAGATATACCCCGCACCAAGCCTGCTTTTTCTTTACGTCGAAAGATTGGTGTTCCTCACAAAAACTTCCATCTGAATTGTTTGTATCACCAAATTGCTTTGGTGCGGGGTGCACCACCGCTTTCGCACCCAAAAATTCGATCGTGGAGGCAAGAATGGCGCTCGCGCACACGCCGTCGGCGTCATAATCTCCATGAATGACGATACGCTCTTTCTCGTCAATCGCCTTCAAAATTCTCTGCACCGCCTTTTCCATATCGCGAAAAAGAAACGGGTCATGGACATCCCGCGCGTAATCGGGCTTCAAAAAACTCCTCGCCTCCTCCACGCTCCTCACCCCGCGATTCCACAGCACCTGCCGGATTAAAGGGGACGAATGCACTTCGCGTAATGCGTCATCATTGATAGATTGTGCGACCTCCCACCGATGCGCCATATATTACTTTCTTCTTGCCAAATACTGCACAAACAGGCTCTTTTCCTTCGTGCCTTCCTCAAAATCACGGTACACCTTCTCGATAGTAAAATCACGGCTCAATATGTCACGCATATCCTGTCCATAAATAGGGTACAAATCGAGCTTTGCCCATACCTTTTGTTGCGTATCGTAATAATGCAAGACCACGACCGTATCGCTGATATACGCGGGAAATACGGTGATCCTCGCGTTGGTTCCTTTGTAATACGGCGTGCGGGGAAATTTGAACTCTTCCAAAATTTTATCGGCGGGTAAATGCATCAATGAGCGAATATAATCGTAGTCACGCGTATCAATAAACAAATAGCCGCCCGGCCTGATCAATCGGGCAAATTTCGACACCACCGCAGCCTGGGACAATTTCGTATACTCCCGCGTGCCGCCGCCGATATACGTCAGTGAATTCCCGGTAAGAAACGCGAAATCAAAGTCATGATCATAGACAGGATCGGCGTGCGGAAGTTCAATCCAGTTGGCGCGGTGAATGAGCACCTCTTGTTTTTTACGGTAAAACAATGCACTTGATTGAATAATAAAATCTTCGCTCACTTCATTCCCTTCATGGGTACGAAGCGGATACTCATTCTCCGCACAGGCCTCGATGATACCGCTTATTTCTTGGCCGCCGCCCAGTCCCAAATCCACTATATCAACCAAATGCCTCTCTTTGATCAGGTCAACATAAAACGCAATCTCGGTGGGATCGATTACGCCGCGAAATTGAGGATAAATGTCGCGATTCCAACTTACTTGGTGATAATCTTTGAATTCCTTAATAGGGTTGCTGATATACGGTAGGGTATTTACAAACATATCAACGCACGATAACTGTCTACTCATGTACCATTCAAAAAGTGCTCGTACATTTCTTGCCATGGCAAGAAAATGACGACTACCTGCTTCTTGTTAAATCATAATACTTCATCAACTTTCCCTCTTCTCCCCCGAGATGAGGCGCGGGAATGACTTTGAGCGTATGATCGTCAAATCCGAAAAACTGCTTCAACAAAGCAACTTCTTTTGCACATTCATACGGGTGTACCCACACGCTCTTCTGCAACATGGAAAATCCGAGCTCAATGAGCTTCCCACGAAGCGCTTCCCTCTTGACCCGTTGTGCGGAAGGGACGTCAAATAACAAAAGGCGCCATGTGCCATCCCAATTCCTTTGCGGAACAATAGCGAGACGATCAATATCGTCCTTCCCCGCTCTCTTCTTCCCTTCAGGCGTGAGTGATATGTGTATTTGCGCGCCCAGGTAGCGTACACGAATGAGCCCCCTCTTCCGTAGATACGTAAACGCGTCATACACCCGCTTTCGTTCTCTCCTTTTCCCTTCCTTAAACTCTTTGAAAATACCCTTCCACACACGCGAGACAAAGAGGGGAGAAGACGCCGCAACGACAATCAAGCCAGCGGTGGCCACCGTGCGCAATACCTTTCCCGCCATTGAGTGGCTGTGATACATAGCTCAATACATAACTCCACGCACATTGATTCCATTATACTCGTACATTTCTTGCCATGGCAAGAAAATGACGACTACCCACTTCCCTATTTTTTTCCACCTCTATTGAGCGTGGAACATTGTTCGTACTTTTTAGGCCATGGCATAAAAAATACGACGACATGCCCCCTTTAATCGTGAGGAATCATTCCTGCCATCTATGTGAAAAAAATGAGTTGGATCGCTGAAATCACGACAAATACCGCAAATGCGCGCTTGACCCACACGTCCCCCTTTTTCACTGCCCAGTGTGCACCGAGATAGCCGCCTACGAGCATGCCGACAAACAATGTGATGCCGTACCCATAGTGTACCACGCCGGCGCGGATAAATGTCGCCGACACTACCAACGAGGTAAGAAGCCAGGGAATTTTGCCAGTCGCTGCAACTTCGGTCATTGTGAGTCCGAAGAAATGTGTCCAGGCGTAACGATTGACGATGCCTGACCCAGCCGTGAAAAATCCTCCCCACACCGAGGTGAGCACATAAATGATATATCCTGTAATTTTTTTTACCTTGGTCACCTGTCCACGCACCACGCCAGTATCCCTGCGCAAAAAGAGCAGCGGCAATAACGCGAGCAAAATAAATCCGATAATACGAGAAAGCAGGGCTTCATCCACAATGAGCAACAGGCGTGCTCCTGCGTACCCTCCCACGACTGCAATTGCACTGAATGGAATGACGTATTTCCATACGATCTTTTGTTGTCGTAAAAACTTCGCCAATGCGCCTATAGACACTCCCACCGACCCGAAACGATTGGTCGCGATAGCAATCTGCGGCGGCAACCCTACAAAAATCAAAAAAGGGACAGACAACAGCCCTCCCCCGCCCACCGTGGCACCAATCGCCGCGGCCGCCGCACCCACCAGAAACACGCCACTGTAGTTGAGTAGTTCAATCATGCGTTGGTATTGTATACTATTTTTATGCTGAAATCACCCCCTGAATCCCATCTCACTGCGCACGAGTTGCGCGTATTCCGCCGCTTGAATACTCCTGTAAAAATACAGGATTTCTTGGAAACACTGCCGATTAACTTCGAAAAAAAGGGCGAGACCTGCATGTCGCCTCGACGGGTGCTGCGCGAGGGCAAAGCGCACTGCATAGAAGGGGCATTGTTCGCTGCCGCCGTCTTTCTGTTTCACGGACAAAGGCCGCTTCTCCTTGATCTCAAAACCAACGGCGAAGACGACGATCATGTGCTCGCGCTGTTTCAATGGAAAACGTATTGGGGCGCGATCAGCAAAACCAATCACGCGGTCCTGCGGTATCGCGAACCCATCTACAAAACAATCAGAGAGCTCGCGCTCTCCTGCTTCCATGAATATTTCACGCCGAAAGGAAAGAAAGTAATGGTGAGCTACTCCCGCCCCTTCTCGCTCCTCCGCTATCGCTCGTTCAATTGGATCACATCCGAAAAAAACCTCTGGCACATTCCCCGCGATCTCGACCGCTCGCCGCACATCAAAATAATCCCCCGCGGCCTTCGTCTTCGCCGCGCCGACCCGCTCGAAATAGATGCGGGAAACTTAAGGCAATTCAAATCAAGACATCAATAAATTCCCAAGCAACCAAGCGACTTATTTCACGAGGTCATTCCTGACCTGACCAGAAATTCAGACATTAAAACTAAAAACTGATGGTGTTGGTTTCTGGATTTCCGCTGGAGTTTATCCCGTAGCGACATACGGGACGGGAATGACAACGAGGAAGCGGAATTTGAATAGTAGTTGAGTACATCATTTCCTATCATCATCAAAAAATTCATAGTAACAAAGTATGGTTACGGCCGTTAAAATAATAAAAAAGAAAAATTCCTCAAACGGCATGCGTAAACCAAACAGTTCAACCCAGCCAATAAAATTAGTACTGGGAAAATTCCATTGGCCAAGCTGCAGAGCGGTGATTTCAAATAAAAAAGTTACCAATAAAAAATAAACGCCGGTCTTCACGAATTTGGACAATAACCTCGGAAAGAGTGTCAGAAAGGTCATGCTTGGTAGAAGGAATAAAAATAGACCTATCCAAAAATAAACGTACTTGATGACTAACAACTGCGGTCTTAAAAAGAAGATAACAAAAAATGCTAATATCAGGGCGCCAAACGTCATGCCAAAATAAACCATGCGCTTATTCATCAATTCTTTGCTGGTTTTGTCGAGCAGGTGTTCGTAAAAAATAATAATGCAATAAATTAATAAAAATCCCCACAGAAAGTCTTCATAAGGAACTACACCAAAAAAACGGGCGGGAAAAACGGATTGCGGTATGTGCCACGAACCGTTGAGGATGGCGAGATAATCAACAGCAAAAATAAATGGCAACGATGCGACAGCCGTCAAAAGAAAGGCCCTGGCAGCTGCGTGTTTATTTCTCCAGGAAAGCCATGCCGCGGGCAGGCCAAAAAATAATATGGTGGAAATCAAATAATTTGTTTCAAACGCTAAAGACAAAACCGTTGCCAAAATGGGAAATATAATCAATAAAATTATATCCAGCTTTCTTTTCCCTCTGTTCTTGATAATACTAAATGGATTAAAGGGAAACGACATATTTAAAATTTATTGAAAATAAATGCGTTGCTTCAATAAGTTTGAAGCTTTCTTTAATTACAATTCTACAGAAATAATGCCGCAAGCAGCCCCAGCACACCGAAGAAAAACCCGAACGCCGCGCCGCGCGTGGGAAGCTGGCCGATGACGAAATAATTAAGAATAGGTTCGGCGATGAGAATAGTAGTAATCGACGTGACAGTAACTATCCAAATATTCTTGAATGCTTTCAGTCCCAGCATATAGCCTGCCACGATGAATCCGGACGCCACGATCATCCAAAGAAATATTTTAAGTCCCACCTGCACAAACGGCTCTGCCGCGAGCGCGTACTTTTTCGCGGCGATAATTTCAATATAAATCAAGGACAGCTCCCCCGAGGAAAATGAGAATAATCGGCAATAATTTCATATCGTTTCTGATTACTGAAATCTTGATTCAGCATGACGTATTATTCCGCAGATTGTTCTCTCCACAGCGCGGCGTAGAGGCCGCCCGCGCCCAAGAGCGCCTCGTGCGTGCCCCGCTCCACGATGCGCCCGCGCTCCAGCACATAAATCATATCCGCATGCGCGATGGTGGACAAGCGGTGCGCGACCTGAACCAAAATTTTATCCTTCTGCACCTGCGCGATGTCCTTGATGGTCGCGGTGATTTCTTTTTCGGTAATGGAATCAAGACTGCTCGTCGCCTCGTCGAATATGATCAAATCCGGCCGGCGCAAGAGCGCGCGCGCAATCGCGAGCCTTTGGCGCTCGCCGCCCGAAATCTTGATGCCGCCTTCGCCAATCTTGGTATCCAGCCCCTTGCCGCCGCGCTCGATAATGGCCGTGGCGGCGGACGCGCGGATTGCTTCCACACATTCCTCGTCCGTCGCTTCGGGTCTGACAAAGAGCAGATTCTCGCGGATCGTACCGGCGAATAATTGCGTTTCCTGCGACACGTATCCCACGTGCGTGCGCACGTCGTTCATGTCGAGCGTGCGCGCGTCAATGCCGTTGAATTGAACTGATCCTGATGTCGGACGGTACAGCCCCACCATCAGCTTCACCATCGTGGATTTCCCCGACCCCGAAGGCCCCACAAACGCAACCGTCTGCCCGTGGATAATGTCGAGGCTAACGCCCTGCAAGGACGCATCTGACGCGGATTGATACGTGAAATCAACGCCCTGAAACGCGATCGTGGCGATGGACGGGATGGACGCAGGCGACGCAGGCTTTGACTCCGGCGCTTGCGCAAGCACCTGGGCCAAGGTCTCCATGCTCGCCTTCGCTTCCTGGAATTGCGTCGCCACTTGGCTCAACTCCGCCAGAGGGTTAAAGATAAAAAACGAATAAAAGAGAAGGCTGAAAAATTCTCCCAAACTGATGGCGCGGGAGAAAATGAGCCAAAGCATGAGGAACATGATCGCGGCGCGCATGGCATTGACCAGCGTCCCCTGCACGAACGCAAGCGCGCGCACGAACTTGATTTTTTTGAGCTCCAATCCGAGAATGCGCTCATTCACGTCGTTCAAGCGCTTGGTCTCCTGCGCTTCCAATCCCAAACTTTTCACGAGCTCGACGTTGCGCAAGGTTTCCGTGGTGGCGCCCGCTAGTTCCGCCGTTTCCTTCACGATCCTCTTCTGCGCTTCCTTGATGCGGCGGCTGATGGCAAACATCGTACCGCCCAGACAGGGGACAATGAGGAAATACGCAAGCCCGATAATCCAATTCACCCAAAACGCGTACACGAGCACAAACAACAGCCCCACCGCGGAGAGAAACACGACATTGACTGCGCTCGTAATCGCGTTTTGCGCGTCGGTGCGCGCCTTTTGCAATTTTTGCAGGAGTTCTCCCGACCGTTGATCCTCAAACACCGCATACGGCAGCGAAAACGCGTGCCCCACGCCGTCGCCGTACATACCCGCTCCCACCCGCTGGGTAACGACATTGACGAAATAATCCTGGAAATTTTTTGCGATTCTTGATACGAGCGCCACACCGACGAATGCGCCCATCATGAGGAGCACGCCGTGGAAAAACTCTCCCCTCGAGAGTTCGGAAAACCTCGTCGCGTACCGATCCACCAAAATGCGAAAAATCTGCGGGTCAAGGAGCGAGAAGAATTGATTCACCGCTGCGAGCGCAAGCGCGCCCAGGAGCGTTTTTTTGTATTTTTTGAGATAGGAGAAGAGAAGGCGCATGGGCACACTATAGCATATTTATTTCCCCAGTTCTCCCTTCAAGAGCGCAGCGGAATCAACAATCGCGTCCGGACACGCTGCCTGCAACAATTCTTTCGCATAAAACCCCCACGTGACCGCCACCGTCCGCAGTCCTGCTTTTTTCCCGGCAATGATATCGCCTGCCTCGTCCCCCACCATGACGGCGAGGCGCGGATCAATTTTCTCTCGGCGCAACAGCCGCTTCAACGCGCCTGTTTTCCCGAATATGTCGCTCGCAGAAGCGATACAACCAAACGGAGGAAGATTATGATGCGCAACAAACTTCTGCACGGTGGCTGTGCGATTGGTCGTGAGGATGCCGAGGCGGATGCCGCGCATGTGCAATGCGCTCAACGTCTCCGCCATGCCCGCGGGCAAAGGGATCTCGGAAGCCATGCGCTGCTGTGCGTCGCGCACGCGCTTCAAAATTTTCATTATGTTCAGCCACGACAGGCCGTACTTTTTTCGCAATTCCTTTCCGGCAAGCCCGCCGCGGAAACCCCGCGCCGCGTCAAAATCCGCGCGGGAAAGAGAAGGAACGCCGCATACCGGCGCGACCTGCTGCAATATGCTCCAAATCATTTCTCTGGTATTCGCCAGCGTGCCATCAAAATCAAAAATCACCGTGCGTATGTTCATGTGGACAAATTTTCAATAATTTACTATAGTATACAATTGAGTGTTCTCATTCTCCTAATCTCTGTGCGCAATCTTACTTCACTCTTCCGTCGTTCACGCAAAGAACCGGCTATAGAATCCTACCGCATCAAGGTCCTCTCCTTCCCGCAAGAATTGGAAAAGAAGGGAGACATGCCGCTTGAATTGCAATATATCAAGGCGAAGAATCCTGCGCTCTTCGAAAAACTCAAAACACTTCTTTCCGGCAATAAGGCCATCGGCATCCGCACGACCGAACAAACCCCGCAGATCATTCTCGACGCGGTCAATGAAATCTCGGTGCGTTCCCAGCACCGCATGATCCTCACCTGGCTCCCCATACTCCTCTGGAGCCAGGAAGAGCCGCTGATCACCGAGAAGGACCGGGCCGAGGCGCGCAAAGACAAAAAAGACTTGGATGAATGCGTCACCGCCATTCTCAAACACCGCTTTGCCTTCAAACGTTTCGTGCTGATTGACGAGGCGAACGAGGGAACGACCAAGGAAGAAATGATCCTGATTGCGGATTTGAATCAGGAGCTCTATCCCCTCACCATCCACTACATCGTCGAACGCATCATTGCGGACAACGCGCACGAACGCACCGCAGTCGCGCAAGCGATCATCAAAGCGCTCATCATCATCGGTCCCATCACCCATGCGCTGGAAACCGTGGCAGCCGGCATCGGCAAGGTCTTCGCCGCCTCCACCGACGATGTGCTTGCGGAAGCGGCCGAGCTCGCGGCGCTCCGCGGCTCGGGATTCACATGGCGCAAGCTCGCCGCGCGGTCCAAGATTCTCCTTCCCGTCTTCATCCTCGCCACGTACGGGGCGTTTCGCGTGGAAGACTTGATAGAAATCAACCGCATGTTCCTCGCGGGCATGGTCTTCGGTCTTTCCGCCATCGCACTCTCGCTCACCACCGCAATCCAGAGCATCCGCATGTATCACGAGAGCGTGACTGATCTCATCGGGGAGAAAAAATACAGCGCGCTCGCCCCCCGCGCCGTCTGGAAACTCGCCTTCCTCCAAGACTTCACCAACCCCGCGCGCTTGGGCCTCCTCATCGGCGCCATTGCATCGCCACTGGTGGCGGGCGCGATCTTCGTATTTTTCCCCCACCTGACGCATAACGGCTGGGTGCTTGCCATGCTCGGCACCACGGAGACGATGGTGGCGGGACTCACGGTGTTGATCGCCCGCACCCTCGGCGAATGGATGCTCACGAGGGAGCTCGCACACGCCATTGATGCGGCGCACGAAGGAACGCCGTGGGCAGAAGCGCAGAAATTCAAGCTCAAACGGTAAGTTGCGCCGCCATAGTCACGGTCATTCCAAACATGATTTGAGAATACTATGCCCCCTACGCCATTCAAATACCTCTCGCTCATCACCGCATCGTTCGTGACCGTCCTCCTTGTCTCCAACGTCGCGTCGAGTAAAATTCTCGTCCTGGGGCCCTTCACCTTCGACGGCGGCACCATCCTGTTCCCCTTGAGCTACATCTTCGGCGATATTCTCACCGAAGTCTACGGTTTTGCGCGCGCCCGCCGCGTCATCTGGACCGGCTTTGCCATGATGATCCTCGCCTCGCTCGCCTTCATAGCCGTAGGGGCCTTGCCGTCCGCGCCAGACTGGGGCGGGCAGGCGGCGTATGAAACGATTCTCGGCCTTACGCCCCGCATCGTCGCCGCAAGCATCCTCGCGTACTTCTGCGGAGAATTCCTGAATTCGTTCGTGCTCGCGAAATTAAAAATAGCCACCGCAGGCCGGTGGCTCTGGCTGCGCACGATCAGCTCCACGCTGGTGGGCGAAGGCGTGGATACGGTCCTCTTTGTCGCCGTCGCCTTCTGGGGGATATTGCCGCCTGCGCTGCTTGCCACGATCATCGTCTCAAACTATGTGTTCAAAGTCGGCATCGAGGCGCTTTTCACGCCCGTAACCTACTGGCTCGCCGGCTTCCTCAAACGGAAAGAAGGGATAGATCATTTCGATCGCAACACCCGTTTCAACCCGTTTACCCCGTGAGAGAATGCCCCGCGGCTTGCCGCGGAATCAAGCAACTCGCTACGAGCGCGGGGTGCAGTGCCCTGCCGCGGGTTCTCTCACGGGGTTTGCCGTCTCGCATGATTAAAATTTTTGCATAACGTACAGCCCCGCATCGCGGGGCTGTATTATTTGCATTGAGTTTTAACGTTGCATCCTACATCGGCTTTGCAATACTGCCCTGGTTCTGCGCAGTTCCTTTATCGCAATTCTTGCACAGATTCTTGTGCGTCACGGCTTCATATACGGCCGCAAGCCCCACCAGTAGGTAAATGACGCGCGAAATCGCCGCGTCCATTCCGCCGAAAATTTGCCCTATGTCCCAGCCAAAAATACCCACCAACAGCCAGTTCAATCCTCCAATGATGAGGAGGATAAATGTTACCATGTGCATGCTATCACCTCCCTTCCTTATTGAGGATATAATGAGCGCTTTTTCGATAATAAGCGTTCGCGAATGAGACGACATAGTCATTATACCACTTTTTTCTTCCCCACCTGCCATCACAGCACGCACCGAGTCAGGAAGGGGTGAAATGCGCCCGATAGACCACTCCTGCCTTGTCGTCAGAGATATACAATGCCCCGTGCGCGTCAAAGGCCAGCCCTACCGGCCTGCCGAGCGCGCCCGCTTCGCCCGCGAAGCGAGGCGCGCCTGCCATCTGCAGCCATCCGATGAGAAAATCTTCCGTACCTTCGTAGTCTCCTGACGCGCTCAACCGTATGCGCACCACTTTGTAGCCGGTCGGCGTGCTGCGGTTCCATGAGCCGTGATAGGCCACGAGCAGGTCATGCGCGTATTCCTGCGGCCAGCCTGCCTCTGCCGGAATAAACGCAAGCCCCAGCGGCGCCGAGTGCGCCGGCAGGTCAATATGGCTGGGAGTCTCAAACGGCTCCATGCAAGGATTGCGAATGTAGGTATTGGCATCAAATGCCGTATCATGCGCATTCTTCCCATAGCACACCGGCCAGCCGTAGTTTCCACCCTCTGTAATAATATTAATCTCATCCGGCGGCAGGTCGCCGCCCAAGCGGTCCCTGCCCATGTCCGTGCCCCAGAGCGCTCCCGTAACGGGGTGCCATCCGAAAAACACGGTATTGCGCAATCCCTTCGCAAACAATTTGAAATCCGACCCATCTCTCTGCAAAGAATATATGGCGGCGCGCCGTTCATCCTCTTCGCGACAAACATCGCAGCTGGAGCCGATGGCCGCATAGAGCCGTCCGTCAGGGCCGAATCCTATCGTGCGCGAGAAATGCCTGCCGCCGGCGGGAATGTCAATGATCTTCTCAAGCGCGCCGCCAGAACCCGCGCGCGTCCGCGATATGGCATCTTCCTCCGCAACATACAGCATCGAAGGGTCGGCCGGATCAAACGCCAGTCCGTGCGGGCGCTTCAAATGTTGAAACACGCGCGCCTGCCCCTGCGCCGCGCCGTCTCTGATTTCAATCATCGTCACCGCGCCTGCATTCATCTCGCTCACCCAGAGATTCCCTTGCGCGTCAAATGCCATCGCGCGCGGCGTCGTCAAATCATTCGCAAAAATCGAAACGGAAAATCCGTCAGGAAGCAGGAGCGGCATGTCCGTCGTATTCACCGGCGGCGCGGGCGCATCATCCACCGTCGCCTCATTATCGCTTAAAGACGGAAGCGGCTGGGAGGGCGGGACAAGCGCCGTAATGTCTTCCGCAGGCGGCAGCACCGCCGGCCCCCACCCGCGAAAATTCTTCCCATAATACGCGCCCCCTGCTCCCAGGAGGATCATCACAGCGACAATGCTCAACATCCGCGTATAACTGCCCATGACGAAACATTACAAATCCAACGAATCTTTCTTCCAGCGCTTGAGCTGGGGCATAAGAAGGTTCGCAAAATTGCGCGCTTTTTCTTCCGAAGGCCGCACCGTGCGCATGAGCAGGTCAAAGGTCCTCTTGATCATCTCATCCTTGGTGACATCCGGCTCGGTAAAGACGCCCTCTTTGAAACAAAACCGGCACCATTCATCACTCGCGCTCCCGTCGGGAAGGGGTGCCGAAAACCAGTCGCCGATGACCATGCCGCAGCTCTGACAACGGATTGCTTTTGGTTCGCTCATATCTTGCATTGCATAATGGGGATACCCCTCAATCATTCTATAAAACAATGAGACGACCCACAAGGGGGTCGTCTCAAAAGCCTCACGAGAAACTATGCCTGCGGCGCCGGAGTCGGTGCTGGAGTCGTGGGCTGTGCGGGTGTGTCTTGCATACGCGAAGAAAATGGCATAGTGGTTTCGTAATCACGCCTTGCACCGCGAGGGCAACGAGACGCCACTACTCAACGACTACACCACACAGTTACGATTGATACTCGTCGGACCTTTATTTATTTGTAGCATGATTCTTCCAATCGCGCAACCCCTGTGTGAGAAAAATTTTTTACAAAATGAATTCAGTCAGCCTGCACGCCCAATTTTGTTAATTTCCCCTTCAATTGCGTGATGGATTCAAACCTGATGCCGTGCATGCCGAGCGCATTCGCCGCCTCGACATTCGCCGGTTTGTCATCGATAAAGACACTCTCCTCAGGCGTGAGGGCGAGCTCGTCGAGCGTATGGCGATAAATCGCTTCGTCAGGCTTGCGGAGCTTCACCGCATACGAGCCTACGATCGCGTCAAACAGCGCGCGGAGTTCATACTGCGCTATCTTCTCTTCGAGCCAGTCTTCGATATGATTGGAAAGCAGGCCGAGCTTGTAGCGCCCGCGCAGGCTATGAGCAAGCGTCAACGTTTCCGGATTGAACTGAAACAGGCTGTCCAGATGTTCCCGCACCGCCTTTGGATCAGCGCGGAGATGCCGGCTCAGGCCGTCCCAAAAATACCGCGAGGGCTTCTGTCCGCTCCGCGGCGCCTGCCAGAACGCGGTCATCTGCGCGAGCGTCTCAGCCGCGTCCGCCTCAAAGCGCTTCACGAAATCGTCGATGACGGCTTCAAAGCTTCCCTGATGGGTAAAGACCCCTCCCCAGTCAAAAATAATTCCTTTGATCATGCGGCGCTGTGTAAACTCGTTTCTACTCTTTTCTCAAATTCAAACACGCCGAATTGATGCAATACCGCTTGCCCGTTCGCGATCCGTGCGGACCGCCTGCCGCGCCGAAGTCCTGCATGCGGGACGAAGGCGGGTCATCAAACACATGCCCCAAATGCCCGCCGCATTGAGCGCACACGACTTCGGTGCGCACCATGCCGTGCGCGGCGTCCTCTCGATACTCTACCGCACCGGGCAAGGCATGGTCAAAGCTCGGCCAACCGGTGCCCGAGTCAAACTTGGCATTGGACGAGAACAACGCCGCTCCGCAACCTGTGCAGAGAAATGTGCCCTTCTCCTTGCTGTCCCAATACTTTCCCGTAAACGCCGCCTCCGTCCCTTTTTCTCTCAAAATCGTATACTGCTCCGAGGTTAATTCTTTCTTCCAATCTTGGTCTGGTTTAATAATTTTTTGCGGGATCATACGCACTTGTCTGCGGTCATTCCGGACTTGATCCGGAATCTAGAAAAAACAAAAATAGACACTTTCTCTGGATTCCCAATTTTCAGCCATAAATAATGCTCGCCTCCTCACGCTGCGGAGGCTTTATTTTTCATCTCCAGTAGTGCCTTGTTCGCCCCCACCACAAACGATTCAATAATGTTAATCCTTGGATCGCGCGGGCGTCCAACATCGCGCTTCAGATCGTCCATTTGTTTCTCCAATGCCTCGCGCAATGCTTCCATATTACCAAGCGCGGCTTCCACGTCATGCTCATTTGTTAATCTCGTCAAAAATTGAAAATTCACCAGAGAATCGCAGAGAGATTGAATATAGACAAGTAGTTTTATGTAATCTCCTTGCTTCTGATCGCGCAGTATGTTCAATGCATTTTGGCTATTCATTTTATTTTTCTCGCATACTTTTATCGCAGTATTCATCAATTGTTTCATTGCATCTAGCTTTTGAGGATCAGATTCTTTTTCAAGTACCCCGAACGACACCAGTACGTGGAGACAATCGACCAATATCCCTCGCAACACGTCTAATTGATTCATGCAGTACTCATGTTGTTCCGGAGTGACGTCTTCTTCGGTAATCGCGACGATTTCTGGTTGCATGATCTTCGCGGCGCACATGATAATTGAGAAGATATTTAATCTGCGATGAAAATCAAAAAAATGTTATTCTATGCAATCACCTCTTACTTCACTCCTCTGCACTATCTGCATTCGGCTGACGATAGGTTATTGTCTTCCTTTTCGATATTGCGTCAATGATTAAGCGAATATTATATTCAAACGCATTAAAATCAAATCGGTAATTTGGGTTCTTGGCATTCCCTTCGATGTATTTGGCAAACTGTTGTATGACCTGTGTCAGCTGCTTCCCATGTGCCAACGCACCTTCAACCGTAGATCCACTTATGGAACCCTCCACCCATTGATTCAATCGGAATCCAACAGACATGAAACTTTTAATAAATAAATAACATTTTTCATATTCGCTCAAGACATTTCTTTTTTTATTAAAAATTTTCCTATAATGCTCTCGCCAAATTGTATGAGCGGGCTTTTTTTTATCAAATATTTCCATCAACTTCGACTGTACATTCTCCACCTTCTCCAAATCGAGTTCTTTCTTCTCTCCAAATACGCCCTTATCATTGGCTTTATTAATTAAGTTCTGGAGTAAGGCAGTAATGACATGCAAATCAATCTTTTCTGTATCCTTGTTATGTTCAGATTCTGCATCATAAATATCTCTTTCGACCATGGGCATATAAGGTTTTCATTAACGGCTAATTCCTTATGACCGCTCCAAAACTTTTTTCAAGCGTGCGGACAATCTTTGCCATCTCCTCCGCCGCCTCTTCGCTCTTCAAGGTGCGGTCGGGCGCGCGGAAGGTAAGGCGCATGGCAAGCGACCTCTTGCCCGAGGGGATTCCTTTGCCGCGGAAGACGTCGAATAATTCGAGCGACTCCAAGAATGCTCCGGCGGAGCTGCGAAGCGTTTTTTCAATATCTGCATACGGTACGCCCTCGTCCACCACGATCGCCACATCGCGCTGAATTGCCGGATAGATCGGCAGCGGAGTGTATCGTTTTACCGTAAGCGGAGCTTTTGCTA
>Ga0209343_10004151_pt1 | contig 17944 bp, 12 predicted proteins | sample RifCSPlowO2_02_FD_184026 | JGI IMG/M metagenome (GOLD analysis project Ga0209343, IMG submission 184026) | Groundwater microbial communities from Rifle, Colorado - Rifle CSP2_plank lowO2_0.2 (SPAdes) (version 2) | ecosystem: Environmental > Aquatic > Deep subsurface > Groundwater | place... | reverse complement strand
CTCCCCTCGGGAGAGAGGCGGGAGTGAGGGAAAGGAGAAGGGAGGCTCGAGTCCCCTCTCTCCCCTCGGGAGAGAGGTCAGGAGTGAGGAATGGAAGGGGAGGGAATCCGATTGTTCATGACACAGTAGCGTTAGCGGTCTGTTGAAAAACGCCGTCTCCCTTGATGGGAGAGGGAAATCTTTACCCGTTCACGCGTTCCGCCGTTCACTGGTTCACCGAGCCTGCGCTCACGCTTGCAATAACGGCCGCAGTTTGCGCATGTTGGAGACTTTCGGCTGTACGGTTACGACGCCTGGGAGCTTGTCGGACGTGGATCGGACAAACCAAATCCGCAGGCGGTTTTGCGGTTAGCAGCCTGTCGGGGTGACTGGTGAGGCGTACCCCTCAAGGGGGTATTGAAAAGAATGACTGATGAAGCGTACCCCTCAAGGGGGTATTGAAAAGAATGACTGGTGAGGCGTGACTGGAAAAAAACCAATCCACCACTCACCGCTCGCCATTCACCGCTCACCGCTTTATTATTACACCCAGAAAGTGCCGCCGACGTTCGCATCGCCGAGCATAAGGTCCTTCAGATTCTGCAGCTCCCTCAAAACGGCGAAAGGAAATCCGACCCGCCCGCCGCGGGTGTCATTCAGCAGCGATTGAAAATAGCCCGCAAGCTTGACGGGGTCGTAACGAAGTTCCACGATGGTATTCGCAATACGGGGATATTGATCGACCAGTGCTTGCGGATACTCGTTTCCCGGCAGGGTGCGGAAGAAGTCATCCGCTGCGGACGCTAGCTCCACGTGTTCCGGCATGTCTTTTCTCCCGTGCTGGTGTCGCTGGACCAAGTTGGAATCGCTAAGTCTAGCCCAAGGATTAGTTGGAATCAACGCGACCGGCAGCTTTTCGCGGACGGACTGCATTAGCAGCCTGTCGGGCTTAGGCGTCCGACAGGCTGCTAACAGCAAAACCGCCTGCGGATTGGGAATGCATCTGACGCTTGCGACCGCTCTTGTCCTCCAATGAGCGAGCGAGCAGGTTCAAAATGAGGTGTTCACTGCCTTTTTCTTCCGTTTTCGTGCAGGCGGTTTTGCATTAGGAGTTTGTCGGGGCCAAGTCCGACAAACTCCTAGAGACCGTTTTCCTCATCAAAGGGTCAGCCGGGGCCTTCCGGGTAAAGGGTTGAATCTGTAATAACCGGCAAACTCCGGTATCATCCGGGCAGGCGGCCAGACCCCGCTGTTCGCCGCTATATAATATTTGGCATGGGCATCGGGAACGATATGCGCGTATTTGCCGCCAGGTGGCTCCGTGTTCTTCTGCTGGCCGCGTCGGTCGCGGCGCTCGCGGCCGAGCTGGTCGTCATCACGGACGTTCAGATTGGCAAGCTGGCGCAGCAGTTCGGACCCGTCGCAAAAAACCGGCTGACCGGCTGGAGAGACATCCTCGTTAATCCGAAATACAAGAAAATGTCGGAACGGGAAAAGCTCGAACGGGTAAACGATTTCATGAACCAGACGCCGTTTATCGACGACCTCGCTCATTGGGGGAAAGAAGACTACTGGGCGACCCCGGTCGAGTTCCTGTCTACCCATGGCGGTGATTGCGAGGATTTCTCGATCGCCAAGTATTTTACGTTGAGGGCGCTGGGGGTCCCTGACGACAAGCTGAGGATCACGTATGTCAAGGAGCTCGTCATATACAATCAGGCCCACATGGTGCTGGCCTATTTTCCCAGTCCCGACGCCGAGCCCCTGATCCTCGACAATATAAACAAAACCATCCAGCCCGCGTCCGCCAGAACCGACCTCCTGCCGGTGTACAGCTTCAACGGTTCGAATCTATGGTTGGCGAAGGAGCAGACCGGACGCGCCCAATCCGTCGGCGGTTCGGACCGCATCGGGCACTGGCGGGACCTCCAGGCGCGGCTGCGTGCGGCGGGTTAAACTGCTCATGTGAGTGAAAGGACGGGGTCGATATGAAACTTTCCCGGTTATTGGTATCGCTGATTTCCCTGCTGTGGGTTCTCGTCTTCATTGCGACGCTGGCGATCGTCATCGACAGCACCAAAGACTACCTGCAGAAAGCCATGGAGTCGCACGCGCAGGACACGGCGACTTCCCTCGGGTTGTCGATCACCCATAGCGGCCGCGTCAAGGATGTGGAGACCGTCGAAAGGATGACGGCTGCCATCTTCGACCGCGGCTACTATCGCGAGATCCTCGTTAAAAGCACGGACGGGAAGATCCTCGTCAAAAAAAGCGTCGAGGAGGCGGTTAAAGGCGTTCCGGACTGGTTTGTGGATTATTTTTCGTTATCCACGCCGCGAATGAGCGCGATTGTCATGGACGGCTGGCGGCAGGCTGCCACGATCGAGGTGGTCAGCCATCCCGGACACGCTTACGCGGAACTGTGGCGGGTTTCGGTCCGTTCGGGCTGGGTGCTTCTGGTCGTCGCGATCGTGTCGTTGGTGGTCGTCCTGGTGGTGCTGCGGCTCGCGCTCCGCCCCCTCGACGACATGGAGCAGCAGGCGATCGATATTTCCAGGCGCCAGTTCACGCTGTTGAAGAAACTGCCGTGGGCGAGGGAACTGCATCGCGTCGCCAACGCGATGAACAACATGTGTCTGGCGGTGGAGCGCATGCTGACCGAGCAGGCGGACCTCGCCGAAAAAATGCGCAAGAAGGCCTATGTGGACGAGGTTACGGGATTGATGAACCGCAACGATTTCAGCGAGCAACTGAATCATCTGATCGGCGCCCCGACCAAGTTCGCGTCAGGCGCGCTGGCGATCGTTCGCATCCGCGGATTCGCCGGGTATAACGAGCGCAACGGCAGGCCCGCGGGCGACACGCTGCTCAAGCGCGCGTCCCAGTTGTTACGGCAAGTGTGCGACAAACACGAGCGCTCCATGCTGGCCAAGCTCGACGGTCCCGAGTTTGCGATATTGATTCCCGATATCGCCCAGGCCGACCTGCCGAAGCTTGGCGACGAACTGATCGGCGGGCTCGCGGAAATCGAGGAGTTTCCGCGCACCGATCAGAGCGTCATGCCGCACGCCGGGATCGCCTATTACAAGCACCATGAAGCCGCTTCGTTCGGCAAGCTGATGTCGGCCGTGAGCTCGGCATTGGCCGTCGCGCAGGCCCGCGGCGTTCCCGCCTGGCACGTGCAGGAGGCGGAGACGACGGACCAGATGGCGGCGATGTATGTCGAGATCAACGGCCTGTTCAGAGTCGGGTTGCCCAGCGAGCGGGTGGTGTTGCAGTACCAGCCGGTGCGCGCCTGCCGGGTTCCCGATTCCGAGTGGAGTTATCGCAGCGAGGCTTGTGTCCGGATTCTGGGCGCCGATGGATCGCTCATCCGCGCCGGTTTGTTCATCGCAACGGCGAAGCGGCTTGGCGCGCTGCAGCTGCTTGACCGGGTGGTTGTTGAAAAGGTCATGCAGCACATTGCCGCGCAGGGGCCGGTCAAAGGCGGGGCGACGGCGGTCAACTTGTCGCTGGAATCGATCATCGACCCGGTATTTGTCGAATGGCTGTACGGCAAACTGGCCGCGCAGCGCGAGGTCGCGCGGCAGCTCATCGTGGAGGTTGCGGAGCACTCGATCATCAGCCACATCGATCTGGTCAAGGCGGCGTTCAGCCGGCTGCGCGAAACCGGCGCGCGCCTGTCGATCGACCGCTTCGGGCAGAGCACGGCGTCGGTGGGCTTCCTGCGCAGCCTGGAAATCGATTACATCAAGATCGACGGTGGCTATACGCGGGGCATCATCCAGTCCACGGACCGGCAGTTCTTCGTCCAGGCGCTGGTGGGAATCGCCCACGGTCTCGGCATCCAGGTCGTGACCGAGTACATCGAAAACGAGCAGGAATTCGAGATGGTGAAGAGCCTCATGGTGGACGGCGCGCAAGGGTATTACATCGGCAAGCCCGAATGAGTGACGAACCGGACATTCCGAATCGGAGCAGTGCGGTGGCGGAAGAACAAGCAAAAGCGCAGTGGGAGATCCCCAAGCGGGGCGTGTCCGTCGACGACCCGTTGTTGAAATGCCTGGTATTGCTCACGCGCTTCTACAACCGCCCCTTTTCGGAGGAGACGCTGTCGGCCGGGCTGCCCCTGGTGGACAGCAAGCTTACGCCCGCGCTGTTCGAGCGGGCGGCGGAACGAGCGGGCCTGACCGCCAAAGTGGCGAACCGCGAACTCGAAAAAATTACATCCTTGGTGCTGCCGGTCGTCGTCCTGCTGAATGGCGGCCGCGCTTGCATCCTGAGGACGCTGACGCCTCAAGGCGGCTGCCAGATCGTGGACCCTGACTCCGGCGGCGTTATGGAGACGTCGTTGAGCGCCCTTCAGAAGGAGTACACGGGACACGTGATCCTGGTCCGGCAGCAGCTCCAGTTCGACTCGAGAACGGAGCACAGCGCGGTGCCGCGCGTGGAGCATTGGTTCTGGGGTGTGGTCCGCCTCGCCTGGCCGCTCTATGCGGAAGTGCTGGTGGCGTCGTTCCTGATCAGTCTGTTCGCCCTGGTCATGCCCTTGTTCATCATGAACGTGTATGACCGCGTGGTCCCGAATGACACGACTGAAACGCTGTGGGCCCTGGCGATCGGCGTGGTGATCGTCCTCGCCTTCGATTTCGGGATGCGCATGTTGCGCAGCTACCTGGTCGACATCGCCGGGAAGCGAATCGACGTCATCCTTTCCGCCAACATATTTGAAAAGGCGATGGGACTGAGAATGGAGGTGCGTCCGGCTTCGGTCGGATCGTTCGCGAGCAACCTTCATGAATTCGAGGCGTTCCGCGAGTTCATCACCTCGGCCACCATCACCGCGCTGATCGATCTGCCGTTTGTCTTCATTTTCATCATCGTGATCTTCTGGATTGGCGGGTGGGTCGGAATAGTGCCGCTTCTCGCCGTGCCCGTGATCGTTCTGATCGGGATCTCGCTCCAGCGAGCGTTGGGCGAAATCATTCAATTGACCTTTCGTTACGGGGCGCAGAAGCAGGGCCTGCTGATCGAGGGCCTGAGTGCGATGGAGACGATCAAGTCACTCTCCGGGGAGGGGGCGCTTCAACGCAAGTGGGAACAACTGGTCGGTACCGTGGCGCGGCTGGGAATCAAGGCGCGAACCCTGTCGTCGGCGATCGTCAACATTTCCGTCTCGGTGCAACAATTGGCAACTGTCGGCGTGATCGTGGTCGGCGTCTACTTGATCGCCGAGCGCGAGCTGACCGTTGGCGCGCTGGTGGCCTGCACCATCCTGACGTCCCGCGCGCTGGCGCCGCTGGGGCAGGTGGCGGGGCTCATGACGCGCTACCATCAGTCCGTACAGGCGCTCAGCACGCTTCACAATATCATGCAGCTGCCGGTGGAACGGCCGCCCAACAAGAGCTTTGTCCACCGGCCCGTCATTCGTGGTGAAGTTGAATTCCGGAACGTCACGTTTTCCTATCCCGGCCAGCAGACTCCGGCGCTGTCCAATGTTTCGTTCAAGATCGGCGTCGGCGAGCGGGTCGGGCTGATCGGCCGCATCGGCTCGGGGAAATCGACGGTTGAAAAGCTGGTTCTCGCCCTCTATAAACCGAGCTCCGGGTCGATCCTGATCGACGGCGTGGACATCAACCAGATCGATCCGGCGACGCTGCGCAAGAACATCGGTTACGTGCCGCAGGATGTCGTGCTGTTCTACGGCACGGTGAAGGAAAATATTCTGTTTTCGGCGCCTTACGCCGAGGATGCGGCGATGCTGCGCGCCGCGGAGATCGCGGGCGTTACGGAGTTTGTCCACCCTGCGGCGCAGGGGTTCGATCTGCGCATCGGAGAGCGCGGCGAAGGCTTGTCCGGCGGCCAGCGCCAAACGGTCGCCATGGCGCGGGCGCTGCTGCTCGATCCGCCGATACTGATCATGGACGAACCCACGAACGCGCTGGACAACCGCTCCGAGGAAAACTTCAAGGCGAAGCTGGATAAAGTGCTGGCGGGGAAGACCTTCATGCTCGTGACGCATCGGGCCTCATTATTGACATTGGTGCCGCGCCTCATCGTGCTCGATAACGGCCGGATCGTCGCGGACGGGCCCAAGGAGCAGGTGATGCAGGCGCTGTCGGGAGGGAGGATCAGTGTCGCCAAACGTTGAGTCGAGAAGGTGTAGGTCAGGTTGCCGCATCGGCGGCTACCTGACGCCAAGGGGATGTCGGGGAACGCTGCGCGTACCCCGACCTACGTCTTTGATGAACGCCTGTTTTCGGAGCTGCAGTTGAAAGACATCCCCCAAAAACTCGAGCGGCACGACGACATCGACTTTATGGGCGAGACCGCCGCGGCCGCCCTGCAGGGGCCGCCGAGCTATTCCCATTTCGCGGTGTGGGGCACGCTGGCATTCGTTGTCGCGTTTATCGTATGGGCGGCGTTCGCCAACATCGGAGAGACCACGGTCGGCGAAGGCAAGGTCATACCGTCGAGCCAGATTCAGGTGGTGCAGAACCTGGAAGGCGGAATAGTCTCGGACATCAAGGTCAAGGTCGGTGATATCGTCCGCAAGAATCAGGTCCTGATGCTGATCGATGACACGCGCTATGCCTCGTCGTTTCAGGAAAACAAGGCCAAGAACGATGCCTTGACGGCAAAAATCGCCCGGCTGAGCGCCGAGGTTGCAGGGAGTGCGTTCGACCTTCCGCAGAAGTTCAGGAAAGAAAATCCCGATCTCGCGGAGAGGGAGCTGACGCTCTATCGCTCGCGGCAGGCGGAACTCAACGCCAATACCGCTGTTTTTCGGCAACAGATCGACCAGCGCACGCAGGAACTCAAGGAAAAGCGGGGGCGGCTCGAGCAGATCAAGGTCAGCCTCGATCTGCTCGACCGGGAGTTGGCGATGTCGAGGCCGCTCGTCAAGCAAGGTGCGATGTCGGAAGTCGAGTTGCTGCGCCTCGAGCGCCAGGCGAATGACCTCAAGGGCGAGCTGGACTCGACCAGGATCACGATTCCCCGGCTGGAATCCGCGGTTGCGGAGGGGAGAAACAAGCTCGACAGCTACGTGGCGAAATTCCGCAACGATGCATTGTCCGAGCTGAACCAGGTCCGCGCCGATCAGGAGGGCACCGCGGCGACCGGGGTTGCGCTGAAGGACCGCGTGGAACGCGCCGTCGTTCGCTCGCCCGTGAGCGGGGCGATCAAATCGGTAAAAGTGACGACCGTTGGCGGAGTGGTGCAACCGGGATCCGAACTTCTGGAAATCGTGCCGCTGGAGGACACGCTGCTCATCGAAGCGCGCGTCAAACCGCGCGATATCGCGTACCTGCGCCCGGGCCAGGACGCGCTGGTGAAGCTCACGGCCTACGACTTCTCCATTTACGGCGGCTTCCCCGCCAAGCTTGAGTATATCAGCGCGGACTCCATCGCCGATGAGAAAAAAGGGGAGAGCTACTACCTCGTCAAGGTGCGCACCACGAGCAACACGCCGGCGCGCGCCGATAAACCGCTGGCGATCATTCCCGGGATGACCGCGACCGTTCACATTCAGACCGGCGAAAAAACCTTTCTGCACTATTTGCTCAAGCCCATCATCAAGACCAGAGAGATGGCGTTCCGCGAGCGCTGATGCACGACGGTGTCGTACCCGAGTCCCAAAGAGGATGTCGTTCCCGCGAAGGCGGGAACCCATACGGCGCGTCATCGCGTGTGAACTGCACAATGGATTCCCGTTTCCACGGGAATGACACGGGTTGTGGATGTTTTGGCGCGACGAATCATTTTTGAGACAACCTCTACTTCCAGAGTTGTAACCGGTCTTACTTATGTCAATACTTCTGGCGACTCGCGACACCGAGTTGGCGAATCGTTGCCGGCGCGCAGTGAGCGCCGAGCATCAGCTCGAAATCGCGGACAGCATGGCGGCGCTGCCCGACAAGATCAGGACGCTCGCCCCGGCGGTGATCCTGATGGATGCGGAACTGCTTGACCGGCCGATCGATCGGCAAGTCGGCCAGATCGTTGCGCTGTCAGGGGCGGGGCGCGTGATCGTCATGACGCCTGTGTTCGAGGAGGATGAGGAAATCGCCCTGCTGAAAGCGGGGGCGAAAGGGTGTTGTCGCCGGGGAATCGATCCCGAGTCCCTGCAGCAGGTCCTCAGTGTGACCTACGGCGGGGGGGTATGGGTCACGCGCAGCCTGTTGCCGCGCCTGGTCACCGAATTGCGGCGCTACGCCGAAGGGCAACAGCGGCCGGCGGCGGAAAAACCCGCGCCCGACAAGCTGTCGCCGCTGACGGTCCGTGAAAAGGAGATCGTGCAGCTCATCGCCGGCGGCGCGAGCAACAAGCAGGTTGCAACGGCGCTGGATATTTCGGAACGCACCGTCAAAGGGCATTTATCGAATGTATTTCAGAAGCTCGGCGTTTCCGATCGCCTGCGACTCGTGCTCTACGTGACCGAAGGCCAGGGCGCCAGTTCGCCGATGGCCCGGAAACGATGATGTTAGCCGTCGAAATACGGGTAGTGGAATTTCCCCAAAAACTGCTAATATTTTGAAAAGACGGCATAAGCGGTGTTGTTTAATTGCAACACGAGGATTGGCGTTAAGTTCATTTCATTAGTAGCTGATTTACGCCAAGTAGTTAGAATGATAACCTGACACCAAAGGTGAAGTTATTCGGGCCGCTATCGTCTGGGCATCGTTGGCTCACGAACATGGAGTAAAAAATGACGGCATTGTCGATGAAGGGATGGGCAGCGGGAGCGATCGCGCTGGCGTTCAGCGGCGTTGCAATCGCCGAAACCCTGAAAGAGGTCGTTACGCTTGCGATCGACACCAATCCGCAAGTCACAAGTTCCGCGAAGAAAAAAGACGCGGCGGATTCCGCGATCGACGCGGCGAAGGGCGGCTATTACCCGAAGATAGATCTTCTCTACGGGAAGGGCCGGGAGCAAAGCCAGAACCCGACCACATTGGTGACAACGCCCGGTTACCTGCACCTCAACCGCAAGCAGGAGGGGATAGTTCTTAACCAAATGTTGTGGGATGGCTTCGGGGTCAAGGGCGAAGTGGACCGCCGCCGCGCTGTCGCCGAAGGGTCCGCGCATCGGGTGTACGGAACCGCCGAAGACATCGGCCTCCAGGCAGTCGATGCCTACCTCGATGTACTGAAGAACAGGGATTTGGTGAGCTACGCCAAAGACAACCTTGCCGCGCACCAGAAGACCTTCAACCAGGTCAAACTGCGCGCTGACAAAGGCGTCGGGCGCCGGGCGGACCTGGAACAGATTGATGCAAGACTCGCGTTGGCGACGTCGAACCTGCAGTCGGCGGAAAGCCTGCTCCGCGATGCCGAGATTGCGTATCTGAAGGTTGTCGGCAAAGCGCCGGTGAGCTTGACGATGCCTGCCGTCCCGCAGAACATTCCGCGATCCGTCGATGAAGCGGTTAAAACGGGGCTGGCCAATCATCCCATCATGAAGGCTGCTCAAACCAACGTGGACGAGGCGCAGGCGCAGCGGGAGACCGCAAGATCGTTCATCTCCCCCCGGCTGGAGGTCGAGGCGAGCTATTCGAACAACAGAAACATCGACGGCGCGGAGGGTCCCAGCCGCGACCGAATGGTGATGTTGTGGTTGAAGTGGAATCTGTTCCGGGGCGGCTTCGACTATCATCGGTTGGGTGAAACAGGGCACCAGATCGATGAGGCAACAGAGGTTGCCCGCAATACCGGTCGTCAAGTGGAAAATGCGGTGCGCCTGGCCTACAATGCTTTTGCAACTGCCCGCGACCGGCTCCCTTCGTTGGAGCGATACGTGAAATCCAGTGATGCCACCCGTGACGCCTATGCGAAGCAGTTCGATATCGGTCAGCGCACCCTGCTCGATCTGCTCGATAGCGAGAACGAGTTTTTTACGGCTCGCACCACTTACACGACCGGCAAATTCATAGAGATGTCGGCCCGCTACCGGATCCTCAACGCGATGGGGCAGTTGCTGTCCACGCTTGATGTCAAGCCGCCCGAGCAGGCGCTGCTGAAAGCTCCGCAATAACGCGGACGCCGCTGTGGAATGAGAACGGGGCGCAGGGATGTGCCCCGTTTTAGTCTGTCGTTCCCGAGAAAGCGGGAACCCATACGGCGGCTCCACATGTTCAACGCGTAAATTGGATTCCCCCCCGATTAGAACCTTCGGGGGCAGGCTTTTCTCTCGGGAATGACAAACCATACTTGCTCAGAGCTCCCCTAATCACTAGTCACCGGTCACCGGTCATTCTTTTCAATACCCCCTTGAGGGGTACGAATCAACACACATGGCTTATATTTCTCGCGATGCTTCGGGCAAGATAACCGGCGTTTTCGATCGCCCGGAAAGCGGGGCCTCGGAAGAGATCCCGCCCGATCACCCGGAGTTGGCGCGCTTCCTCGCGGACCAGGGGCTGTCTTCGCCAAGCGCCATTCGGCAGCTTCTCGCCGAGAGCGATCTGAGAATGGTCCGTCTGGTGGATGACCTGGTTGACCTGCTGATCGACAAGGGCGTGATCAAGTTTACGGATCTGCCGCAGGCGGCGGGCGAGAAGTATATGCAGCGCCAGGCTGCGCGGAAGCAACTTCAGGCCGTAGCGGATCTCATGGTTGGCGAGAAGGACATCATCTAGGGAAGCTCTGATCAAGTATAGTTTCGTCATTCCCGCGAAAGCGGGAATCCAGGATATTCAGGTAGTTACTGGGTCCCCGCCCCCCGATTAAAGCGTTCGAGGGCAGGCTTCGCGGGGACGACTTAATCAGAGGTTCCCTAGAGGAGTTTTGTCGGGGCTAAGCCCGACAAATTCCTAATGCAAAACCGGCGCTGGCCGGAACCAAAAGTAGTCTTAACGCAATGGCGCTACCTTAAAGCAGATCGAGCGGAATGATGACCCAACAGCGCTGTCATTCCCGAGAAGCTTGTCCTCGAATGCTTTAATCGGGGATCGGGAATCCATAGGATGGCTCACGCAAGATGATGCGCCGGATGGGTTCCCGTTTTCACGGGAACGACACACCTTCTGAGCCGTGATCGTGCGCACATTTCAGCTTAAGGTAGTGCCGTTGGAGTCTTAACGCAAAGACGCAAAGTGGAGAGGAAAGGCCGCAAAGAATCCTGCCACCTTTCCCTTCTCTTTCTGTGGTCTTCGCGTACCCCTCAAGGGGGTATTGAAATGAATCCTTTGCGTTGAAATTCTTTGCCAAATAAGCATGCGCGCGCTTGTCCCCTCCCATCTGTTCATCTGTTTGTGGCTTGCGGTTGCCGCGGCGGAATCCATGTCACACGCGCACGCGAGCGAGTCGCTGCAACGCGAGCAGTTATCGCGCCAGCCGCTCATCGAAGTGGCCGCTTTCGGCGTGGCGCCCGTCAGCGGCGTCACCGAGGATAACCGTCTGCGCCCCAAGCCGGGGGACATACTGCATCGTCAAGAGGCGCCCGGCCTTGAGCAGGGGCGACAGCTTGAGATGGAAACGCGGGTGTTGTTTGGAGAAACCTGGCTTGACCTGTTCAACCGTGTCGGCGACAAGCTGAATTCCCGGGTGCCGGCGAGTCCGGCGGTAACCGGTCGAATCGATGTGCTGCCCGCTCTTGAGCCGGGCAAATACCTTCGCGTTCGTTCCCTTCCCGCAAGTCAAGCGGTGGAGATCGAATACGTCATCAAGGCGGAAGAGGCCTATTCGATTACCCTCAATCCGGCCGGCGTTCAGGTCAGGCGCCACACGAGTGATCCCCGGCTCGTGGAGAGGATGCGCGCCGATGCCTCCAAGGCGTCCCTGTTCACCGCCACCGACGCCATCGGCCTGCCGGAGGGGATCGTGCTCCAGCTTGCGGAAATTTTTTCCGACGATGTAGATTTCCATCGGGAGCTGCACCTCGGCTACCGCGGCACGATCGTGTACGAAGTGCTCTATCGGGAAGGATACATCGATCGGCCGGGACGGATCCTGGCTGCTGAATTCCTCATCCGCAACCGGCGCCTGCAGGCTTTCTACTTCGATGACAGCGGGGGCAGGGCCGGCTATTACACCGAAACCGGCAAGAGCATGAAAAAAACCTTTCGCCGGTCCCCGGTCGAATTTTCCCGGGTGACATCCGATTACACACTGGCCCGTTTTCATCCCGTTCTGGGCCTGTGGCGCGCGCACCGCGGCGTAGACTATGCGGCGCCGCTCGGAAGCAAGGTCTTGGCTACGGCTGAAGGCGTGGTGGATTTCGTGGGCGAGCGGGGTGAATTGGGCAACCTGGTCATTTTGCGGCACTACGGGCGTTTCCTCACCTATTACGGCCATCTGAACGGATTCGCCGAGGGGCTCGCTATGGGAAGCAAAGTCGAGAAGGGACAGGTCATCGGGTATGTGGGGCTGACCGGCCTGACCACCGGACCGCATTTGCACTATGAATTCCGTGTTGACGATGGTTCGGGGAATGGCACCGGCATTTCGATTCCTCCCCCCGACGTGCTGGACGAACCCCCGGTCCGGTCGGAAGCCTTTTTCAAGGCGGTCCAGGCTTACCGGGACAAGCTCCAGGTGGCGCAGAACGCGCATATCGTGATTCTGGATTGATTCTGTCCCGGTGTGGGAGGGGGCTTGCCCCCGATTCTAGTACCAAGGTATCGATACCAATAGACCTGATATTTCGGCGCTGATTGGGTCAGAATTCGCCGAACGGTCCGTCTATTGCGCTTTGCATAATTGGTTACAGTCGCAATAAAACGATGTCATTCCCGTGGAAACGGGAATCCATGCGGCGCTGATTCGGCCAAGATTCGCCTAAGGAAGCTCTGATCATGTCGTCCTCGCGACGCCTGCCCTCGAATGCTTCAATCGGGGAGCGGGAACCCATATGGCGGCTCCACATGTTCGATGCGTAAATTGGATTCCCCCCCGATTAAAGCACTCGGGGGCAGGCTCCTTCACGGGAATGACAACCTAACTGCATGGGCATGACACGGGTTGTTGGGTCATCATCCCGCTTAGTTCGTTCAATCTACCTTAAGGTACTGCCATTGGCTTCGGGGGTCATTTAACTGGAAGGTGCGAAAATGGCAACATCCAGTAGCAAAGCGGCGGGAACGGTCACGTTCGTAGTCGGCGACGTCAGGGTTACTGCGGATGACGGAACGGTGCGCATCCTGCAGGTGGGCGACAGGGTATTCGCCAAGGAAGTGATTGCCACCTCGGCGAATGCCGTCGTGCAACTCCACCTCGAGAACGGCAGCCTGTTCGACCTGGTGCGCGATTCCACGATCACCCTGGACGACGATCTTTTGGCGGGTCGCGGCGGCGCCGGACCTGCTGCGACTGCCCGGCAGGATGTGGACGAATTGCAGGCTGCGATTGCCGCCAACACGAATCCGGCCCGGGGTGCGGAAGCTACGGCTGCGGGTCCGGAGGCGCCCGGCCCGGCCGGTGAAGAGAAGAGCGGCGGCGAGCATGCCTTTGTGGTGGTCGAGCAGGCCAACACGACCGCGGAAGTGACTTCCGGGCTTACGACCCAATCCGCTTCCATCGGGCCTTCCATACTCGAGCCGGGAATATCCCCTGGTCAGCAGGAATCGGCGTTCCTCGTTCAGCAGGGATTGCCACTCCCGGTTCGGCACGAATCGGCCGTTGCTTCGGTTTCTACGCAAATGCAGGCTGAGGTTGATGCGGGTCACGAATCGCGAATCACGAATCACGAAATTGTGGCAAACAGCGACAAACTTGTTCTGAACGACCTGTTGCAGGGCGAACACAGCGCAGATGACCTGACGGCCTACCTGAGCTTTACCTACGACGCCGACACCAATACGACGACTGTGAACGTGAAGGCAGCCAGCTCGGCTGCGGCCGATGAAAAAATCGTGCTCACGGGTCTTGACCTTACGGCGGGAGGAACGCTCGCCGCCGACACGATCATTCAGCATCTCCTGACCCACGCCCGGCTGCACACCGATGCGTGACACGCCGGTGCGGCACGACGCCCGGCGCGACTCAGTGAGCCAAGCCCCCGGGTAGGCCGGGCGGCGAGGAGAATGCAATCTTCGTAATGTCGTCCTCGCGAAAGCGGGGACCCATACGGCGGCTCCACATGTTCAATGCGTAGTCTGTCGTTCCCGCGAAGCTTGTCCCCGCGAAAGCGGGGAGCGGGAACCCATACGGCGGCTCCACATGTTCAACGCGTAGTCTGTCGTTCCCGCGAAACTTGTCCCCGCGAAAGCGGGGAGCGGGAACCCATACGGCGGCTCCACATGTTCAACGCGTAAATTGGATTCCCGATACCTCGGGAATGACAACCTGACCGCTTGCATGGGCACACGATGGCTTAGTGGTCTGTCCCTGACTGGCCGCACCGTCTTGCGTCTTGCTGTGCTAGACTGAATCAATAGACAAACAAAGCAGATAGTTATGCAACGTCACGACGTAATTGATCTCATCTCCAGCCAACGCCAGTCGCTTTACTCCATGTTTGGCGTGAGGCACCTTTCGTTGTTTGGCTCCGTGGCCCGTAATGAGGCCAGGGAGAACAGCGACGTAGACGTGCTGGTTGAATTTGAAGGAGAGCCTGGTTTCGATCGCTTCATGGAGTTGAAATTCTTTCTCGAAGACCTCCTGAAAACGCGGGTTGACTTAGTGACGGCCAATGCTCTTAAGTCCAAAATGCGCCCCCTCATTGAAAAGGAGAGCGTTCGTGTCGCGTGACTGGACACTGTATCTGGACGACATTCTTGAAAGCTTGCCCACGCTTATTTCGGGATTGACAACGAAATCCTGTGGGACCTGGTTCAGCATAAAGTGCCGGAACTGAAGCGGGTCGTTGAATCCTTCAGCGCGCGGCAACCCCCACGTCGAACGAACTAAAAGGCTATCGGCGCAGGCGAGCGCCGCTGGGGTCGGGCTTGCATTATTGCGTTTTGATATCCGGGCAGCGCCTCCGCCCCGACTTTAATGCAACATTGCAAGCCTGACCCCGACACCCTGACCGTAACCGCCTCGGCTTGCAGCCGAGGGTCGTTTAGCTTGTGGGAGCCAGCTTGCTGGCGATTCGCCAGAGGTATCGGGGGCAAGCCCCCTCCCACACTCCCCTCTTTTTCAAAGGGGGCGAGGGGGGTATTTTTCATCGTAAGATTATAGGGCGTTGATAATAATACAGTTTTTTTAATTTCCCCGCGTGGCCCGTAGCGTGACCAGCACCAAGGTATCGATACCCATGGACCTTACGTCCTCGTGCGGGAACGTTTAGATTGAGCGTGAATAGGGGGTGAGTGGATAAGCTTTTTCCCGCTCAATTCTTACGGAGTGAATCGCCATGGCAACCGACAAAGCAGACGCCGATAACGTCAAAGACTCTGCCCCTCGTGCGGAAGGGGATGCGCTGAACGTTCAGGATGTGCTGTCGGGTATCGTGCCTGAGGGCGCGGATGCCGGCATGCTCGGCGCCTACCTCACTTTCGAAACGGTCGGCAACAGCACCGTGGTGCGCGTCGATACCGGCGGCGCCGGTGCTGAAGCGCCGCTTCGAATCGTCACGCTCGAAGGCGTAACCGGAGTGACGTTGCAGCAACTCCTCAATAACGATCACATCATGACGTGATAGCGGCGTGTTTCGTGACATATGACCGCCTCGATCCGTGACAAATCGCACAATCAGCACCAAGGTATCGATACTAATAGACCTAACATTTCGGTGTCGGGTGCGGCAAAATTTAGCATAAGTCCGAGCGAATATCCGCTCGGTTGAGAGGTAAAAGGATCTTACGGAGGGTATGAAAATGGCAGCGAACGGTAAAGTACTCGGAACGGTTACATCGGCGGTCGGTGAAGTCAAGGCGACGGCTGCCGACGGAACGGTCCGTATCCTGCAGGTCGGCGACAAGGTGTTCGCTGATGAAGTGATCACCACGTCCGCGCAAGGGAATGTCAACATTGCGCTCGAAAACGGCCGCACGCTCGAATGCACGAACGATGCCAATCTCGCCCTGAACGAAAGCATTCTCGGTACGGCTGTCGTCGCGGCGCCGACCGTGACGCCGGCTGCACCGGGTGCGGATGTCGCAGCGATACAGGCGGCGATTGCCGCGGGCGCTGACCCGTCGCAGGTGGCGGAAGCCACGGCGGCGGGTGCGCCCGGCGCCGGCGGTCCCGGTGGCGACGGCGGCGGCGGTACGCCGGTGTTCGTCGACCAGGCCAACGGGAGGGGAGACGTAAACGCACCATTCGGCACTGGCGGGCCGGGCGCTCAGTCGTTCCTCAATCCGCCGCTAGAACTCGGGCTGGTGCCGCCCACTGTTTCAGTGCAGGCGCAACCACAACCCGACAATCCCAACACTCCTGCTATCAATGAGGAGGTCGTTGTTTCCGGGAGCAGCGCCGCAAGCCTGGTCGAAGGCACCGACGGCGGAAGCAGGGTCGTCAACTTCGTCATTTCTCTGGATCATGCCTTCATTAACGACGTGCAGGTAACCTACCAGCTCGTGCCCGGCACAGCCCAGTACCCATCCGATTTTTATGATGGTACTCTCGTCAATACGATCACCATCCATGCAGGCGATACCTCGTTCGTCGTGCCGATTCAGATCGTGCAGGACCACTTGGTTGAAGGGGATGAGACCTTCAGCATCGTTCTGATCGGCGCGGTCAACGCGACGATCAACCCGGACGCAAGTTCCGTGGTCGTCACCATCGTTAACGACGATCTGCCGCCGGTTGCAGTGAACGACGCGTATAACACGGCGGAAGATACACCGATAACGGTCGCGGCTGGCGCCGGCGTGTTGACCAACGACAGCGGCGCAGGGCCCGGCGAGACGTTGACGGTGGCAAGCCACACCAACCCGTCCCACGGCGCGCTGACGCTGAACGCGGACGGCAGCTTGACCTACACGCCGGCCGCCAACTACTTTGGGGCTGATTCGTTCACGTACTCGATGACCGACGGCTTCAACGGCACGAGCAATGCGACGGTAAACATCAACGTCACGCCGGTGAACGATGCGCCGGTGGATGGAAACGAAGCACACAGCTTCACCGAGGACTCTGGTCCCTTTACGGCTGGCGGCGTTGCGCTCGCCAACGCTTCGGATGTTGATGGCGATGCGCTGACGGTCAGCGCGGGCACGGGCACCGCGATCGCGGGCACCTACGGCACGCTGAACCTGGCGGCCGATGGCACCTATACCTACACGCTGGACAACGCGGGTGGGGCGGTGCAAGGGCTGGCCGCAGGCGAAGTGGTAACCGACACCTTTAACTACACCGTGTCGGACGGCCATGGCGGAACGGATACTTCGCAGATCAACATTACCGTCACAGGGGTGGCAGAACCGGTGGTGGTGACGCCGCCGACCCCGGAAAATAACCCGCCGGTGGCTGGCGAGATACCGGATCAGGTGAACAACGACTCGGAGGTAGTGGAGCTGAATGCGAGCCTCGCCTTCAGTGATGCGGATGTGGGCGATGTGCTGAGCTACAGCGCGGACGGTCTGCCGGCCGGGTTGAGCATTGATCCGGATACGGGCGTGATCAGTGGCACCATTGCCTCCAACGCCTCGGATACTACGGACAACAACGACAACACCCAGGACTACGGCGTGGTGGTGGTGACGGTTGACGGCAGCGAAGGTTCGGCGCAGGTGGAATTCACCTGGACGGTGAACAACACCATTCCGGAGTTTGATGACGCGGACGATCCGGATGTCTACGACTTCAGCAATGTGCCGGAGGGTACGCTCAAGGACGCGGTAGTTGGGACGGTCACGGCGACGGATGCGGACGGGGACACGCTGGCTTACAGCATCACGGACGGCAATGACAAAGGTCTGTTCGCGATCGATGCGGCCACGGGTGCGATCAGCGTCACGAAGGATATTGACGATGGCGAGCTGGGCAACTACCAGCTCATGGTGAAAGTGGACGATGACCAAGGCGGCACGGACACCGCGACGGTGAACATCAACCTCACCAATGTAAACGATCC
>Ga0209343_10004147_pt1 | contig 17953 bp, 15 predicted proteins | sample RifCSPlowO2_02_FD_184026 | JGI IMG/M metagenome (GOLD analysis project Ga0209343, IMG submission 184026) | Groundwater microbial communities from Rifle, Colorado - Rifle CSP2_plank lowO2_0.2 (SPAdes) (version 2) | ecosystem: Environmental > Aquatic > Deep subsurface > Groundwater | place... | reverse complement strand
CCAACTCATTGCGGCCGCGCATTGAGTTGGACAAGGAGACACGACAAGGGCTGACCATCACAAAACTGGCTTCGGATCGGATCGGTTCAGTGAAAGGGAGCCCCACGCCTGCAGGATTCTCTGGCACGATATCGCATGCAGTGAAAAGCGGAGACAACGATGAGGAACGATCAATGGTCATCAACTTTCTGATCCTTCTGCCCTACGAATGAGCCCGTCCGAGCCCGACTACGGCCTGTGGTCGCTCGTGATCGTCAATTCGCTCGTCTTCATCATCTTCGCGTTCAGCTTCACCAGGCCGCGCACCACGCGGGATTGGCGCTCGTTCGGGGCGTTTTCCGCCTTCATCGTGGCGCTGTTCACCGAGATGTACGGCTTTCCGCTTACCATCTATTTCCTCTCGGGCTGGCTCTCGGTCCGCTTTCCCGGCGTGGACTGGTTTGCGCACGATTCCGGCCACCTGCTGGAGGTGGCGTTCGGCTGGCGCGGCAACCCGCATTTCGGCCCGTTCCACCTGCTGAGCACCGTGTTCCTGGTCGCCGGATTCTTGCTGCTGGCCGCTGCCTGGAGGGTGCTGTACTGGGCGCAGCGCTCGCAGCGGCTGGCGACCTCCGGCCCGTACGCACGCATGCGCCATCCGCAATACGCCGGTTTCGTGCTGATCATGTTCGGGTTCCTGCTGCAGTGGCCGACGCTGCTGACGCTGGCGATGTTCCCGGTGCTGGTGGTCATGTACGGCCGCCTCGCGAAAAGCGAGGAAGCCGCCATGGCAGCGCAGTTCGGCGAAGAGTACGTGTCCTACGCCCGGCGCACCCCGCGCTTCCTGCCGAGGCTCGGACCGCTTCCTGCCGGCGAGGAGGGCTGAGCGATGCGGCGAGCCGAACGCCGCTGTACGCGCGCCGGGCGGTATTCACGGCGATCGACACAGGAGAGCCTCACATGACGGCGAAGGATCCGGTTTGCGGCATGACAGTGGACGAGGCGCAGGCGGCGGGAAGCGCCGAGCACGGCGGCCGGCGCTACTACTTCTGCAGCAAACACTGTCTCGCGCAGTTCAAAGCCGAGCCGGCGAAGTACGTGGCGGGGGTTGCGTCGCGGGCCGCGCCGCCGGTCCCGGCCGCCGTCGAATACACCTGCCCGATGCACCCGGAGGTGGTGCAGATCGGACCCGGCGCCTGCCCGAAGTGCGGCATGGCGCTGGTGCCGGTCGCAGGCGCCGGGGAAGACAACGCCGAGCTGCGCGACATGACGCGCCGGTTCTGGGTGGCGGCAGTGCTTTCGGCGCCGCTGGTATTCATCGCCATGGCTCCCTACTTCGGCGTCGCGGAGCCCTTCGGCCTTGCGCCGCAGGTGCGCATGTACGTGGAATTCGCACTCGCGACGCCGGTTGTGCTCTGGAGCGGCTGGCCGTTCTTCCACAAGTTCGCCCTGTCCCTCAAGAACCGCAGCCCCAACATGTACACGCTGATCGGCCTCGGCGTTGGGCTCGCTTACCTTTTCAGCGTGGCCGCCGTCTTGGCGCCGGGGCTGTTTCCCGAGGAATTCCGTGGCGAGGCGGGCGAAGTCGGCACCTATTTCGAGGCGGCGGCGGTGATCGTGACACTGGTCATGCTGGGCGAGGTGATGCAGTTGCGTGCGCTGGGGCAGACGAGCCAGGCGATCCGGCAACTGCTGGCGCTGGCGCCCAATACGGCGCTGCGCATCGAGGCCGACGGCCGCGAGGTGGAAGTGCCGCTCAACGACGTGCAGGTCGGCGACCGGCTGCGGGTGCGGCCCGGCGAGAAGGTGCCGGTGGACGGCACCTGTCTGGAAGGCTCGTCGAACGTGGACGAGTCGATGATCACCGGCGAGCCGATTCCCGTGCCCAAGAAACCCGGCGACCGTGTGACAGGCGCCACCATCAACGGAAAGGGCACACTCATCGTTCGCGCCGAAAAGATCGGCGCTGACACGCTGCTCGCGAGAATCGTGCAAATGGTGGCGCAGGCGCAGCGCACGCGCGCACCGGTGCAGCGCCTCGCGGATCGGGTCGCCGCCTATTTCGTTCAGACCGTGATCGTGATCGCCGTGATCACGGCCATCACGTGGTGGTTTTTCGGGCCCGAGCCTGCGATCACCTATTCCCTGGTCAATGCGGTGGCGGTGCTGATCATCGCCTGCCCGTGCGCGGTGGGGCTGGCGACGCCGATCTCGATCACCGTGGCGATGGGTCAGGGCGCGCTCAACGGGATCCTGTTCCGCAACGCCGAGGCGGTCGAGAAGCTGCGCGAGGTGGACACGCTGGTCGTCGACAAGACCGGCACGCTCACGCTGGGAAGGCCGCAGCTTGTGGATCTGGCGGTCGAGGGCATCAACGAGCAAGAGGCGCTCGCGCTCATCGCCAGCCTCGAGCGCGCGAGCGAGCATCCGCTCGCGCAGGCCATCGTCAAGGGCGCCGAAGAGCGCGGACTCGCGCTCGCGCCGGTCGAGAACTTCGAATCGGTCACCGGACAAGGCGTGCAGGGAAGCATCGGCGGTCGCAGGATCGCGATCGGCAGCCGCCGCTTCATGGAGGCTTTCGGCGGCGTGCCGCAGGCGCTCGCGCAAAAGGCGGACGCGCTGCGCTCGCAGGGCAAGACCGCGATGTTCGCGGCAATCGACGGCCGCGTCGCCGCGCTGATCGCCGTCGCCGACCCGATCAAGGAAACGACGGCGGAGGCGGTGAGAGCGCTGCGTTCCCAGAAGGTGAGCCTTGTCATGCTCTCGGGCGATTCGCGCAAAACCGCCGAGGCGGTAGGCAGGCAGCTCGGCATCGACGAAGTGATCGCCGAGGTGCTGCCCGAGCAGAAGGTGGACAAGATCAAGGCGCTGCAGGCGAGCGGCCGCGTCGTCGCGATGGCCGGAGACGGCATCAACGACGCGCCGGCGCTCGCGCAGGCCGAGGTGGGTATCGCCATGGGCACCGGCACCGACGTTGCGATCGAAAGCGCCGGCGTGACGCTGGTGAAGGGCGACCTGCGCGGTATCGCCAAGGCGATCCGCCTGTCGCACGCCACCATGCGCAACGTGAAGCAGAACCTGTTCTTCGCCTTCGTCTATAACGCGCTCGGCGTGCCGATCGCCGCAGGCGTGCTCTACCCGGTGTTCGGGCTGCTGCTGTCGCCGATCTTTGCTGGTGCGGCGATGGCAATGAGCTCGGTCTCGGTGGTCAGCAACGCCCTGCGGCTGCGGCGGGCGAAGCTCTGACGGGCGCGGGGTGAAATCGATTTGGCGCGGTCCCCTCCGCGGAAGGAACCGCCCCCTTTTCCAGCGAGAACTTAGTCCCCATGGCCCTGGTAAATCGCTCGCGGGTTCCTGGCGCTGTTGGACTGCACGTCAAAGTCCGCGGTCGTGGCGGATCGCGGCCCGGTCGATCCGACTGAGGCGCTCATCGCGCCGAATTGGGCGCAGGCGCCCAATGCAAGAATCGCGACCAAACCCGCTGCCACGCGATATAAAGCTCCGGTCATGGTTAAACTCCTATAGCGAAAAATTATCGAAAAGAAGGGGGGCCTGCGTCCTATTCGGCTCGCAGGGCGCTGAACGCACTGTGAGTGCTAATGAGCCGGAGGACGCGCGCCCTTATTGCAGGCCTCGATACACGACTGAAACTGTTGATGCGGCATGGCAAACTCCTGAGTCTGTTCTGTTGATTCGAGGCGCCGGAGCCAGCATGGACAAGCAAGAAAAACACCCGGCATGCAGCTCGGCGTCCCGGCGGGTCCTTCCTTAGCGGAAGAACGTGTGAGAACGCAATGCCTGCAATTGGTTCGCTGTTGCCCCGCAAGGCCGCGTGCCGTTGCACCGGCCGGCGAAGGTTGTAGGACGGCGTTGACCTGGATCAACGCGCTGACCGAGCGTCGTACTATCGTGGCTTTATGGCATCGATGAAAATGGCCGCGATTGAGGACGCCTCTTCCGCCCGGGCCGGCAGTCCGTTGCCTTCGGCATGTACTGGACGGGCGTGTACGAGCACCTGACCTGGCGCAGGAGCGCGCCGCCGACCGGGGCGCCATTGGTCGTCAATTTCAAGGTTAGGGTATGACATGGACGGGGCGGCGAGTGAACGAGAAGGCCCGGGCGCAGTCGGCCGCACGCACGGCGCGAGAGCCTGCCGCCATTGCGGCGCGACTATTAACGCAGCGCCGTTCGCACGGGAAGGCGAGGAATACTGCTGCGAAGGCTGCTACCTTGCCGCGCGGGGCGAGCAGGCGTGGCCGGCGGCGAAGGCGGAGCTGCAGGCGGGCTTCGCCGAGGCGCTCGCGGCCGCGCTCGATGCGCGCGAGCGCGAGACCGGCCTGCATTCGAAACGTGTGGCATGCCACACCCTCGTGCTCGCGCGCCGCTTCAGCAGCGACGCCGACGAGCTGCGCCAGGTGTATTGGGGGGCGCTCCTGCACGACATCGGCAAGATCGGCATTCCGGACGCGATCCTGCTGAAGCAGGGCCCGTTGAGCGACGAGGAATGGCGAGTGATGCGCACGCATCCGGAAATCGGGCACCGCATCCTTGCCGCAACGCCGTGGCTCGCGCAGGCGGCCGAAATCGTGCTCACGCACGAGGAGCGCTTCGACGGCGGCGGCTACCCGCGCGGCCTCGCCGGGATGGCAGTCCCGCTCTGGTCACGCCTTTTCGCGGTGATCGACACGCTCGACGCCATGACCTCGGACCGTCCCTATCGCAAGGCGCTCCCCTTCGACGCCGCCAAAGCGGAGATCGTCGCGCTGACGGGAAGGCAGTTCGATCCGGCCGCGGTAGACGCGTTCCTCGCGCAAGAAGGCACGCTGCGGGAAATGGTCTCGGTGAAGTGCGGCAGGCCGCCCGACTGATGAATGGGCCGGTCGTAGAGAGCCTTTCGCGTCAAAGCTTCTCCGCGGTTGAGCTGCGCCGGGTGTTTCGCAAAGCGGCTACTCGGGCTTGATGCGCGCCGCCTTGATGATCTTCGCGTACAGCTGCAGCGCGTTTTTCAGGTTCGCGCCCAGCTCCTGGGGGGTGCTCGCGATCAGCTGCAGCGAATTGGTGGCGAGCCATTTCTCGACGTCGGGCGCATGCAGCGCCTTGACGATTTCGCCGTGCAGCCGGTCCAGCACCGGCTTGGGCAGCCCGGCGGGGCCGAAGAACGAAAACCACGCCGGCGGCTTCTCGAAGCCGGGCACCACTTCGGCGATGGTCTGAACGTCGGGATAGCCCTTGTAGCGGTTCTTTTCGACGATGGCGATAACCTTGAGCTTGCCCGCCTTGACGAACGGGGTGCTGCTCGCCACGGCGGCGAAGCTCAATTCGATTACGCCGCTCACCACGTCGTTCTGCGACTGAACGACCCCCTTGTAGGGAACGTGGACCATGTTGGTGCCGGCGGCGATGTTGACCGCCTCGCCCACCAGATGGAAGAAGGAGCCCACGCCGGCGGTGCCGTAATGGAGCTTTCCGGGATTGCGCTTCGCGTAATCGATGAGCTCCTTGAACGAGCTCACCGGCACCTTCGGATTCATCACGAGCAGCGTAAAGGCCTCGACCGCCATGCTGATGGGCGTGAAATCCTTCACCGGGTCGTACGGGATGCTTTTGGACAGCAGCGGCGCGGTGACCATCTGGCTGGTGCTCGCGATCAGGATCATGTGGCCGTCGGGCGCGGCGCGCGCCACCATGTCCGCGCCGATCACACCGGCCGCGCCGGCGTGATTCTCGACGATCACCGGCTGGCCCAGGGCCGTGCTCAGCTTGGGGGCCATGAGCCGCGCCAGCAGATCGGCGCTCGGGCCCGGAGGGATGGGCACGATGATCTTGACGGGCTTGGATGGAAACGCCTGGGAAATCGCCGCGGCGGGAGCCAGCGCGCAAAGCATCGATGCAATAGCGGCGAACAGCCGCGCGACTCGGGCCATCGTCGTACTCCTTGTAAAAATCCGCTACGCCTTCCGGCCGCAGCGGGCGGGCGCTTCAGCGGCAGACCAGCACCGGAATTTTAGAGTGAGTGAGCACCTTGTTGGTCTCGCTGCCGATGACGATGCCCGCCAACCCGCTTCGTCCATGCGAGGCCATGACGATGAGATCGCATTTCTCGCTCTTGGCGACGCGAATGATGGCTTTCCAGGGCTGGTCCGCGTTCAGAAACTTGCTGGTACACGGCACCCCGGCCGCCTTCGCTCCGGCCTCCACTTTTTCCAGCGCTTCCCGGGCGTTCTTTTCGGTCGCTTCCCTGTAGCGCCGCGCGCTCGGGAGGGAATCCGCTCCTTCGCTTTGCATCGGCTTGTCGTAGGGCCGGATGAGATTCAGGCCCGTGATTTTCGCCTTGCACAGCTTGGCCAGTTGCGCCGCGGTCGTGATCGCCTGGTCGGACAAATACGAGCCGTCGGTAGGGACGAGAATATGCTTGTACATGAGAGCTCCTTTTGGCCTCGCCACCGGGTGGGGAATGAAGCCACTGTAGCGCAGCACTGTCGGAAGCTCTTGATGTAGATCAACGACTTGGCGCTGCATGCGGGCATGGAACCGGGGGCGCCGCGAAGTCTCTAATCCAGCGGGTGGCTCCCATGACCCTCCTTGTCTTCAACAGCGGCAGCTCGTCGCTCAAGTTCGGACTGTTCCGGCAAGGCGGCCCAAACAACGGAAGCGTCTTGTGCAAAGGCATCGTGCGCGGCATCGGCGGCGAGCAAGGGCGATGCGACTGGCAGGGCAGCGACGCAGTCAAAGAACACTTTGCGCTGCACGCCGCGCAGCCGGGCGAGGCGGCCACGCAGCTGGTCGCCTGGTTGCAGGACCGCCAACCTGCGTGGATGCGCGAGCTGCAGGGGCTGGGCCACCGGGTGGTGCACGGCGGTGAGGCGTTTTCTGCGCCGGCGAGGATCGACGAGGCGGTCGCGCAGCACCTGGAGCGTCTCAGCCGTCTGGCTCCATTGCACAATCCTCCCGCCCTTCAGGTCATGCGCGCGGCCAGAGTGGCTTTGGGCCCGGACGTGCCCATGGTGGCCGTGTTCGACACCGCTTTTTTTCACGGCCTTCCCGAGCACGCGCGCCGCTATGCGCTGCCTGCCGAATGGGAGGGCGTGCAGCGACTGCGGCGCTACGGTTTCCACGGCATTGCGCACCGTTACCTGTACGAGCGGTATGCCGAATTGAGCGGGGCCGATGCGCACGCGAGCCGCGTGGTGACGCTGCAGCTCGGCCAGGGCTGCTCCATGGCGGCGGTGCGCGGCGCTGTGCCGCTCGACACCAGCATGGGGATGACGCCTCTGGAAGGCCTAGTGATGGCTACACGCTGCGGGGATGTCGATCCCGGCCTGTTGCTGAGCCTCATGATCGAGCGCGGCTTCACGGCCGAGGCATTGCACGACGCGTTGAACCATCGCGCGGGCCTGCTGGGCCTGTCCGGCGCAAGCGCCGACATGAAGGAGCTGCTGCGTCTGCAACCCCGGCACGCCGGCGCAGCGCTCGCCATCGACGTCTTCTGCCACCGCGCCCGCAAGTACCTGGGCGCCTACTTTGCGGTGCTCGAGGGCGCGGACGCCGTCGTCTTCGGCGGCGGCATCGGTGAAAACGCGCCTGTGATCCGGGAGCGCATCTGCCAGGGTCTGCAATGGTGCGGCCTGGCGATCGACCGGGCCGCGAATGGCGCGGCGCTCGGCGCGGAAGCGCGCATATCCACCGCCTCGTCCGCAGTGGCGGCCTACGTTATACCGGTCGACGAGGAATCCATCATCGCACGCGAAACCCGCCGCACGCTGAACCTCGCGTAAACCGACGCAGTCGTAACCCGCCGTATCAGGCGCAAAGGACAGCCATGAAATTGAAAACGAGCCCCGAGACCGCAACCATCCCGGATAGCGTCAGCAAGCTTCCTGCCGAAGAGCTGCGCTGCCTCGACGCCTGGTGGCGCGCGGCGAATTACCTCTCTGTCGGCCAGATCTACCTGCTCGACAACCCGCTGCTCGAGGAGCCGCTGAAACTCGAGCACATCAAGCCGCGGCTGCTCGGCCACTGGGGTACCACGCCCGGGCTCAACTTCGTCTATGCCCATCTGAATCGAGCCATCCGCGATCACGACCTGAACGTCATCTACATTGCCGGCCCGGGCCACGGCGGGCCCGCGCTCAACGCAAGCACCTGGCTCGAGGGCAGCTACAGCGAAATCTATCCGAGCGTGGCGCAGAACGCCGAAGGCATGAGGGAGCTCTTCAAGCGCTTCTCCTTTCCCGGCGGCGTAGGCAGCCATGCCACGCCCGAGACACCCGGCTCCATACACGAGGGCGGTGAGCTCGGCTATGCGCTTGCCCACGCCTACGGCGCAGTGTTCGACAATCCCGGTCTCATCGCCTGCTGCGTGGTCGGCGACGGCGAAGCGGAAACGGGCGCGCTCGCGACGTCCTGGCATTCCAACAAGTTTCTCAACCCCGCCACCGACGGCGCGGTGCTGCCCATCCTGCATCTGAACGGCTACAAGATCGCCAACCCTGCGGTGCTGGCGCGCATCGACCCCGACGAGCTGGAAAGCCTGATGGCCGGCTACGGTTACAAGGCGCATTTCGTCGAAGGCAGAGACCCCGAGCCGGTGCATCACCGCATGGCAGCAACCCTTGACACCGTGCTCGAGGAGATCCGTGCGATCCAGCACAACGCGCGCGTGAACGGCGCGATCAGCCGGCCGCGCTGGCCCATGATCGTGCTGAAGACGCCCAAGGGCTGGACCGGACCTAAAGTCGTGGACGGCAAGAAAACCGAAGATCACTGGCGCTCGCACCAGGTGCCGTTCGGGGACCTGAAGAATCCGCAGCACCTGAAGCTGCTCGAGCAATGGCTCAGGAGCTACCGGCCGGAAGAGCTGTTCGAACAGAACGGCGCGCCCCGCGCCGACGTGGCTTCGCTCGCTCCGCCGCGCGCGCGCCGCATGGGCTCGAACCCTCACGCGAACGGCGGGCTGCTGCTGAAAGACCTCCGCCTGCCCGATTACCGCCGCCACGCCGTGGCGGTGGACGCGCCGGGCGGAACGCTCGCTGCCGCCACCGAGGTGATGGGACGTTTCCTGCGGGACGTGTTTCAGCTGAACGAGGACAGCCGCAACTTCCGCCTGGTCGGCCCGGACGAGACGCAATCGAACCGTCTGGGCGCGGTGTTCGAGGTCACCGACCGGACCTGGGTGGCGCAACGGCTGCCGGAGGACGAGCAGCTCTCGCCCGGCGGGCGGGTGATGGAAATCCTTTCGGAACATACCTGCCAGGGCTGGCTGGAAGGGTATCTGCTCACCGGAAGGCACGGCTTGTTCTCCTGCTACGAAGCGTTCGTGCACATCGTCGATTCGATGTTCAATCAGCATGCCAAGTGGCTGAAGGTGTCGCGGAAGCTCCCCTGGCGCCAGCCGATCGCTTCGCTCAACTACCTGCTCACCTCGCACGTGTGGCGCCAGGACCACAACGGCTTTTCGCACCAGGACCCGGGTTTCATCGATCACGTGGTGAACAAGAAGGCGGACATCATCCGCGTCTACCTGCCGCCGGATGCCAATACGCTGTTGTGCGTGACCGACCAGTGCCTGCGTTCACGCGACCTGGTGAACGTGATCGTCGCCGGCAAGAATCCGCAGCCGCAATGGCTCGACATCGACGCCGCGGTCAAGCATTGCGCGGCGGGCCTGGGGATCTTCGAGTGGGCGAGCACCGACCAGGGCGGCGAGCCCGACGTGGTGCTCGCCTGCGCGGGCGACGTGCCCACCATGGAAGTGCTTGCCGCGGGCGAGCTGCTGCGCGAGCACGCGCCCGGGCTCAAGCTCCGCGTGGTGAACGTCACCGATCTAATGACGCTGCAGCCGCGCGAGGAGCATCCGCATGGACTGTCCGATTTCGATTACGACACCCTCTTCACCACGGACAAGCCCATCGTGTTCGCCTATCACGGCTACCCCTGGCTGATCCACCGCCTCACTTACCGGCGAACGAGCCACGCCCATCTGCACGTGCGCGGCTACAAGGAAGAGGGCACCACCACCACGCCGTTCGACATGGTGGTGCGCAACGACCTGGACCGCTTTCACCTGGTGATCGACGTCATCAACCGCGTGCCGAAGCTCGGCTACCGCGCCGCCTACCTGAAGCAGCTGATGCGCGACAAATTGATCGAGCACCGCCAGTACATCAACCGCTACGGCGAGGACATGCCGGAGATCCGCGAATGGAAGTGGCCGCAGGGCGCTACATTTCGTTCGGTATGAATTGTGCGAGGTCCCTGCGCTGCTGGCAGTGCAGGCACAGCGTCAGGAACGGGTCGTCTTTCAGGCGCGAAAACGGAATGTCGCCTTCGCAGTCGGCGCAGATGCCGTAATCGGGAGAGCGTAGTCTCGCCAGGGCATCCCGGACTCTGCGCAACTGGCGCATTTCCTGGTGCACTTCGGTGCCGTCGATTTCGGTTTCCAGCCCGTCGAGCGCACTGAGCTCGGCCTCGCCGTCTTCCTCGATGCGTCGCGCCAGCGTGCCGCAGCTCGGCCGGCGGCTGCGGCGCAGATTGCTGGCGATTTCACCGCGCAACAGCGCAGCATGGCTCGCCAATGCGTCGCGCAGGGACTCTCGTTGTTCGATAGTGAGATAGCGCATTTTCTCCTCCAGGTATTGCCCCCTCACCTGGCGTTGTTGAACGAATCTTGTGGCGACCGCTTATTAAGCGTATCAGGATAGCGATTCGCGCGAGTAAATCAAGATGCATTTCACGCGTGGGTGCGCACAAATCTTGCAGTAGTCTTACAACAACTTCAGGCTGTGCATCGATGTTGCGCAAAAGTGTCTGATCGACTTGCGTTGGTGCGCTGCAGTGCGAAAAAGCGAAATCGCTCCCACTCCCGAGTGGGTGACGGTGAGGAGGCCGGAAGGCCTGCCCACCGCGACGTGTCAATGCGCCATCAGCACGGGGACCGTCATGGTCTCCAGAATTTCGCTCGTTACGCCGCCGAAGAGTCTCTGGCGAAGCAGCGAATGGCTGTACGCACCCATGACAATGAGATCCACGCACTGATCGGCGGCGCGCGAGAGGATCTGCGATCCGACTTCCAGCCCGCTGCCGGTCTGCTCGGCAATGGAAACCTTCACGCCGTGGCGAGCCAGGTACAGGCCGATGTCGGCGCCCGGGATGTCGCCATGATCGCCGCGCTCGTGCGGATCGAAGGCGACGACGTGCACCATGTCGGCGCGCCGGAGCAACGGCAGCGCGGAGGTCACGGCGTGCGTCGCTTCGCGGCCGGCATCCCAGGCGATCAGTATTCTTTTCCCCACCGTGTCGAAGCGACCCGCATGGGGAACGACCAGCACGGGGCGCTGCGCTTCCAGCACCACCTGGTCGACAAAACCCGCGGGCATGCCGTCGTCGATCTCGGAGTCAGAGTCGCGCTGCCCGAGGACCACCAGGTCGGAATAGCGCGCGGCGCGGCACACCGCTTCGGCGGGATCGTCCTCGGCCGATCGCCACTCGGGCTCGATGCCTTCGCTCTGGAAAATCGCTGTGTTGAACAAGGTCTCGGATGCGCGCATCGCCTCGCTTCGATTGCGCTGCAGCAGCTCCACCATGGCCGAGCTTGCCTGGCTGACTGCGTACGCCGGCATGCGCGACTCGCTGACGGCGAACAGGCCCAGAAGCTTGGCTTTGAACGCTTTCGCGAGCGCCAGTGCCAGCCGCAAACGCTTCTCGGCGTGCGCACCGCGATCCAGGTGTACGAGTATGGTCTTGTAGTCCATGGCAGCTCCTTTCTGCCTTTATCCTAGTCGCTGCGCGGACTTGGGGTGTTGAGCGAGATCAATCAAGATCCCCGTTGGCCATGGCAAAAAGGCCGCGAAGATTACAGGAAGCTTACTTTCGGCCCACTGCCCAGACAGCCGCCTCCAGCCGCGAGCGGAATCCCAGCTTCTTGAGCAGGTTCTTGACGTGGACCTTGACGGTCGCCTCGGCAATCGAGAGGTCGCGGGCGATCAGCTTGTTGGAGAGCCCATGCGCGAGCCCTTGCAGGATTTCCTGCTCGCGCTCGGTGAGCGTCGCGCTGTCGCGCTGCTTGGCGGTCGCTTCCTCGCGGATGGCGCGCGCCAGCATCCCGTTCAGGCGCTCGCCGATGACGGTGCGGCCGCTCAGCGCCTGGTCGATGGCGCTGAGCAGATCCTCGGGTTCCATGTCCTTGATGAGGTAACCGTCGGCGCCCGTCCGGATCGCCGCCACGAGGTCATCGGCATTGTCGGACACGGTGAGGATGACCACGCGGCAGTCCAGGCCGGCATCGCGTATCGCTTTGAGCGTGTCGATGCCGCCCATCCCCGCCATGTGAAGGTCAAGAAGGATGAGGTCGGGATCGAGCCTTTTCGCCATGGCGACTCCCTGCTCGCCGTTCGACGCCTCGCCGACCAGCTCCAGGTGCGGCGCCATCGCGATCAGCTGCGTCACGCCCTTGCGGAACAGCGGGTGGTCGTCGATGACCAGGATGCGGTTGCCGTCGCTCATGCCGGCTGCGGCACCCGCATGCCGCCCGTCTGGAAGCGCCCGCGCGGCGCGAAGCTCAACTCCACGCGTGTGCCGCCCTCGGGCCGCCGCGAAACATCCAGCGTGCCGCCGAGGGTGGCCGCGCGGTCACGCATGATGGCAAGCCCGTAGTGGTGCGCAGGTGCGACGGTCGCGCCGATGCCGACGCCGTCGTCCTCCACCACCACCTTGACCTGCCCGTCTTCTATCGACAGCCGCACATCGGCGCGGCGCGCGTGCGCGTGATGCTGCACGTTGGTGAGCGCCTCGCGCACCACCTGAAGCACGTGGATCTGCTCGTTCGAGTCGAGCTCGTGGCCGTAGAGCCGGTCGTGCAGTCGCATGTCGGTTCCGGAGCGCGTGGCGAGCTCGTTGATGGTTTCCTGGAGGGCGTCGGACAGCCCGCGGGCGTCCATGCGCAGGCGGAACGTAGTGAGCAGCTCGCGCAGCTCGCGGTACGCGTTGTTCAATCCGACCTTGAGCTCCTCGACCACGCCCTGCGTCTGCTCCCGCGCGCTACTCGCCTCGAGCAGCGACTTGAGGCGGGTGACCTGTATCTTCAGGTAGGACAGCGACTGCGCCAGGGAATCGTGCAGCTCGCGGGCGATCGCCGAGCGCTCCTCGAGCAGCGCAATGCGCCGCTGCTCGTCGCTGCGCTTGGCCGTGGCGAGCGCAGCGCCGATGTGATGTCCGATCGATTCGAGCAGCTTCAGCTTCCAGTCCTCGAGCTCGACTCCGGGCGGCAGCCGCAGCAGCATCACCCCGTAGAGCGTGCCGCCCTCGGACAGCGGGACCGACAGCATGCGCTCAGCGCCGCTCCCCACCGTGCGGACGCCCGCTTGGCCGTCACGGAGGCACTCGGCGCAGCGCTCCTGCTCGCACCAGGCGCCGGCCTGCCCGCTCCCGGTCCCCAGACCGATCGGAAAGCCGCGCGGGTCGCTTTCCTCGCGGGCGCAGATGACGCCCGACTTCAGCCCGACGGCATGCTCGATGTCGCGCATGACTACGTCCAGCGTCGCCTGGGTGAGCGGATTCTCGGCGAGCGTCCGGGTGGTGTTGTACAGGACCTCCAGCGAAACGTTGCTGCGCGCGAGCTGCTCGGTCTTTTCCTCGACCCTTGCCTCCAGCGTGGCATAGCTGCGCGACAGGTCGGCCACCATGTAATTGAAAGATTGGCCGAGCTGGCCCAGTTCATCCTCGCCGGCATGCTGCGCGCGCACCGTGAAGTCGCCGACCTGCACGCGGCGCGCGCACTGGAGCAGGTCGCCCAGCGGGACGATCACCTGCGCGTGCAGCAGGTAAAGAGCGATGAACATGAGCACGATGGTGGCGAACAGGGCCGCGCCCTGGACGATCTTCAGCGTCTGGATGCGCCCTTCCAGATCGCGCTCGAGCAGGTACACCAGCCGGTCGACATCGAGCACGTAGGCCGCCATGCGCGACACGAATGGGTCGCGCGCCGGCATGCCCTCGGACACCGCGCGGGCAATGGCGGGTTTCAGTGCGCGCGACCATTCGGACGAGACGCGGTCGTAGGCGCGACGCGTGGCGTGAGCGGACGACAGCGGCACGCCGCCCACGAGCTGCGGGCTGGCGAGCCGGGTCTCGAATTCCGCGATCGCCCGCTGCAAGTCAGGCTGCGCCTGCCCGATGTCGCCGGCGCGCAGCACCTGCACCGTAATCCAGTAGGTCTGCATCCTGAGGCTGCCGGCGACGTTGATGGCGGCAGCCTTCCCGGTCGACAACTCCGAAAAAACGGTCGCGCTGATGGTGGCGGCGAGCGCGAGCGCGACGATGGCGCCCAGGGCAATCCCCAGTCTCACGACCAGCGATTCAGCGAAGAAGTGTCCGTCGATTTTCATGCGGGCATCTCGGTGGCAGCGGCAGGCGCCGTCCGCCCGTTGTGGCGGTACTCGCATTTTGCCTGATTCCGCGGACGCCAACGCGCACGGAAATGCCGCGCGCTCCCATCAACCTGCCCCGAACGGGGGTCGACAGATACTCCTGCGACGGTCCATCGCAGGGAGACGGAGACCTTCGTGTGAGTTTAGCTTTGGGAGACCTGGGATCCGAAAAAGGGGCGCATGGCCGCTTTTTCAGGGCCGCACGACCAACAGGCGGGACGAGGCCGCGGATCAGTTCGCCTTGATCGCGCCCGCCGTCCTTGCCTGCATCTGGTCGAATTCGGCTGCAGAGATCAGTCGATGAGCAAGGGAGACGACCACGTTGTCCATGCGAAAGATCAGAAGGCGCAGCAGCTCGATCAGGTTCCTGCCCTCCTCGAGCGCCGCATCCAGCACGACGAGCCTTGATTTCTCGTCCGGGAGTCGAAACACCAACCCCAGGAAATTCAGGACCACCGCGGCAAGCTGCAGCGACTTGGCGCAGTCATCCTCCATCAGGTCGATGGCCGTGGTGGGAATTTCTCCCTTGCTGTGCTCTCCGTCGGCAATCAGCCGCTCGTGCAACAAGGCAAACAGGGCGGCCTCCCGCCGCCGGCTGCGCGGGGAGAACGCCTCATCGAAGCAATGGAAGAACTGCCTCAACCCGGCGTCGGATTCCCTGGTGTATCCGTTTTTCTGAATCGAGAGGATCGTCTCTTCGAAAGCGCTCAACGCCTCCATCATTGGAACATGCCTGTGCCTGAGCGTGCCCAGAAACGGATGCAGGGCGGCCGCGGACACCGGCTCCAGGCCTGGAGGGGCGTAGGCATCCGGAGGATCCATGGGAGATGAGCCGCTCCCGATGTCCGAGCCTCGATCCGGCTGCCTGCCCAGAGGATCGATACGCTTGAGTTCCTGCCATTGCGTGGGCATCAGTTGTTCCTCGGAGCGGTCTCACTCCATGCGGTCTTCGGGTCGCGCACCCGCGCGCGGTCCCAATACCATACGACTCGCTGATAGGGACGCCAGATGTAATGAAATGGCGCCACCAGGAAGTGAACCAGTCGAGTGAAGGGAATCATCCCGAGGATCAGGAACGCGCCGACGATATGGGTCTTGATCACCCAGGGCATGGCGCCGATGGCGTCGATCTGCGGATTCAGCTTCACGATCGACCACAGGTACGGCGACATGTCCGAGGCGAACCAGTAGTACCCCCACCGGTATCCCAGGGCAATCCAGAGCCCGAGGACGACTTGCGCGATGAGCAGGAGCTCGATGACGATATCCATCCGGCTGGTCACCACCCAGATGCGGGGGCGCAACAGCCGCCGGATGAAAAGCCCGGTCAATCCGATCAGGACGGCAAGGCCGAAGGTGAAGATCACCACCTCGTCGGCGATCAGGCGCGCCGCGCTGCTGTGCCACGCCAGGGTCGCTCCCGGGAACAGGAAGGCGATCAGGTGCCCGAGGAACACCACCAGTATTCCAAAGTGAAACAGCACCGCGAAAATGTAAATGCCGCCCCCTTCCAGGAACTGGGAGGACAGGGACGAGTACTTGAACCCGGTCGCCCGGTATCGATGTATGGCCCCGACGCAGAAAACCACGATGGCCACATACGGCAACGCGATAAACAAGAAGTTGTTGATCAGGCTCATCTCCGATTCTCCGTGGGGTCAGGCGTCACAGCCGCTGTTGACCGGGTTTGCGTGCCGCTCTATGTCCATTTCCTTCTGGACCAGTCCGAGAAAATCCGCGGCCTGGGGCCGACCGCCCCAGTCCGACAACTTGGCCATCATCTCCGTCACCTGAAAATCCCTGGCCACCACATCGAGCACTGCCTTGAGCGCCCGGCGATAGACGGTCGAATCGTCGCAGCGGGCCGCATCGATCAGAGTCTTGTAATGCTTTTCATAGCTCGCGTTCTTCTTGCCGATCCGCTCCGGATCGAACTCCCGGATCATCAGCATCAGCGCCGGGACCAGGAGCTCCCTGACCAGTTCCTCCAGCAGGTTGCGGTCCTTCAGCTTCGGAATCAGTCGCAGCACGTTCGGCAAATGATCGGCCAGCTCGCCCCCGCAGTCATTGTCGGCCTGCGCGTGCTCGCGGCTCAGATTGGACAGCAACGCGCCGCGCTTGTAGTCGTCGCCGAACAGGACATATCCGATGTCCAGGGTCGTCAAGGACTGCACATCGAAGGTGCGGGTGTGCAGCTCCTGGAGATCGAGGGTCCTGCGGGGAATGGCGTCCAGAAAATGCTCCACCTCGAGCGCGGCATCGGGATGGCTTTCCCGAAGAAGACCCGACAGCGCCCGCCCCCGGGCGGCGAACTCCGGTCCCGGGAAATCAAGCAACTCGGCCAGATGGCTATAGTGTGCGGTGTTCATTCGATCTCACAATCCCCGTTCCATGGTGCCTTCCTTGAAGCCGAAGCCGACGCTGCCTCTCTTGTCCCCGGTGAACTCCAGCATCTCGATGGCGTGCTCGCGATGGGCTGCGGGAATCACGAACCGGTTGTCGAACTTCGCCAGCGCCGTAAGATAGAACACATCCTCGGCCATCTCGGGTGTGTAGCCCACATCCCGCAGCGCATCGTTCGCCTTTTGTTCCGGAATGTCGCCCACCGTTTTCCAGCGACGATAGATCCTGACGGCCATCAGCTTTTTCAGCCGCTCCTTGACCTTGCCCTCGTCCCCGGCGCCCAGCAGGCTCGCCATGTATTTCAGCGGGAAGCGGGCCTTGTCGATGGTTCCCCAAAGCTCTTCGGTGCTGGTGTCGTAGAGCCAGTTGTCGTCCCAGATCTTGGCGATGGGCCCGAACTTCTTCGCCTGCTCGTGATTGACCGATTCCTTTACGCTCGCCATCACCGGCAGCAGCGGCGGCACGTAGAACAGCATCGGAAGGGTCCTGAATTCAGCATGCAGCGGCAGCGCCAGCCCCCACTGCTTCACGAACTTGTAGGTGGGCGAATTCTGCGCCGCATGAATCGTGGAATCCGCGATCCCGTTGGCCTTCGCGGAGGCAATAACGTTCGGATCGAACGGGTCCAAGAGGATGCTCAGGTGCTGGTCGATCAGGTCCTTTTCCGAAGCCGAAGCCGCTTCGTGTATGCGGTCGGCATCGTACAGAATCACCCCCATGTAGCGAATTCGGCCGACGCAGGAATGCATGCACTGCGGAGCGAGGCCCGCCTCGAGACGCGGATAGCAAAGAATGCACTTCTCTGACTTTCCCGTGTGCCAGTTGTAATAGGACTTCTTGTAGGGGCAGGCCGTGACGCACATTCTCCAGGCGCGGCAGACCTGCTGGTTGATGAGAACCACCCCGTCCTCGCCCCTCTTGTAGAGCGCCCCCGACGGGCAGGAGGCGACGCAGGCCGGGTTCAGGCAGTGATTGCAGATCCGGGGCAGGTAGAAAAACGCCATCCGTTCCAGCTGGAACATCGCTTCCTGCTCGGCCCGTGACAAATTCTTGAGATTCGGATCGTTCCGGGCGTAATCCGGCGTTCCGCTCAGATCGTCGTCCCAGTTCGGCCCCATCTTGATATCGATGGGTTTCCCGGTGATCAG